>Ga0066667_10000471_pt1 | contig 13702 bp, 10 predicted proteins | sample GraSoiAngelo_116_FD_133943 | JGI IMG/M metagenome (GOLD analysis project Ga0066667, IMG submission 133943) | Grasslands soil microbial communities from the Angelo Coastal Reserve, California, USA - 14_0903_16_30cm | ecosystem: Environmental > Terrestrial > Soil > Grasslands | place: USA...
AAGAATACGGCGACGACGGCGCGGGTGGCCGCGAACGGGGCCGCCCCAAGGCCCCCCAACGCGGCTGCCGCGTTGGGGACCCCGCCGCCGGGCGCGGAGCCGTGAGCGTGACAAGTGCATTTCGGCGAGCGCCCCCGGGGTCCCCGCCGCGCGGTTTTTGCGCGGTGGGGTGGCTCGGTGGGGCCGTTCGCGGACAGGCCCTGCGCTTATCGTCGTAGATATGATGCATACGCTCCGCTAGCGCTTGACGTTCTGAAGGACCGCTGGCGTCGCGGCGTAATCGGCCAGAGCGACTGTCCTGGCCTCGTTGTCGACGATTACCTTCGTCGTGAGAGACGTTTTTCCTTCACCCGACCCCTTCGAGTCCAGCCGTATTTCGATGAACGTGAACTCGTAGTCCGTCACAGCTGTCGGCGCCACCGGCCTCCATGCTGCGGAATTGGCCCCCAGGCGGCGATCCGTTGCGAGGATGACGCGTTCGCTCCCGTCCGGCAGAGAGACGTGGTGGGCGTACTTGATGGAGTATCCGGTCACATCGTTCGTCCAAATGTATCCGATGGTTGGCGCCCTGCCGATGGCGGCCGTCAAGGCAGCCATGGGATTGGGCGCGGCGCTGGCATCGCCGCGACCTCCTCGCGCTGCACCGCCTCGACCTCCGCGCCCTGCGCCGCCGCGACGTCCCCGCGCGGCATCGTCGCGTCCGCCCGCCGCCGCTGATGGATTGGCCGCAGCGGCGGCGGGAGCGGTGGGATTCATGGCGGCGACAACTGGATTGCGTTCCTCCTCAGTGGACCACCGGAGAATACGTATTGTGACCGGGCTGCCGGACTCATGGACGTTCGCGGACGTCGCCGTGAGGTTCACCTCGCCTGTTCCCGTGGTCTGCCGTGTCGCCTGCTGTGCATGGGACAGCGCAACCGACAGCCCGAACACGACGAATGAGGAGCGGAGGCTCATTGATTCGGGTTCGTCCCCCGTACCCTCCCTAACCACTCGACCAGGCGTTCCAGCTCTTCGTCGGTAACCTTCGCCCCTCGCTCTCTCATGTCGACCGTGATCACCCGCCACCGATCCGGGCTATACCTCTTCTCATTCACGCGGTCCAGGCCATGACATGACGTGCACGCGCTGCCGAGAAGTGTCTGGGCCTCAGGGTCGGTGAAGAATGTCGTGATCTGAGGCGGCACGTACGATCGGGGGAATGGCTTCGAATCCGGTCCGAATCTGGCCACGACCCAGTCGAGGACAAGATCGCGGTCCTCGTTCGAAACAGGCACGTTCAGGTCTTTGTGCCTGGTCTCGATGAGCGCAGTCCATCCGGCTCTGTCCAGCGCATTGAAAGCATAGTCATCTATGCCGTGGCATGAAATGCAGTTCTTGAATATGACCTGCCTCACCGGACCCGTGGGCGGCTCCACTTGCGGTCGGGTTGGCTTTTCGAGAAATTGCGCGGCCACCGGCGCCACCCCGCAGACCGAGGCGGCCGCCACGACTGCAGCGACCGACCACCGTGGTGCAACGCCTCCCCGTCTCCACTTCATCGGTCGTTCTCCTGAAGTCAGGCGATCTCGAGAGGGGGCAGCGGTCCGGTGCTCGTACCGAGCTTGTCCTGCTCGACGCCGTACAGGTGCAGGATGCTCATGAGCAGATTGGACGTACTCTGCGTGTTGTCCGGGAACACAATGTGACGATTGCCCCTGAACGTCCCGTCGATTCCTCCGACCAGGATCACCGGCACCTTCTCGTGCGCGTGCCGATGCGAGTTGCCCATGTTGCTTCCCTTGTAGATCAGCACGTGATCCAGAACGGTGCCGTCGCCATCGGGAATGTTCCGGAGCTTGTCGCAGAAATACGCCAGGTTCTGCACGTGATACCGGTTGATCTTGGCGTAGTTGGCGACGTTCTCCGGCTTGTCTCCGTGGTGCGACGATCCATGCCACCCTCCGGTGAAGCCGGATTCGGGGAAGCTGGCACCGGTGAGGTCGCGGCCCAACATGAATGTCGCGGAGCGCGTGATATCTCCCTCGAACGCCAGCGCCATCAGGTCGTACATCAGCCTGAAATGGACATGCTTGCTTTCCGGCAGGCCAAATGGGACCTCTCCAGGCGGTTCCTTCGTTGAATTGCCCATCGAAATCCGGATCCGCCGCTCGAGCTCGCTGATGTTCTCGACATACGTGTCGAGCCGGGCCCGATCGCCCGCTCCCAGATCCTTCTTGAACGAGCGTATCTCACGCGTGACCGAATCGAGAATGCTGGCGTTCTGCTTTCGTCCGGCGAGCCGCTCTTCCGGACTCGTTCCATCGCCGAACAAACGCTCGAAAGCCACACGCGGATTCACTTGTGTCGGGAGCGGCTGCGTGGGCGACGACCAGGAGATGGAGTTGGTGTACGCGCAGCTGTACCCCCAGTTGCAATTGCCGAAGTTCCCCGTATCCTCGACCCCGAGTTGAATGGAGGACAGGATCGTGTCCTGGCCATACTTGTTCGCGATCGTCTGATCGATCGTGGCGCCCAGATAGGGACTCACGGCGTTTCGTCGCGGGCGGGCACCGGAAAGCAGGACGGCGCCGCGCGCATGATCGCCGCCGGGTTCTTCCTCTGTGGCCATGGCTTCCGGCATGTCAAGTCCGGTGACGAGCACCACACGATCACGGAATGGCTCCAGCGGTTTGGTGATGAACGAAAAGTCGAAGTCCCTCCCTTCCTTCAGGGGACTCCAGTAGCCCGGCGCCGCGCCGTGCGGGTGCCATATACCGACAAAACGTCTCACGGCGGCTGCCGCCGTCAGGCGCAGAGGCGTCAGTGCGGGCACCATCGACTCCAGCAGCGGCAAGGCCAATGTCACGCCGGCGCCGCGCAGAAACGTCCGGCGCGGAATGTGTCTCTTTGCAATGAACATGTGTCCGGCCTCTCTTCAATTCGCGGTCTTTTCCGCTTTCACTCTCATCTGGAACTGAGCGCTCCTGACGATGCCCAGCACGATCGCCGAGAAGCGGTTGTCATCCGCGGCCACATCCCTGACGATCGAACGGATCGCGGGCATATCCGTGTATTCGACTCCGCGGCCCAGGGCATATGTCATCATCTTCTCGATGAAGATGCGGACGAACTGAGGCGAATACCGCAGCAGCGCCTGCCTCAGCTCGACGGGTCCATTGACCCGCTGGCCATCATACAGCTCGACGGACGCGTTGATCGGCGTGCCACCGTCGCCGCCCTGCCTGGTCCGCCACTTTCCGTCCGCATCGAAGTTCTCGAGCGCGAAACCGATCGGGTCCATGATCTTGTGGCAACCGGCACACTGCGGATTCTTCCGGTGTTCGGTCATCTGGTCACGCAACGTCAGCGTCTTGCCGGGCCCGCCAGAGGAATCCTCCAGCGGCGGAACGTTGGGCGGCGGCTCCGGAGGAGGAGTGCCGAGGATGTTTTCAAGGACCCACACACCTCGCTTGACGGGTGACGTCCGAAAATTCTGAGTCCATGTGATCGCCAGGAAGCTTCCTTTACCCAGCAGCCCTCGACGGTGGTCGAGCGCCGGCCCGAGCGTCACGCGGCGGAAATGGGCGCCGTAAATATTGGGGATGCCGTAGTGCCTCGCGAGCCGCTCATTGACGAACGTATAGTCCGCGGTCAACAGATCGACGATGTTGCGATCCCCTCGCATGATGCTTTCAAAAAACAGCTCCGTCTCGCGGCGGAAGCTCTGTCGCAGCTCGTCGTCCCAGTCGGGATAAAACACGCCATCAGGCGAAGTGGCCGGCAGGTTCCGCAAGTACAGCAACTGTGCGGCGAAGTTTCCGACCAGCGCGTCAGATCGAGGATCGCCGAGCATGCGCCGCACCTGTTGCTCGAGCACTCCGCGGTTGCTCAACCTCCCCTGGCTGGCCACGCTGATCAGCTCGTCGTCGGGAATGCTGCTCCACAAGAAGAACTACAAGCGAGAGGCCAGTTCGAGATCGCTGATGCGATAGGCTTGACCTGGACGCACATTCCCCGGTTCTTTTTCGGCGCGCACGAGGAACTTCGGGCTCGCCAGCAGCCGCCGGATCGCCAGCTCGATGCCGTCCTCGAACGTGCCGGCGGGGCGACCTTCATAGAAGAAGCTCATCAACTCCCCGACGTCCTGCGGTGTCGCGGGACGCCGGTAGGCGTGCCGCGCCAGCGTCGAAAGGATGGCTTTTGCGCAGGCTTCCTCGTGACTGAGCGTCGCCGGCCTGCAGGTCAGGGTTTTGCGGATGCTGCGGGAGTCGGTCGGACGCTGGGCAGTGAAGGGTCCCTGAATCCGCAAGAAACCGATCGCCGGGTAATACTGCAGCTGAGGAATGCTGTTGTTTTCGAGAGACTTCCGGTCGTATTGCTTGATCATGTCGAGGCTGGGCCTGTAGTTCGTCGCCAGGAACGTGGCTCCGACAGCGCGCGAGCCCGCTTTCACCGGGATGGTCACTTCCAGAGCTCCATCGCCGTCCCCGGACATTCCCTGAGTCAACCCCACGCCCTGGTATTTGAAGAGATGCGCTCTCTCGCCGTCGATGCTGAGCTCGAGCTGCTCGCCGGGAATAAAGCTGCCGATGCCGAAGTTCTGCAGCGAGAACTTGTACTCGCCATCGGCCGGGAATTCGTGGCGCACCAGCATGCCGCCGCGGGTGCCCAACGGCAGCCCCTCGATGTGCTGATTCTGCGAGGTGTCGCCCGGCGCAAGATAGGTTGACTCGGTCGGCGTCTTCCAGAAGCCAACCGCCATGCGGGCGACCCTCGCCGCCGCCGTCGTGTAGGCTTCCAGCAGTGTCGGAGAGATCGTCAGCGAACCCGCGATGTTATCGAAGCCCCTGGCCGAATCGTCCGGCGGCAAAAGCGTCGTGACATCGATCTCGAGATCCAGCAGGTCGCGGACGGCGCTGGCGTATTCGGTCCGGTTCAAGCGATGGAGGCCTACGGCTCCCGGATTGACACGAGTGGCCGCTTTGCGATCGATTTCCGCTTCCAGCCAATCCCGGAGCGCCTCGTACTCCTCCAGTGCCGGCCGCTTCACATCCGGTGGAGGCATCACGCCGGCGCGCAGCTTGCGTACGACTCTCTCCCACAGCTCCGGGTGATCACCCACGGTGGCGAGATCCAGCTTCGCAAGCGAAAGGTTCGCCGTTTTCGTTCGATCGTTATGGCACGTCACGCAATACCGATCGAGCAGCGCGCGTTGCTTCGCCCCTCGATGATCGTCAGGAGCACCCTGACCCTTCGGCACGCTCGGGGTCACACCGGCCGAAGTCGACGGGTGAGCGCCGACGACACGCATGGCGGACGCGACGGCGGCTCGCGGAGATGGCGCTTGAGGCCCTGCCGCCTGCCCCGCGGAGATGATCGTGATGCACCCGACAACCACTGCGCTGTGCTTCATCGACAGGCGGAGCGTCTCATACCTGCCCGCGGCGTTCAAGCCGGATAACGTCTATTCCATGTCTGGCTGGGAGGGGCTATAGTCACGGAACCCTTACGGGTCTTCGCGCCAGTGCCACGACAGATATGGCCATAAAGACAGTTGCGTCAACCGCTTTGGCGACCACTCTCATGCTCGCGGCCGCGGTGGCGTCGGGCGATCCGCTGATGTGCACACTGTCGGGGTACAACGCCGTTCCGGGACTGACGGCCACCGCGGGCGCCAACGTGCTCACCGTCACCTGGGATGCTTGGGTCCTGACGCTGGTCATGGCTGATGGCTTGCGGGACTGAAAGGTGCCGACCGTGCCCTGAGGTATGCGTTCCGATCAGCGGGTGTTCATCTTTCTCTACGCGGCGTCCGGCGCGGCAGCGCTCGTGTACGAAATCGCGTGGACGCGGCTGCTCACGCTGCAGATGGGACACACCGTGGCCGCGGCCAGCACGGTGCTGGCCGCGTTCATGGGTGGCCTGGCCCTCGGCTCGTGGCTCGGTGGCCGACTCGAGAGCCGCGCCATGCCGCGGTTTTCAAACGCCGGCGCAGCCCGGCTTCGAGCGTACGCCGCGTGCGAGCTGATCATTGCGCTCGTGGCCATCGTGTTGCCCGCGGCCCTGGCGGCGATGGTCCCCGTCCTTTCGTGGGCCTATCACGACGGCCTGGCGCCGGCGACGTTCGGAGCCGTGCGCGTGCTGATCTCCGTGGCGCTCCTCGTCGTCCCGGCGACGGCCATGGGCGCGACGTTTCCGATCGCGGTGGGCTGGTATGCGGCCGCCACGGCCGATGCCGGCGTGCTGTACGCGGCGAACACGGCGGGGGCGGCACTCGGCGCGGTCGCGACCGGCTTCTGGCTCCTCCCCGCCATCGGCCTGCGGGCGACGACGTGGATTGGCATCGCGCTGAACGCCGTCGCGGCAGGTGGAGCGATCTGGCTCGCGTCACGGCCCACGACGATCGACACGGAGCTCGCCGGGCACCCACCGCAGAAACCAAAGATCAAGCCGAGAGATTCTCTGCGAGCTGAGCGCGCTCCGCGTTCAACGTTGACGCCGGCGCTGCCGCGGGTCGCGACCGCGGCCGCGGCCATCTCGGGGTTTGTCGCGCTCGTCTACGAAGTCGCCTGGACGCGGCTCCTCGTGCTCGTTGTCGGTCCGACCACGTACGCGTTCACGACCGTGGTGGCCTCCTTCATCATGGGCCTCACGATCGGCGCCGCCGCCGGCGCTCGCCTGGCTCGCCGTTCGTCCCGGCCGGCCACCTGGCTCGGCGCGATGCTCATGATCACTGCCGTCGCCGCGTCGGCTGCAGGCTGGTTCGCAGCATCGCGACTTCCGCTGATCGTCGCCTCGCAGGTGGCGGATCCCGACGCCGCGTTCGGCCGCGTCGTGACGCGGCAGGCAATCGCCGTCGCCCTGTTGCTCCTGCCCATGACGTGCGCTCTCGGTGCGGCGTTCCCTCTGGCGCTCGCTTCCGCGGCGTCTTCTGCGACCGGGGACCGGCGGACCGCCGGCCCGGATGCCGCGCGCGTGTACGCGTCGAACACGCTTGGAGCGATCGCAGGCGCGTTGGTCGGCGGGTTCGTGCTGCTGCCGAATGTCGGCCTCCACAGCGCTTTCCGCGCGGCGGCAACGATCGGCATCCTCACCTCGCTCGGCGTCTGGATCATGGAAGCCCGGTCGCGGCCCCCGGCGCGTGGCCGTCTCGCGAAGATGGTGATGGCCTCCGCGCTTGGCACCGCGATCGTTTTCCTGTTGCCGCCGTGGGATCTCAATCTGCTCGCGAGCGGGGCGTACAAGTACGCGCCGTACATCCGCCTGGACGACCTCGAGACGGAGCTGCGGACGTGGCGGCTGCTGTACTACGAAGATGGCGCGGTCGCGACGGTGGGCGTCCGGGAGCTCGCCGGCATGCGCTCGCTCGTCATCGACGGGAAGGTCGACGCGTCGAACATGGGTGACATGCTGACGCAGCGTCTGCTCGGCCTCCTTCCGGTGCTTCTCCATCCCGATCCGCAGGATATCTGTGTCATCGGCCTTGGCAGCGGCGTGACGGCCGGATCGGCGCTGGCGCCCGGCACGGTGCGGCGCGCCGACGTTGTCGAGATCTCGCCGGAGGTGGTGAACGCGTCGGCGTTCTTCGAGCGGGAAAACGGACGCGTCCTCGGCGCCTCCGGCGTGCGCCTCATCGTCGGCGACGGCCGCTCCCATCTGCTCCTGACCACACGCCGCTACGACGTGATCGTCTCCGAGCCGTCGAACCCGTGGATGGCCGGCATTGCCGCGCTCTTCACGCGGGAGTTCTTCGAAGCGGCGCGCGGGCGATTGAAGCCCGATGGCCTGATCTGTCAATGGGCGCACACCTACGACATGAGCCCGGCCGATCTGCGATCGATTGTCCGGACCTTCGCGTCGGTGTTTCCGGAAGCGACGATGTGGATGGTGGGCGAGGGCGATCTGCTGCTGATTGGCAGCAATGGGGCCCCAATCGATCTCGGGGGACTCGTTCAGCGCTTGAGGCGCGGGAACACGCCGGCGCTGCTCGACGATGTCGCCGTTGCCGATCGCGCCGCGCCGTTCGCGCTGCTGTCACTGTTCGCCGGAGGTCCGGCCGAACTGAAGCGGTACGGCGGCGACGCCGCGATCCAGCGCGACGATCGGATGGCGCTCGAGTTTTCGGCGCCACGGGCGATCTACGGGCGCACCACCGCGGAGAACGCAGTGGTGATCCGGGCGCTCGCCGACCCTGGCCGAACGGCACCGGCGGCGCGAGCCGTGCTCGAGCAGGCGACCGACGTGAGCTGGGCAGCTGCCGGTGCGATGGAGCTCAAAGCGGACGCACACGGCATCGCATACGAGCGGTTTCAGCGGGCCGTGCGGCTCAACAGCCGCAATGCCGAAGCGCTGAGCGGCTTGTCAGATGCGGCAGCAGGTTCCCACAGGCAGGAGGAAGCGCTCGCCTGGCTGCAGTCGCTCGCGACGGCGGAGCCGGAGAACGCGATCGTGCGCATCGAGCTTTCGCATCTGCTCGCCGCGATGGGAAAAATGGATCAGGCGGCTGCCGCGGCGGAGGATGCGATGCGGTTGGCGCCGGGCGATCCGCGGGCGGGGGAGCAGCTCGCATCGGTGTTCGCTGACGCCGGCGACGCCGTCCGCCTGGCGCCGCTCGCCGACACGCTCGTCGCGCGATACCCCCAGCGCGACAAGCCGCGCTTCTACCGCGCGACGGCGCTGTTGCTGACGGACCACGCTCGGGAAGCCATCGACGAGTCACGGCAGCTCCTCGGCCGGAACCCGAAGGACCCACTGGCGCAGAACCTGCTGGGCGTGGCGTGCGCCACCGCGGGCCTCCGCGAGTGCGCGATCAGTGCATTCCGGGCGGCGCTCGCGGCCAACCCTCGCGACACGGCGACCTACGTCAACCTTGGCGTGTACCACCTCCAATCGGGGGACTCAGCCGCGGCAGCCGAATCGTTCTCCGTCGCGCTGACGCTCGACCGATCTTCGGTGTCTGCGAGACAAGGCCTTGCCGAGGCCCGTGCCGCACTTGGCGGAAGACCGTAGGACCCGATCTCACGAGAGCTTCCCCGCGATAGAAAGGCCTCTTGCGGGCCCTTGAATCAATTGCGGTCTCTTGAATCGCGAAGACTGTCGATCGGGTCAGTCACCTGGGCAGCGCGACTCGCTTGGCGCGGCAGACGCGCGCCTGTCAAGGTGCCACCGGCGCCACCGCTACCGGCAAGACGAGATGCCGCGACTTCGAGTGCCACGCGATCGTGAGAACAACCGCGACGAAGATCAATCCGATCGACAGTCCCACCCACAGGCCAGACACGCCCCAGCGATACCAGAAGCAGAGCGCCCAGCCGACGGGCAATCCGAACACCCAGTGGCCGATCACGTTCATGACCATCGGCGTGCGTGTGTCGCCGACGCCGCGCAGGACGCCTGTCGCCACGGCTTGCGTGCCATCGAACAACTGGAACGCGGCGGCGATTGACAGGAGGCGGACGCCGATGGACAACAGCTGCGGATCGCTTGTAAAGGCGCGGAGCATCGGCATGGGCGCGACGATGAATGACGCGCCGACGATCCCCGTAATCGTGGCGCCGACCGCGAATGCGGTCCAGCCGGCGTGAACGGCGCGGCGACGATCCCCGGCACCGACCGCATGGCCGACGCGAACGGCGGCCGCGGACGACAGACCAAGGGGCACCATGAATGCCAGCGCCGCGATGTTCAGCGCGATTTGATGCGCGCCAAGCGAGACCGGATCGAGCGTGCCTGCCAGCGCGCTCACCGCGGCGAACACGCCCACCTCCAGCGTCACCTGTGAGGCGGCGGGCAGGCCGAGTGCGAGAAGCCGTCGCACGCGCGCCGCGTCGAAGACGAACATCGTTCGAGTGTGGGCGTCCCCCCGCTTCCGATGCTCGCCCACGGTCGCGCAGCCGAGGAATGCGGCCATGTACACGCGCGATCCAACCGTCGCCCACGCCGAGCCATTGACCCCGAGTGCCGGCAGGCCGAAGCGCCCCCAAATCAGCACCCAGTTGCCAAACGCGTTCACAAGGTTCGCCGTCACGAGCGCAGCCATCACGGGCCAGACCAGGTGCATTCCCTGCAGGTATCGCCGAAATGTCGCATAGAGCAGCAACGGCAGCGCGCCCAGCCCGAGGATCGCCATGTAGGGTTGCGCCAGCGCGCGCACCGCGGGGTGCAGCCCCCAGCGCGCGCTCGTCGTCAGCGCGCCGTAGAAGATCAGCATGATCGTGGGCGCGACGACGAGTGCGACCAGCACCCCGTGCTGCAGCCACCGCACGCAGTCGTCGAGGCGTCCGGCTCCGTAGGACTTCGCCACCAGGGCGTCGAGTCCCAGCATGACTCCCATGCCGAACACCGCCACGGCGAAGAAAAGCGAGTTGCTCATTCCAGCTGCGCCGATCGCCGCCGGTCCGAGCGGGCCCACCATGATCGTGTCCACGACGCCCATGCTCATCCAGCCGATCTCCGCCAGAATGACCGGCCCGGCGAGCCTCAGCATCGGAAGGAGCTCACGGTCCATTCCTTCAGTGTAGATGGGAGGAATTCTCCGCAGCGCGAGTTCGCCGAAGCTCATCGCTCACCGTGAAACGCACACATCGCCTGCACACATCGGAGACGAGCGCCGCGGTTGTCGAGCAGCTCTTCGCTGACTCGGCTGGTTCTCGTGCCCGCCGCGGAGTCGAAGCGAGCATGACCCGGTCGCCAAAACCGACGAGCGATCGTGGCGTCGCGATTGCACGCATGCAGTCCAGCTCCGGCTCAACCGGGCTGGAGAAATGAACACAGAGGAGGTAGAAGCAATGCGTCAGACATTGTGGTCTGTATTGATCGTCTCGATCGTGTGTGCTGTTAGTGTCGGGCTCGTGGCACAAGCACCGGGCAGCTCGGCGGCGCAAGCCGGCAAGCAAGTGACCTTCTCCGGATGTGTCGAAAAAGCGCCAAGCGAGGTCGGCTCAGCCCTCGCGAATCTCGCGGCTGGAGCAGCGAGCACAAACTTCATCTTGACCAACGCCAGCCCAGAGTCCCCTGTCGCGGTAGGGACGGCGGGTACTGCGAAGCCTTCGGCCAGGTACCGACTGGACGTGGACGAAGCGAAGATCAGTCCGTACGTGGGTCACAAGGTCGAGGTCACCGGCACGCTCGATGAGCAGCCTGGTTCGGCGAGCTCGCCGGGTAGCGCTGCTGCCTCAGGTGCGAGTGGTCCAAAATTCAAAGTCGTCTCCGTCATGACGGTCGCGGCAGTCTGTCCGTAGCGTGGCCGGCCGTCCCGACAGTCTGGTGCGCGGGCGCAACCATGATCGCCCATGTAACGAAGCTTCGCCGCAAACCGCCGAGTGACGCGAGCAGTCGGTCGGCGAATCTTCGTTACCAGGCGGCCGGGTTTCCCGCGCACCGACTTCCACAGTCGAGATGTCCTGAACTCGGAACCCTACAACCGCTTCGCCTTGCGGTAGCCCACGAAGTGACTCATTTCCGGCGCTGCTTCCGCTCGACCATTTCGTGTGCGATGCGAAGGTTCTCGGCAATCGGCACCGACGCAGGGTCGATCGCGCGCGCGCGTTCGAATTCCACGACCGCCTCTTCGGCCCGATCGAGTTGAAGATACACGCGTCCGAGCTCGTTCCGAAGCTCCGCGGCGGACGGCTGCCCGGCGATGGCTTCCTGCAGGTGCCTCGCGGTTTCGTCCAGGCGGCCGGCTTGCGCCTCGATCAGCGCCAGATTGTAGAGCGCGCGCGGTTCACCTGGCGCGAGTGCCAGGCCTCGACCATACGCCAGACGCGCGTGGTCCAGATCTCCCAGAGCGGCATAGGAGACTCCCAGATTGAACCATGCTTCCGGCGACGCGCCGTCGAGGGCGAGCGCGCGGCGAAACTCCTGGACGGCCTGCTCCGGCTGTCGAAGACCGTTCAATGCGATCCCGAGATTGTTGTGCGCATCGACGGCGTTCGGGGACACGGCGAGGCTCTGCCGCAATACGGCTGCCGCCTGGGTGAATTGCTCCTGTTCGTTGAGAGCCGCGCCCAAATCGGTGAGGATGATCGGATCGTTCAGTCCAGCCTGTCGCGCCCGGTTGAGCAGCGCCGCGGCCGCCCCGGTCTCACCCGCGGCGGTCAGCGTCGCGGCCAGCTTTACTTGTGCTTCGGCTGACGAAGCGTCAAGCTCGGTGGCGCGCCGCGCGGCTGCGATCGCATCCGGCGTGCGGCCCACCTGGCCGAGCAGTGTGGAGTACGCGAGCCAGTCGCGGACGTCGTGGCTGCCGTCGGCGGTTCGGGCCGCGAATTCGTTCAGCCATGCCTCACGGGTGTGTTCGACGTCCGCGATCAGCAGCGGAATCGACCGATCGTCGCGGTTCGCCCGTGCCGCGGCACGATAGAGCCGCAGTGCGCTCGCATAATCGAATGTTCCCTGCTGGTACCGCGCGTGTCCCTCGATGAGGGATGGGGTAGACGCGATGTACGGGATGAGCGCCGCCAGAAGAGACGAGGGCCCGCGCCATCTGGCCAGACCAGGCCCACCTTCGCGCGCGGCGGCGGTGGCACGCAGGTTCGTCAGAAGCGCCTCACGATAGGCGAGACGCGGCGCTTCGAACTCGAGCAGCGGATGGCGGTCGCTGTTCAAAGCGCCCTGATCCGCGAGCCGCTCGGTCTCGTGCTCGTCGAGCAGGAGCGACGCCGCCAGCTTCATGGGATCGTCGAGCCGGACTTCGGCGAGATCGGCGCGGACCGCCGGGTCTGCCATCTTGTCCGCAATGCGGGCCAGGTCGACATCGACCGTGCGGTCCGATCCGACGAGCAGCAGATAGTGCGTCGGCTGGTTCGTCATGTACCAGACCGTTGTGTGTGGAAACACACTGCGGAACGTCCGAAGCGCCAGGCGAAACGTGTCGCCGCCGAGCCCGCCGAGCGGCATCCACACCGTCACGACGCCACGCGGCCGCAGCCTGCGCCGGCAGAGAGAGAAATAATCGGTCGTGTACAGGTTCGCGTTGCTCTTGTAACGCAGATCGGTGCAGTCGGTGGAGATGACGTCGTAGGTGGCGTCGGTCGACGCGAGATAGTTGCGCGCGTCCTCCAGGATCAGATTGAAACGCGGATCGCGCCACACGGCATGATTGCTGGCATCGAGGTGCCGCGCGGCGTGAAACACACTGGGGTCGATTTCCACGCAGTCGATGCGGTCGAGCGAGTGATAACGCGAAAACGACCACGATGCGCCTCCCGATCCGAAACCAACCGTCAGCGCGCGCCGCGCCTCCGGATTGAGCAGCATCGGGACGTGCGCGAGCGACTTCTGGTCAGTCAGCATGATCGAGTCGGTGCCGGCGACCGGCACCCGATCGATATAGATCGTTCGGGTGCCCGTCACCTCCTGGAGGACGCTGACCGTCGCGGACATCCCTTCCTCGTAGAACACGAGGCGCTCCGATCCGGCCGGGACGTGGAGGGCGCCGCCGCCCGCGGTGAGCAGGACGCTGCCGAGCGTGGCAGCCGCGAGAATCGTGACCGGCGTCGTTGGCGATCGTTCGTTGACCAGAACGACCAGAATGCCGGCAGCGACGCTGACGAGTGAAGCCACGAGCAACGTCCGCGAAACGCCCAGCATCGGAACGAGGACGAGGCCGGTCAGCGCGACGCCGAAGATTGCACCTGCTGTATTGGCGGCGTACAAGTTGCCCAGAATCCGGCCCGCGGCGCGTGTGTGTTCGCGGGGCGAGCCGCGAACGAGCCGGACG
>Ga0066667_10000473_pt1 | contig 13689 bp, 14 predicted proteins | sample GraSoiAngelo_116_FD_133943 | JGI IMG/M metagenome (GOLD analysis project Ga0066667, IMG submission 133943) | Grasslands soil microbial communities from the Angelo Coastal Reserve, California, USA - 14_0903_16_30cm | ecosystem: Environmental > Terrestrial > Soil > Grasslands | place: USA...
TCATCGACGCTAATACGCATCCCGCCGGCGCTCTTCTGAATGACTGGCGCAAACGCGTGGTGTGTCTGTTCGGATTGGCACCCACTGGTGTGCCCGAAGGCTACGATTCGGGCTGCGGTGCTGGTTGGGCCTCCTTCAACCCAACGACCTCTAATCCGCAGGTCGATCGCTTGCCGCTGGAAGCCATGCTCGGCTGGGATGCCGGGCTGAACGGCAACCTGGCGGAACAACTGCAAGAGCCAACCCTCCTCGGAGCGTATGAGGGGGCAGGAATCACTGTGGTGTCGAAGGGAGTGTTTGTTCCGGAAGGAGAATATCCATGGACCGACGGCGCGACGCCGGCAGCGTTCCCCCTAGACAGCGTGCTTCTCACCGACAGCAACGTGAGCACCGCGAATTGTAGCGGTGCGCTGTCCAGCAACTTTAATTGCAACCCATCGCGAATTGACGGCTTGTCTGTCATCAACAGTTCCCAGGGCGGCGGCGGCATCCTGGTGCACGGATGGGCCCATCACCTGGAAATCTCCAACAATCGCGTCTACAACAACCAGGGCACGCTGGCGGGCGGCATCTCGATCGGCCAAGGGGAACATCCTGACGCCTACCTCGTGGGAGCTGGAGCTCTCAACGCGGCCCCGGGCTCCTGCCAGAGCCAGGTCGGTCTTCCCGCGAACACTCAGCTGCCGTACTGCTTTGACCGCTCTGTGAACGTCCACCACAACAATGTCTCGTTGAACGCTTCGGAGGGCGATGAATTGTTCTCGGCTACTCCGTCAGGCTCGGGCGGCGTCGCCTTCTGCACTGGCGCCGACAACTACCAGTTCAACTACAACTGGGTGTGCGGGAACTTGAGCACCGGTGACGGCGCCGGAGTTTCCCAGCTTGGCTTTGTCTGGGACGCCAGCATCCAACACAATTCGATCCTGTTTAACCAGGCTACCAACCCAACCACGCCCAGCAACGGCGGCGGCCTCCTCATCATGAGCGCTCCGGATTCGGATCCGACGTGCCCCGGGGAGGCGGACGCGGATTGCAGCCATGCCTACGGCACGGTGGGCGACGGCATCGGTCGCAACCTGCTGATCAATGCCAACCTCATTATGGGTAACGCCGCAGAGGCCGGCGCTGGCGGCGGCATACGCTTCCAGGGTGTCAACGGCATAGAAGTTTCCACTTTCCCCACCACTCCGGCGAACTGGTACTTCGTCAACGTCACCAACAACATCATTACCAACAACGTTGCTGGTTGGGACGGCGGCGGCGTGTCGTTGCAGGACTCGATCGGGGTGAACCTGATCAACAACACCATCGTATCCAATGATTCCACCGCGTCGTCAGGGTCGCTGTTCGGCGCCTTCTTTGCTCCAGAGGCAAGCGCCCCAACGCCCTGCCCACGGGACTTGATCGGCGCCAACGTCCGCTGCGTGCCCTTGTCGACTCCCCAGCCCGCTGGGGTTTCGGCTGCCGGACACACGGCGGAGTTCCTGGCGTCGCTCCCGGCGAGCATCACCTGCCCTCCGGGCCATCCGCTCAACACACCGAACCCCAATAATGGGGTTGTCAATGGCGCTTGCAGGACCGCCTCGTTCCCGATTTTGTACAACGATGTGCTGTGGCAGAACCGTGCCTTCCACATCGTGATCGCGAACCCGACTAGTGGAACCCAGCAGGCCACAGTCACGCTGGCTCCCCAGTTGAATCAAACCTCGACGGGCCAGTGCGTTGCTCCGCAAGGTAATACCGCCCTTTATTGGGACATCGGCCTGCGTGGCGACACGGGGCCGAACAACCATAGCTCAGGAGTCACGTTCCAGCCGAAGTCGTCAGTGCTGACCAGTATCTCCGGCTATGGTGCAGGACCCGCGGGCTTTGGACCGAACACCAATAGCTTCACCCCGGGCGTCGTCAAACAGTACTGCAACGGCTCGAAAGTACCGCCTGAGGCTGGTGCTGGGGCCTGGTACCAGGTGCCACCGGGAACAAACGAAGGGAACGTGCCCACGCCGGTCTTCAGCCTGACGGCGGGCGCGACGGTGGACGAGGGCAACAACTGGATCAATATCGGCTGGGGCCCGTTGTCACTGATCACCCCGACCACGGAGAGCGCCCCGCCCGCAGCGTCCACAGCGGAGACTATGCTCGGCAACTACTCGTTGGCGGCGGGTTCGAACGCCATTAACTACATCGTGCCGATAAACTCAAGCGTCACTTACGCGGCGGCGCCGGCCGACGACTTCTACGGCACCTCGAGGAAGACGAACAACGCGGTCGACGCCGGCGCGGTCGAGTTCGTGGGTGGCGGCGGAGGAGGAGGTGGAGCCGTAGCATCGATATCGGCCACTCAAAGTCCGTCACCGATCACGTTCCCGACACCGATCGGTAACGTTGGCACCGGAACTGCCACCGTTACTCTCACGAACACAACAGCCGCTGGTGGCGCCTCCGTGACGATTACCAACGTCGCGGTCTCGGGCGGAACAGCTACGACTTGGTTCTTCAACGCTGTGGTGGGGGCAAATACCTGCACCGGAGCAACCTTGCAACCTGGTCGGACCTGCACCGTCGGGGTCAGGTTCAGCAACGTAACTTCAGCCGTGAACGTGACTCGTACTGGAACAATCACTTTCACCGATAATGCCACCGGCAGTCCACAATCGTTCCCACTGTCCGGTCTTGCAACTCCGTAAACACGGGAATTCAGGGCCGGGGGCCGGCTTACGCCGGCCCCCGAAACCTGGGCCGAACTTCCAAGGGATGTAAACGGGAAAAGGGAAACTAGGACAGTGAAGCTCAGAAGTTTAGTTCGCCGGAAAGAGAACTGCTGTTCGCGGGTTCATTCGCGAGCAGCATTTTCGCTTTCTCAAGGGCAGGGCAAGGTCAGACAGCCGCGGCTGTCTGCAGGGCTGGAGAAACAGGTGCAGTAAATGACCAGGAGATTGCCAGACAAAATGGCGTTCCTTCTGTTACCCAGGCCACTGACTGCGGCTCCCGTCACCACTGAACCCGTTCCCGCAACTCCTGCATTGCGCCCGCCAGCAGAGAAAGCAACCTGTGCGACCTACCGATGGATCTTTTTCTACACCCTTTCATGCGCATGAGTCATTTCTTGATGAACCACTTCAGAGCGATACAAGGAATACCAACGATGTTTAACCTCAAAGTAACACGAGAGACAAAGATACTGATGCTTGCAGGGATTCTCGCCAGCGGCATTGCGGTCGCCCCGGCACGAGCCCAATCAGATTCGGTCCCTAAGCCTGCGGCTCCGGCCGGGAAGTCTCAGACGGCGGTGGTTCGAACCCGCTCTCGGCCCCATCTCGTATCGAATTCGGCGCGCCAGTATTACACCGTGATCTGGGGCGTTGACTCGCTCGCTGTAAAGTCGGTGGAGTCGGGCGAGATTATTCGATTTACCTACCGCGTGCTCGACCCCGAGAAGGCCAAAACCCTCAATGATAAGAAGAAGGAGCCTTCCTTGATCGATGCGGGAGCGGGCGTCTCCCTAGTAGTGCCCTCCCTGGAGAAGGTCGGTAAATTACGTCAAAGCAGCACGCCTCAGGCGGGCAAAGTGTATTGGATGGCCTTCTCGAACAAGGGCAGATATGTGAAGCCGGGAGATCGTGTCAATGTTGTAATCGGAAACTTTCGAGTCGAAGGTCTGGTCGTTCAATAGGATTTTCCAATTCCCCAATTAGGAGAGATCGATAATGTTTCGAAGAGTGTTGGTGATCGGTAGCTTCCTGGCCCTGGCTGTTTCTCCCGCCGTGGGGGCGGATGTGTCATCCTCGCCCGCCAAGCTTACGGCGGAGCAGGTCATAGAGAAAAACGTTGCGGCACGGGGCGGCCTGCAGGCGTGGCGGGCCGTCGAGACGCTATCCATGAGCGGCAAGATGGATGTAGGTGGGAACGAGACCCCTGCCCTTCGGGTGCAAGGGGTAAGGACCGGCGGTGTGCAGCTGCCCAAGCGCCCCACAGAGCAGATGCAGTTGCCCTTTCGCCTGGAACTGAAGCGCGCACGCAAGTCACGCCTCGAACTCGACTTTCGTGGTCAGACTGCGGTCCAGGTCTACGACGGCACCAACGGCTGGAAACTACGTCCGTTCCTCAATCGGCACGAAGTAGAGCGCTTCACGGCGGATGAGATGAAAGCAGCCGAGATGCAGGCCGATCTGGACGGTCCACTGGTGGACTACGCGGTGGAAGGGACCAACGTCGAACTAGAAGGCACCGAAAAGGTCGAGGGCAATGACACATATCGACTGAAGCTGACCTTCAAGAACGGACAGGCGCAACGCGTGTGGGTAGACGCCAAGACATTCCTGGAGACCAAGATCGAAGGCACGCCCCGCCGCCCGGACGGCAAGTACCACCCGGTGGAGGTATACTATCGTGACTACAGGGCAGTGAGTGGCTTGATGATGGCCCATGTCATGGAAACGAAAGTGCCGGGTGTCAAGCAGACAGAAAAGATCGAGATTGAAAAGGTTGTCGTCAACCCGCGAATGGAGGACTCTCGCTTTGCCAAGCTCCAATAAGACATTTGCCGCAAAGCTGAGGAACTGCTGGGGCAGAGCATTATTGAGTCTGGCTCTGCTATTGCCGATCCTTTTGTCGGGCGCGCCCGTTGTCGCTCAGCGCGGTCATAGGCCTCCGAGTATTGATGATCGGGTCAAAGTGTTAGCCAAGAAGCTGGACCTGAACGAGACGCAGCAGGCTGCCGTGAAAAAGATATTGGAGCAACGGCAGCAGGAAACCCTGCGGCTTCGGCTCGATTCGTCAATTACCGGAAGCGTCCGTATCGAGCGGTTTCGTGCCCTTCAAGACGATACGGTGGAGCGAATCCGCGCCGTACTCAACGAGGAACAAAGGAAGAAATACGATCCCCTAGCACCGCGAAGAATACAGCCGGCACCTGAGCAGCGGAGTGTAGAGGATTGGATCAAAGCCACTACGCCGCATTAAGCGAACGTTAAGCTCAGGATTCACGACGAATATTACTCCATCGGTCATCCGCATTTGTCAGATCCGCTGTCCACAAACTGGCAGCGCCTTTGCTTTTGAGATTCGTGGAGTTTGGCAGTTGGCCCGAAGGTGAAACACTGACTCCGGCTAGCCTCAATAATTCCCGATCACCCAGGCGTTGCTATCGGTTGTCCAGCCCGCCACTGCCACCGCCATCAAGCTTTTCGAGGATGCGGTAGTGAGAGATTGTCATCCCAATCAGAGATGAGGAATCTGGCATTTCGCGCACACCTTAGATTGCGCCAGAAAGCAAGTCAACGAAGAGGGCAGAACTGTAGCAATTCTCTTGCGATGAGTCCTCGTAACGGGCTTATCGAAGACTGGCTTTTCGGGACGTTCCACGTCTTAATGAAGGACTCATCGATTTTTTAACGCAAAGTGATTACCGCGTAACACGGGGTCCCTAAGCTCCGACCGCGTTCTGCTATGGAGGATCCTGTGAAGCACCTGCTGAAGATTTCTGCCCTTGGTGTAACGCTGCTGTTGTGGCTCGTGGTGATGCCTGTCTCTACGAACGCCCAAATGAGCAAGGTAAAGACCGTCTGGGTCATATTGATGGAGAATCACAATTGGACCGGCAACAACGCGGGTGCTGCGTTTGGTGCTCCGGATATCAAAGGTAACCCACTAGCCCCGTACACCAACCGGACACTGCTGCAAACATCGGCGCACGCCGAGCAGTATTTCAATCCTCCTGGCAACCATCCCAGCCAGCCGAATTATTTGTGGCTGGAAGCAGGGACCAACTTCGGCGTCCTCGGGGATACGCAGCCTGGCCAACCGCAAATATTCACAGACCAGCATTTGGTGAAGCTTCTTGAGGATGCAGGTATTTCCTGGAGGGCTTACGCCGAGCCCGACTTTGGTAGCCCCGTATTCGACAATTGTCCGCTTGATTTTACTTTCCTCGATGTTGAACATCTCGCGTTTGTATACTTCAACGATATCAACGATGGGTTGAATCCACAGTCGGCGGAATGTATAGCCCACGTCAGGCCCTATTATCAACTGGCGACTGATCTGGCCGACCACACCGTGGCGCAGTACAACTTCATTACGCCAAACCTGTGCCATGACGGGCACGAAGGTGTGTCTCCTTGTGATGCGAACGAACCTGCAGATAATACGTTGCGATCAGATACTTGGCTTAAGCAAAACGTGCCTCTGATTCTTGAGTCAGACGAATACAAGGAAGGTGGTGCCTTGTTCATCATCTGGGATGAGGCCGAAGACAGCGGGAAATTCAGCGATGGACCGATTGGCATGTTCTTGTTGTCGCCCTTTGCCAAGGGCGGGGGTAAGAGGGGTTTCAGCAATAGCATTCACTACGACCATAGCTCCACGCTGAAAACGTTACAGGAAATCTTCCACGTTGAGCCGCTGCTGGGCGCTGCCGCCGACCCTGAAACGAAGGATCTGAGCGATTTGTTTAAGGGAGACTGCGGCGACCAAGACTGCCGGTAATGACCACCACGAGAACTTGCTAAGCGGACACAGAGTCGGTCCGCGTGTGGCTGGGCGAATTTGTTGTTTTGCTTCGGTGTAACAATGCGACATTGCGTTGTACCTTGACACCGTACCAATTCGCCAGGGACAGGTTGCCGAAGGCCCGATGCGCCGCTGCTCGCGCCTCCTCGTAACTGTGCCCCTCCTCTTGGGAGACGCTCGTCGCCAGCTTCAAATGCGCCTCAATTTCGGCGCTGAAGTTCTCGAATTTGCGCTTCCGTGCAAACACCGTCACCCACTTCACCGTGGGCATAATTGCTTGACCTGAAGATGACTCATGCACAGGAGTGGTGCGCTTGTTGCGTCAAGTGTCGTCGTGCATGATCGTGAGGGGGTTGGTCATTAATGCGCGGCGCGTGGGCAAGACGCTCGCTATGGTGACCACCCCCGCCAACGCAAGCGGCGCTGCCACCCACACCCACAAGGCCGGCGAACCGCTGCCCGGCGTGATTCCGCTCATCCATCGGGATAACGCAGGGGACATGAGCATCCCCGCCAGCGTGCCTGCGCAAGCGAGCCGTACTCCTTCTCCCAGCACTTGACCGATTATGCGCCAGCGCGACGCTCCGAGGGCAATGCGAATGGCTAACTCGCGGCGGCGCTGCCGCGCAGCATCGCTCAAGGCGCTAAACAGGCCGAGAACGCTGAGCAGGAGCGCCACCGTTGCGGAGGCGCCAAGAAGTAGGGTCGCAACCCGCAAAGGCGCGAGCGAAGTTTGATTGAGGTACGTTTCGAACGTCCTCACGAGGACCGGGCTCGGGCCGCGTCCTGGCACCTCCTCAAGCCTGCGGCGCAGATCGGGCAACGTAGCGCCGTTTACCTCCCGGAGCTGGACAATCATGCTCATGGATGTGAGAACGTCCTGCGCCATCGGAAGATACAGCGTGGGCTGCACACGCCGCTGGAAAGCTCCAAGCGGCCCCGAATGCACTACCCCGATGATGTCTGTGCGGCGGCCTTGCTCATCGATAACCGCAGCTCCAACCGCGTTTCCACCGAGGTAGAGGTCAACGGCCTCCTGATTGACGATGCCAATCCGGCATCCCGTGGACGTGGTATGGCCGGTAAAACCCCGGCCTGCGACAAGCTTGCTTCCCACGGCATCGAAATAGCCTGGCGACACGACATTAGTTTCGAAATCGGCGCTGGCCAGCTCCGAGGCAATGGGCGCCCGCAATCGCACGTCAGTGATGCGCCGTGGCGGAGTCTCCTGGTGACTGGTGTAGTCGAAGTAGACCGTGGGCCGGTTCTTCTTGGCCACCTCCTCCGACTCTCGCATGGCAACTACGCCGATTATTTCGATCGGCTGGGGGTTCTCGGGGTCTCGCAGGGTTCGGCCGGTCGAGTATCGGCCGAACAGTTCTTCGGCCGCCTCTTCATTCACGATCGCGGCTCGGCACGTTCGCTCTGCGGCCCCGAACATGTGCCCGGCCTTAGGCGGGAGATCGAAGAGATGGAGCGAGTCAGACGTGATCCAATCGGTGTCGAGCGTGACTTCGCGAAGCGGCCACTGCGCTGGCTCGATGCGGAACGACTGCCGCATAGGTTGACCTCCCGGCAGCGTTCCGGCCCACGCGACCCCGGATACGCCACGTACTAACTTCGCTGCTTCCTCGGCCCGCTGGAAATACTCGATGGCGACAACGGGATTCGCTTGCGCAGTGACAAAAACAGTACGCCCAAGCCTCTGGCCCGCGCTTGTAACCAGCGCCGTGCGAATACCATCAACCAGGAAAGCCGTAGAGATCACGAGGACGCAGCAGCTCGTCATTTGTGCCGCCACGAGTCCCCGTCGCAGGCGCCGAATCGCCGGAGAAACCCCTGTGCTGTCTCGCTGAATCACGCTCATCGGGCGGTCAAGCGAAATCACCATGGCCGGTAACATACCGCACAGGATCATGATTCCGACAAAAATGAAGGACGCCTCCGCGATGCCGAACAGGTCCGGTGCGAATATCAGACGCTCCGCATCCTGCTCATAGAGGAGCGCGGGAACAAGATACGACGTCCACACCGCCAGCAGCATGCCCAATGCTCCGCCAGCAACCGAGATGATGGTGCTGTCGGAGAGTAGCTCGCGGGCCAGTTGGCCACGGCTCGCCCCAAACGCGACGCGAATGGCGGTCTCATGGAAACGCGCGGAGGCACGTCCAAGCAGGAACAAACCTACATTGACGCATGCAATAAGGAACAGCGCGCCGGCAGCGAAGTCCAGCAGCGTGCCGATGCGTGAGAGGCGCGCCGCTCTTTCGGGCGTCAAGCCAGTGTAGGGTTGCACGCGCAGCTCGCTGACGCGGTTCCCTGGCTCAACGACTACCTTCGCCTGACTCGGCGAAATGTCACGGCCGAGCCGCGCCACAACCCAGAGATTCCGGCTGCTATCGTCGAGCCGCTGTAATGTTTCCTCGGGCAAAGGCATCCAGACGTCAACCGGGCGATCGCGATATATCCCCTCCAGCCAGTCCGGCGCGATGCCGCTGATGCGAGCGGTGACGCTATTGATTCGAATCTCCTCACCAATAACGTCGACCGACGCGCCGAACTCGCGCTGCCACATGCGATGGCTGATAACGACACCGTCGTCGAGCGGCAGGCCGAAGACTCCCGCCAGGTTCGGCGTCACGGCGGCTACCGACACGAATGCCGTCTGGCCGTCCATCGTGATGGTGCCCGGCGATACGCGCGCGGCACCAAGCCATTGGAATACATCGTGCCGACTTCTGGCGTACAGATATTGTTGCTTGGAGAGCGGGCCTGCTTCGCGCTGCGCATCTCGCCCAAATACGGAGACGAGTCGGTCGCGAGATCCCAGCGGAAACAAAGGTTTTGTTAAGCCGTCAACGAATCCACGAACGGAGACAATGCTGGCGATGCCCAGCGCAATCGTGAATAACAGGGCGAGGGCCAACCCCGGCCGTCGTGTGAAACTTCTCGCCGAATATCGGAAATTACGAAGCATGCTGGACAACGCTCATTCCCACCTGCAGCCGGAAGGCCGCTCGTAAGGTCTTATAAGGTCTTATTTTGTTGAGCTTGGCTCGGAAATTCCCAAGAGCAAGCGTTCGATTGCGCACTAGGTACGTCCGGATACGGACGTCTGAACATAGAGCCATAGCAGGCTGCTCTCGTGTGCTGGCATCTTCCCGGAGCGTCTTCAGCTCCTTTGGGCTGAGCATTCGATTCGCCATCGGTGCGTCGTTCCTCGCCCTCTCGTGATTGCAAATCACGTATCGAGTATCGCGGCGGAAGGACGCGGGGCGTTATGGTGGTTGATCGTATGGACAGAGCCTCGCGTCAACAAAAGTGAGCGGAAAACCAGCTCACTTTGGGCGTTCAGGGAACTTGAAACCGACGTACTCGGAGATGACGCATCGAAGAATGGTAGCAACACGGGGAATTCTGAGGAACCGTGGGCGAAATAACAATTCGCCACCCACGGGTTTTGGCATGGGATACTACCTCGCAGACCTAGATGAGTAGCTCAATCTGGCGAGCCCTCCTCAGGGAGCGTTCGTCAGGAACTGACATGCTTTCATGTTCGAGCGCGATACCGTGGGGAGATTGGAACGACCACGCCTGACTCGATCTGGAAGTGGAAACCAAATACGCGGTCACGTGCGCTGATTTTTGTGAGTCGCCGTGAGAATGGAAGCTTTTGAGCATCTGTCATTCAATGGGTCGCTGTAATTTCTAGAAACGGGGTTAACAGGTTCGGAAAGAACACTTGGTAGAAGCAAAACGATGGTGTCTACGGCACATGTGGCACGATCTTAAACACAGCATACGTCAAATTAAGGCAAACAGGCTGTTCAGTTTCTCGGCCATCTTGTTGCTTAGTGTTGGAATCGGCTCCAACGTCTTGATATTCACTTTTCTGAACGCATTTTTGTTGAGACCTCTCCCTGTTCGAAGACCGGAAACTCTTTTGCTGGTCGAGAAGGTCCGAGAACACCAAATACGGTCTGATACCAGATTCGGTTTTCATCAATTTGAACTTATCGAAGGGCGGAGAGATTTGTTTCTCGCCGCTGTCGTTGAACAGGAGTGGGATAAGGCTAGCCTTGTTACCTTAAACGATGGGGGCTCGATCCAATTAGTCACGACTCAAATCGTGTCGCCGAACTACTTCTCCGAGCTTGGCATTTCGGCGGCGATTGGGCGAATGCTCACGACGAATTACTTTCGGAAGTTCCCAGGAACAGGAAAACATGTCGCACATCGCCGCGCGTCCGCGCTCCCTGGCTCTAGTACCCTTCATTGCATCTTTTCATTATCACAAGGGCGAGTTTGCGTCCGCTGTGGAGCGGATACTACCCAATGGTCAGGCACATCTGATGGTTAATTTGGATGAGGATGAGTTTCGAACGTACAACGGCCCGGACTTTGGAACCGTTCATCGCACCTGCGGTGTAGTTTTAGCGGGCCCACACGGACGAGCCACCGCCATTGACACCAAGGAACAGCGTTGACTGATCGCGGTGGAATTCAGGTTGGGCGGAGCTGCGGCATTTTTTGCATATGCCCCTTGGCGAGGCTTGTGACCAGGTCGTTGAACTCGACGATGTTTGGGGACCAGAGGGGGGCCTGCTTCGCGAGCGCCTGTGTGAGGCCGCCACGCCGGCAGCCAAGTTCCGCGTGCTCGAAGCTGTCCTCATTGAACACATCGCCCGCTCGGCGGACCCGGCAGTTGCATACGCTCATTCCGTCCTGGAGAGCGGCGCGTCGGTTGCCGAGGCAAGTTCGCGCGTGGGCCTGCTTCCTAAGACTTTCGTGCGACGCTTTCGCGAGCAGGTCGGCCTTGCCCCGAAGCAGCTTTCCCGCGTACGACGCTTGCAACGCATACTGGCCTCCATACACCGTCCGGCTGATGTTGACTGGTGCCAGGTTGCAGCGCAACACGGCTACACGGATCAAGCCCACTTGATTCACGATTTTCGCGACCTTACTGGCGTGACTCCCACTGCTTATCGTCCGTCTTCTCCACAACGGCGCAACCATGTCCCCTTGTCGCCCGTAGCCTGACGCTTTTTTACAATACAAATTCACCTCGGCTGCCGCATCGTGAATGGTCGGAAGCTGAATTCAGAAGTGCTTCCGCAATCAATCACCGGAGGTAATCGCGAACGTGCCAACTCAGGTCTCTCCCATGTTGGCGGTCAGCGACGGAAACGCCGCGATCGCATTCTACAGGGCCGCATTCGGTGCAGCACTCTTGTGGCACCTCGATGGAGCGCACGTGGTCGCAGGTCTCTCCATTGATGGCGCCAAGTTCTTCCTAGCGCATGAGTCGCCACCCCACGGGACACGCTCCCCATCTTCCGCGGGCTTCACAACCGTTAGGATTGAGCTCTTCGTAGACGACCCCATTGCAGTTCAAAGACAGGCGATTGCCGCCGGAGCTGTCGAGAACAGTCCGGTGAGGGAACACGAGCACGAAACGGCTGGACCGCAACCGATCAAACGGATGCTCCAAGGCGCGGTTATCGATCCGTTCGGTCACATGTGGCTCGTAGGAAAAATCCTGGAGTAGTTGCTCCGCTGAATGAACAAACGTCCGCACTCAGTAAGGGCCATCAGTTTCGTATTCGCAGCGGCGGGTGTAATTGGCCTGGTTACCACCTTACTGAATTCAAGGCGTGGCATCCGTTTCAGTATGACGTCCTATGGGTTTGCCTCGTCCGTCTCCTGGCAATTATTTGTGGAATCTATATGTTTCGGGGCAGCAACTGGGCGCGCTGGCTGACGGTGGTTTGGATCGCATACCACCCGATTCTTAGCGGCTTCGACTCCTTGAATGAGTTGGCAGTGCACGCCGTACTGCTCTTGGTCTCCGCATATGTTCTCTTTCGCCCCGGTGCGACGAAATACTTTCGCCCGGAGAAAACGGAGCCGCAGTCGGGAATGATTTAATGATCCTGCTGTCCATCCCGAATCACGGGCTTAACCGGCCAATCTCTGCCCGCGTGCGTGTGTCTTTTTAGAATTGACGTTTGGTGGGGTGACCAGCAAATCGTCCACAAGGGCCGATCTCCAGTGAGCTACGATTCTGTTTCTTCCACTTTCCGGTCGGCTTGACCACTCAAAATCTTAGCGGGAAGTGGAACTCTTTCCTTCTAAGAGAAAAATCCAACTGAAAAAGAATAACACTGCTCACCTAAACCTCTTTCAGAAAAGTGATTCCAAAGATTGGCCGGTAATAATTGGCCACTCTGAAGTAATCGGCCAATTTCCGACAATAATCGACCATCCGGGAGTTAAGGCGCGTTTTCTCGAATGGAAATGACGAGTGCAGCCAGTCATAAGCGCAGTCTCGCAAGCCCAGCTCCAAGCCTTGGCTACGAGAGACTCTCAGTTGGTCTTACCAGTCTTGCATTGCCTGGCAGCGCGGAAAGCTGGATTAACCCGGATTAACCCAACATTTTCAAACACTTAGCAGAACAGAGATAACACAGATGCAATCCAGACGCGAAACATTGTGCGCTCAGTTCGCATAGCGCAGTGTGCGAACTGTCAACCGGATTCACCGGCACTTTGAAAAGGAGAAAATCCATGAAATACGTACGCACCATGATTACCATACCACCGTTTTACTGCTGGCAGCTGCTTCTGTCGTCGTTCAGGCTCAAGAACGGCCAATACTGAGGGCAACAGTTCCCTTTGCGTTCACCGTCGAGAACACCGCTCTGCCTGCGGGCACCTACACTGTTTACGTTCTCGCTCCATACACCATTATTGATGATTAAAGTGCAGAGCGCGGACGGACGGAAAGCGGTAATGATTGCTGCAATCCCTTCCCAGGAGTTAAAGGAGTCGAAGCAGGTGAAGTTAGTTTTCCATCGTTTCGGGAATGAGTACTTCCTGGCCCAGGTCTGGGAGCAGGGGAGCAAAGTACATCGCAACTTGCGGAGCGGCAATCGTGCGCGTGAGTTGGCCCGAAACGGTGACAGGACGCAATTCATAACCATCCTCGCCAACACTGGAAACGACTCACATTCGTAACCTTAGGAACTCGCTGCGTGGCGGCAGGAAACGGGCGCTCGGGGGGCGCGCCCGTTTCGCTTTACAGATAATGTCGCACTTTTGTCGGCATGAGAAGGTCCTCAGAAGTTCTCAACCAACCAGACATTGTTCTCGCCGGTGAACACATTCAAGGCCGCATAA
>Ga0066667_10000477_pt1 | contig 13647 bp, 16 predicted proteins | sample GraSoiAngelo_116_FD_133943 | JGI IMG/M metagenome (GOLD analysis project Ga0066667, IMG submission 133943) | Grasslands soil microbial communities from the Angelo Coastal Reserve, California, USA - 14_0903_16_30cm | ecosystem: Environmental > Terrestrial > Soil > Grasslands | place: USA...
ACCAAAACAATTGGTACGAGACCCTGACCTTCACACAAAAAAGCACGACGCACAACGACGACGGCACAGATAAGAGTGAAATCTGGCACGAGGCGATGCTACTGCCCGGAAACCTACGTATCGACATTGGCCCACCTGCTGACGGCAATGGCATGCTGGTAGCGAACGGCGCCCTGACTTCGTTCCAGAATGGCAAGGCGTCGGACCCACATCCCTTCGTGCACATGCTCTTAGTCCTGGGCTTTGACGTGTTTCGCCAGCCGACACAAGCCACAGTCGACCAGATAAAAGGCCAAGGGTTCGACTTGACCAAGCTCCGCGAGGACTCTTGGGATGGGGAGTCCGTATACGTCGTTGGCGCGGATAAGGGTGACCTGAAGTCGAAGCAATTCTGGGTGGAGAAAAAGCGCCTCCTGTTTGTCCGCATGATTGCGCCGGACCGGCGGGACGCGGCAAAAACGGCCGACTCACGGTTTGCCGATTACCGCCAGCTTCCGGTTGGCTGGGTAGCTGCGCGCGTCGAGTTCTTTGTGGCCGGGAAGAATGTGTTCAGCGAGGAATATTCCGAAATTCAGACGAATCCGAAGCTGGACCCTGCCATATTCGACCGCAGACAATTCAACTCCCAACATTGGGAAAAGTGAACATGCTGCCTGGCCGTCACTGCCGACCTCCGGCTGATGCTCCGGCTGCATGCTTGACGATGGTCACGGTCACCTGGGAAGGATACTGCTTCGAGTGATGAACGGAATCATGTGCGATGACGCCTTTTTCCTCGTCATAATTTTTCCCGCCGGTATTTAGGTTGCGGTCGAAGCGTGGAAAATTGCTGCTTGAGATCTCGATGCGCAACTGGTGACCAACATCGAAGTAGTTGCTGGTGTTAATGGGCTGAAGCGCGACCTTGTACACCTTCCCCGGCTCCATCCAGACCATCGGCTTATCGTAGCCGTCTCGATAGCGCAGGCGCTGAATCGATTCGTCGAGGTTGTAAGCGCGCCCGTCAGGGTAAACATCCAGCACTTTGACCGTAAAGTCCGTGTCCTTCGCGTCCGATGAAACATACAGCATGGGCTCGATAGGTCCACTCAGTTCTGTTCCTTCCTTGAAGGGCTCCGATGTGTAGACGAGGATGTCGTTGCGCGCTTCCATTTTGCGCTGGTCGAAGGCGCCAGCTTGAACGGCCGAGCCTGTGCAGCAAACGTTTCCGCCATAGGAAGGGACGGGATTCATGGGATCGTAGGTGCCTCATGCCGGTAACCGCTGCGGGCTCAATGGGTCGGCGGAACACTTGCGCGAAGTTTACTCGCAGGAGTCTGAAAACCTAAGGTTTTTCGCGGGCGTTGATTTAGACGCAGCGCGATCTTGTCCAGGTCGGATTGCGCGTAGCTGGAGAGGTTATTTCTCTTCGGCAAGTATTGTCGCAGTAACTGGTTCGTGTTTTCGTTCGTGCCGCGCTGCCAGGGGCTGTGTGGATCGCAGAACTAGACTTTCACATTCGTAACCACCGTGAAGGTCTTGTGTTTGGCCACTTCCAGCTCGCGGTCCCAGGTCAAACTCGGGTTTCACACACGACTCTGGCAGGATGATGAAGTGCTTCGCCATCGCCAGATATTCCTCAATAAGCCGCTGCGCGAGTACATGCACCGGCACAAACCCGATCTTGTCACGCTTTCCGTTGATGCGGCCGTCAGCATCGCTATTCGCATGAGGTCTTCCTTCGGGATTCTCCTCAGAGTTACGCTGTACTTGACCGCAGTGAGTTGCAGTGAATGCTCGCAATTGCAAGACCTCTGGATGTTGTGTATAATTTCAGCTAGACCTACACACTCGAGGAAGCCATGAGCGGACCAGCACTCACGCGTACCAATCTCTTGCTTGAGACCGGGAAAGTCCGCCGACTTCGCAGAGCTCTGCAGTCGCGCAGTAATTCCGAGGCCGTGCGGCGCGTAATCGACGAGCGCCTGGCGGCAGAGGCGGGACTTCAGGCTCTGCAGAATCTGCGAAAGCTCGGAGGTCCGGAGGACGTCTTCGGGCGCGCTCCAGCGAAGAGGGAATGACTGCGCTACCGGCCGGACCGCTTCTGTTCGATACTGGCATTTACATCCGGTTCAGCCGGGGAGAGAACTACCTCTGGCTAGGCGAGGATGCTCGAATCTTCCAGCGCACCATCCTGACGGCCGTTGTGGCCGCCGAACTCTATGCCGGTACCCACGACCATCGGGAAAAGCGAGCTCTGGATGAACTTTGCAAGGCGCACCGAGCCCTCGGTCACTTCTCGTCTCCTCCCGCGGCGGCATGGATTGATGCCGGCATTCTGCTGCGCCGCGCGCGGAGTGCCCACGGGCAAATGGATTTCGTCCGCCACTTTCGCGATCTACTGATCGCGCTGGAAGCTGCGCAGGCTGGGGCCACACTCGTGACCGAGAATGCCAGAAATTTCACGCGCTGGAAATCTTTCCTTTCCTGTACCAGGAAGACTCTGAAACTATTTGAGCCATCTAAGACTGTGTAGCTCAGAATCTGCGCAGCGGGTTGCCGCGTTTCTCCGCACTGGGACTCCACGCTTGCTCAGGTGTGCTCTTTGGTTCCGTTGCTTCTTTCTCGGCCGATTCTGAGTTCGGTTCAAGCCGCACGTCTGCGATAGTAGCCAACTTTCAGAGCGCTTCTCCGCCTTGAGCGCGGAAGAGAGCCCGGAAATTGTTAGCTTGTCCTTCAGGGTCCTCTCATCGGCATGCGTTCTAATCCATTCATCAAGAATCGAAACGGCATCGCGATATGGATAGAACTTCTTCTCCACAGGCACGAACTCAGCCACGTGCTCAGTCTGGCATGTAGGCAAGCATTCCTGAAGCGGTTCTTCGACAGCTCAGTTGTGGTTCCGGTCTTTTACACTGACCATCCGTCGTGCTTAGCGAGGGTTTTCGCGTTACTGACTCTCCTTTACGATGCGCCCGTTGAGCGGCTGAGACGACCTGTACCTCACCGGCACTACCTGATGGGCAAGAACATCCCTAGTCATAGCCCCGTTGGGACAGCAAATTATATGCGCGCTGTTAACGTGATGGGTAAGCCAGACCAGCAATACAGAAAACGCTAGGGCTGCGCTTTTGCCAAACCATTACAAGGCTGAATTGAGCCTATTCCGCAAGGCCTGACCGGATGTCCGATAAGTCTTTTAGATTGTGTAGCTTGCTTGGCTATATGTTTCTGTCTTGATTTGTCCCTTTCTAAGAAGTCCCTAGCGAAGCCTACAGTCCCTGGATCAAAGACTGCTAATCCGTAGGGCTGCGTTCCGCAAAACAGTACGGATGACCCATTTTGGAACACGCAGGATTCTTATACAAAGATAGTAAAAGTACTGATAGTTCTGGAACTTAATAAGGGAGACTCCAAGCGCGGCTGGGCAGGTCAACTTGGTAGCGGCTCGATGGAAGTGGCGCGGCACTCAGGCCTGGGGTTGCCACGGATGTCGCGGAGGCGACGGTATGTTGTTAGATACGCTTGACCAGAAGACCGTAGACAGTCTTCCGCACCTGCCGGACGTATATGACGCGTATGGAGTCCAGGTCAATGCGCTGTCAGTCAGCGAAATATTTGCTCTGTACGAACACACCGGTTTCCTGTATCCGGAAAAAGCTGCGCGCCTTTTTCCCCATCTCGCACAAGTTCGCGAGAACTGGCGACGGATGTTGAATGCCGAAGAATCTCTCCTTTATGTTCTGACGGCCGGAGACAAGAAACGAGGGCGCGCATCGCTTGCCGTTTGGCGGACGACACACCATGGATGGATGTCGCAGCACCTCGTTTGTGAAAACAATCCCTCCGCATCGCGCGCCGTGATGCTTGCCGCGGCGGCCGGAGCGATTCGTAGGGGGTCGGACCTATCGGCGCAGAATTGGTTTCGGCCAGAAAACCGGTTTCCCGCACGAGTGTTTGGTTCGATGGAGCAGACGATTGGAGAGTCTCTTTCGTCAGTGCAGCGGCACTCGTATTTCGCACTACCCAGAACGCTATCGCTGTCGACGGAAAAGCGAATTCGCGTCGTACCGTACAGTCCATCGCACAAAGAAGCTCTTTTGGAAATTGCCTCCGCCGCGCGCGGCCGCATTTACGTCGTAGCGGAAGAGCTGGAGCAAGACGTTGAATTCAACGCAGTGGACCAATTGTATCGCGGCGTGGGGCTGCGGCGCACGCGGCATGTTTGGCTGGCTTTTCTGGCAAACAAAGAAGAACCAATCGGTGCTGCGATCGCCTATCGCGGTCCACTGGGGGTAAATTTCAGCTATTTGGAGAACCGCTGCGACCTGCTGCTGCACCCGACTCTTCCGGAATCGGAAGTTTTGGCTGCCGCGGCGGCACTGCTAATGGCATCGTCAGCCGCCTATGAGGATTTCGAACTGGATGAGATTCCGGTAATCGCCGAAGAAATGGCGACGCATGTCCTATTCAAACTGGGAGCAGAATTTCTTCGACACTATTGCCAAGGAATTTGGCTCCAGGACGGACACCCCCGCTTCTATCGGCACGTGGATGGCTTCTATTCAAAATTATTGGCGCGCATGGAGAGGCAGGAGCAGCAAGCAGCGCTCATCGGTCAGGAACGGTGAGGGCCAAAGGCGCGACGGCCTCGCCTGCATCATGCAAGGCCAGCATGAAGCGGTGCGCCTTAGAATTCGCTGGGAGAAGCGCAATGGGAACCAGAACTGAGACCCTCGGGAAAGGTCGATCATGCCGAAGATCCTATTAGTTGAAGACAATGAAATGAATCGGGACATGCTCTCAAGGCGTTTACAGCGCAAGGGATATTCCGTTGTCACCGCCCACGATGGCCAGCAAGGACATTCGCTAGCATGTTCCGAGATGCCCGATCTGATTTTGATGGACATAAGCCTTCCTGTTATGGGCGGTTGGGAAGTAACCCGTCTCCTTAAGACTAACGAGGCTACTCGCAATATCCCCATTATCGCGCTGACCGCGCATGCTTGGGTAACGGATCGCGAGAAAGCGTTTGAAACAGGGTGCGATGATTACGACACCAAACCGGTTGAATTTGGACGTCTAAGTGAAAAAATCGAAAATTTGCTCACGGTGAAGAAATGATGATGAATTCGCGGCCAACCCGGTTGCTCATTGTCGATGACAATGAAATGAACAGGGACATGCTCGCCCGGCGCTTAGAGCGCAAGGGCTATGTCGTCGGACTGGCGGAAAACGCGCAAGAATTGCTGCAACGTGTCAAACAAGATGCCGTGGACCTGGTGTTGTTGGACGTTGAAATGCCGGAAATCAGCGGTCTTGACGCCTTGCAAAAGCTCCGCGAATGCTACTCTGCGGCCGAACTGCCGATCATCATGGTCACGGCAAAGACACAGAGTGACGACATTGTTAAAGCGCTGGACTTGGGAGCCAACGATTACTTAGCGAAGCCGATCGATTTTCCGGTCGCAGTAGCGCGGATAGGTACTCAGCTATCACACAAACGAGCGCAAGAGGCGCTGAAGGAGAGTGAAGAGCGCTATGCCCTGGCGGCTCGTGGCTCCAACGATGGCCTGTGGGACTGGAGTCTGTCGGCCAATGTTATGTATTTCTCCGCTCGCTGGAAGGCCATGTTGGGCTATCAGGAAGGCGAAATCGGAGACAGACCTGAAGAGTGGTTCGACCGGATCCATGACGCGGATCGAGAACGAGTCAAAAAGGAGATTGCGGCCCATCAAGAAGGTTTGACTCCTCATTTCGAGAGTGAGCACCGCGTGCTACATAAAGATGAAAGTTTTCGTTGGATGCTGAGCCGAGGGGTCGCCATTCATGACGTTTCCGGAAATGTTTTGCGCATGGCCGGATCACAGACTGACATCACCGAGGGAAAAGTCTCCGACCCACTGACGGGCTTACCCAATCGACTGCTGTTCATTGACCGGGTAGGTCGGCTAGTCGAGCATAGGAAGCGTCACCAAAACCATTTGTTTGCGGTTCTATTCTTGGACCTCGATGGTTTCAAGATGATTAACGACAGCCTGGGGCACCTGATCGGGGATCAACTCCTGCTTGGAGTAGCCAGCCGGCTGGAGAAGTGTCTGCGGTCAACGGATACAGTCGCGCGTTTAGGGGAAACCTTCACGGTCGCGCGCCTAGGGGGAGACGAATTTACAGTTCTGCTCGACGATATTAAAGATCCCAGTGATGCCAAGCGCGCCGCGGACCGTCTGATGAAGGCTCTGGCGTCGCCTTTCCTATTGGGAGGGAAAGAGGTGTTCACCTCGGTGAGCATCGGAATCGCGTTGAGCACCTCCGCCTACGAAAATCCAGAGGACATCTTGCGGGATGCCGATACGGCCATGTACCGGGCTAAGTCTCTGGGCAAGGCCCGTTACGAGGTGTTCGACGCGGATATGCGAGCCGGTGTGATGGCTCGCTTGCAATTGGAAACGGATTTGCGCCGCGCCCTTGAACGAGGCGAATTCCAAAATTTCTATCAGCCGATTGTCGCTCTTGATTCTGGAGAAATTGCCGGCTTTGAGGCTCTGTCACGATGGCAGCATCCCACGCGCGGCCTGCTCGGACCCAATGAATTTATCCCCGTTGCGGAGGAAACTGGCCTCATACGCGAGCTAGGCTGGTGGAATTTGCGGGAGGCCTGCCGGCAAATCAGCGAGTGGAGGGCAGGTTCGCTTGCCAATCGCCATCTAACAATTAGCGTTAACCTCTCCGCCAAGCAATTTCTGCAACCGAACCTGGTCGAAGACATTAGAAAGTTGCTGAATGAACTCGCCCTTCCTCCAGAAGCTTTGAAGTTGGAAATCACAGAAAGCACGGTGATGACAGACCCTACTGGAGCTGTGGAGATGCTACAGCAAATCAAATCACTGGGAATTCGCCTGGCCATCGATGATTTCGGCACGGGATACTCTTCGTTGAGTTATCTGCACCGGTTTCCGCTTGACACTTTGAAGATTGACCGCTCCTTCGTCAGCGGCATGGGGGACGATGGAGAAGGTATGGAAATTGCACGGACCATATTGCCCATGGCCAATAGCCTTCGGTTAGACGTAGTCGCTGAGGGGGTAGAGACTATTCAACAGGTTGCCTTACTGCAAAAACTGCAATGCAAATATGGCCAGGGGTATTACTTTTCCAGACCACTGTCCGCCGAGGGGACAGCGGCATTGTTGGCCGGAGAGCTGGCATGGCAAGCGTGCGAGCAACCCGTGTAGCTTAACAGATGTCAGTACGGGGAGAACATGGTGGAGAGCGCCGCTCGGACGCAGAGCAGTCATGACCGCTGAATTACACAAGCCGCTCTCCGTTCTCCAAACTTGTCGATAGCTGAGCCCCTATGAAACTCGCTTTTGACCAATACGCACTGGATGCCCGCTACAGTCCAGAGCCACGTGTGCCCGAGTTCGCAATGCGAAACGATACCTGCATGGAATCTGACAGCGGCAAACGCGCCAAAGAATCCGGTGTGCGTGACCGGCGGTATTCGATCCGCCATCCTTTCGCAACCGAGGTCGAGATGCTGGAATTGAAATCGGGGAGTCGTGTGAGCGGGGTGACCTCAGATCTTTCTCGTGGAGGATGTTTCGTGTGCACACGCCGCACCCTAGAGGTCGGCGCCCGCGTCCGCGGAACACTGACGCGCGGAGGCCAGAAAGTAGAGATGCTCGCAGTGGTCCGTGTTGTGAAACCGCAAGTGGGAATGGGCCTCGAGTTTCTGGATGTTGATCGAGACTCTCATGCAACACTGCTGACCTGGACCGAAAGTCTTCGCAAATCCCCATGACACATCCTGAGCCATTGGAAGTGACCAATCGACATTGTACGTGATCTCCCACAACGTCGTTTCGGGACTTCCGTGTGGCCGACCATCTGGGAGTTATCGCATCGCCGAGCGAATAGAGATGCAGTCATTCTCAATCTCAATTTCAGGATCAGCGCGAGCTTGGTCATGCCGCGCACACCCAATACTGCCGTCGCGGGAAATGGATCTCGCTAGGACACGGCGCCACACGGGCCTGAGGGGGCTCAATCGTCGTCAAAGGTGTCAAATCTGACGCTTTGCGGTGCCAACTCAGCGACCTTGAGATAGGCCGACGAGTGCGGCTTCGTTTTCCTGGCTGACATCGGAAATGTTGTCGAGCACAGCGCTGGCGATGTGCATCCGGTAGTAGACGTAGACGAAATACATTGCCGGCACAATCAGCAAAGCTACGCCTAGATTGGCGCCGTGGCTCGCGGCGTTGGCCAGACCGGCAACTGCCGCACCGACCAGGAAGTACGGAAACGTCCATTCGTAGCAAGAGGACCAAAGCTCTCTGAGGGGGCGCCGTTCCGCCAAAGAAATAACCAGCGAGACCAGTCCAGTGTTTAGCACCACGTACACGCAGACTCCCAGCACCATCTTCGCGGTCATTGAATTGAAACCCAGCATTGCCAGGGCACCGTGCGAGGCCCAAAATGCCGCCGCGGTACAAACCGTCAGGCAGGCCGCATTGAAGAGCACCTGCACGGCCTTCGGCCGCGTCTGCGTCTTCCAAAGGGACTGGACGAGCGCGCCTCCCAAGCCGATTAGAACGGTTTCGCCAAAACTAAACAGGGCGATGCCGGTCAGAATGAAAACGAAGTTTATCGAAATCGTAGTCTTAAAGCCCGGCAAGCGAATCTTCATCGCGGAGGCCACCATCGCCAGCGCAAAGAACAGGAAGAAGCGGCCAAAGTTTTCAGGATTCCATCGAGAGGCAACCATAGTCAACACGGCCGTGGCAACAGCGGCCATCATTGCGATGTAGGCTTTGGCTAGGCTTGGGATCTTCTTTTCCGTTTTTCCTCTCATCAGTTGCTCTCTGGTGATTTGCGAATGAGTTCGTTTACCAGACATACTCGTTGCCCCAAACCACTGAGTTACCCGAGACAGCAGAGTTACCCCAGACGACAGAATTACCCCAGACAACAGAGTTGCCCCAAACCACGGAGTTACCCCAAACTACGGAGTTACCCCAGATCACCGAGTTGCCCCAGACAATCGGGTCGGCCCAGACTGTGCCAGGAGCCCCGCTGATGGATACTGAGTTGGTGGCCGGATCAAACACCGCCGTGGGTGACATTGCAGACCCCACCGTTGGGGGAGCAAGGTACGTGCTGGAGAGAGCGGCCGCAGCGTCAACAGAGCCGGTGCCCACCGCAAACATGTCCTGTACGATCGTAAAGGTTACGCCGGTACCTAGGTTCGTTGCGGAGGTGTATTGTCCAAAGCCCTGCCACGCCGTCGTCATTAGGCGGGCTTTTACCTGGTCTGGAGTGAGGGATGGATTTTGTTGCAGAAGCAGGGCCGCGACGCCGCTAACCACTGGCGCGGCCATACTCGTGCCGCTCATTCGCATGTAATTCGCTGGGCCGACCTGGGAACCGCAATTGAGCCCCGACGCATCGCAAGGGAAAATCGCAAGTGCCGGATACTCGGTGATCAGCGTGGTATTCGGAGAGGCCAGGAGAGATACAACGGCGTTGCCCGGGGCGACGAGATCAGGCTTCACAATGTGATCGAACGTCGTAGGGCCTTTCGAGCTGTAGCTGGTCACGGTCTGGGCGGATTGCAAACCCGTACCGTGTGTGTTGGTTGCCCCGACCGTGATCACGAAGGGATCGTTGCCGGGCGCGCCGATGGTGGCGTATCCATTCGTGCCGGCCCCATCGTACTCGCCCATGTTGCCTGCCGCGGCCACAACCACGATGCCTGCCTGCCACGCGGATTCCACGGCTTGGCAGAGCGGGTCGACCATGTAACTTTCATAGACGCCGCGAGATAGCGACAGGTTGATAACGCGAATGTTGTACGTGCTCTGGAGACTGATGGCTTGCTGAATCGCAGCGATCACCGAACTGTCGACGCTGGCGCCAGTGCCGTCCAGTACGCGCAAGCTGATGATGTTGGCTCTCGGCGCGATGCCGCGATAGACGTACAGGTAGTTCTGCAGGCTGGTGGAATCGTAAGCATTTCCGGCCACGATACCGGCCACATGCGTCCCATGACCGTAAGCGTCAGCCGTGGAAGCATCACCCGGTACAAAGCTTTGGCTATAAACGACACGAGATGGGTTTGAATTCCCATCGGAATTCAGGTCATCCACAGTGCCAACGCCGCTATCAATAACCGCGACACCGATGCCTGTGCCATCCCAGCCCTGGGAGGTGGCGATATCCGCGTTGACGGCGGTGATGACAGGGGCCATCGCAGCCGTGCCGCGTACCTTGCGGTCCGGTGAGATGTAGGCCACATCAGGGTCGTTCGCAAGGGCATCCAGCGCCTCAACCGGAACGGAATAGTGGGCAGCCTTGATGAAGTCGAATTTTGTCTTCAGCGCCCCGCCCTTGTTCCGGACCTTCTGGTGATGGGCGGCGGTCGGCTTTTGCTTGAATTGGATGATTACGTCTACCGTGGCGCCAGCCTTGCCGCCTTTAAGGGCGTCAAGATCTTTGGACAGCTTGTAGCCCTTGCGGTCTGCAAGGGACAATCCGGCAGTCAGCAGGGTGACCAGGGCCAAGAGAGCAAGGCGCCTACCCCAAGTCGTTGTCGTTAGGATGCGGTCGTTAGAGGGTCGCCGCGTTCCATATGTGGCGGACATGGGCTGGACTCCGAGACTGACGTGAAGGGCCAAAATGGGGACAGGGCCCAATGCCTTGAGTCACGTCAGTGCTGTGAGTATCAGTTCTGCTTGTGATGCCGTCGATAGTACAGATGGGGCCGAAGCGTAGTACCGGCGGACAGCTGGTCTCGGGTCCCACTACAGTGAACTTGGGGACGTCATTTCTTCCGACGGTCCGTCATACTCCCGCAGGTTGGGCCGACGCCTACACGTTCGGAGGTAGCCAAAGTGGCAACCGTAGATGTCACCTCGCCTCTCTACTTTGACGAATGTGTCTGAATTACGGACAACTCTTCCATTACACGTTTTTCGGGAAGGGCTGCCGACAATCCACGAAGCGGATCTTGGTGTTGCCTTGACAGCTACTCCGGCCCAAACGAGTCCCGCCGATGTGTACCGCATCATTCAAGCAAGGAGGTATCAAGCGATGAAGAACATCGTTCTAGTCCATGGTGGCTTTGTTGACGGCGCTGGCTGGGAGGGCGTCTACAAGACCCTGAAGGGGCACGGCTACAAGGTGAGCATCGTCCAGAACCCTACGATATCGTCGGAGGACGATGTCGCGGTTACCAAACGAATTCTTGCAACGCAGGACGGACCTACAATCCTCGTTGGCCATTCCTACGGGGGAGCGGTAATCACTGAAGCCGGAAACCATCCAAAGGTTTCAGCCCTCGTATACATCGCTGCCTTCGCTCCAGACAAGGGCGAGTCAGTGGGATCGCTTATAAAGGACCCGCCACCCGGCGCGCCCGTACCGCCGATACTGCCGCCGCAAGACGGCTTTTGGTTCCTCGACAAGGCGAAGTTTTCCGCTTCTTTCGCAGCCGACGTGGACCCGGAAAAAGCCGCGTTCATGGCTGATTCCCAAGTTCCGTGGGGCATGGGGGCCATTAGCGGCACGATCGGCGAACCCGCGTGGAGGACCAAGCCGAGCTGGTAGCTGGTCACCACCGAGGACAGGATGATTCCACCTGACGCCCAGCGTGCTATGTCCAAGCGCGCGGGTGCTACGGTCGTTGAGGTCAAGGGAAGCCACGCCATCTACGTATCGCAGCCAAGAGCGGTGGCAGATCTTATTGAACAGGCTGCGACGAAGGTGAAGGCCGCCACCGCTTAGAAAGTTCGCTTCGCACGCGCCGAATCTAGGCAAGCAGGATGAGTGTGCGGTCTATGTCGTTTCAGACCTCACGACCGAGGAGCCGGGGAGAGAGCTACGTCTGGCTAGGCGAGGATGCTAAATCGCCCGTGACAACACTTCCAAGGGGAAACGGCAAGCCTGCGAATTAAGGAAGCTCGAAACCCGGAAGGCGCAGTGACTTTTTGTTCCAATGTCAGGGTGGAAGAACAGCCCGCCCTGGTGCCGAGCGCTGCGATGACCGCATCAGAAAACGAGCCTTGTCCTTCCTTAAGTGCGATCATGGCGGAGAAGACCTCTTGCTCGTTCTCCACAACGAGCACGTCAGCTTGAAGGATGCGCTCGATTGCCGCCACGATTTCATGTACTGCTAGGCGATACGCGCAATCTCGTCGGCCTTACTGCGGGAATCGCGAGCCGCCGGAAGATTGAATTCACTTCCTCAACCGGTAGCCGCATTTTCCCCTCCAGCCACCACATCAGCAGGCCGAAGAGGCCGCCAGCGATAAACTGGACGAGCGCCTCCCCGGGAATGGAGTTGGCGTTGCCCGGAGAACCCGTCGCTTTCACGTCTTCGCGCAACAGTTCTATGAGCAGCTTGTGCAACAGATGTTGAATCAGAACACCACTATCTCCGCCCACCATCACGCGAAACACTTCGCGATGCTCTTTGGCGTGAGTGAACAACTCACGGCTGAAAGCGAATACCCGGTCGTCAACGCTGCTACTGTCGGAGAGTGTTTCGCGTTGCCGTTCTTTCAGGGAGGCTCGGAGCCCTTCAAAACCGCTGACCAGGAGGTCTTCCATGTTGTCGAAATGCCGGTAAAACGTCATTCGGCCTACGTTGGCGCGGTCAACAATGTCCTGCACCGAGAGCGTTTCGAATCCCTTCTCCTGGATTAGCGAGAATAGTGCTCCTTGAATAATCTGTCGCGTTCGCTGTGCACGCTGATCCTTTTTCCTCGCCACGGCGAGACCCTTCACTTTGGGCACAATGAGCCCCCGTTGTGCGAACATTCATCGCGGCGAGCGCCAACGCCACCACGCAAGTCGGGCGGAAGTCGATGCTCGGCAGTATCTTTATTTATCAGCAGGCTCAGCAAGAAAGGCAGACAAGGAAACCTTTGACTCACTTTCGTTCTGCGAAAAAGATCCCATTTTGCCATTGTATGGACCTCGGCGGACTTGCCTTAGTTCCCTTTAGTTGCAAATGATTGCAACTTGTCGACAGTCACGGGCCGTAAACGCGCGGAGGCTTGCCTGCTGACAGAGCCCGGGTTGGAGAGTCGCTGCGTCACGCAATGAGGCGGCCGGTATTTTCACCGTCGTACAAGCTCCCAGCAAAGTGAATTCTCTTTGGCTTCTGCTCCTGCAGAACTCCCCGGCCGCCTCAAGTCTCCAGCGACGATCGTAAGTCCCTGATTGAACGCGCTTATCGTTTGCGACTGGCCATTCGCTGCGTGACATTGAATAAGAGCGTGCGGTCGTCAGGCTGCATTTGGGCAAGAGCTCTGCGAAGCTTAAATAGGTAGCGGCCCGCCCGCCCCGACGTGCCCCACTGATCGCCGTTCCCCGTCACGGGCTTTGGGACTTCGGGAAGTTCCTCGCCCTCATAAAATAACTGATACATTGGCACTTCCAGCGCCCGCGCCATCTTTTCCAGTGTTTCGATGGCCGGAGCCGTGTGGCCATTCTCAACGCGCGATAGGTAACATCTAAGCAAGCCAGTGCGTTTTTCGATGTCTCCCTGTGAGAGCTGCTTTGCTTCGCGCAAATCTCTCAAACGGTCGCCGATTATCATGGCCGCATCCCCTTTAGCTCTAAAATGCCTTCACTTCGCTCTATATATTCACTAGCTATCGTAAC
>Ga0066667_10000483_pt1 | contig 13484 bp, 13 predicted proteins | sample GraSoiAngelo_116_FD_133943 | JGI IMG/M metagenome (GOLD analysis project Ga0066667, IMG submission 133943) | Grasslands soil microbial communities from the Angelo Coastal Reserve, California, USA - 14_0903_16_30cm | ecosystem: Environmental > Terrestrial > Soil > Grasslands | place: USA...
CGTCGGGTGACTGGCCGCCGTGTGCGTGCCTTGGGAATGAACCGTCCGCGTGTGCGCGGCGGCGCCGGTCTGGCGCCCGCTGCTGGCTTGATCAGGAGCTTGTGCGCCGTCTCGGCGTGACTCATTACCGTCCTGCCGCCGCGGTTTCCCGTGCTCACACCTGCACCACCTGACCCTACGAGCGAGTTCGGAGGTTCAGTCGGGTGCTTGCAGAAGAGCTGGACTACGCCGTCGGCGTCGACACGCACCGGCTCATCGGGGACTCACCTCGCCCATTCGGCAAACACAAACCCCCAGATTTACGGGGTTTTAGGCGAGAGAGGAGAGAGAGGAAGAGAAGAAGCGGATGATGGGATTCGAACCCACGACCTTCTGCATGGCAAGCAGACGCTCTAGCCAACTGAGCTACATCCGCGCGGCCCGCATTATAGCCCGGCCCAAGGCGCCGACTCGTCGGCGCCGCCGGGAGCCCGTGCGGGCTTCGCCCGTGCGGCCGTCTAAGCCCGCGGACAGACCTGATCCGGCTTTCTTTAAGGCAGGATGGGGCTTACGCGGCGTCTAAGGCTTCGTTGACGAGCTTGTCCGCGAGCTCATTGTGTTCGCGCCGGACCGATGTGAAGCTCACCCTCGGTAGCCGGTCGGCGAGATCTTCGGCCTCCTCCTTCAGCTCTCGCAGCGCCTCGTTCTTGACCTTGTACTCGCCTGTCATCTGGCGGACGATCAGCTCGGAGTCAGAGACGACCTCGAGCTCGTCGACACCGACCTCAACCGCTTTCCGCAGGCCGGCAACCAGGCCGCTGTATTCGGCGACATTGTTCGTGGCGACGCCGATCGTCTCGCCGCGGGCATCGAGAACAGTGCCGTCCTCGGCCTCCAGCACGTAGCCGTACGCCGCCGGACCGGGGTTGCCACGGGCGCCACCGTCTGTGGACAGCTTGGCTTTCACGCGAGCGGATAGAGGTCGTAGGCGACCTCTTCGTAGGGATGCGCCGCCACCAAAGCTGCGACGACCGCCTCGACGCGGACGCCCGGAACGACGGTCTCGACCCGAAGCTCAGGCGTCCGCTCCTCGCGACCGGCGGCGCCGATCGTCGGCTCGGCCCCTTCGCCGCCTAGGAACGTCCCGGTCCCCGCCGTGTACCAGGAGCAGCGTTCGTAGTCGCCGATCCGCCCCGCTCCGGCAGCGAAGACCGCGTCGCGCGTCACGTCCAGGGCCTTCTCCGGCACGAACCAGACGAGCTTGTGCCGCCGCTCGGTCACGTTTGCGCGGCACAAACGCCGGAAACGCAACAGTCGTGCCGATTCTCGAAGTCTTGCCGCGTCCGACGCCCGCCGAGCGCTACGACGCGGCCGTCGAGGTCGAGGTCGACGAGGCGCTGACGGTGCACGCCGCGACTATCGAGGATTGGGTCGCGCCGCGCCAGCCATGGGAGCTGACCCTCCGCGAGGGCACCGACTTCGACCGGCCGAACAACGTCGAGGCGGTCTTGTTGTTCGTAATCGGAGAGCAGACTTCTTCGCTGACGTTCCGGCTCGATCAGCTCGACACCGTCCAGGACCACGTGGAGGAGCTCGTGCTGATCTTCGAGGAGCGGGATGGGATCGCCAAGGCCGCGCGTCTGACCGCGAACGGGCTCGACATCGAGCTCTTCCACATCCTGACTTTCACGTAGGCCCCCGCGGCCTACTCGGCCGTGTCGATCTGCGCACGCTGGAGCTTGCCCGAGTAGTCGACGTAGATCGACTTCCACTCCGTGAACACGTCGAGCGCAGCCTGGCCGGCCTCGCGGTGGCCGTTCCCGGTGTGCTTCGTTCCGCCGAACGGGAGGTGGACCTCGGCGCCGATCGTGCCCGCGTTGATGTAGGTGATGCCGGTGTTGAGATCGCGCATCGCGCGGAAGGCCTTGTTGACGTCACGCGAGAAGATCGACGAGGAGAGACCGTACTCGACGCCGTTCGAGACCGCGATCGCCTCGTCGAGCGAGCGTACGCGGATCAGCGCCGTGGTCGGGCCGAAGATCTCCTCCTGCGCGATTCGCATGCCGGACTCGACGTCGCCGAAGACGGTCGGGCGGTAGTAAAAACCTTTCTCGAGCCCGGTCCCGTCCGCGACCTCGCCGCCTGTCAGGAGCTTCGCGCCCTCGTCTTTGCCGATCTCCGTGTAGGAATGGATCTTCTCGAGCGCGCTCTTGTTGATCACCGGGCCGACGTCGGTGTCGTCCTCCCAGCCGGGGCCGAGCCGCATCTGCTCTACGCGCGCGACGAGGCGCAATGCCAGCTCGTCGTAGACGGCCTCATGGACGATCACGCGGCTTGCCGCCGTGCAGCGCTGCCCCGACGTGCCGAAGGCCGACCAGACGATGCCGTCGACGGCCAGGTCGAGATCGGCGTCGTCCATGACGATGATCGCGTTCTTGCCGCCGAGCTCGAGGTGGACGTGCTTGAGGTTCTCCGCCGCCGCCTTCGTGACCGCGACGCCGGTCTCGCGCGAGCCGGTGAAGGTGATGATCGGGACGTCCGGGTGCTCGACAAGCCGCTGGCCGACATCGCTGCCTCCGCCGTGGACGATGTTGAGGACGCCCTTCGGCAGCCCGGCCTCGGCGAAGAGCTCCACGTAGCGCTCGCCCAGCGCCGGCGTGTCGGTTGCGGGCTTGAAGACGACCGTATTGCCGCAGACGATTGCCGGGAGCGTCTTCCAGGACGGGATCGCGATCGGAAAGTTCCACGGTGTGATCGCACCTACGACGCCGACCGGCATCCGCGCCGACATCTGGAACTTGTCGCGCAGCTCGGATGGCGTCGTCTGGCCGAACAGACGCCGGCCCTCGCCGCCCATGTAGTAGGCCATGTCGATCGCTTCCTGGACGTCGCCGGCGGCCTCGGCCCTGACCTTCCCCATCTCGTGGGTCATCAGCTCGGTGACGTCGTCCTTGTGATCGGCGAGCAGCTGTGCGAAGCGGAAGAGAACCTCGCCGCGCTTCGGGGCCGGGACGAGCCGCCAGTGCTCGTAGGCCGCTCTGGCCGCCGCGACCGCGCCGTCGACGTCCTCGGGCCCCGACTTCGGGAAGACGCCGATCGTCTCGCCGTTCGCAGGGCTCGTCGACTCGAAGGTTCCGCCGGAAGCAGCGTCGACCCACTCGCCGTCGATGTAGTTCTGGAACGTCTTCGCGCCGAGAGTCGCCACCGGCAGCGATTCTAGTGGCGCCGCGTCAGCCGGCTTCGGGTGGGTCGGTATCGGGGAAGGTTCCCGGACGCCGCCTGCGCCTATCCCTGAGCAGGCGCTTCTCCTGGAACTCGTCCGCCGGCTTGCCTGCGCGGCGATCCGGCCCTTCGCGTCGGTCGACGATCACCTCGACGTTGGGGTTGTCCTTGTAGTACTCGACCATCTTGTCGTAGAGATCGTCGGCGAGCTCTCGTGGAATGACGCAATAGATCATCTGCGTCGGATTGTATGGAGGGCTGGGGCCGGCGCTAGATGCGCGCGATGTTCGGAACCACGCGGCCGTGCTCATCCAGGTGCGCGTTCCAGTCCTTGTAGAGCGGGTCGAGCTCGGCGAGCTCGTGGCCGCGTTCCTCGAGTCGGACCGGCTGGGCGAGCTCGGGCGTGACGCGGTACTGGTACCAGGAAATGTCCCAGGCGACGGTGATCACGACCTCTGCGCTGACGCCTGAGAGCGAACGGATGCTCGCCCTCGGCTCGCCGAGGCTCTTCGCGATCCCGGAAACCGTGCGGCGGAAGTCGGTCTGGTTGAAGAGATCGGCCGCCTCCACGACCTCGCGCTCGGGCTCCGACAGCCGGCGCAGGAACGGCTCGTCGGCCACGGGCGCCTCTGCGACGGCGGCCTTCCGCGCCTCGAACAGGCTCGAGAGGCTGAGACGGCGGCGAGGCCGGTCCGTCGAGACGGTCGGCGTCGTCGGACTTCCCTCCTTCAGCCAGCCGTACTCGAGGGCGATGTCCTGGCAGAGCGGACAGACGTCCACGAAGTTCTCGCCGTCAGGCGTGAAGCGGGTCGACCGCTCGCCCATCAGCAAGGTGCGCTCGCACACCGCGCAGCTGCGAGCCACGGATAGCCGCGTGATCCGCATCCGCGCGACTATAGCCTGGCTGCTCCCTGTGACCTCATTTTCAAGCCGGGCGGTCCTTTAGTCGCGTTGCGAGCGAGCGCCTCGCTAGACCGCGGCCTCTTGCTCATGCTTGGCCTCGGCGATCACTTTTTGCGCGATGTGCGTCGGAACCTCTTCGTACCGCGCGAAGGACATGTGATAGTCGCCACGACCGCCGGTCAGCGAGGTCAGCGATTGCGAGTAAGTGAGGATCTCCGACATCGGCACCTCGGCTTTGATCGTCGTCATCCCGCCCTTCGGCTCCATTCCCTGAAGGCGCCCGCGCCGCGAGTTGAGATCCCCGTTGACCGCGCCGACGGACTCGTCCGGGATGGTCACCTCGACGTCCATGATCGGCTCGAGCAGCACGGGGTCCGCCTGCTCATAGGCCTGCTTGAAGGCGAGCGAGCCGGCGATCTTGAACGCCATCTCGGAAGAGTCGACCGAGTGGTAGGAGCCGTCGATGAGGCGAACGCGCAGGCCCTGAACGGGAGCGCCGGCGAGCTCGCCGTGCTGCATCGCCTCCTGGATCCCTTTGTCGACGGCGGGGCGAAAGCCCTGTGGGATGACGCCGCCGACGATCTCGTCCGAGAACTCATAGCCCTGGTGGCCCTCGAGCGGCTCGAGCACGATTACTGCGTCGCCGAACTGGCCGCGGCCGCCGGTCTGCTTCTTGTAGCGGCCCTGGGCGCGCGACTCCTTGCGGATCGTCTCCAGGTACGGCACGCGCGGCTGGTGCAGCTCGACCTCCGCGCCAAACCGGCTCTTGACACGGTCGACGGCGACCTCGACATGGATCTGGCTGAGGCCTGACAGCAGCTGCTCGCCGGTCTGCGGGTCGCGGCGGATCACGAGCGTCGGGTCCTCCTCGGAGAGGCGCCGGAGCGCGGTCCCGACCTTCTCTTCATCGCCCTTCGCCTTCGGGGTCACGGCAAAGCTCATCACCGGCTCCGGGAAGGCGAGCTCCGGGGTCTCGACCTCTCGCTCGGTGTCGAGCAGCAGGTCGCCGGTGGTGGTGTCCTTGAGCTTCGCGACGGCGCCGATGTCGCCGGCGCCGAATGCGGCCTCCTGTGTGTGCTCTTTCCCCTGCAGGGTAAGCAGCTGTCCCACGCGCTCCTTCGAGTGGGAACGGTGGTTCGCGAGCGTCGAGTCCGACTTGACCTCGCCGGAGATGACCCGGAGCACGTTAATGCGGCCGGCGAAGGGGTCGGCGATCGTCTTGAAGACGAACGCCGCCGTCCCGTCGCCTTCCACCCCCAGGTCGATGTGCTTCTTCGCAGGCGAGGGAACGCCCTCGACGAGCAGGTCGAGCAGCGCCGTCGTGCCGAGGTTCTTCGTCGCGACGGCGCACGCGACCGGGAAGATCTCGCCTCGTGTGACCGCGTCCTTGAGGGCATGGGCGACCTCCTCGTCGCAGAGCTCCTGGCCGTCGAGATAGCGCTCCATCAGCGCTTCGTCGGTCTCGACCACGGAGTCGAGGAGCTTCTCGCGATATTCGGCGACCTGGTCCTGCAGCTCGGCCGGGATCTCGCCCGGCCCGCCTTCGCGTTCGCCCTCCGGGCTCGTGTAGGCCTTCATGTGCAGGAGGTCGACGACACCGGTCAGCTCATGCTCGGCGCCGATCGGCAGGTGAACGGCCACGCAGCGCGGCGAGAGCTGGTCGCGGAGCGCCTCGAGTGTCCGGAAGAAGTCGGCGCGCTCGCGGTCGAGCATGTTCACGACGACGACACGCGAGAGGTCGTACTCATCGGCGCGTTGCCAGGCGCGGTTCGTTTGCACCTCGACGCCCATGACCGCGCTCACAACGACGAGCGCCCCTTCGACGACCCGCAGCGCGGCGATCATGTCGCCCTGGAAGCCCGGGTCGCCGGGGGTGTCGATCAGGTTGATCTTCCGGTCCTGCCACTCGACGTGGCAGAGAGACGCCGCCAGCGACATCTGACGGTTGTGTTCGTCGTCGTCCCAGTCGCCGGTGGTGTTGCCGGCCTCGATCGTGCCGAGCCGGTTGATCGCGCCCGCCTGGAAGAGCATTGCCTCCACGAGCGACGTCTTGCCCGTGGAACGGTGACCGACGACGGCGACGTTGCGGATCTTTCCGGGCTCGACGGGCATCTGGCGGGATTCCTCCTCGGTTCGTTGGCGCGGTCGATCTTATCGCCGGGCGGGATCTATCCTCCGCGCCATGCCCTGGTGGGAGCAGGCGGTCGTCTATCAGATCTACCCCAGGTCGTTCCAGGACTCGGACGGCGACGGCGTCGGCGACCTGCGCGGGATCACGCAACGCCTCGACCATCTCGTTTGGCTCGGCGTCGACGCCTTCTGGCTCTCGCCGTTCTACCCCTCGCCGCTCGCCGACTTCGGCTACGACGTCTCGGACTACACCAGCGTCGACCCCCAGTTCGGCTCGCTGGACGACTTCGACGAGCTCGTCGCGGCGGCGCACGAGCGCGGCCTCCGCATCCTGCTCGACCTCATCCTCTGTCACACCTCGATCGGGCACCCCTGGTTCCGGGAGCACCCCGACTGGTACATCTGGTCGCCGGTCGACGGGCCGCCCAACAACTGGGTCTCGTCATTTGGAGGCCCGGCCTGGTCCCGAGACGAAGAAACCGGCCGCTGGTACCTACACTCGTTCTACCCCGAGCAGCCCGACCTCGACTGGCGCAATCCGGAAGTGGTCGAAGCGTTCCAGGGCGTCGTTCGCTTCTGGATCGACCGCGGCGCCGACGGCTTCCGGCTCGATGCCATCGACAGGCTGATCAAGGACGATCAGTTACGCGACGACCCGCCCGCCACTGACACGTTTCCGTTGCCGCTGCGCGAGGACGCCGCCAAGCTCCAGCGCCTCTACTCAGGCAACCGTCCCGAGGCCTTCGACGCCCTCGCCTCCATCCGCGCGGTCGCCGGCGACGCCCTACTGGTCGGCGAGGTCTTCCAGCCGACGAGCGAGTACCCGCGCTACCTCGAGGTGCTCGACCTCGTCTTCGCCTTCGAGTTCTTGTTCTCCCCCTGGAAGGCGAAACGTCTCCGGGCGGCGGTCGGGCCGGCCGCGGAGCTGGGACGGGTTGCCTGGGTGATGTCGAACCACGACTTCGAGCGGCTCGCCACACGCGTCGGGCCCGAGAACCTGCGCGCAGCCGCAATGCTTCTCCTCGCCCTCCCCGGCGCCGCCTTCGTCTATCAGGGCGACGAGATCGGGCTCGCGAACGGCCCAGGTGCCGACCCGCCGTTCGACCGCGCCGGGCGCGACCCCATGCGTCATCCGATGCAGTGGGACGCCACCCCGACGGGCGGCTTCACATCCGGCGAGCCCTGGCTTCCACCGGTCGATCCGGGCGAGCGCAACGTCGAGGCCCAGCGGGATGACCCCGGCTCCCTGATGTCTCTGTACCGGCTGCTGATCGAAGGCCGAAAGTTGCTCGGAGACGGCTTCCGCTTGCTCGAAGGCCTCGAAGGCCTGGTCTCCTTCGCACGGCGGGAGCACATCGTCGCGATCAATGCGACCGCGGGCTCCCAGGCTGCGCCGGTTACCGGGCCGCCGGAGCTGACGACCCACCCCGATCCGCTCGCGGACGGCTTGCTCGCGCCGCATGCGGGTGTCGTCACCCGAGAATCGGGTTAAGCTCGCCCCTTACCAGAGGAGGGATCGCTGGCCGAGATCGCGTACGACTCCGTTTCGAAGATCTACGAGGACGGGACCCAGGCCGTCCAGGACCTCGATCTCGAGATCGCTGACGGCGAGCTGATGGTGCTGGTCGGTCCGTCCGGCTGCGGCAAGACGACTGCGCTGCGAATGCTCGCCGGGCTCGAGGAGATCAGCGGCGGAGAGATCCGGATCGGCGAGCGGATCGTCAACGACCTGACGCCGAAGGACCGCGACATCGCCATGGTCTTCCAGAGCTACGCGCTCTACCCGCACATGACGGTCGAGCAGAACCTCGCCTTCGGGCTGAAGCTGCGGAAGCTCCCGAAACAGGAAATCAACGAGCGGGTGCGGCGGGTCGCGAAGATCCTCAAGATCGAAGAGTTCCTGAAGCGCAAGCCGCGCGCGCTCTCCGGAGGCCAGCGACAACGCGTCGCGATGGGCCGCGCGATCGTGCGCGAGCCACAGGCGTTCCTGATGGATGAGCCGCTTTCGAACCTCGATGCGAAGCTGCGGGTCACGCTCCGCGCCGAGATCCACCAGCTCCAGCGCAGCCTCGGCGTCACCACGATCTACGTCACGCACGACCAGGTCGAGGCGATGACGATGGGCGACCGGGTCGCGGTCATGCAAACGGGGCATCTGCAGCAGGTAGACACACCTCAGGTGCTCTACGACAACCCCGTCAACGAGTTCGTGGCCGGGTTCATCGGCTCGCCGTCGATCAACCTCGTCGAGGCCGAGCTCGACCGGAGCAACGGCGGCCTCACAGTTGCCTTCGGCGGTTACAAGCTGCCGCTCGACGACCGGCTGGCGCGGAATCGGTCAGGCCTCGGCGACTACGTCGGCCGCACGGTCATACTCGGCATCCGCCCGGAGGACTTCGAGGACGCGAGCCTCGAGTCGGATACGCCCTCCGACCGGCGGATCGAGGCCGTCGCCGATCTGACCGAGCCGCTCGGATCCGAGGTGCTCGTCTACTTCTCGGTCGAGGCCACGGGCATCGTCTCCAGCGCCGTGACCGCGGACGCTGCCGAGGGCGACGCGGACATCTACTTCGGCGGAAGCGAGGACGGCGGAGCCCCCGAGGGAGTAACTCGGCTCGTGGCCCGGGTCAGCCCACGCACGCGGATCGCGGTAGGCAGCAAGATCGAGCTCGCCGTCGACACCAGCCGGCTCTACTTCTTCGATCCGGAAACGCGCGAAGCAATCTAGAGCCAAAAGGGAGACGAACCAGCTCGCCGGTCTAGCGGGAAGCGATCTAGCCCTTAACTGCCCCCGCGGTCAAGCCCGCGAGGATTCGCCGCTGCAGGATCAACGTCGCAGTGATCAGCGGCAAGGTGACGATCACGGTCGCGGCCATGATCTGCCCCCAGGGTTGCTGGAACGTGCTCCCCGACTTGCCGACGAAGGTCGTAATCGACAGCGGCACGGTGTAGTGATTCGGCGTCTGAATGAACGAGAGCGCGTACAGGTACTCGTTCCAGGCGGCGATGAAAGCGAGCAGCCCCGTCGTTACCAGGCCGGGCGCGATCAGGGGCAAAAGCACCTTGTAGAAGACCTGTAACGGCGTCGCTCCATCGACGTACGCGGCTTCCTCGAGGTCACCCGGCAGCCCGCGCATGAAGCTGGTCAGCACCCAGACCGTGAACGGCAGTGTGAAGATCATGTAGCTGAGGATCAACGCACCCAGCGTGTCGTAGAGGTGGAAGTCGTTGATCATCGTGTAGAGCGCGCCGAGAATCGCGATCTGCGGGAAGATCGTCATCGAGAGCATCAGATAGAGCACCGCCGACTTGCCGCGGAACCGGAAACGCCCGAGCGCGTACGCCGCCAGCGAGCCGATTGCAAGCGAGATCAGCGTGACCGCGCCGGCGACGATCGTCGAATTGATGAGCGCGTGCTGGAAGGTGGAGGCGCTCAACGCCTCGCGGAAGTTCGCCCACGTCGGATGCTTCGGGAAGTAGTCGATCGGGGTTTTGAACTGCTCTCCGTCCGGGGTGAAGGCCGAGCGGATGGCCCAGTAGAAGGGGAACAGGGCGTAGACGAAAATCACGGCGATCAGGAGCCAGAACGGCACCTTGGTCACGAACCGCCCCACGGGGCTCCGCCGAAGCCAGCGGCCGCGGCTGACGGGCCGTGCCCGCGCCCGTGTTGCTTCGGCGACCGTGCTCATGGGCCAGCCCCTGGCCCATAAGCGGGGGACCCGGGGGAACTTGGAGGTTCCCCCGCATCTATGGAGAAGTGGGCTCGTGGGGGAAACAGGGTTTCCCCCACCGGAGCGAGCCGAAGGCGAGCGACGCTCATTCCTCCGTCACCCTCATGAAGGTGACGTAGATGACTACGAAGAGCCCGATGATCAAGAAGATCGCGACGCTGACTGCCGACCCGTAGCCGACATGCCCGTCGCCGACGATCGTGGCCTGATCGTAGATCGCCATCGTCTGCGTATCGGGGCGGTTCCCGAAGAAGACGTAGAAGACGTCGAAGACACGCAGGGCGTCGAGCGTCCGAAAGATCAGCGTGACGAGTATCGCGGGACGAAGCAGAGGCAGCGTGATCCGCCAGAACTGCTGCAGCTTGCTCGCGCCGTCGACGGACGCCGCCTCGTAGAGGTCGCGCGGAATCACCTGCAGCCCGGCGAGCAGAAGTAGGGCGACGAACGGTGTCGTCTTCCAGATGTCGACGGCGCAGACGGATGCGAGCGCGGTGCCCGGCTCCGAGATCCACGCACGCGAGTGGGAAAGGAGGTGCAAACGCACGCCGGCATCGTTGATGACGCCGTAGACGTCGTCGAACATCCACTTCCACATCTGGGCGGCGACGACGGTGGGAATCGCCCAGGGGACGAGCATCACGGCGCGCATCGCACCGCGCCCCCGGAAGTTCGAGTTGACGACCAGGGCGATGATCATCCCGAGCACGAACTCGAACCCGACCGTGATCAGCGTGAACTTGATCGTCGTCCAAATGGCAGTGCGGAAGATGCTGTCGTGCCAGAGTTCCCGGTAGTTTCGAAGCCCGACCCACTTCGTCGGCTCGATCCCGGCGAGGAACTCCTGGTTTGTGAAGCTGTAGTAGATCGTCTTGCCGAGCGGGTAGATCGCCACGAACCCGACGACCGCGAGCGCGGGTAGGAGCAGCACCCAGCCGAGACGGGTCTGTCGGCGCTGCAGACGACTCCTGCGGCGGCGACGGGGCGGGGCTGCTGGCGTGGCGACAGTGCTCATCGGAGAAGAAGCCGAGGGAGGATGACAAATGCCATCCTCCCTCGTTTCGCCTTAGCGTGCAGGCTCTACTTGATGAGGCTGTTCAGCTTCGAGGCGATGCTCGGCAGCACGTTCTTCGCGGGCGTGCCGTTCAGGATCTGGCTGACACCCTGGTAGATCGCCTTCGACCCTTCGTTGTAGTGCGTCTTCAGGTACTTCCCGGGCCGCGTAACGCGGGCGACGTTCGCGATCGCGGGCGTGAGATACGGGTTTGTCTTGACGACGGCCTTGATCTTCGCAACGGCGGGGATCGTCGGCACATTCGAGTTGAAGATCGCATTGAACTTCTGCACGGCCGGGCTCGTCATGTAGCGGACGAACTCGATCGCGGCAGGCTTGTGCTTCGAGAACTTCGAGACGGCGAGTTGCCAGCCGCCGACGGTCCCGACCGAATGGCCGGCAGCGCCGTGCGGTAGCACAGTGACGGAGAACTTACCCTTCACCGGCGTGGTCTGGTTCGCCGAGTAGGCGTACGGCCAGTTGCGCATGAACATGGCATTGCCGGCGGCGAACACGTTGCGGGCGCCCTCCTCGTCGTACGAGGTGACACCGCGCGGCGTGAGCTTGCCGACCTGGTTCCGCATTGCGTCGAGAATCGTCGCCGCCTTGGTGTTGTTGATCGTCACCTTGCCGTTGTCGATGAAGTTCCCGCCACCGGCCGAAGCGACCCACTCGAGGGCGTCGCACGTCAGACCCTCGTACGAGTTCCCCTGGTAGACCAAGCCGTAGAAGTTCTTGTTCGACTTCTGCTCACCATCCTGGATCTTCTTTGCCATCGCGAAGAGCGTGTTCCAGGTGGTCGGCGGCTTGCTGTAGCCGTACTTCTTCAGCAGATCCGTCCGGTAGTAGAGGATTCCGAAGTCGCCGAACCAAGGAATCGCGACCAGCTTGCCGCCGATCGTGTCGTTCTGGATGATCGACTGCACAAACTGCTTCGACGCCTTGCCGAGAGCCGGCTTCAGATTGACGAGGTACGGCGCAAACGCACCTGGCCAGACGACGTCGATCATGGCCACGTCTGGCTTCGACGACTTCGACCCGAAGGCACGCGCGAGCTGGGAGTACGCCGCGTCCGAGCCCGACGGGTGCGGCACCAGGTTGACCTTGATGCCGGTGTCCTTCTGGAAGCGCGCGACGAGCTTGAGGTCGCGCTTATGGCTCGCCCCGACGGCCGCGTCGCCGATGAACTGGATCGACTGACCGTGGTACTTCGCCTTGATCGCCGCGGCATTCGGCACCTTCGGCGGCGCAATCGCGGCGGACTTGACCGGTGTGGCGTGACCGGAGGGACGAGACGTCCCCGCGGCCGCGACGGTAAGCGACACGGCAAGTGTCGCCGCACCGACCAGACCTGCCACGACGAGCAGTGCTCGATGCTTCACTGTTTCCCCATCCTTTCTTGAGACCCAATCCCGGTGTGTGGACCCCTCTCCACGCCGCCGAGACTACTCCGTTTGTACGGAGTCGCTCAACTAAGACGTGCCGGGGAGGCGGCGGTTAGCGCTCGAGCGGCTCGCGGGCGGGCGAGCCTGCGAGGCGCGCCTTCAGGCGCAGGATCGCCTTCGTGTGCAGCTGGGAGACGCGCGACTCCGTCACTCCGAGCACCTCGCCGATCTCGCGGAGGGTCAGTTCTTCGTAGTAGTAGAGGGTGACGACGAGCTTCTCGCGCTCGGGCAGCCGAGAGATTGCGTCGCCGAGCGCCTCCCTCATCTCGGTCTCGGCAAGCGCAGATTGCGGCTCTGGCCCCTGGGTGTCCTCGATCGTGTCGATCAAGGCGATCCGGTCGCCGCCGGACGACGAAACCGTCCAGAGCTCGTCGAGCGCCGCGATCGACGAGCGGCCGATCTCGCTGAGGCTCTCGTCGAGGTCTTCCTCGGTCATCCCGAGCTGCTTGGCGACCTCCTCGTCGGTCGGCGCCCGGCCGAGCTTCGCCTCCAGGCCGCCGATCGCGCGCTCGATGTCCCGCGCCCGTGAGCGCACCGAGCGCGGCACCCAGTCCATCGCCCGAAGCTCGTCGATGATCGAGCCCTTGATCCGCGCCAGGGCGTAGGTCTCGAACTTGACGTCACGGTTGGGGTCGTAGCGCTCGATCGCCCCGATCAGCCCGAGCAGACCGTACTGGACGAGGTCGCTCTCATCGACGTGGCTTGGCAAGCCGCTGCCGACCCGGCCGGCGACGTACTTCACGAGCGGCGCGTAGGTGAGGATCAGGCGCTCGCGCAAGCTCTCGTCGCCGCTCCTGCGGTACTCCTGCCAGAGCGACAGCGTCTCGTCGGGCTTCGCCGCCACGGTCAGAGGATACGGGCTAGGGCGGCGATTTCCTCAGTGCGCGAACGGCGAGGAGCCCGAGCCAAAGGGCCAGAGCGCCGGCGGCAAAGGCGATCACAGCGAGGCGGGCCTCGTGCCTGGCCGCATCGGCTGCGGCCGTGGCGACCCCCGCCAGCATCAGCGCCAGCACGAGAAAGAGC
>Ga0066667_10000503_pt1 | contig 13295 bp, 12 predicted proteins | sample GraSoiAngelo_116_FD_133943 | JGI IMG/M metagenome (GOLD analysis project Ga0066667, IMG submission 133943) | Grasslands soil microbial communities from the Angelo Coastal Reserve, California, USA - 14_0903_16_30cm | ecosystem: Environmental > Terrestrial > Soil > Grasslands | place: USA...
CGGGAATTGTCATGCCCACACGTGCCTGGTGCGTCGCCTTCCGCCTGTTCCGAGCGCGTGATACGTTCGCTCGCATGACCCGCGAGCGCTCGGTCCGCGTGCTTCGGCTCCGGGCGGCGCTCGTCGCGCTGCTCGCTGTCTCACCCGCCTGCTTCGTATTCAACCGGGGCAACAAGGCCGAGCGGTTGCCCGCGTTCGACGTCCCCGAGGGCGAGATCGCCCTCAGCGTCACCAACCACAACTATCTAGACGTGGTGGTCTACGTCCTGCATGACGGCCAGGAAACGCGGGTGGGTACCGTAACCGGATCGTCCTCGAGGGTGTTCTTCATCCCCGTCCGGCTGCTCGGCTTGGGGCATGAGTTGCAACTGCTTGGCGATCCGATCGGCAGCACGGACTACGCCCGCACGCAGACCCTGGTGATTCAGCCCGGCCAATACATCGAATGGACGCTCGAGACGGACCTGCGCCGCTCGAGCGTCGGCGTGTTCTAGGACGAAGCTACTTGGGCGGGGGTGGCGGCGGTTTGGCGCCCGGGGCGGAGCCACTGCCCGTCAAGGAGAACGCCAAGGTAGTCGCAGCCACGCCCGCCACGCCGACACCGGCGAGCAAGAGGCTCCGCCCCTTGGCGAAGCGCCGGATCTCGACCGACGCAATGGCGGCCGCGGGAATGGTGACGATCTCGCCGCCCCACAACTTGAGGTCGCCACCCTTCGTCTCCACCGCGGCGACCGACACGCGCAGGCCGAGCTCGTCCCCGCCCACACAGCGTCCGCGCACGAGGAAGACGTCCGACCCGAGATAGCGGGCCAGCTCACGCGCCCCGTCGTCCGTAAGGGTGGTCACGAGAGATGTCCCCGGCTCAGGGTCGGTGGTCGTGAGCGGAGTGTAAGAGTAGCACCCTGCGGTCAAGCAGGCGGCGATGAAGACTGCGGCGCGCATCCGCACATCTCCCAATGAGTTCCTCCATACCCCGCCGTGGCAAGCTCGTTCACTTCAGTGCCGACTGGGCCCGGGCCCGGACCGCCCGGCGACGTCCCCGCTGGAGCCCGGGCCGAGTGCCTCGTAGGCCACCACGAACCCTACTACCGACGCGCTGGCGAGCAGGAGCGTCTTGCTCCACGAACCTTGGCGCTGCTCCAATGCCCGTACGAACTCCGCAGGTACGACGATCGTCTCGCCGGCCCACCGCGCGATGCCCCCCCGGCGCGACTCCACGGACTCCACCGAGACCGCAAGGCCGCGCTCGTTCGGGCCCACGTAGCGCCCGCGGACCACGAGCACGTTCGGCCCCAGATAGGGAGCCAGCTCATCCGAGCCGGACTCGGTGAGCGTGATTGACAGGTGGCTCGACGGGACGAGACCCGACCGTCGCAACGGCAGGTAGTTGTAGCAGCCGACCTGCGCGAGCACTCCGGCGACTAGGAGGACACGGCGTGAGTCCATTGATCCCCGCCTTGGCCTCGACTCCTACATGGGTAGGGGAGCGAACCCCGACCGCGGATTCGCTCCCCATTCGTCATAACAGTGCCCGTACGATTACGCACGCACCGCTGGCCTCACGGCGCAGCGTCGTTCGTGCACGCGTGCGTGTCGCCCGGGGTCCGGAAGAAGTGGGCTGCGAGCCGCGTGCTCTGATTCGGCAAGCCCGGGTTCGCGTCGAGCTCGCTCAACGGGAAGAACAGCTCCCCGGGCACGTTCTTGAATCCCAAGGTGTTGCCCGCGACCACGGGCGTGATCGTCGGAATGCAGGTCCGCCGATAATCCATGATCGTTTCCATGTTCTGGAACATCAACACGTACTTGTCGGTCATGATCGAGTCCAAGAGCGCGGCCCCGACCACGGCTCCGACGGGCGGCAGCGCAACCTGAGGTGCGGTCGCCGGATAGAGGGTGTTGACGTACGTCCGCTCATTGTTCAGGTGTGTGAGGGCGGTGGGATCGCCTGCCGTCGCGGTAGCCGTCGTGTGATTGCATGGCAGCGCGCTCGCAAGGCACTTGTTCGCCTCGGCGAGGATGAGCTCGTTCTCGCCATAGGTGACATAGGGCACCCGGAACGTGTCGCCGAACCGCTGTGGTGCCGGCGTGCATCCATAACCTGATATCGTCGCCGCGGGCTGCGGCGCGTTGAAGTCTTGGCCACCGTATCCGCCGTTCCCGTTCAAGCAGAAGTACGCGGGCAATCGCGGATCGTTGCGCGCATTCATGATGTCGGTGAGGGTCTTTCCGGCCTTGATGTCGTTCCCAAACGAGGTCCCCTGGAACTGGGCCCACATGTTGCGTTCCGCGGGCGCCGACGAATGGAACGCACGGAAATCGCCGGCACCGGTGTTGTCACCGATGCCGTTCGTTGCCGCGGTGATGGCGTTCTGATAAGCGGGCGTCCCGAGGGACTCCGCCGTGTGCATGAAGTAGCGCGCCTTCAGGGTGTACGCCACCGCGATCCACTTCGTCCTGTCGCCCCGGAACACGAGGTCCGCCGTGGTAGGGCCGCCCCCGCTCGCGTTTCGGAGCTCGGCGATCGCCTCGTCGAGCAAGGTCTGTACGGCGTTGTACACCGCGAACTGGTCGTCGGCGGCCGGCGTGGGGCTGGTCGCAATCTGGGAGTACGGAATGTTCCCCCACTGGTCGGCCGTACTCCCCACCGTGAGCGCTTCCCAGATCTTCGCGATCCCGAGCCAAGTCGAATCCCCGGCCGTCCGGGCGTCCGCCTCAGCCTGGTGGATGTCCACAAGACCGCCAGCGTCGTATATGAGCGCCCAGTCTGCCGTGTTGGCACCGACGTTCGAGGCCACGGTGAAGTTGTAGCGCCCCGACAGCTCGACAAAGCGGTTGCCACTTGCCCCACACGCCTGCACCCACATGCACACCATCATGGGGATCTGGCCTTCCTGCAACGCGAACTGCGTGGCCTGCACGCCCATGAAGAGCTGCTGGAGGGAGGCGCTCGCGGGCTGGTTCGGGGTCGAGCTCAGCTTGTCTCCCGTCAAGAAGCTATTACAGCTTGCCGCCCCGAGGAGCAAGCCCAGCGAGACGATCGCGACACTTGTATTGCGAACCATATGTCGATCTCCTCGGGGTTAGTGGTTGAGGGTGACCGCAAACGAGAACGAGCGCGTCTGCGGGTTGTTGAAGTAATCGACGCCGCTGGCTCCCAAATTCGACGAGATCGTTCCCCCGAGGTTCGTCTCAGGGTCATAGCCCGTATAGTTGCTCCAGGTCTTCAAGTTGCGGCCCGAGATGCGCAGGTCGATGCTCGAGAAGCCGATCGTGCGCTGCACCCAGGGCGCGTCAATGGTGTAGCTGAGGGAGATCTCGCGCAGCTTGACGAACCCGGCATCCTCGATGCACGCCTCGTCGATGCCCGTGTAGGGGCAGGCCGCGTACCCGGCATACCAGTTCTCTCCGATGGGGACCGCCGTCCCCTTCCCTGGCCCTACAACCGGCCCAGGGAACCAGCCGCTGGATCCGAACGTCTGCGTGTTCCCCGTGCACCCGGCGGCGTCGCAGATCGCGCGCTGTTGGGTGTCCAGATGGGTCCCCCAGTTGTAGAGCGATCCCTTGGTGCCGTTCCAGATCTTCCCGCCGTGGCGGACGTCGAGCAGGCCGGAGATTTGCAAACCCTTGTAGCGGAAGGAGGTCCGCACATTGCCGGTCCAATCGTAGTTCGGATCCATCATGATGCGCGAGTCAGGCCCCACGGGGAACCCGGTCGGATCGATATACAGCGCGCCCTTCGGCGCGCCGCTGCACACCGTACTGAGAGGCCCCGTGGTACCAGCGGCGTCGATCGCCACCGGCGTGGCGGGGTCGGTGAGCCCGCACCGATAGTACCCGCCGCCGAGGTAGACACCGACCGGCTGGCCGACCGAATCGATCTGGGTGAGGAAGTCGCCGATCGACACGTGCCCGAAGGGGCCGAGCGATTGCACGAGGCTCCGATTGCGAGCCCATTGCAACCCCACGATCCACCCGTAGTCCGCCTGCTGGACCAGGCGCGCGTTGACCGCCAGCTCCCAGCCCCGGTTGCGGATGGTGGCGGCATTCGCGCCCTGGAACAGGAAGCCTGTCGATGCGGCGAGCGGCTCGAGCAGAATTACATCCTCGGACTTCTTGTTGTACCAGGTGATGCTCGCGTCGGCCCGGTCCTTCGCGAACCCCAGGTCAAGCCCGCCTTCGAACTCCTTCGAGCGCTCGGGCTTGAGCACCGAGGCCGCCCTTGTCGTACTCGCCGTGAGCCCGCCGATGTTGTTCTGGGTGGGCGTGTTGCACGTCCCCTGTGCGATACCGCCGTTACAGGCGCTCGAGAACGTCTGCGAGGTGAGATAGGGCTGCGGCTCCACGCCCGCCTCACCGTAGGCCACGCGGGCCTTGCCGTACGACAGCCAAGAGCGCTCGCCGATCGCCTTGGTGAACTCCCACGCTAGGCTGCCCTTCGGGAACCAACTGCGCAAATTCTGCCGGCCGAACGTCGACGAACCGTCGTTGCGGATCGCCGCCGATACGTGCAGCTGGTTCCACATGTCGAAGGTCGCCTGGCCGAACCACGAGGCGTCGTGGATCACCGTTTCCGAGTCGGCTGGCAGGTCTTGCGTTACCGTGTTCGACAACTTGAACGGCGTGGGCGCCACCAGGGTGCGGCCCACGGCTCCCAGGAACCGTACGTTCCGGGTGTTCAAGTTCTGCCCAACGGTGACCGTACCGCCGAAATCGGGGTTGATCGTGTAGGTTGCGGTCCCGGTGAGGTTGTGATCGATCTGGTAGTTGACGATCTTGGCCGAGATCACTCGCCCCTTGGTGCAGACATCGGTGGATCCGATTGGACATCCCTCCAGCCGCTCGTCGTTCGCGTAGTCCGCGCCGAGGGTGTAGTTAAACTTGAGCCACGCGAGCGGCACATACTCTGCGTTCACGTTGCCGTACACGCGGCCCACGTTGGAAGTGTTCAGTTGCTGGTTGAGCACCCAAAACGGGTTATCGTAGCCGCGCGTGTTCAGGGCTGTGGTGGGACCGGGGCTCTGGAACCGGTACGAGCGCTCCTGGATGCCACCACCGATATTGACGAAGTACGGCATGTTGTTGAAGTTCGGCGGCGTACGCAGGTCACCGAGCTGGACGCCGAAGACGTTGTTCCCCGTCTGTGTGTACTTGGCGCGCGTATCCGCGAACGCCAGGTCTGCCCCGATCTTTAGGACGTCGACCAGGCGGTGCGTCCCTTTGAAGCGTACGGAAGTGCGCGAGAAGTCATTGTTCGGACCGAGGAATATGCCGCGCTGGTAGGTGTTGCCGCCCGACAGGTAAAACGTCGTGCGGTCGTTTCCGCCCGAGATCGCGATGCTGTTGTCCAGGGTGCTCCCTGTCCGATAGATCTCGTTCGCATGGTCGTAGACGGGACTCGTGACCTGCGGGCCCCACGACGTGGCGCAGTTCCCCTGGCTGGCGTGCTGGCCACACCCCGTCGCGACCGTTGTATCAGCAGCGACATTGAGATCCCCCTGCGCCCACTTGGTCTGCAGTGGGTAGGTGTGGTTGACGTCGTCAAAGGACGTCGACGAGCGGAAAGTGAAATGCGTGGGCCCTGGGCGGCCGGACTTGGTCGTGATGAGCACCACGCCCGCTCCAGCCTTCGATCCGTAGATGGCGCTTGCCGCCGGCCCCTTCAGGATCTCCACGGACTCGATGTCGTTCGGGTTCAAGTCCGCAAGCCGGTTCGTTGACACGGTGCTTTCGGTCTGCCCGGCCGCGCCGTTACCGGAGTACGATGCGTCGAAGTTGGCCGTCGAGAAACTCGAGTTGTCCATGGGGACGCCGTCCACGACGAACAACGGCTGGTTCGAGCCAAGGATGGTGCTGATGCCCCTGATGTTAATGAACGACCCGGCCCCAGCGTCTCCTGACTGCTGGAGCACCGTGACGTTCGGCGCTTTCGCGGCGAGTGCCTCGACCACGTTCGTCTCGCCCGCCTTCTGAATCAGGTCCGATGAAACGTTGTTACGGACGGCGCCGAGCTTTTCGGTTTCGGTGGAGGTACCGGCACCGGTCACGACGACCTCACCGAGCTGCAGCGGGTTGGCCGCGAGCACGAAGTCGTGCGTCACACCTCCCGCGGTGAGGGTGACCTGGGCGCTCTGCGACTTGTAGCCCAGGCGTCGCGCGGCCATCGTCACGGTCTGGCCCGAGACGCGGGCGCCGGGCACGACGATCGTGTAACGACCGTCGTCTTTGCTCAGCGCGCCCAGCCCCATGGTCGGAATCGCGACTTCGACCTGCCCTAGCGACTGGCCGGCGTCGCTCGTGACTTTGCCGGTGATCGTCACCGGCGCCTGCGCGGCGAGCAGGGCCGGTAGAGCGAGAAACGCGCTGAGAATGAAAGGAATGAACCGACGGGGTGTGAATTGCATGTCCCCTCCTGCGAGGTAATGTGACACGCACGACCGGCGCCGCCTGTCTGGCGGTCCGGCAATCCAACAACGCACTGCACCTACCGATGTTCATTCAACGAACCGCGCGCTCGCACGACGACGACGGCGGGAAGGGCGCACAACGCGCGGTGACGGCGACGGCTAACGCCGCTTTTATATCATCATTTACCGCACCGCGCTAGAGCGGACCGGGCCCTGACAGATGTTTCATTGTGGAACAGTCCCGCCGTGGCGCCGCTACTCACGACTGACTATGGTTGGTCGCCAGAAAACCCTCATGATCCGTGCACTCCTCGTAGCCGTCGCGTGGTTCGTCATCATGCCGGGCCGCCCGGGATCCCGCCAGGCGCCCGACCCGCTGGCTGCCCGGACCAAGGGCCGTCCCGACGCGCCCGTGACCGTGTACGAAATGTCGGACTTCCAGTGTCCCTACTGCCGCGAGTTCGCCCTCGGCACGATGCCGCTGCTCGAGCGCGAGTACGTCCAGACGGGCAAGGTCCGGTTCGTGTACATCAACCTGCCCCTGTCGAGCGTGCACAAGAACGCCGCGACGGCTGCGGAGGTCGGGTTGTGCGCCGCCCGGCAGGAACGGTTTTGGCCGATGCACGACCTGCTGTTCCGCCGCCAGGACCAGTGGGCCGCCCTCGCCTCCCCCCGAGCGTATCTCCTGGCGCTTGGCGACTCGGCAGGTCTCGACCGCGCGCGCCTGGCCAGTTGCGTCGCGTCCGGGGCCACGGCCGCGGACGTCCGCGCGGACGCCGAGCGCGCGCGGCGCTCGGGCGCGACGAGTACCCCTACCTTTTATATCGAGGGCGCCCTGCTCGAGGGCGCGGCCCCGGTCACGGTCTTCCGGGCCGTGCTGGACTCGATCTACCGGACCAAGACGGCGACGCCCCCTCCCCGGCCGCGCTGATGGCGCGCCCTTCCTTCATATATCGGCTCAGCATCGGGCTCGCGCACCGGGCCCTGCCCTTCGCCGCGCGGTTCGACAAGAAGCTCGCCCGCGGTCTCGATGCGCGTCGCGGCGTGACCGACCGGCTGGCCGCGTGGGCGCGGGCCCACCGCGATCCCAAGCGACCGCTGCTGTGGGTGCACGCCCCGTCGGTGGGCGAGGGCCTCCAGGCGAAGCCGGTGCTCGAAGCCGTGCGCGCCGAGGCACCGCACTGGCAGCTCGCCTATACGTTCTTCTCCCCCTCCGCCGAGCGGCTCGCGCGTACCCTGCCGGTCGATGTCGCCGATTACCTGCCGCTCGACCGCCCGGCCGAAGTGGCGAGCGTGCTCGAGGCGCTCCAGCCCGCGGCGCTCGTGTTCTCGAAGCTCGACGTGTGGCCCGAGCTGACGCTCGCGGCGGCACAGCGCGGCGTGAAGCTGGGCCTCATCTCCGCCACGGTCGCGCCGCACAGCTCGCGGCTCCGCTGGCCGGCGCGCGGCTGGGCGGAGGCAGCCTACCGCGCGCTCGAGCGCATCGGCACCATCAGCGCAGAGGATGGGCGGCGCCTCGAGCGGCTGGGCGCGCGCCCCGGGGCCATCGAGGTGACGGGGGACACGCGATACGACAGCGTCGCCGAGCGGGCGGAGCGTTTCGACCGCACGCGCGACCCGTTCGCGCGCCTCGCCATCGCCCCGGCCGGCACGTTCACCATCGTCGCCGGGTCCACCTGGCCGGCCGACGAAGCGGTGGTCCTGCCGGCGTTCGTAGACCTGCTCGCGCAGGTGCCCAGCGCACGGCTCGTCCTCGCGCCCCACGAGCCCAACCCCGACCACCTCGCCGGCATCGCGCAGGCCGCCAAGCGGCTGGGCCTGCCCCGCCCCGTCCGGCTGTCACAGGTAGAGCACACGTCCTCCGCGCCGGTGATCGTCGTCGATCGCGTGGGGATCCTGGCCGACCTGTACGCGCTCGCGGACGTCGCGGTCGTCGGCGGCGGGTACCACCGCGCGGGACTCCATTCGGTGCTCGAGCCGGCGGTGTTCGGGGTGCCGGTGGCGGTGGGCCCACACTGGCACATGAGCCGCGACGCGACGCTGTTGATCGAGCGCGGCGGCGCGGTGGCCTTGAGCGCCGACGGCCGGCACCAGCTGCACTCGCAGTGGCTCGTGTGGCATCACGATCCAGGGGCCCGCGCCAAGGCGGGCGCGGCCGGGAAGCGGCTGGTGCGGGAGGGACGGGGTGCGGCGGAGCGGACCACCGCGCTCGTGAAAAAGCTGGTCGCGCGTTAACTGGCGCACCTGCCGCTACTGTCCGACGACCACGCCCTCGAACGTCACCGACCGCGGCACGACGAGCCCCAGCGTCAGACCGGTCACCAGCAGGTCGCTCCAGCGGCTCCGCACCTTGATGCGCAAATTCGTGATGCGCGTTCCGGTGCCGACTTGTCCGGCGAGGATGTCCTCGAGATTTGGTTGCGCCACCGGCAGGAGGCCCAGGAGCATGTAGATCGAGTGTTTCGTCACGCGGAACGGCGTGCCCGAATCGGGCCGCTGGGCGGCGCCCGCGAGCGAGACCGGGACGCCGAGATGGGTCGAGTCCAGCGTGAGCGCACAGCCGCTCAGCGCGAGGGCCAGCACGAGGACCGACCCCCGCGTGACGAGAAACCGGATCACAGAGCTCCTGGAAACGGACGGGGGGCGCGCCGCGGAATGGCGCGCCCCAAAGGTAGCGGCTTCCGCCCGGGTTGTGAACCAGCCGTTACGGGCCTGACGGCCGGAGCTCGATGTTGGCGCCGATGCCGAGCACTCCGTGTCTCTTCCCGTCGTCGAACTTTTCCGAGTCGTAGGCGACGTGAATCCCAATCGGTCCGAACCCGACGTTGCCTCCGATCACCCATCCGAAGTTGGTCTGGTTCGGGGCCGCGTTTGCATAGTGGTGATACCGAATCCCGGGCGAGACGAACGGCTCGACACGTACGACCGGTGTGGGCAGCGGGACGCTCAAGCCTACCGCGGCGAGCAGCGTGGTCTGCACCGGCACGGTGGTCGTGCTGGAGGTGATCTCCAGGCTGTGACCGCCGCCAAGCTGCAGGTTGAGGGCGACCGGGATGAGGCTGCCGCCGATCAAGCGGAACGCGGCCGTGCCACCGAAGGTGGTTACCCGCTCGCTGACGAGGTCTTTTTTCCAGGACGACACCCCGCCCGTCAAGGTGAACGTACCGGCCCCGAGCGTGATGCGGCCGCCGAAAGCGTTCCCGCCCCCCGCCTCACTGCTGGGCTGGGTGTAATCCCCGTAGATCGTGAAGCCGGTCCCGGCGTTTGGGTGGTTCCACGCCGGCTCGCCGAGCCACTGTGCCGTGGCCGGCGTCGCCAGCAATGCCAATCCGAGCGTCAACGCTGTGCGCTTCATAAGTGCCCCCTCACGCCTGAGGAAACCGTGTGGGACCAGGGCGCACGGTCCAGCGAGATGGAGCAACGGTAGGAACCGCGGCCCCGCTAGTCAATCCTGTGTCGCTCTAATGCACCTGCACGAGGCTGATCGACACGGGGGAGGTTGGTGGAGGAACCTCCTTTAGGTCCCGCTCACATACCGAGCGGCAGGTGGAGATCCACGTGCAGACCGACGCCGAACACCCCCACGTTCCCGCCGCCCGTCTTTCTCTCATTGTCGTAGGCGAGGTGCACCCCGACGAGGCCGAAGCTGAGGTTGGCCCCGAACACGTACCCGAACTTGGTGGTGTTCGTGCCGCCGCTACTGCGGTACCGGATGCCGGGAGAGAAATACGGCTCGATGCTGATGCCGGGCGTCGGCAGGGGCACAGAAAACCCTACCGCACCCGTGACCGCGGTCCGGGCGGGCGTGGAATTGGCGGAATCGGTCCGAGCCGCACCGGCCTGCAGGTTGAGGGAGAACGGCAGCAAGCTGCCGCCGATCAGCCGGAACGCCGCGTTCCCACCGATGGACGTGAAGCCCTCAGTAGCCGCGTCGGGCTTCCAGCGCGCCACACCGGCCGTGAAGGTCAGCGTGCCGACGCCGAGCGAGGCGTGGCCTCCCCAAGCGTTACCACCCCCGTTCGCATCATTGGGCTTCCCGTAGTCACCGCTGATCGTGACCCCGGTCCCGCCCTTGGGGCTGTTCCACACCGGCATTCCCAGCCACTGCGCCGCTGCGGGCGTCGCCAGACATGCTGCCAATCCCAGTGTCAACACTGCGCGCATAAGTACTCCTTCGGGGAGGTTGGTGGAGGTCGGTGGAGGATGGTGGAGGATCACCAACCTTCACCATCCTCCACAACCTCCTTCAGTTCAGTGCACCCACACGGCGCCGATCGACACGCCGGTGAGCGGCCGGTCGCCCAGGCCGCCGGAGACGCGCGCGTCGAGCACGCGAGACAGCCGGAAGTCCGCGCCGACGCCGAAGCCGAACACGAGATCGGACGGGAAGTCGCCGACGATGAACGCGAACGTGGGCTGCACGTACGGCACGATGCTCACGGTGGATCCCTGCGGATCGATGCGCCGGCCGAGCGAGAGCCCGACCGGGATGATGAGCGCCGAGCCGCCGCTCACCACATTGGCGCCCGCTCCCACCATGAGTGCCCCGTCCAGCGGGAAATCCACGGTGTGCGTGATCACGCGCTGGCGCGCCTCCGCGCCGGCGAGCAGGACCGTCTTCGCGCCGCTGCCAGGAGCGAAAAACCCTCCACGCAATCCGATGTCGAACTTGCCGCTCGCATAGCGGTACACGCCTTCGAACGCGGTGCCGCCCCCCTCCGGAAAGCTGAAGACGCCGCCGAGCTCCGAGCGCTGGAACGCCCGGTAGGGGGCGTTGAATGACGGCATGCCAGTCGCCTGCGCCCCGGCCGATTGCGGGGAGGCCCCTCCCGCCAGCACCGCGACCAAGACCGCTACCTCACGTCTCATGCTCGGCTCCTTCCGTCAATCCGGGTCAGCGTGAAACAGGTACCCAGCCGACCGGGCATCGTTCCGCGCGCGCAAAGCGACGCGGCCCGCCCACCAAGTGGACGGGCCGCGCCGAGAGTCAATGGATCAGAAGCGGACGCCGCCCGTGAGGACGAACGTCTTGCCCCCACCGAGCTCCCCGCGAGCTTCCACGAACGGGGTGATCGTGCCCTTCACCTTGAACGTGGTACCGCCGAGCAGGTTCAGTCCAACCTTGGTGTCGGAGCCGCTGATGGTTTGACCCCCGAAGGTGACCTTGCTTGAGACGTGGACGATGTTCAAGCCACCGCCGCCGTAGGGACGAAAGGAACTCCTGGCCGGGACAGTGAACCGGTATGCGACGTCGCCGTTGATCTCCCAGTAGTGTAAGCTGGTGCCGCTGGGATGGCTCGGAAAGAAGTAGTCGAACGAGACGCTACCATCGAGCGGCACCTTGGGAAACAGCGACTGCAGCCCGAACACGCCCCGGGCGCCGATTCCGAAGTCAACGTCGCTACTCCAATTGAGCTCCGCCGCGAATCGGGGGCGCTGCGCGCGGGTGGCGGGACGGGCCGCAGGGCGCCGCTGGGCTACGAGTTCTGCCGGGATGAACGCCACGGCGGCAAGGAGCAGGGCACTGCCGATCCACTTCCGCATGTGGGAGCCTCCCCTATAGGGAACCGTGCAAGGGCGCGACGAGTGAAGCAAACGGCCGCACATCGCTAAAAGCGGGGCGCGGATCTGTCAAGACGCGTCGACCCGATCGGCGACGACCCTGACGGCATCGCCGACTACCTGGAGGAATCCTCCCGCCACCTGGAAGCGGCTCGACGCGCTCCCCTGTTGCACCCGCAACACACCCGTCCCGAGCAACGTCAGGAACGGAGCGTGGCGCGGCAGGATGCCGACCTGGCCGTCGTACGCCGGCGCGACGACCGCGTCGGCGGACCCATCGAATACCGCTCGCTCGGGCGAAACGACGGTGACGTGCATCACTCAGCTCGCGGCCAGACGTTTCGCCTGCTCCAGCGCCTCGTCGATCCCGGCCACCATGTAGAAGGCCTGCTCGGGCAGGTGGTCGAACTCCCCGGCCACGACCCGCTCGAACGAGCTGATCGTGTCCTCGAGCTTCACGTACTTGCCCTCGAGACCCGTGAACTGGGTGGCCACGAAGAACGGCTGCGAGAGGAAGCGCTGCACCCGGCGGGCGCGCGCCACCAGCTGCTTGTCTTCCTCGGACAGCTCGTCCATCCCGAGGATCGCGATGATGTCCTGGAGGTCCTTGTAGCGCTGCAGGATCCGCTGCACCTCGACCGCCACCTTGTAGTGGCGCTCCCCCAAGTACTGCGCGTCCAGAAGGCGCGACGACGACGCGAGCGGATCCACGGCGGGATAGATGCCGAGCTCGAAGATCTGACGTGACAGCACCACGGTCGCGTCGAGATGCGAGAACGCGGTCGCCGGCGCCGGGTCGGTGAGGTCGTCGGCGGGGACGTAGATCGCCTGCACCGACGTGATCGACCCTTTTTTGGTGGAGGTGATCCGCTCCTGCAGCTCGCCCATCTCCGTGGCGAGTGTCGGCTGATAGCCCACCGCCGACGGCATCCGCCCGAGCAGGGCCGACACCTCGGAGCCCGCCTGCGTGAACCGGAAGATATTGTCGATGAACACGAGGACGTCCTGGCCTTCCACGTCGCGGAAGTACTCGGCCACCGTCAGGCCCGTCAGGCCTACCCGCAGCCGCGCGCCCGGGGGCTCGTTCATCTGACCGTAGATGAGCGAGCAGGACTTGAGGACCCCGCTCTCCTTCATTTCCAGATAGAGATCGTTTCCCTCGCGGGTGCGCTCCCCCACACCGCAGAACACCGAGCGGCCGCCGTGGCCCATCGCCACGTTGTGAATCAGCTCCTGAATGATGACCGTCTTCCCCACCCCGGCGCCGCCGAACAGGCCGATCTTGCCGCCCTTCACGAACGGGGCGATCAGGTCGATGACCTTGATCCC
>Ga0066667_10000504_pt1 | contig 13292 bp, 10 predicted proteins | sample GraSoiAngelo_116_FD_133943 | JGI IMG/M metagenome (GOLD analysis project Ga0066667, IMG submission 133943) | Grasslands soil microbial communities from the Angelo Coastal Reserve, California, USA - 14_0903_16_30cm | ecosystem: Environmental > Terrestrial > Soil > Grasslands | place: USA...
AAGGCAGAAATCATGGACGCCCCCGCCGACTCGGCGGTCGGCGGCACCTACGTCGGCAATCCGGTCGCGCAGGCGGCAGCGCTCGCCGTACTCGACGTGATCGAGGACGAGGGCGTCTGCGACCGCGCAGCTCAGCTCGGCGACACGATCCGCGCACGCATGGAGTCGTGGCGGGAGCGCTGGCCGCAGATCGGCGACGTCCGGGGCCTTGGCGCAATGCTGGCGATCGAGCTGGTCAGGGATCCGGCCGGCAAGGAACCGGATGCCGACACTGCAACCGCTGTTGTCGAAGCAGCCGCCGAGCGTGGCCTCTTGCTGCTCAAGTCCGGCATCTACTCGAATTGCATCAGGGTGCTCACACCACTGGTCCTCACGGACGCCGAGCTCGACGAAGCCTTGGCGGTCTGGGAGGAAGCTCTGGAAGCGACGCTCAACCGGTAGGAGAGAAGACGCACACGGCTACGCTGAGGCTCGTGGTCGGGGAACTGATCGCGGGCCGTTATGAGCTCGAGGAGCTCGTCGGCTCGGGCGGCATGTCGAGCGTCTACCGCGCGCACGACCGCCTGCTCGAACGGACGGTCGCGCTGAAGATCCTGCACGAGCAGTTCACGCGGGACGACGACTACGTCGAGCGCTTCCGCCGCGAGGCGCGCGCCGTCGCGCAACTGACTCACCCGAACATCGTCACGGTGATCGACCGGGGCGAGCAGGATGGGCGCCAGTTCATCGTCTTCGAATACGTGGACGGGATGAACCTGAAGGAGCTGATGGCGCAGGAAGGGGCGCTGAGCCCTCGTGAGGCGATCGAGCTGGGGTTGCAGATCGCGCGCGGGCTCGCGTTCGCGCACGACCAGGGGCTCGTCCACCGCGACGTCAAGCCGCAGAACGTCCTGCTCGACGGGGACGGGCGCGCCAAGGTCACGGACTTCGGAATCGCCCACGCCGTCGACGTCGACGGGATGACGATCACCGGCACGATCATGGGCACGAGCAACTACATCGCGCCGGAGCAGGCCCGCGGTCAACCGGTCGACGAGCAGACCGACGTCTACTCGCTCGGCTGCGTTCTTTACGAGCTGCTCGCCGGCGAGGTCCCCTTCGACGGCGACAACTTCGTCGCGGTCGCTATGCGCCACGTGAACGAGCCGGTCCCAAGCGTCCGCGAGGTTCGGCCCGATGTACCCCTTCGCCTCGACTGGGCGATTCAGCAGGCGATGGCGAAGGACCACGGCGAACGGTTCGATTCCATGGCCGACTTCGCCGCCGAGCTCGAGGCCTGCCACGCGGAGCTCGACGGCGACGAGGGGGCGACGATGGTCGTGCCCCGGGCCGCGCGCCGGCCGCGACCTAGAAGCGCGCGGCGCCGCCGGCTGGGCGTTCTTCCCGCCGTCCTACTCGGGGTCGCCTTGGCTGCGCTTGCCGGCGGTTTGCTTGGGGCCTTTGCACTGCGCGACGGCGGCGGGTCGAAGACGTCCGGTTCGGCGGGGTCAGGCGCAATCCGTCTGAGTGGTTTGACCGCGTACGACCCGGAAGGGAGCCCGCCCGGGGAGGAACACAACAGCGAGGCCAAAAATGCGGCGGACGGCAACCAGACGACGTACTGGCAAACCGAGCACTACAACGGGGCGCAGCTGAACAAGAGCGGCGTCGGCGTGATCCTCGACGCCCACCGTTCGGTGTCCCCCAAGACGATCACCGTCACGACCGATACACCAGGTTTCACCGCTGAGATCCAGGCCGGCGACACGCCTTCTTCGTTTCATTCTGTATCGGGTCCGAAGAGTGTCGATCGCATCACGACGTTCGACCTGAACGGGGGAAGCGGGCGCTACTTCGTCGTCTGGATCACCGACCTCGGCGGGTACTCATCCGCGCACGTGAACGAAGTGAAAGCCCGCTAAAACTCGAGCCGCGAGCGCCGTTCGTGGCGCTCGAGCGCGAGCTCGACCAGCCGGTCGAGCAGCTCCGGATATGGAATCCCGGACGCCTCGAACAGCTTGGCGTAGACGCTCGTCGCGGTGAACCCGGGGATCGTGTTCAGCTCGTTGACGAGCACCTCGCCGTCTTCGCGGACGAAGAAGTCCACGCGCGCCATGCCCTCGCACTCGGCGGCGACGAAGCTCTCGACCGCGAGGCGCTGGACGCGCTCGATCTGCGGCTGCGGGAGGCGCGGCGGCACGATCAGGTCCATGCCGCCCTCGTCGTACTTGGCCGAGTAGTCGTACCAGTCGGGCGCATCGAACCCGTGCGAGACGATCTCGCCCGGAAGAGACGCGATCGGGCTGCGGTTCGAGCCGAGGACGCCGCACTCGACCTCGATGCCCGCGACGAACTCTTCCACGAGCACCTTCTCGTCGTGGCGAAACGCGAGCTCGACCGCCGCCCCGAGCTCTTCCTCCGAGCGCACCTTCGAGATTCCGACCGACGAGCCGAGCCGGGCGGGTTTGACGAAGACCGGATAGCCGAACGGGTTCCGGAGCTCGTCGCCCTCGCGCAGGACGATGTTCCCCGTCACCGGGATCTGTGAGTCGCGCATCACCGCCTTGAACTTGTCCTTGTCCATCGCGAGCGCCGAGCCGAGCACGCCGGCGCCGACGTAGGGCACGTCCGCCAGCTCGAGCAGACCCTGGACGGTTCCGTCCTCGCCGAAGGGCCCGTGGAGGACGGGGATCACGACATCGACGTCGGCCAGGGTCGCGGGGACGCTTTCGGTCGGAACCGGGAGCGTCTCTACTGCCGTGCGGCCTTCGCCCGTGTCCAACTCGCCTGCGGCCCCCGGGTCGAGCGCCCGCGACCCGCCGGACTCGAGCTGCCACTTTCCCTCGCGGTCGATCTCGACTGTCACGGCCTCGTAACGCTCCGGGTCGAGCGACTCCAGCACCGAACGCGCCGATGCCACCGAGATCTCGTGCTCGCTCGAGCGGCCGCCGCTGAGGACCGCGACTCGCACGCGCTGGCTCACGGCACCGCCGTGGTCGTGCCGGTGTAGTTGCCGACGGAGATCGTCACCGTCGAGCCGGCCGGAGCGTTGGTGCCTCCGGCTGGCTGCTGGTCGAGGACGATTCCCTGCTCGCCGGGGTCGGTCACCGCTTGCTTGACCACCTTCACCTTGAAGCCGGAGCCCGTCAAGAGGGCTTTCGCCGTCGGCTCGTCCTGGTTGGTCACGTCCGGAACGGGTGTCGTCGCCGTCGAGCCGCGCGAGACGCTGAGCGTCACCGTCGTCCCGGAGCCCACTCTCGTGCCGGCGCCCGGCGACTGGCTGACCACGGTATTGGCGGGCTGGTTCGAGTCGACGAGGCTCTCCGTGACGTTGAGGCCGGCTCCGAGTAGCGTCGAGCGCGCGCTCGCGTAGGGCTGACCGACCACGTTCGGGATCTCGATCTGCTTGGCCCCCTGCGAGACGTTGATCCGCACCTTCGTGTTCCAGAAGACGCGGCTGTTCGCGGGAGGATTCTGGCCGGTGACGGTGTCCGGGCTTTGCGACGAATAGACGTGGAAGACGGACACCTTCAGGTGCGCCGCGGTCAGAGCCGCGACGGCGTCGCTCTGCGCCTTGCCGACGATATCGGGAACCGTCGTCTTCGGTTTCCCGCTCGAGACGGTGAGCCGGACGGTGTTGCCCTTGTCGGTCTTCTCACCGCCGTCGATGCTCTGGCCCATCACCGTTCCGGCCGGATAGATCTCGCTGAAGCCGTGAACGATTTTCGCGCTCAGCCCCTTGTCCTTGATCTTCTTGACCGCCTGCGCCTGCTTCAGCCCGACGACGTACGGCACCGCCACGGGCTTGTTCGCATTCAGCTCGTCCCTGATCTTCCCGTAGCCGTACCAGGCCGCAAAGCCCGCGCCGACGAGCAGCAGCAGCACCAGCAGCCACGGCCAGATGGAACGAGACCGTCGCGGCGGGCCCTCGTAGCCGTAGTAGCCCGCCGGCGGCGTCGGAGGCGGCGGCTGGGGCGGCGCGACCTGCGTCGCCCTCGGCGCGATGATCGTCGGGGCGCCGGAGATGCCGGCCCCGGCGAGCACCGCGGTCGCCGCGTCCGTGGTCGCGCTCGAGACGGCGAGCCCCTGCTGGATCCGGGCGAGGTCGGCGTTCATCTCCTCCGCGGTCTGGTAGCGGTCCTCGGGATCTTTCGCGAGCGCGCGCAGGACGACCAGGTCGAGGTCGTCGGGGACGTCGGGGCGGAGCTCGGACGGAGGGGACGGCACCTCGGAGAGGTGTTTCATCGCGATCTCGAGTGGCGTGTCGCCGGTAAAGGGAACCTTGCCGGTGAGCATCTCGTAGAGGACGATCCCGACCGAGTAGACGTCCGAGCGCTGGTCGACCGGTGCGCCGCGCGCCTGCTCCGGCGAGAGGTACTGCGCCGTACCGATGATCGATCCGACCTCGGTCATCTGACTCGCGCCCGAGCGGGCGATCCCGAAGTCCGTCACCTTCAGCTGGCCGTCCGCGTCGACGACGACGTTGTGCGGCTTGATGTCGCGGTGGACGATGCCGTGGCGATGTGCGAAGCCGAGCGCGGCGAGCATCTGGCGGGTGTAGTCGATCGCGATCCGGATCGGGGTCGGCCCTCGGCTGACGATCAGCTCCTTCAGCGAGCGTCCGGAGAGGTACTCCATCGCGATGTAGTAGGTGCCCTCGGCCTCACCGCGGTCGTAGATCGAGACGATGTTCGGGTGCGAGAGTCCTGCGGCGTTCTTGGCTTCGCGCCGGAAGCGCTCGATGAACGAGTCGTCGGCAGCGTGGCGGTCGTCGAGGATCTTGATCGCGACGCGGCGGCCGAGCTCCTGGTCCTCGGCGAGGTAGACGTTCGCCATCCCGCCGGCGCCGAGTTTGCGGATGATTCGGTAACGGCCGTCGAAGACGGAGTCGATCAGGGTGTCGCCTGTTACAGCCATAGCCTCACTTCTTCGACCTCGAGCTCAGGCCCGCCTGCATCAGCAGCTTGGCGATTGGCGCCGCGGTCGTGCCGCCGAACCCGGTTTGGTTCTCGAGCGTGACCGCGACCGCGACCTGTGGGTGGTCGGCCGGAGCGAAGCAGATGAACCAGGTCGTGTTGATCCCCGAGCTGCCTGTCTCCGCCGTTCCGGTCTTGCCTGCGACCGAGATTCCCGGGATGGCGGCCGCGCCGCCGGTTCCGTCGTTGACCGCGGCGACCATCATCGAGGTGATCTCGCCCGCAGTCTGGGGCGACATCACGCGCCTTAGCTTCTGGGGCTGGATACGGACGACCGTGTGGCCCCCGGCGTCCACGACGCGGTTCAGCACCTGCGGGTCCATCGCGACGCCGCCGTTGGCGATCGTCGAGGCGACCATCGCCATCTGCAGCGGCGTCACAGCGAGCCGTTCCTGCCCGAACGCAAGCCGGCCGGGGTCGACCTGGGTCGCCGGATGCGACGGGAAGAAGAGCCTGCCGCCGTTGTACAGGCCGCTCGGAACCTTCTCGTTGGCGGGCGTCTCGAGCGGCGGGTCCTTGTAGAAGCCGAACTTCTTCATGTACTCGAGGATCGTTCCGGCACCGAGCGCCTTGCCGACGTTGCAGAAGACCGAGTTGATCGAGTGCTGGAGACCCAACGCGAGCGTGGGGTGGCCGAAGGACTCGACCGGCCCGTCGGGGCTGGCGGCATTCGATACCTGCTTGCCGTATTCGATGCAGTAGCCGGGGTCGTAGAAGGTCGATTCGGGGGTGAACTTGTGCGAATCCAGAGCCGCCGTCGCGGTGACGACCTTGAACGTCGACCCCGGCGTGAAGAGGCCGTCGGTCGCGCGGTTCAGCAGCGGCGCCGCAGGGTGGCAGGGCGCTCCGGGCGCCTTGATCAGGTTGAAATGGTTCTCGACGAGGTTCGGGTCGTAGGTCGGTTGCGAGGCAAGCGCGTAGACCTTGCCGGTCTTCGGGTTCATCACGACCGCGGCGCCGCACTTCCCCGCGAGCTGCTGGTTAGCAAGCCGCTGGATGCTCGGGCGGACGCTCAGGATCAGGTCGTTCCCGGTGATCGTGACGCCCTTGATCCGGTCGATCGTCTTGTTGAAGATCGTGCTCAGATTCGCGTTCGAGGAGGTCAGATACGCATTCTCGGACTGCTCGACGCCGGCCCGCGACCGGCCCTGGGTCGAATAGCCGACTAGGTCCGCAAACAGGCGCCCGGTCGGATAGCGGCGGAAGTAGAGCGTCTGCCCGCCGACCTTCCGCCGAACGTTCGTCGCCAGGATCGTCCCGTCGGCGGCGCGGATCAGCCCGCGCTTGATCCGGAACTGCGCCACCCGCTGGATTGCGTTGTCCTGTTTTTCCGCAAGGCCCGCAGAGGCCCACGTCTGCCAATACGTCGTGGCCACGATCAACGCCGCGAGCAAGATCAGCGAGGCGACGGCGAGCTTCGTGATCTGGCGGTTCACGCTTCCCTCGGCGCGTTGGCGCGGTTGGAGATCAGCAGCAGGCCGGCGAGCAGGACAAAGTTCGCGACCACGCTCGAGCCGCCGTAGGAGACGAAGGGGAACGTGATTCCCGTCAGCGGGATGATCCGGAGGATTCCGCCGACGATGATGAAGGTCTGCAGCGCGAAGCCGAAGGTCAGGCCGGCGCCGGCGAGCTTCGAGAAGCCGTCATCGGCGAGCAGCGCGATTCGCATTCCTCGCAAGACGAACACCATGAAGAGGAGGATCAAGGCCGAGATCCCGATCAGGCCGAGCCCCTGCGCGAGCGCGGAGTAGATGAAGTCCGTGTTCAGGGACGGGATCAGCGGGTGGCCCTGGGTGGTCTCGATCGTCTCTTTGCCGAGGCCGGTGCCGCCGAAGCCGCCGCTGGCGATCGAATAGAGCGACTTTACGAGTTGGTAGCTGCCGCAGTCCTGGCGCAGCGCCATGTGACCCGTGAGGGCGCAGTAGACCTTTTGGTCGGTCCAGGGGTGCAGCCAGATGGTGACGCGCTCGTGGACGTGGGCGACCTGCGTGTAGACGAAGTACGAGCCGGCGAGGAAGAGCGCGAGGCCGATGCCGGTGAACAGCAGCCGGCCAGTCGCCACGTAGAGCATCGCCAGGAAGATTCCGAAGTAGAGGAGCGCAGAGCCGAGATCGTTCGTCTCCACGAGGACGAGCATCGCGCCGCCCCAGATCAAGAGCAGCGGGCCGAAGTCCTTCAACCGCCCCTGCGCGAGCACCTCCCGCTTCTCGCGCAGGTAGCCGGCGAGGAAGACGATGAGGCAGAGCTTCGCGATCTCGCCCGGCTGGAACTGGAGCGATCCGAAGTGGATCCAGAGCCGGGCGCCGTTGACCGTGGTGCCGATCCCGGGCAGGGCTGGAAGGATGAGCAACCCGATCGCGGTCAGGCCGAAGATGTACTTGTAGCTCTCCAGCCGACGGTAGTCGCGGCGCAGCGCCCAGAGCGTGCCCGCAAAAACGGCGACCGCGATGATGATCCAAACTGCCTGCCGGAACGCGTCTCCTGGCCGGATGCGGTAGATCTCGGTCAGCCCGATCGCGGTCAGCAGGGCCGCCATCGGCAGCAGGTATGGGTCGGCGTAAGGCACGGCGTAGCGAGCGACAAGGTGCGCGACCAGGTAGAGCGCGAAGAAGAACGCCGCGTAGGAGAGCGAGGCGGTCGAGACGACAGACTGGCGGGCGATGTAGACGCTGGCAAAGCCGAGCGCGGTCAGGGCCCCGACGACGACGAGGTTCAGCAGCTCTCGGTTTCGAAGGCTCACCGCTTATCTCCTGTAGAGCGTCCAGAGAACGACCCCGACGACCGCCAGCGCGACGAGGATCAGCAGCAGGGCAGGAATCAGCCGCGCAAGGGCACGACGCTTCGGCGCAACAATTTCCTGGGCCTCCCCGGGCGGTACGACCATCGTGTCGAGCGCCGGCACGCGGTCGAGCTCGTCGAGCGTGTCCTCGTCGAGCTCGCCGTCGCCGTCCGCGGTGAGAGCCGGGTACTGCGCCGTTTCCTCGAGCGGCTCTCCGACATCATCGCCGATCTCGAAGAAGACGACCGTGATGTTGTCCTCGCCGCCGCCCTTATTCGCGGCGCGGATCAACGCCTTCGCGGTCTTCTGCAGGTTGTCGCGATTCTCTTCGATGGTGCTGAGGATCACGTCGTCCTCGACCATCGAGGTGAGTCCGTCCGAGCAGAGCATGAACAGGTCACCGGTTTGCGTCTCGATCGAGAAGGTGTCGACGTCCACGTCGGGGTCGGTGCCGAGAGCGCGCGTGATCACCGAACGCTGGGGATGCGTCCTGGTCTCCTCGGGCGAGAGCTTTCCGCTGCGGACGAGCTCGGCGACGAGCGAGTGGTCCTCGGTCAACTGCTCGAGCCTGCGGTCCCGGATCAGATATGCGCGCGAATCGCCGACGTGGCCGAAGGCGACGGTCCCGTCCCCGACGAGCGCCACGGTCAGCGTCGTTCCCATCCCGGAGGCCGCGGCGTCCTGGCTCGAGCGCTGGTAGACGCGCCGGTTTGCCTCCTGGATCAGCTGAGTGACGCGGCGCTCCCCACTGCCGGCCGTGCCCTCGTCCTCGCGCACGGCGCCGGCGGCGAGGCTCGACGCGAGCTCGCCCGCCTGCGCGCCGCCCATGCCGTCGGCGATCGCGAAGAGTGGCGGCTCGACGACGTAGTCGTCCTCGTTTCGCCGGCGCTTCTTCCCCGTGTCCGTGCCGTGGCCTAGCTGTCTGACCGTGCTCATGACTCGTATCTCAGCTCGGTCTCGCCAACGCGGACGACGTCCCCCGGCGTCAGCTTGCGCGGGCGCGTGAGCTTGATTCCGTTCAGGTAGGTGCCGTTCGTGGAGCCGACATCCTCGACCCAGACGCCGTCGCGGCGGGGCTCGATCCGCGCGTGCTTCGCCGAGGCGTAGTCGTCCCCGTCCAGGGTGACGTCGTTCTGCGGCCCGCGGCCGACCGTGATCGGGGCCGAATCGAGCATCCGCCCTTCGCCCGGCTCGAGCGTCGGGCTGGAGACGACGACGAGCCGCCCCACGTTGCGCGGGCCGACGTCGCGGACTGCACCCAGTTCGTTCGCCTGTGACGGCGCGAGGATGAAGCTCTCCTGCGGCACACGCAGATCCTTGCTGGCCGTGCGGACTATTCGCCAGATGAACAGGTAGAGCAGCACGACAAAGGCGATCTTGAGGACGAGCAGGAGCTCCTCGACCGCGATCGAGGCAAGGGTCATCTCAGCCTCCGGGCTCCCGCCGGAAGACCAGCTCGGTCGACCCCACTGTGATCGTGTCACCTGGGCGCAGTTTGGCGCGCTTCAGCCGCCTGCCGTTGACCTCGGTGCCGTTCGTCGAATCGAGGTCTATGACCCAATGAGCGGCGCCCTCCTGCCGAACTTCTGCGTGACGGCGCGACACGTTCGGGTCCTCGACCTGGATGTCGGCGTCTTTCGAGCGGCCGATCACGACGCGCCGCTTCTCGATCTGGTGTTGCTTGCCGTTCCACGAAAGCGTTGCAATCTCCTGCTCGAGTCCGAGCTCCTGCGGGGAAACGGCCTCCGTGTCGGGCTGTTTCGGCTTGTACACCATCGTCGCGCCGGGTGCGACATCGGGTGCCGGCGCTTCGTCGGGTACCGGATGCGGGCCGCCCTGGGCCATCCGCGTCGCGATTCCGAACTCGCCGACCTCGAGGTCCTCGTCGGTCTCCATCAGGACTTTTGGCGGCGAGAGCATCACGTACTTCTCCCGGCGGGCGTTTTCGGCGAGGTAGTCCTGCAGCTCGGTGAGCAGCGACTCTTCGTAGCTCTCGAATTGGGCGCGGTCCGCGGGAGCGAGATAGACCGTGTACTCGTTCGGGACATAGAGGCGCGAGACCGAGATGACGCGATGATCCTCCATTTCCTTGACCAGCTTGCGGGCGAGCTCGACCGGCTGGACGTTCGTCCTGAAGGCCCGTCCGAAGACGCCTTCGAACAGGGACTCGATCTTGGCTTCGATGTTCCTAAGCACGGTCATTGCAGGGCTTACCCCCCGCTCCCGAGTGTAGTGGCCCGACCGGCAACGTTCGCCGGGCAACGTCACCGGCCAGACCACTAGCCCTGACCGGCCACGTTCGCCGGTCTGGCCACGTCACCGGCCAGACCATTAGCTCTCGGCTTTGGCCGCAAGACCGAGGCTGGTGGCGAGGATCGCGACGACGATTGCAGCGCTCGGCAGGGCCGGGCCCGGAGCGAGCGTGCCCGCCATCAACGCGATCGCGAACGGAGCGATCCCGCGCCTCCTGACGTGCGGGAGGGCCGCCGCCGCGGCGGCGAGCACGATTGCCTCGAAGAGAAGCATCGGACGAGCGCTCAACGTGTGCCAGATCGCGTCGGCGGCTGTGAACGGGCTGCGGGTGCGGTTGAGGTCGAGCGGCGGTGCGAAGCTGCCGGTGAAAGGGAGCTTGCCGCCCCGAACTCCGGCGACAAGCCCGGCGGTGAGCACGGCGGCGAAGACGTGCACAGTCCGAACGACGCCGCCGCGGAGCTTTTGCGCCGCGAGCGGTAGCAGCGCGAGGAGGGAGAACGGCGCCAGCAGTGGCCCCGTCATGAAGAAGAGCCCCGCCCGAGCGTCGCTCCAGGAGAGCGCGAGCCAGCCGAGTGCCAGGACTGCGTAGGCCCAGGCGAGCCCGGCAGACAGGTTTCCGAGTGGCAAGACCGGCACCGAGAGCGCGAGCGCAAGGCCGGCCCGCTCGCGAAACATGGTCGATGCCGCTGCGAACGCCGCGAGGCCGAGCGGCCAGCCGGGGGGATAGAAGGGCAGCGCGGCCGCGCCGAGGCCGGCAAAGAGTCCCGCCGCCGCGGCGGGCGCGAGGCGGCCGGGAACGGGCAGCGAAAGCTGCGGCAGAGTCCGCGCGCGCCGCTCGCGCCTGTGCCGCGTCGCTCGGAGCGCAGTCCCGAGCTTCGCTGCCGACGGCCGCCTGGTGGGGTCGACCGACAGCGCCCGGTCGACGAGTGCGATCAGCGGCCGGGGCAGGTCTGGCCTGGCTGTCGCCAGCGAGACGGCGCCCGACTCGATCCGCCGCGCGGTATCGAGCAGCGACCCCTGCCAGAACGGATGCCAGCCCGCAAGCGCCTCCCAGAGCAGGACGCCGACGGCCCAGACGTCCGCGGGCGCGCCTGATTCCTCGCCCCGGAGGCGCTCAGGGGGAATGTAGGCGAGGGTCCCAGGGACATCGCCGGCGGCGGTCAGGGTCTCTTCGCCATCCATCCGCGCGAGCCCGAAATCGAGCAGCCGGATCGAGATCCCGTCGCTCTCCGCGAGGAGAATGTTCGACGGCTTCACGTCGCGGTGGACGATCCTGTGCGCGTGAGCGTGCGCGAGCGCCTCGCAGATCTGCGCGGCGACCTCGAGCGCGACTACGTCGTCGACCGCTCCTTCCCGCAACGCCTGCCGCAGCGTCCTGCCGGGTATGTACTCGTAGGCGATGTAGACGTGCCGGGCGTCGCGCGCGAGCGCGTAGGCGCGCTGGCAGCCCGGATGACGGAGGCGCGCGGCCGCTGAGGCCTCTCGCTCCGCTCGCGAGGCCGCCTTCCCCTCGCGGGGGACGATTTTGAGCGCGACCTCGGCACCGGTCGGCTCGTCGCGCGCGAGCCAGACCGAGCCGGAGCCGCCGCTGCCGAGCGGTTGCAAAGGGCGATACCGGCCGAGGACGAGCTCGTTCGGGGCGACGGCGAGAGCCGGTTCTGGCACGGGCGCACGTTCGCCGCGGCCGCCCGAAAGCCTTTCGGCAAGACGTGCGACGTCTTTTCCGAGGCGCTCGCTTGCCGACGCCGTCTGGAGGGCGTCCGGGCTCTGCGCGGACGTCCGTCCAAACCCGGCCAGGAGGCCAGGCGGCCCTTGGCGAACCTGCAGCGCTATGGCTCACGCCGCCTCAACGGTTACAGTGGGCGCCGCGACTTTTTCCCTGCACGACGCCATGACCGAGCGCGACACAGACATCGAGTTCGACTTCTTCGAGGAGCCGGAGACGAGAGAAGCCTCCCGGCCGGACCGGCCGCCGGGGGTGAGGACGGGTGGGCCGAGACCGCCGATTCGGACGCCGCAGGGCTTCACCCCGCTCTTGCGCCTCGTCGGGCTGATCGCTTTCGCGATCGTGATCGTTCTGCTGCTCGTTTACGCGATCGAGGGCTGCCAGTCTTCGAGCAAGCATGCGAAGTACGCGAACTACATGTCAAAGGTCTCGCAGATCGCGTCGAACTCGCATTCGATCGGCATACGTCTCACCTCTTTGCTCGGGCAGCCGGGTGTGAAGGCGAGCGACGTACAGAGCAAGCTGGCCGGCCTCGCCCGCGACGAGCAACAAGACGTCGACGCCGCCCGCGCAATCGACCCGCCCGGGCGGCTCCGCGACGAGCACTCGCGCCTGATCGACGCGCTCCAGTACCGCTACAGCGGCATCGTCGGAATCGCCGACTCCTTGCGCCAGGCCCTCAGCAAGAAGAACCTGGCGGCCGCCCAGGCCGGTGCGGTGCTCGAGGCGCCTGCGCAGCGCCTACTCGCGAGCGACGTCGTCTGGGACGACAGTTTCAAGGACCCGTCGAAGCAGGTGCTTCGTGACCAGGGGGTCGGCGACGTCCGAGTCCCCGACTCGAATTTCGTTCAGGATCCGGACTTCTTCACGGTTGCGGGCCTCGGCGCGGTCGTGACCCGCCTTCGCGGCGCCAACGTGTCGCCGACCGCGGGCGGCTTGCACGGAACGAACGTCGTCTCCACGAAGGCGCTACCGAAAGGGATCGAGCTCTCGACTTCCCAGCGGCTGCCGGTCCCCGCGAGCACGAGTCTGGGCTTTGCGGTCACGGTCGAGGACTCCGGCGACTCGGCCGAGGTGAACATTCCGGTCACGCTGACGATCACCAACGGTTCGAAGAACATCGTCAAGCACCAGACGATTGCCTTCATCGACAAGAAGGCGCAGACGACGGTCACCTTCCGCAACATCCAGCTCGACCCGAGCTTCTTCGGCTCTCAATCGACGACGGTCAAGGTGCTGGTCAAGCCCGTTCCGAACGAGAAGACGATCACGAACAACAGCGCCGAGTATCCGGTGATCTTCTCGCTGCAATAGGTTTGCGCGGCTGGTGAGCAACTCGGCGACTGCGGCAATCGCAATCGCGGCTGCGGCCGCGGCGGCGCTCGCGCTGGTGGCCGCGCTCCTCGCGTGGATCCAGCTCAAGCGCGTGCGGAGCTCGCAGCAGGTGATGCTGGGCGGCGGCAAGGACGACCTCGTCGACTTCGCGGTCTCTCTCCAGGGGCGAATCGACGATCTCCACCGCGCGGTCGACGAGATCGCGGCCGGGCTCGCCCGTGTCGACCGCCGCGTCGACGAATCC
>Ga0066667_10000536_pt1 | contig 13038 bp, 10 predicted proteins | sample GraSoiAngelo_116_FD_133943 | JGI IMG/M metagenome (GOLD analysis project Ga0066667, IMG submission 133943) | Grasslands soil microbial communities from the Angelo Coastal Reserve, California, USA - 14_0903_16_30cm | ecosystem: Environmental > Terrestrial > Soil > Grasslands | place: USA...
CACGGTGTTCCTCTCGCCCTACTACAAGGGCCCGGTCCGCGCCCCGTGCCCGGTCGTGCTGACGATCCACGATCTCTACTTCATCAACTACCCGGGCCGGCACCGGCCGGTCTACGAGGCCATCGTCACCCGCGCGGCCCGCCTCTATGCCGGCCGCGCGACGGCGATCGTCAGCGACTCGGAATATTCCAAGCGCGCGATCGTGGACCGGCTCGGCGTGAGCGCGGCCAAGGTGAGCGTGATCCCGGTGGCGCTCGGCCGCGAGTTCAAGCCCACGTCGCTGACGGCGGCGGCCCGGGCGCGCTACGGCCTGGCGTCGCCCTACGTCCTCTACGTCGGGAACTTCAACCCGCACAAGAACATCCCGCGGCTGATCCGCGCCTTTGGGCTGCTCCCCGGTGCCGTGCGCAGCCGCCACGCGCTCGTCCTGGCCGGCGGCTATGGCGACCGGCGGCCGGAGCTCGCGCGGCTCGCCGCGTCGCTCGGCCTGGAAGACCGCGTGATCTTCTCCGGGCGCGTCGACGACGCGGATCTTCCCGCGCTCTACTCCGAGGCCGCGGCGTACGTCATGCCGTCCCTCGAAGAGGGCTTCGGCGCGACCGTGCTCGAGGCGATGGCGTGCGGGACGCCCGTGATCAGCTCGAACCGCGCCGCGCTACCCGAGGTCGTCGCCGACGCCGGCCTTCTGTTCGACGCCGAGCAGGAGCGGGAGCTCGCCTCTGTGCTCGCGCGCGTGCTGTCCGAGCCGGCGCTCGCCGAGGATCTGCGGCGTCGCGCGCTCGCGCGCGCCGGGCTTTATACGCCGACGCGAACCACCGGACGGGTCCTGGCGCTCCTGCGCGAAGTGAACGACGGCGCCGTGACGGCCACCCGCTCTCGCGCGAGGACGCCCTGATGTGCGGGATCGCCGGCCACGTCGGCCCGACCGCGCCCGAGCTCCTGCCCGCGATGCTCGGGCTCCTCAAGCACCGCGGGCCCGACGACTCGGGGATCCACGCCGCCGGGGACGTCGGTCTCGGGATGACTCGGCTGGCGATCATCGATCTGGTGACCGGGCGGCAGCCCATGAGCGACGCCGCCGGGCGGTACTGGATCGTCTTCAACGGCGAGATCTACAACTTCCGCCAGTTGCGCGCCGAGCTCATGACGGCGGGGCGGCGGTTCCGGACGCGAAGCGACACCGAGGTGATCCTGCACGCGTACGCCGTCCACGGCGAGGCGTGCGTCGGGCGCCTCGCCGGCATGTTCGCCTTCGCCGTCTGGGACGACGCCGAGCGCCGCCTGTTCCTCGCGCGCGATCGCCTGGGAAAGAAGCCGCTCTATTACTGGCACCGCGACGGCCTGTTCCTTTTCGCCTCGGAGCCCAAGGCGCTTCTCTGCCACCCGGCGGTCGCCCGATCGGTCGACTGGTCCGCGCTCCATCACTACCTCGCCTTCGGCTACACGCCGGCGACGCGCTCGATCTTCGACGCGATCCGGAAGCTGCCCCCGGCCCACACGGCGACCTTCGTCGACGGCCGCCTGACCCAGCACCGCTACTGGCAGCTGCCGGCGCCCGCCGCGTCGCCGGGCCCTGGCGCCAAGCGGGAGGAGAGCGCCGCGGCGGTGCGCGCGGGATTGCGGGAGGCCGTGCGCCTGCGCCTCGAAAGCGACGTGCCGCTCGGCGTGTTCCTCTCGGGTGGCGTCGACTCGAGCGCGGTGGTCGCCAGCATGCGCGAGGTGACCTCGGGCCGGATCGCGACCTTCTCGATCGGCTTTGGGCGCGCGGCGCCGTCCTACGACGAGCTGCCGTACGCGCGGCTCGTCGCGCAGCGCTTCGCGACCGACCACCACGAAGAGATCCTCGAGCCCGACGTGCGGGCGATCCTGCCGGACATCGTCAGGGCGTTCGACGAGCCGTTCGCCGATTCCTCCGCGATTGCGACCTACGTCGTCGCGCAGGCGACCGCGCGTCACGTCAAGGTCGCGCTCTCGGGGATCGGCGGCGACGAGGCATTCGGCGGCTATCCGCGCTATCTCGGGCTGCGCGTCTCGGCGTTGCACGGCAAGCTCCCGCGCTGGCTGCGTCACGCGTCGCGGTCGCTCGCCGCCCGTCTGCCCGACTCCGCGTCGAGCCGGAACTGGGCCGACTGGGCGCGGCGCTTCACCGCGGAGCCCGACGCCACGCCTGGTGACCGCTACATCGGCTGGACCCGGTTCTTCGGCGACGCGCAGCTCGCGACGCTCGTGAAGCCCACGCTGGCCGTGCACCTCGGGTCCGCCGTGGACCAGCTCCAGCAGGAGGCCTTCGCCTCGGGCCGCCACGGCGACCCGGTCGACGGCGCCTTCCGCGTCGATCTGGAGGCCTATCTCCCCGACGATCTCCTCACGATGGCCGATCGAATGAGCATGGCCCACTCGCTCGAAGTGCGGGCGCCGTTCTGCGACCACCAGATCATTGAGGAGAGCCTGCGCCTGTCGTCGAGCGCCAAGATACCGGGCGGCCGCTTGAAGGGGCTCCTCAAGGCCGCCTTCGCCGGCGTGCTTCCGAAGGAGGTCCTCACCCACAGAAAGCAAGGCTTCATGATTCCGCTCGGCGACTGGCTCCGCCGCGACCTGCGCCCGACTCTGGACGATCTGCTCGCGCCCGACTGCGTCCGGGCGCGAGGCCTGTTCGACCCCTACGCGGTCGAGGCCATGAAGCGCGCGCACCTGAGCGGGGCGCGGACCCACGCCGATCGCCTCTGGACCTTGATGATGCTGGAGCTGTGGATGCGCGAGTACCTCGACGAGCGCGGACGCTGGACGCTTCGGTGACGAGCGCGTGAGTGGCGGGCTGCGGATCCTCATGGTCTCCGACGTGTCGCCGTCGCGTCCGCTGGGCGGGGGAGAACGGATGCTCTGGGAGCAGGCCCGACACCTCGCCGCGCGCGGCCACGACGTGCGGGTGGTGAGCCGCGCCGACGCCGACGCGACCGCGCCCGTCTCGGTCGCGCACGAACGCGTACGGATCCAGCAGTTCCTCGCGGATCGAGGCTCGATCGCGCGATTCATCCGGAGCTCGATCTTCGGAGCGCGGCGCGCGGTGTCGGAGGTGCTGGCGAATCAGCCTGCGGACGTGCTCCACGTCCACCAGCCGCTCGCCGGCTACGGCGCGCTCGCGTCGCGAGCCGGCGCTCGACTCCCGAGCCTCTACAGCTTCTATTCGCCGGCGCCGCTCGAGTACCGCTCGCGCCAGGGGATGACGGCGCGGCATCGCACGGGCCTGGCGGGGGCGACCGGGACCGCGCTGCTCTGGGCGATCGAGCGCGCCTGCCTCAAGCGGGCGCGGCTGGTCCACGTGCTGAGCGATTTCTCCGCCGACCAGCTCTGGAAGCTCTACGCCGTGCCGCGAGAGCGCATCGTGAGGATCCGCGGCGCGGCCGCGACTGAGCGGTTCAAGCCCGCGCCCGACCGCGGCGCGGTCCGGTGCGCGCTCGGGCTCTCCGCCGATCGACCGCTCCTGCTCACGGTGCGGAACCTTGAAGCCCGGATGGGCCTCGACACCCTGCTCGACGCGATGGCTCGGCTGAAGGCCCGGTGTCCGCGCGTCGTGCTGCTGATCGGCGGCGCCGGCTCGCTGCGCGGCACTCTCGAGGCGCAGAGCCAGGCCCTCGGCCTTGCCGATCACGTGAAGTTCCTCGGCTTCGTGCCGGACGCAGAGCTGCCGCGCTACTACCAGGCGGCCGATCTCTTCGTGTTGCCCACGCGCGAGCTCGAGGGCTTCGGCCTCGTCACCGTGGAGGCGCTTGCCTGCGGAACGCCGGTGCTCGGCACCCCGGTCGGCGCGACTCCCGAAATCCTGCGCGCTCTGTGTCCGTCGCTCGTGTTCCGCGGCACGACGCCGGAGGCGATGGCCGAGGATCTCGAGCGATTTCTCGCGGCCCAGGCGCGCGACCCGGACGCGTACGCACGCCTGCGTGACGCGTGCCGCGAGCACGTGGAGCGTCACTACACCTGGGAGCGCGCGACCGGGGAGCTCGAGGGCGCCCTCCGGCAAGTGGCCGCGGCCGGACGCGAGGTGGAGCTCGCCGGCGCGCCCCTTCGACTCTCCGGCACCGATCCGCGTCTTGGCTGTCCCGCGTGCGGCGGCCCGACCCGTCCGAGCCGGCTCGTCTATCGCGGCGTGCGCTATCGCCGGTGCCCGAGCTGTCGGAGCTCGCTGTCGATGGAGCTGCCGACCGCCTCCGAGCTCCAGCACACGTACGAGACGGAGTATCCACTCCTCTTCGCGCCCGACCAGGTGACCTCCGAGCGGACACGCCTGTTCGGTGTCCTGCTCGACCGGCTGGCCGCGCTGGGCCATGCGCGCTCTGAGCGACCCCGGCTGATCGACGTGGGCTGCGGCGGCGGCCACCTGGCCGAGCTCGCGCGAAGGCGCCGCTGGCTCGCCGTCGGCATGGACATCGCGCATCAGGCGTGCGCAGTCGCCGGGCGAGCGGGTGACGCGCCGGCCATCCAGGCCGATGGCGCGCTCCTGCCATTCCGCGGCGCCACGGCCGACATGGTGACCCTCATCAACCTCGTCGATCAGGCTCACGAGCCGCTGACGATCCTGCGCGAGGCCCACCGCGTGCTGGTCGCCGGCGGACTGCTGGCACTTCGTGTTCCGAACGCGCGCTTCCATCGTCCGTGGGCGCGACTTCTCGTCGGCCTCGGGCCGCTCGTCAGATCCCGGGGATGGGACACCTATCCGGTGGTTCACCACTTCGCGTTCACGCCCGCGGGCCTCCGCCAGCTCGTGGAGCGCGCGGGCTTCAGCGTGCTCGAGGTCTCGAACTCGGCCGTGGCCTCGCGGGAGCCCGTGGCGAAGCGCCCTGCCGCCGACGCGCTTCCGCACTGGGGTCGCGCGACGATCGCCGCGGGCGCGGCGGCCCTTGCCGAGCTCTCGCGCGACCGCTGGCTCGTCGGGCCGTCGGTCGAGCTCTACGCGCGCAAGGGGCCGCGATGAGGATCCGCGTCCTCCACGCGATCACCCGGCTCACCCTGGGCGGCTCGTCGGAGAACACGATCGCGTCGTGCGTCGCGCTCGACGAAGCCGGATACGAGTGCACCCTGGCCGCGTCCTTCCGGGAGTCGGATGCGTCCTCGCTCGTGGACGCGCGCCGGCGTGGCTGCCGGGTCGTCGACCTTCAGGCACTCGGGCGAGAGGTGGCGCTCATCGCCGACCTGACCGCGCTCGCGCAGATCCTCCGGCTCATCCGGCGCGAGCGGCCGGCGATCGTCCACACGCACACCTCGAAGGCCGGGTTCATCGGCCGTCTCGCGGCGGTGATCGCGCGCGTGCCGGCGGTGATCCACCAGCCGCACGGCCACGTGTTCTACGGCTACTACAGTCCCCGCCGCACCGCGGTCTTCACCGAGCTCGAGCGCCAGGCGGCGCGCTGGACCGACCGCATCATCACCTTGACCGACCGCGGCGCGGCGGAGCACCTCGCGCGGGGCATCGGCCGGGCCGCGCAATACGCCGCGGTGCCGAGCGGCGTGCCGACCGCCGAGCTTCGCGCGGGGGCGCCGGCCCGGAGCGAAGCGCGCGTACGGCTCGGTCTCGATCCCGCCGCGTTTGTCGTCGTCGGCCTCGGCCGACTCGTCCCGATCAAGGGCTTCGATCTCCTCGTGCGGGCGCTTCCGGCCGTCGTCGCTCAGATCCCGTCGGCGCAAGTCCTGCTGGTCGGCGAGGGCGCCGAGCGGGCGCGTCTCGGCGGGATCGCCAGGTCGCTCGGCGTGACCGAACGGCTCCGGATGACGGGCGAGATCATGGACGTGACGACCCACCTGGCGGCGGCCGACGTCCTCGCCGTGCCGTCCCGGAACGAAGGGATGGGCCGAGTCATCGTCGAGGCGATGGCGCTCCGGATCCCGGTCGTCGCGACCGCGGTCGGCGGCATTCCCGACGTCGTCACCGACGGCGAGTGTGGTCGCCTCGTCGCACCCGACGACGTCGATGCGCTCGCGGCGGCGCTCATCGAGCTCGGCCGGGACGATGCGTTGCGGCGGAAGCTCGGCGAGGCCGCGGAGGTGCGGGCCGAGTCGTTCTCGGCTTCGGTGGCGAGCGAGAAGCTCCTCGCGGTGTACGCGGCGCTGGTCCGCGCCAAAGGGCTCCGGTGATTTACCGCGCGGCCCGGCTCATCCTTCTCGTCGCCGGCCTGACAGGTGTCGCCGGCGTGGCGGAGGGTCTCGAGCGGCTACCCGCCGTCCTGCACCTCCATTCGGATCTGTCCACCGGCGATTTCTCGCTCGAGCAGCTCACCGCGATGGCCGAAAAAGAGGGGATCGGCGCGCTGCTGCTCACCGACAATTACCTCTTGCGCGTGGAGTACGGGCTGCCGCCGTTCAGAGCGCTGACCCGCGCGGTCCGCGACGAGCGTTCGGTGCTCGACCTCGGAATCGATCGCTACCTGGCCCGCGTCTCCGAGGCCAACCTTGCCAATCCGCGCGTCCTGATCGTCCCCGGCGTCGAGGTGCTGCCGCACTACTACTGGACCGGCTCGCCGCTGGCGCTCGACATGGCCGTACACGAGACGCAGAAGAACATGCTGGTCTTCGGTCTGCCCGATGCGGCGCTTCGCGCGCTGCCCGTCACCGGCAACAGGATCGGCGGGTTCGGCTGGTCCTCCGTGCTCGACGCGCTGCCCTGCGTGCTCCTCGTCCCGGGCCTCTACCTCCTCACGCTGAAGCGGCGCCGCCTCCGTCGAGTCGGGCGTGTGGTCGTCGTCGTCAGCCAGCGTCGCTGGCTCGCCGGCTCGGTCCTCTGCGCCATCGCGGTGCTGGCGCTGGTCCGCGGATGGCCCTTCACCGTCGATCCATACCCGCCCTACCGCGATCTCGGCCTCGAGCCGCATCAAGACCTGATCGACTACGTCGACCGGCTGGGCGGAGTGACCGTGTGGTCGTTCCCCGAGGCGCGCGACGCCGGCGAGCAGTGGATGGGGCCGGTCAAGGTCTCCTGGTACACGCCGCCCTACGCCGACGATCTCATGAGGACGGCGCGGTACACGGCCTTCGGCGCCGTCTACGAGGACACGACGCGGGTCGATCGGCCCGGCGAGTCCTGGGACCGCCTGCTCGGCCAGTTCGCCGCGGGAGACCGGAGCCGGCCCGCGTGGGCCGTCGGCGAGTCCGGCTTTCACGGCTTCACCGCGGGCAAGAGCCTGGGGAAGGTGCGAACCGTGTTCCTGGTCGAGGAGCGGACCGAGCGCGCCGTCCTCGACGCGCTGAAGCGAGGCCGGTTCTATGCGGTCGAGCAGGAAGCGGGCGCCGAGCTGGTGCTGGCCGAGTTCTCCGTCCGGGCCGGCGCCGCAGCCGGAGTCTCGGGAGATCTGGTGCGGACCTCGGAGGCGACACCGGTCGACATCACGGTGGCCGTCGAGGCGACCGGCGCCAAGGCGCGCGACGTGCGCGTGACGCTCGTGCGCAACGGCGCCGTCGTGAGAGCATGGACGGGACCGCCGCCGTTCCGGACCGTCCACCGCGACACCTTCGACGGCTCGCCGACGTTCTATCGGCTCGATGTGCGCGGGCCCGGCCGTCTTCTCAGCAACCCGATCTTCGTCAGGCGCTCGTGATCTCGACGAGGTGCCGGTGAAGCTCGCCATCCACCAGCCGCACTACCTGCCGTGGCTCGGGTACTTCGCCAAATGGGCGGCCGCCGACCTGTTCGTGTTCCTCGACACCGTGCAGTACGAGAAAAACGGCTGGCAGAACCGCAACCGGATCAAGACGCGCGAGGGACCACGCTGGCTCACGGTGCCGGTCCGCGCCAAGCTCGGCACGCCCATTCACGACGTGATCGTGGACTCGCGCCAGCCGTGGCGCGCCCGACACTTCGCCGCGATCGAGAACGCGTACGGGGGTGCGCCGTGCTGGGCACGGCATCGGGACGAGCTCCGCGCCCTCTACGGCCGCGAGTGGGAGCGCCTGGCGCCCGTCGCCGCCGCCAGCGCCGAGTGGCTGGCGCGAAGGCTCGGCATCACGACGCCGACTCGGCTCGCCTCGGGGATCGAGATCCCGGAGGGGGCCCAGGCGGACGCGACCGCGCGGCTCGTCGGGCTCTGCCGTGCGGTCGGCGCGGACACCTATCTGGCCGGCCGCGACGGCGCCATCTACATGGATATCGCGCAGTTCGCGGCCGCCGGCATCACGGTCGAGACCCAGCAGTACGAGCATCCCGTCTACACCCAGGAACACGGGGAATTCGTTCCGTCTCTCTCGGCCGTTGACTTATTATTGATGCACGGCGATGAGGCCCTCGGCATTCTCTGTGAGGGGTGCACGTGGTCGCACCTCTCGCCCGAGCCGACATAAGTGAATATCCTTGCCCTCGGCGCCCATCCCGACGACATCGAGTACGGCTGCGGCGGCATGCTCGCCAAGTACGCGCTGCGGGGCCACGCCGTCTACATGTTCGTCGCCTCCGACGGGGCGCTCGGCGGAGACTCCGAGGTGCGCCGCCGCGAGCAGAAGGAGGCGGCGCGCATCCTCGGGGTGCGCGAGGTGTTCTGGGGCGACTACCGGGACACCGAGGTGCCGTTGAGCCGCGAGATGATCGTGCGGCTCGAGGCGGTGATCCGGAAGACCGACCCGAGAATGATCTTCGTCAATTCGCCCGAGGACACGCACCAGGACCATCGCAACCTGGCGCAGAGCGCGATGTCGGCGACACGGTACGTGCCGAATGTATTGTTCTTCGAGGTCCCCTCGACGGTGAACTTCACGCCGAACTGCGCTACCGACATCGCCGACGTGCTCGACACGAAGCTCGCCGGCCTCGAGGCGCACCAATCGCAGGTGACCAAGACCAACATCGAGGACCTGACGATCCTGGAGCTGGCTCGTTCGTGCGCGAACTTCCGCGGCATTCAGGCGCGGGTCAAGTACGCGGAGGCCTTCCAGTCGGTCCGATTGCTCCTGAATCTCTGAGGTGATCATTGTAGCGGGGTCCATGAGGTCGGCTTGGACCGAGGGTGGTCTGAGACAGAATCGTGCGGCGCCGTGGCGCCCGATCTTCCGCGGTCTGCACGAATGATCCCGCACTCGCGGCCGACGCTGAGCGACGACGACGCGGAGCGTGTCGCGCGTGTCGTCCGCGGAGGCCAGCTGGCGCAGGGCCCCGAAGTGGCGGGACTCGAGCGCGAGCTCGCTGAGCGCATCGGCGTCGCCGCCGCCGCGGCGGTCAGCTCGGGCAGCGCCGCGCTCGAGCTCGCGCTGCGCGCCCTCGACGTCGGCGCGGGCCACGAGGTCATCATCCCGACGTACGCCTGCGACGCGGTGTACCACGCGGTCACGCGATGCGGGGCGACCCCGGTGCTGGCCGACGCCGATCCCGAGACGCTCGGTCTCTCGGCCGATGATGTGGCGCGCCGGCGCACCGCGCGGACCCGCGCGATCATCGTCGTGCATCCGTTCGGGCTCGCCGTGGACCTCGGCGACTTCCAGCGTCTCGGTGTCGCGCTCGTGGAGGATTGCGCCCAGACGCTCGGCGCGACGCTCGGCGGCCGCCCGGTGGGCGCGCGGGGCGGGCTCGCCGTGTGCTCATTCTACGCGACGAAGCTCCTCACCACCGGCGAGGGAGGGGCGGTCGCCGGCCCGGCCGACCTCGTCGCCCGCGCCCGTGACACGCGCGACTACGACGAGCGGACCGAGCTGACGCCGCGCTTCAACTACAAGATGACGGACATGCAGGCGGCGCTCGGCCGGAGCCAGCTGGCGCGGCTCGACACGTTCATCGCGCGGCGCCGCGCGCTCGCCGCACGATACCGCGCCGCGCTCGCGCGCGCCCCGCGCTGTCGCGTGCCGGCCGACGCCGGCGAGCGCCACGTGTACCACCGGTTCGTCGTCGCGGTCGAGAAACCGCTCGACCTCGTCCTGACGCATCTCGAGCGGCGGGGCGTGGCGGCGCGGCGGCCGATCTTTCGCCCGATTCACCAAGCGCTCGGGCTCTCGGGCTACCCGACCGCCGAGCGACTCTGGGCCCAGTGCCTGTCGCTTCCGTGCTATCCGCGTCTCACCGACGGCGAGGTCGACACGATCACGACAGCACTCGCCGAAGCGCTCGCGTGATGATCGAGCCCGATCGTTCCTCTCGAGCGTCGTCCGCGATTCACGCCGAGCTGGCGACGCCCGGACCGGCCGCCCCGCACCTCGTGCGCCTGGCGATCGTGGGTCTGCTCCTGTTGGTGCCGATCTGGGGCCGCGATCACGCGGCGCGCCTGCCGTGGCTCTACCTGGTGATGCTCGCGTTCGCGGTCGCGTTCTTCGCGACTCCGGTGGCTCGCGTGATCGCCCGGCGGTGGCGCGTCCTCGACATGCCGGCCGCTCGCAAGGTCCACGAGGTTGCGACCCCGCTCATGGGCGGCGCCGCCGTCTACTGCGGATTCGCCGTGACGGTGCTCACGAGCTTCGACTTCTCGCTCCAGCTCAAGGGGGTCGTCGTCGGCGCGACCCTCGTCGTCGGGATCGGCATCCTGGACGACCTCACGGATCTCCCGGCGTCGCTCAAGCTCGCGGGCCACATCGGGGCCGCCGGGGCGGCGATCGCCTATGGCGTCGTGCTCAACGTCACGCCCACCTGGGTGCCCGCGTTCGTGTGGATCAACGTGGCCCTGACAATCCTCTGGTTCGTGACGGTCACCAACGCGGTCCAGTTCCTCGACGGGATGGACGGCCTCGCCGCCGGGCTCGGCGTGATCGCCGGCGTCTTCTTCAGCATCGCGGCCCTCCAGACGGAGCAGCGCTACCTCATGTACCTGTCGGCCGCGCTGGTCGGTGCCTGTCTAGGGTTTTTGCCTTACAACTTCCGCCCGGGCCGCGCCCAGATCTTCCTGGGCGACAGCGGCGCGACATTCATCGGTTTCACCCTCGCGGGCCTTGCGGTGATGGGAGAATGGGCTGAGGGGGACCCGATCATCGCCTTGCTGACGCCGTCGCTGATCTTGGGGGTGCCGCTGTTCGACATCGGCTTCGTCGGAGTCGCCCGAGTCGTGACGGGCAAGGTGCATTCGCTGCACGAGTGGCTCGCCTACACGGGTCGAGACCACATTCACCACCGCTTCGAGGCGCTCGGCCTCACTCGGAAGCAGAGTGTGCTCCTGATCTTCTTCCTGGCCTCGACCCTGGGCCTCTCGGCGATCCTCCTGAAAGACGCCACGCCCCGCGAGGCGGTCCTGATCTTGATCCAGGCCGCGTGCATCCTGGCGATCGTCGCGGTCCTGGAAGGAGTTGGCCGGTGGCGGCCGCGGTCTTGACGCGCGTCCGGCGCGCCGTCGTCGCGCGGCTCGGCGCGGTGCTGCGGCTCGACGATCCACCCTGGCGGGTGGCGCTCGCGCTGGCGGTCGGCGTCTTCATCAGCTGCACGCCGTTCTACGGCCTTCAGACGCTCCTGTCGCTCGCGGTCGCGACGATCTTCCGCCTGAACCGGGCGGTGACGGTGACGGGTACCTGGCTCAACCTGCCGTGGTTCGCGCCGCTCGTGTACGGCTTCGCGCTGCGCATCGGCGCCTTCGTCCTGCCGGACCTCCACGGGGCCGACGTCGCCGAGATCGCCGAGCTCTTGCAAATGTCCTCGGCCCTCTCCGCGGGCGACCTGATCGAGCTCCTGCGCAGCGTCTCCCTGGCGCTCCTGATCGGCACCCTCGCCGTCGGGACCGTCGCGGGCGTGTTCACCTACGTCGCGGCATTCGTGCTCTTGCGACGTCGTAGGGCCGCACGGATGCGGCGGGTATAATAAGTTCATGAAGGTGCGCAAGGCGGTGTTCCCGGCCGCTGGGCTCGGAACTCGCTTCCTTCCCGCGACCAAGGCGCAGCCGAAAGAGATGCTTCCCCTCGTCGACAAGCCGATGATCCAGTACGTCGTCGAGGAGGCGGTCGCCTCGGGTCTCTCGGAAATCATCATCGTGACCGGCCGCGGCAAGCGGGCGATCGAGGATCACTTCGACGCCGCCTTCGAGCTCGAGTACTACCTGAACGACCGGGGCAAGACGGAAGAGCTGGCCCAGATCAAGACCATCTCCGAGCTCGCCTCGGTCTCGTACGTGCGCCAGCGCGAGCCGCTCGGGCTCGGTCACGCCATCCTCTGCGCGCGCTCGCTGGTCGGTGACGAGCCCTTCGCCGTCTTCCTGGGCGACGACATCATCGGCGGCGCGCCGACGCCCTGCATGCGCCAGCTGCTCGACGTGAGCGGTCGATACGGGGCGCCGGTCCTCGCCGTGCAGCGCGTGCCGCGCCAGCAGATCCATCAGTACGGCGTCATCGCGTCGCGGCCGGTCGAGAGCCGCGTGCACGAGATCGTCGACCTGGTCGAGAAGCCAAAGGCCGCGGACGCTCCGTCGGATCTGGCCATCATCGGTCGGTACGTGCTGCCACCGGACATCTTCGAGATCCTGGCCGGCACGGGGGCCGACGCTCGCGGCGAGATCCAGCTGACCGACGCGCTCCGCATTCTGCGGGCGCGGCGTCCCATGTACGCCGTCGAGTTCGAGGGCCGGCGCTACGACACGGGCGACAAGCTCGGCTTCCTCAAGGCCACCGTCGAGTTCGCCCTGGCCCGCCCCGACCTCGCCCCCGACTTCCGCACCTACCTCAAATCCCTCAACATCTAGTGCCCACCCGCAAGACCTTCCGTCTCCGTCCACTTCCTGTGCCTAGTAGCACAGTTCCTAAGCAGGCACAGACTTCCTGAGCCAAGTGAAAACCGCCAAGGCTCCGTCGACGGCGTGGTGGGGGCTGGGGAGGGGTCTGAGGACCCGTTCCCTGAGTGGGGCATCGGAAGTCGATCCCCAGCCCCCACCACGCCGTCGACAGAGGGGCAAGTTTGACTTGACCTCCAGGTTCTGACACACTTTTCGCCACCTTAGTAGTGACCCGAGGGTCACAGAGACTATGCCGAACGCCCCGAAGCGCCCGTTTCACACCGCCGCTGACGCCGACATCAAGAGCGGCGAGGTGTCCGACGTCTACTTCGCGCGTACCGTCCAGATCCTGACTCATCGGAACGACCGCAAGCGCGTCAAGGCCGAGGTCTAC
>Ga0066667_10000549_pt1 | contig 12868 bp, 10 predicted proteins | sample GraSoiAngelo_116_FD_133943 | JGI IMG/M metagenome (GOLD analysis project Ga0066667, IMG submission 133943) | Grasslands soil microbial communities from the Angelo Coastal Reserve, California, USA - 14_0903_16_30cm | ecosystem: Environmental > Terrestrial > Soil > Grasslands | place: USA...
GCGCCGCGAGCGATGCGGAAGCCGATCCACACGAACGTCCCGAAGCACAGCACCACGCCGAGGACGCCGAGGAAGCCGAACTCCTCGCCGATCGTGGAGAAAATGAAGTCGGAGTAAGCATAGGGGAGGTAGCCGAGCTTCTGCTGGCCTTGTCCGAAGCCCACGCCGAACACCTGTCCCGAGCCGAGCCCGATGAGCGACTGCTTGATCTGCCAGCTCGCTTCCTCGGGAGCGGCCCCAGGGTTCAGGAATGTCAGCACGCGCGCCACGCGGTATTGCGCCGCGGCCACGGCACCGAAGAGCAGGGGCAGCGCCACGACGCCGACGAGCAGGAAGTGGCCGATGCGGGCGCCGGCGGCGAACATGACGATCCCCGCCAGCATCACGACCAGCACGGCCATCGAGAGGTTGGGCTCGAGGAAGATGAGCCCCGCGAGCGGGGCGACGATCACGAGGAACGGCAGCACGCCCAGCTTGAAGGTGCGGATCTGCTCGCCCTTCTTGGCGGCGAGCGTCGCGGCCCATACGACGACCGCGAACTTGGCAAGCTCGGAGGGCTGCAGGGCCATGACGCCGAGGTTTACCCAGCGCCGGGCGCCGTTGAGGGTCGGGGCGATGGGGTGGGTGAACGGCAACAGGGGGATCAGCAAGAGAAAGGCGACGGCCGCGAGCAGCCGCCACGCCCAGCGCTGCCACACATGATAATCGAGGCGGGCCACGACCGTCGCGAGGATGCCCGCCACGAGGGCGGCAGCCGCCTGGCGCACGGCGAGCCGTGCCCCCACAGTGCCGCCGCTGGTGGTCACGAGGCTCGAGGCGCCGTACACTTCGGCGAGTCCCAGGACGATGAGCACGGCCGCGATGACCGCGAGCAGGCGGGTCTCCCAGCGGCGGTCGGTCACATCGCCTCGACAAGCTTGCGGAAAGTGGCGCCGCGCTCCTCGTAGTTCTTGAACATGTCGTAGCTCGAGCAGGCGGGGGACAGCAGCACGGTGTCGCCGGGCCGCGCCGCCCGGCGCGCCCGGCTCACCACGTCGGCGAACGTCGTGCCGCGCTCCAGCGTGACCTTCCCCTTCAGGTCCTCCTCCACCAGGGGCCCCGCCTCGCCGAACGCGACGACGAGGCGGCAGCGCTCGGCGAGCAGCGGCGCGAGCCGCGTGTAGCGCTCGCCCTTGTGCCGCCCCCCGAGCAACAGGATGAAGGGCCGGTCCATGGCCGCCACCGCCACGGCCGTCGACGCGATGTTCGTCGCCTTGGAGTCGTTGATCCAGCGCACCCCACCCACCTCGCGCACGAACTCGAGCCGGTGCGGCAGCGCGTGGAACGACCGCAACCCCTCCGCGATGCGGCTCGGCGGGATGCCGGCTTCGTGGACCGCGAGAGCGGCGGCGAGGGCGTTCGCGACGTTGTGCTCGCCGAGCAACTGCAGCTCTTCGCGCGCGATCAGCTCCGTGCCGCCCAGCCGCAACCGCCGCTCGCGCGCATCGTACCACCCCTCGGCGGGCCGCAGGAGCGAGAAGCGCGACACCGTTCCCCCCCCCGTCGCGCCGGCGGCGAGCGCGAGCACGGCGGGGTCGTCCGCGTTCAGCACCCACACGCTCTCCTCGGCGGCGTTGCGAAACAGCAGCCGCTTGTCGGCATAGTACGCGTCGACCGACGGATAGCGATCGAGGTGGTCCGGCGCCAGGTTCGTGAGCACGCCGACGTCCGGAGCGAAATGCGGGCTGTCGTGCAGCTGGAACGACGACACCTCGACGGCCAGCCACTGATAGCGCTCGGCGCCGAGCGCGACGTCGGTGAGCGGGAGGCCGATGTTCCCCGAGGCTTCGGCTTTGAGGCCAGCGACGCGCAGCAGATGCGCGATCAAGGCGGTGGTCGTCGTCTTGCCGTTCGTGCCGGTCACCGCGATGCAGCGCACGCCCTGCGCCCGCGCGGCGCGGAAGCCCAGGTCGATCTCCGAAACGACCTCTCGGCCCGCTTCCCGCGCGGCTTTCAGGGGCGGCGCGTCCGGCGGCACGCCGGGCGAGACCACGACGCCGGCCGCGGCGCGGATCTTCGCCAAGTCGTGGTGTCCCACTTCCACCTCGACACCGGGAAGCCTGCGCAACGCCAGTGCGGCGTCGCCGGCGTAGGGATGATCGGACGCGTCGCTGGCGTACACGCGCGCGCCCTCGCGCGCGAGCAGCCGCGCGGCGGCGACACCGCTGTGCCCCAGCCCGAGCACGGCGACGACGCCGCCCCGCCAGGCGGCGGGGATCACCGCACTTTCAACGTCGCCAGGGCGATTGCGGCGCACAGAAAGCCGAGGATGTAGAACCGCATCACCACCTGCGGCTCGGCCCAGCCAAGTTTCTCGAAGTGGTGGTGCAGCGGCGCCATGCGAAAGACGCGGTGGGCGTCCGCGTACTCCTTGCCGCGGCGTCGTTTGTGCCACCGATACACCCACACCTGAATCATCACCGAGACCGCCTCGGCGACGAAGACGCCGCCGGCGATCAGCAGCAGAAACTCCGCCTTGAGCATGATGGCGACGGTGCCGAGCGCGCCGCCGATGGCGAGCGAGCCGGTGTCCCCCATGAACACCTGCGCGGGATGGGCGTTGAACCAGAGGAAGCCGAGCGCGGCGCCCATCAGCGCGCCGCAGAAGATCGCCAGCTCCCCCGCCCCCGGCAGGTAGTAGACCAAGAGCCAGTTGGCAGCGTCGAAGCGTCCGAAGAGGTAGGCGAAGATGGCGAACGAACCCGCCACGATCGCCGTGAGGCCGGCGGCGAGGCCGTCGAGTCCGTCGGTCAGGTTGACGGCGTTGGAGCTGCCGGTCACGACCACGGTCACGAACGGCAGATACAACCACCACGGCATCACCAGCAGCACATACTTGAGCAGCGGCAGCTGCGTGCTCGTCGCCGGAAGGCGCGGGGCGAGCGGCGCGAGCCACAAATAGACCCCGAGGGCGAGGCCGAAGGTCAGTTGCCCGACCAGCTTCCACCGGGCGACGAGTCCTTGCGGCTTGCCGCGCACGATCTTCAGGTAGTCGTCGAGGAACCCGATGGCGCCCATCCACAGCGTGGCCCCGCAAGCAACGACGACGAACCGGGTGTCGAGGCGCGCCCAGAGGAGGGTCGGCACCACCGTGGCGAGGATGACGATGAGGCCGCCCATGGTCGGCGTGCCGCGCTTGCCTTGATGGCTCGCGGGACCTTCGGCGCGGATCACCTGTCCGACCCGGAGGGCGCGCAGCCGCGCAATGATCCACGGGCCGATCACGAAGGCGAGGAGCAGCGCCGTGACCGTCGCCCCGGCCGCCCGGAACGTGATGTAGTTGAAGAGATTGAAGATGATGTGCTGCTTCGCGAGCGGCGTCAGCAGGTGATAGAGCACGTCTCTCCCCCGGCCCTAGTGCAAGTGACGCAGCACGCGTTCCATCGCCACGCCGCGCGACGCCTTGAGCAGCACGACCTCGTTGCCGCGGAGCCGCGCCCGCAGCGCGGGCCCCAGGGCGTCGGCGTCCGGCGCCGCGAGCAGCCGGCTGCCGAGCGCCGTGGCATGCCGCGCGAACGCCGGCGCGAAGTCCCCCACCACCGCGACCAGTGCCGGTGCCGGCCGGACCGCCATCACCGCATCCGCTACCGCCGCGTGTAATCTTGCACTCTCCGCCCCCAACTCCAACATCGAGCCCACCACGACCGCCAACGGGCGGCGGTGGTGCTCGGCGTACGCTGCTGCAAATTCGAGGGCCGCCCGCATCGAGGACGGGTTGGCGTTGTAGGTGTCGTCGATCACGGTGAGGCCGTCGAGCTGGACCAGGCTCCCCCGGCCCGCCGGCAGGGTGACGTGGGTCAGCCGCGCTGCGGCGGCCGCCGGCTCCACGCCGGCCTGTTCCGCCACGGCCAGCGCAATCATGGCGTTCTCGACCTGATGCAACCCGACCACCGGGAGCGTGAAGGTGCGACCCCGCCAGCGGACGACCGGGCGCCCCGCATCATCCAGGTCCGCTGCCTCGGGACGCACGTCGGCGGCCGGCGCCCGCCCCGCGACGACGGTACGCGTCCGTCGCCGCGCCTCCGCTGCGAGCTCGGCAGGCTCGGTCCCAACCACCGCGACCGGCACCCCGTCGACCAGCGCCAGCTTCTCGCGCATCACCCCGGCGAGCGAGCCGAAGCCCTCGACGTGAGCGAAGCTTGCGTTGGTGATCACCGCAATCGACGGCTCGATGATCGCCCGGAGCTTGGCGATCTCGCCCGGCACGCTGGCCCCCGCCTCAACGACCAGCGCCTCCGCGTCAGCCGGCGTGTCGAGGATCGTGAGCGGCACGCCGATGAGATTGTTGAGGTTGCCGGTCGTAGCGTGCACCCGCCACCGCGCGGACAGCGTGGCGCGGATCATCTCCTTGGCGCTCGTCTTGCCGCTCGAGCCGGTGATCGCCACCACCGGGGCGCCGGCCGGCAGCGCCCGTCGCCGCGCGCGGGCCAGCAGCCCCAACGCGGCGAGCGTGTCGTGCACTTCGAAGAACGGCAGCCCCCCCCTCGCCGGCCGCGGCGTGCCGCGGCGCACGACCGCGGCCGCCGCCCCACGGGCCTGAGCGTCCTGCAGGAAGTCGTGGGCATCGAAGCGGTCGCCTTTCAGGGCGACGAATAAGGTGCCGGGCGTCAGGTGTCGGGTGTCGGTGGAGACGCTCGAGAAGACAAGGGTGCTGGGCGATTTCACGCCAAGCGCCGCCGCGACGGCATCGGAGCTCCACTGGTAGGACGGTCCGACCGTCCGACGGTCCGACTGTCCGACGCTCATGTCGCGCCCAGCTCCCGCACGATCTCCCGCTCGTCGAAATGCTGCTTCTCAGTGCCGATCACCTGGTAGGTCTCGTGGCCCTTGCCGGCCAGCAGGATCGTGTCGCCCGCCTGCGCGAGCTCCAGCGCCATGGCGATGGCGCGGCGTCGGTCGGTCTCGCGGCGGTGAGGCTTCGCGCGCATTCCAGACTCGACCTCGTCGAGAATACGCTCTGGAGCTTCGGTGCGCGGATTATCGGAAGTAACGATGGCCACGTCGGCCAAACGCACGGCAATCTCGCCCATGGGCGCTCGCTTGCCGCGGTCGCGATCCCCGCCGGCGCCGAACACGAGAATCACCCGACCGGCGGTGAACCCCCGCACAGTCTCGAGCGCGCGCGCCAGGGTGTCGGGCTTGTGCGAGTAGTCGCGCAGGATCGTGCAGGGACGGCTCGCAATGCGCTCCATCCGCCCCGGGACTTGCGGCGCGCTGCACAACCGCCGGGCGACCTCCGCCGCCGCTGCGCCGAGGGCGATCGCGCAGCCGGCGACGCCCAGCGCGTTCGCGACGTTGAAGCGGCCGAGCAGCGGCAGGGTGACGGGCCAGCGCCCGGCCGACGTACGCAAGTCGAAGGTCGAGCCGGCGGGCGTGGCGACGATCGCCTCCGCCCACACGTCCGCCTGGGCACGCTCGCTGAAGCGCACGCGGCGGTGTCCGTTCGGCAGACCGTTCCAAGCAGGGTCGTCCGCATTGACCACGGCGACCCCGTCGGGGGAGAGGTAGGCGACCAGCTTCGCCTTGGCGGCGAGGTAGGCGTCGAGCGTCTTGTGATAGTCGAGGTGATCGCGGGAGAGGTTCGTGAAGATCCCCGCGCGGAAGACGAGCCCGTCGACGCGTCCCTGGTCGAGACTGTGGGACGACACCTCCATCGCCGCGCCCCTGGCGCCGCGAGCGACGAGCGCGGCGAGCGTGGCCTGGAGGTCGATGGGGCCCGGGGTCGTGAGGTTCCCGGCCTCGCTCTCCACCGGCAACCCGGCGGGGTCGAAAGCGCCGAGCGTGCCGATCGAGCCTGTGGGCCAGAGCGCGCCGAGCACGTGGCGCGCGAGCACCACGGTCGTCGTCTTGCCGCTCGTGCCGGTCACTCCGACCAGCTGCAGTCGCGCCGCGGGGCGACCGAAGAACGTCGCCGCGGCAATGGCCGCAGCGCGGCGCCCGTCCTTGACGAGGATCAGCGGAAGCCGGGCCTCCACCTCGCGCTCGACCAGCGCGGCCGCGGCGCCGCGCCGCGCCGCCTCGGCGATGAAGCGGTGGCCGTCCTCCGCCGCGCCGGTGACCGCGCAATACAGAGCGCCGGGTGACAGGTGTCGGGTGTCGGCGGTGATGCCCGTAATCTCGGGGAGATTGCCTGGCGCACGCACCAACTGGCCCGCCGCCCGGAGGGCCTCGACGACCTGCTGCAACCGCGTCACGGCGACGGCCGGGAGCCGAACAGCGTGACGGTCGCGCCGGCCGCGGCGGAGTCGCCGGCGGCGGGCCAGGTGTGGTGCGTGACGCCGAACCCCTTGAGCACCACCCGGAACCCGCGGCGATGCAGCGTGCGCACCGCGTCGCGGAGCGGCAGCCCGGTGACGTCGGGGACAGCGCGCCTCGTGGACGGCGCGGCGCGCGCACTGTCGGGCGGCAGGGGCCACGGCAGCACCGCGGGGGCGCCCACTTCTTCTTCAGGTGCGGCGGCCGGCGTCGCGAGGGCGACCGGGGTCTCGTCGGTGAGGCGGGCGCGGTCCAACGCCACCTGGCGCGCGGCGAGCGCCTGCTGCAGCATCGCGCGCGTGACCGGCGCTGCGGTGTGGGCGGCGAAGTATGACCCTTTCCGAGGGTTGTCGATCTTTACGACGACGACGAGCTGCGGGTGGTCGGCGGGGAACAACGCGGCGAACGACGCGGTGTACTCGCCCGGCGCGTAGCGGCCACCCACGACGCGCCGCGCCGTACCGGTCTTGGCAGCGATCTGGAACGTGGCGAGGGTTCCTTCCTCGCCGGTGCCACGCTGCGCCGCGCCGTGCAACAGCTCCCGCAACCGCCGGGCGACGTCGGGAGTCACCGCCCGGCGCACCGGCTCGGGCCGGTGCCGGTAGAGCACGCTGCCGCCGGGGGGGGGGCTGCGGATCTCCCGGATGAGCGTCGGCTGGAGCAGGACGCCGTCGTTGGCGATGGCCCCGTACGCGGCCGCGAGCTGCAGCGGCGTGACCGAGAGCTCGTAGCCGATGGCGAGGCTCGCGGCGCTGGGCCGCGTCCATTGCGCCGGCGCGCGCAGCCGACCCGTCGCCTCGGACGGGAACTCGACGCCCGTCGGCGCACCGAAGCCGAAGTCGCGCAGCATGCCGTACTGCTCCGCCGGCTCGAGGCGCTTCGCGAACTTCACCAGCGCGATGTTGCTCGAAACGCGGATCGCGTCGGCGAGCGTGAGCGACGGCAGCGGCTCCTCGTCCACAATGGTGCGGTCGAGCAGCTTCCAGCGGCCGCCCTCTCCCGACACCCGCTCGCCGGGCAGCACGCGATGCAACGCGAGCAGCCCCGCGGCAGCAAAGATCTTCGCGACCGAGCCGGGCTCGAACGTGTCGGTGAAGGCGCTCGGCCGCGCCGAGCCGTCGCGCCGGCGCGAGGCGACCGCGAGCAGCTCGCCCGTCGCCGGATCGAGCATCACGACGTCGCCGCCGTCGGCGTCCATGCGGCGCAGCGCCTCGTCGAGCGCGCGCTGGGCAATCTCCTGGAGCTCGGCGTCGAGCGTCAGCACGACGTCGTTCCCGGCCAGGGGCCCGGCGATGACCCGCGCGGGCGAGACGTACTCGCGGCCGGCGCGGTCCTTCAGCACCACCGCCGCGCCCGGCACACCCGCCACGAGACTGTCGAGCGTACGCTCGAGCCCCGAGGCGCCGCGGCCGTCGTCGTCGACGCGGCCGATCACCGCCCCGGCAAGCCCCGGCGCCGGATAGAACCGGTTCAGGACCGGCTCCAGGTGCACGCCCCGCAGCGCGCGGATCGGCTCGACGGCCGCGGCCCCGTACGGGCCGCCGAAGTAGGCGTAGCGCTGCCGCAGAGATCGTCGCACCTCGGGGGCGGGCACGCGCAGGGCGCGCGCGACCGCGAGCGCGTCGCCCGCGGGATCCTTGAGCTCGTTGGGGGCGATACCGACGTGATACGTCTCCTGCGTGACGGCGATGGGGGTGCCGCGGCGATCGCTCAGCGCGCCGCGGCGGGCGGGGAGCACCACCTGCTCGGTGCGTCCGGCGGTGGCCAGGGCCGCCCAGCGATGCCCCTGCACCACCTGGACCTCGGCCGCCCGCCCCAGCAGCACCAGGAGGGCGAGGAGCATGACGCCGACAATCGCCTGGAGCCGGACGAGCGGGCGCGCCACGGCTAGTGCGCCCCCTTGGGGGGCACGGGCAGCAGGATGATCTCGCTGTCGGCGGGTTGGCGGAGCCGGAGCTGTTGCTGGGCCCGCGGCATCAGGATGCCGCGGCTCTCGGCGGCGCGGATGCGGCGCTCCAAGTCGGCGCGGCGCCCCTCGAGCGCGGCCCGCTCGCGCCGCGCGTCGGCGAGGGCGCGGGCGGCGCGCAGCCCCGACGTCTGGCGGGCGACGACGACCCACAACACCACGAGAATCGCCAGCAGCCAGAACATCAGACGGTGCCGGCCCTTGAGCGCCACGGCGCTAACCTTCCGCCCGTTCGAAGACGCGCAGCGTGGCGGAGCGGGCCCGCGGATTCGCGGCCGTCTCGGCATCCGTGGGGCGCACGCCCTTTTTCTCCGGCACCCGGCCCAGCGGCCGTCCGCGGCACGTGCACACCGGCTGGCCGGGCGGGCAGACGCAGGCGCGGCTCCAATCGCGGAAGGCGTGCTTGACGATGCGGTCCTCTCCGGAGTGGTAGGTGATCACCGCCAAGCGCCCCCCCGGCACCAGGGCATCCCGGAGCGCGGGGAGTGCCTCGGCGAGCTGCTCGAGCTCGCCGTTCACGGCGATGCGCAGCGCCTGGAACAGCCGGGCGAAATCGGCCGGTCCCGAGCGCGGGCCCAGCACCTCGCGGATGGCGTTCACGAAGTCGTCGCTCACGGCGAACGGCGACCGTTCCCGGCGGCGGATCACGGCGCGGGCGAGCGCCCTGGCGCGACGTTCGTCGGCCCAGTCGCGGAACGCCGCCGCGAGCTCGTCTTCCCCCCAGGTGTTCAGCACGTCCGCCGCCGCCGGGCCCGCACCTGGCCCGGGGGTCATCCGCATATCCAGCGGGGCCCCGGGACGAAAGGTAAAACCTCGTTCGGGAGAATCGACCTGATGGGAGGAGAGGCCCAGGTCGAGAAGCACGCGATCGGGGCGGAAACGCGCGGCGGCCGCCGTCGCCGCGGGCGAGCCGAACGGCGCCAGCAGGTACTCCACCCCCTCCTCGCCGAGGCGGGCGCGGGCGGCGGCGAGGGCAGCGGGGTCGCGATCGAGGGCGAGGACCCGGGCGCCGGCGGCGCGCAGCAGCGCGGCATGGCCTCCGCCGCCGACGGTGCCGTCGACGGCGCGGCGGCCGCCGGCGGCGAACGCGGCCACGGCCTCGGCCAGCACGGGTACGTGAAAGGCGGATGCGATCGTCGTCTCGTCCCCTCCGCTCCCGAAAATGACGACGGCCCCGCCTGCCGTGGCAGGCGGAGCCGGTGACTTCATCCCGCGACGCGGGTTCAGGCGGGGCTGACGGGGCTCGAACCCGCGACCTCCGGTGTGACAGACCGGCACTCTAACCAGCTGAGCTACAGCCCCCTGCGACGGAGCGTTCCAATATAGCCTAAAAGTTTCTGCATTTGAACGCCCGCTTCACCTGCGGCATGTTCGCTTCGTACTTGGCGAGGATGCCCAGCATCTGCTGCCCGACTTGCGGCGCGACTTTCCCGCCGAGGAACAGCGCTTGCTTGGTGCGCTGGATGCGGTCGTTGATGTCCTTGGCTTGGTCACACCGAATCGACGCGGGCGCCTTGGTCATTATGGTATACGGTCCGAGCAGGGACAGCGTCGAGGACAAGCCGAACCAGAAGCTGGTCTGGACGCGAATGGCCTGGCGGGGCCCAACCGTATCCGCCGGTGACCGCGGTGCGACCAGATTCAGCAGCTGATCGAGCCACGGATATGCCCGGTCGTACGCCTGCGCCTGCGCGATTTTGGAGCTGCCCTGGAGCATGATCGCCGCTGCGTTCACCCGCACATTGCTGTCAGGAGAGACGGTCCCGGGCTGGAGATACAGCCGCACCGAATCCACGCGATTCGCGAACGCCGTGCCCATCAGTCGAAGGCACGTGGTGTCCTTGGCGCGCTGGCAGGAATTGAAGCGGGCGGTGTCCAACACAATGTGGTCAAGCATGGTCTTGGCCACGAGCAGTCCCGTTGAGACATCCGTCGTATCCATCCGGTACGCATGCTGGTACATGATGATCGCCGAGTCGATCTTGCCGGCCAGCTCGTAGGCCGCCCCAAGCTGCTTGGCGAACGACTTGGACCGCGGGAAGCTCCGGGCGCCGAGCCGGCTCAAGTTCAGGAGGCGCGTCGTGTCGGGGATCGCCTGGTTGACGGCGATCGCGCCCCGCAAGAATGTCGAATCGTGCGGCAGCGCGGTGTCGGCCTCCAACCGGGCCTGATAGAGGTCCGAGGCGGGCTGCCACAGCGAACCCTCCGTGGCGCAGCGGATGCCCAGGTCGGTGAGCGCCGCGTCGCCGGGCGTCCCGCGCAACGCCGCCTCCACGAGCTGCACGCACTTCTGGTGCTGGCGGTTGGTCAAGAGCAGCTGGGCCGTGCCGCGGACGGTCCCCACGTTGCGGAGATCGGTGAGCGCAAGCTGGTAAAACGCGTCCATTGCGCGCAGCGTGTCGCCCTTGGTGAGGTAGTTCTGGGCCATGCAGTTCCAGGGCGTGGCGTTGAGCGAGTCCCCCACGAGAGCGCGCCGGCAGGCGTTGATCAGGCTGTCTGGCGGCATGCGTTGCAACTCGTACACGCTCTCAACGCACAGATGCGCGGCGGGAAGATTGGGCTCGAGCACGATCGCCTTGCGGGCGGCTTCGAGCGCGCGCAACGCCGCGCCGCGGGAACGCTGTTCGCGGCAATCGCGGGCGCTTTCGGCGGCGCGCACGATGTTGTTGAGCCGCTGGCCGATCGCTTCCCCGAGAATCTGCGGCGTGCTCCCCGTGGCGGTGAAGACCATCCCGAAGCCGGAGCTGCCCTCGCTGATGCGGATCTTCGCGGTGTACGACGCGCTATTGCGGCTGAGGAGGCCCGTCGTGTACGCGTTGACGCTCAACGAGCGGGCCAGCTGCGAGGCCTGCTGCTCGGCGAGGAGGATGTCGCAGGTGAATCCGGAGGCCTGCAAGGCCTCGCAAATCTTCGCCTTGGGTACGGTGAGGACCTTGTACCGCGCCAGCGCCGTCAACCGCTCCCGGGCGAGATCCATGGTGGCGACGCTCGCGGCCGAGTCCGCCGGGGACGCGACGGCGAGCGGCAACACCAGCAACTTCTCCGTCGGCTGGGTGATGGCCAGCTGCGCCGGGGCGGCCGCCACGGCCCCCAGCATCAGAACGGTCACCAGTCGCAGCGTGCTCACGCGGTCAAACCTCCGTGCGGAATCGTACCCCAGTGGGCGAAGAGGGATTCGAACCCCCGACTTCCTGCGTGTAAGGCAGGCGCTCTAACCCGCTGAGCTATTCGCCCGTGGGCGCGGCTCGCTACAGCGCGAGCCCGAAGGGAAAGAATACGCAATAGCCGAGGACGAGGAGAATCGGCGCCGCCGTGGTCGAGCCCCGCGCGAGCAGCACGTAACCGATCACCAGCGACACGAACCCCGCGGCGAGCAGGACGTAGTTCAGCCGCGCGAACCGCAGCCGCGATCGGGCGAGACTCTGGTCGGGCATCGGGCTCGGAGTTTACCGCGCAATTGCATGCTCGTCAAGAAGTTGGCGCGTCGCCGGGGGGCACGATCCACCCCTCGTCGAGCCGCGCCCGGCGCTCGCGGTCGCGGCGCCGCCGGGCCCAGACCAACCCGATCAGCAGCAGGGCGAGCACCGCCCAGAATGCGCCGACCGATTGGGCCCACTCCAGCCACCCGTACTGGGACCTCAGGTCCCGCTGCCAGCGCTCCTCGAAATCCCCCTCGGTCACGTGGTAGGTCTCGCGCAGGGCGGCGTCGAAGGACGGTGCGGCCGGCAGCCGGGCGAGGAGGACACCAAGTCCCCGCTCCCCGCCCCAGCGCTCGAGCAGCAGGACGGCGGTCGTCGCGAGCGCGTACGCGCCCTCGGCGTCCGTCGCATCGCCGCGCAGGGCGCGATCCAGCTCATCGAGGTCCATCGTCCGGCCCCGCGCCAGCTGCCAGCTCATGCGCAACGCGTCCAGGCGCCCCCACTCGCCGGCCGCGACGGCGGCGTAGCCCTCTTCGAACCACAGGGGCAGGTGGTGGCCGATGCGCCAGCGCAGCGCGAGATGGGCGAGCTCATGACGCAAGGCGCCGGACAGTCGGACCGTCGGACGGTCGGACAACAGCACGACGACCCCGGCTTCCGGGAAGGCGGCGCCGCCGCTCCACGACGGGAGGCGGCCCCGGGTGATCGAGTCGAACGCGGTCCTGGTCGGCGCGAGGATGAGGCGGAGCGGGCGGTCGGGGAGCGGCCCGATGCCGGGGAACGGAGCCTGGTGGTCGGCGGCTTCGGCGAGCGCGACCCCCAGCGCGGCCTGCTCGGGCCAGGTGACAACAGTGACGCGGCCGACGGTAGTCGCCTGCGGCACCTGCGTCGCGAGGAGGAACAGGACGGCTAGGTGCGCGGGGGCTCTCCGCCCTGGGCGACCAGGTCCAGCATCTCCTGACACTTCTTGCCCCAGGGGTTGAACTTGTTGGCCTTGAAGCCGTCGGTCCACGTTTGCCTGGCCTGGTCCTGCTCGCCGGCGAACCACCGGGCCCGACCCAACTCGTAATACGCCTCGATCAGATTGGGGCCGAGCGCGAGGGCCTTGCACAGGAACGTCTCGGCGTCTTCGAACATCTCACGCTCCAGGTAGACCAGGCCCAGATAGTAGTGGGCGTAGAGCGTCGCC
>Ga0066667_10000557_pt1 | contig 12799 bp, 11 predicted proteins | sample GraSoiAngelo_116_FD_133943 | JGI IMG/M metagenome (GOLD analysis project Ga0066667, IMG submission 133943) | Grasslands soil microbial communities from the Angelo Coastal Reserve, California, USA - 14_0903_16_30cm | ecosystem: Environmental > Terrestrial > Soil > Grasslands | place: USA...
ACAATCTGCGCCGCCGAATGCAGCAGATCATCACATGAATTAGCGGGCCACTGAGACGCGGGCGACCCGGAGACCACTGCTCGCCCCTGACCGAGCACAAGGAGTATAGAAACATGAAGCCAAAGAACACGATCTGCCTCTGGTTCGACAAGGACGCGCTTGAGGCGGCGCGCTTCTACGCCGCCGCCTTCCCGGACAGTAAAGTAACCGCTGTTCACAATGCGCCCGGCGACTATCCGAGCGGCAAGGAGGGTGATGTGCTAACGGTGGAGTTCACCGTTCTTGGCATTCCCTGTCTCGGTCTCAACGGCGGCCCGGCGTTCAGGCACAGCGAGGCCTTTTCGTTCCAGATCGCGACGGAAAATCAGGAAGAGATGGACCGCTACTGGAACGCGATCGTCCGCAATGGCGGCGTGGAAAGCCAGTGCGGTTGGTGCAAGGATCGCTGGGGGCTCTCTTGGCAGATCACCCCACGCGCGCTAACCGATGCGCTTGCGGCAGGTGGAGGCGAGGCAAAGCGCGCCTTCGAGTCGATGATGACGATGAACAAGATCGACATCGCCACGATCGAGTCAGCGCGGCGAGGCTGATCTTGGAATTAGCGATGGGCGCATCCGGGCCAACAACAGGGGCGTCGTTTTCCATCCTTAAGGCTTGAACAGCCCCACGCGATCCGCCGGTTTCTGGTTTCTGCTTTTCTAGCTGATTCAATCCAACATATCCACTCGTTGCGTGCCAGCGGTGTAATGTCCTCCCACGCCGCTAACGCCTGCGGGTTGGATGCAAGTGCCTTTTTTAAGTCTGCGGGCACCTCGTGCACAACACCGCTAGAAATCTTTCTTTGCGACATAAATAAGCTTTCCTTTCGTAAGCTCCACTGGCGAGGAGATCTCTTGCTGAGCAAAGGACGTGGGTCGTTCGGCCATGGCGACGTCCTGACGCTCAGGATAAGTCTATGGTCCTGTGACGAGCAATCCGGAAGTCACGTGTAGTACGGGGGTTGTGTGCCGCTGGTGTGCGCAATCACGCGGTTGAGCGGTAACGAGGAGTGCTTGGCATCTATCTCGGTGTCGGCGTCGGCATCAATCGCGGCAAGGTAGTTCTCGCCGTCGATCTGCATCCCGTCCCAGCGAAGAAGAATAAGCCCACGTCGCTGTCTTTCAAAGCCGTCCGGAACTCTTTCAGGACAACGTCCATCTCCTTATGCGTGCAATCCGTTTTCTTAATTACGGTGAAATCGCGCTTCACCAGGATCGCCGCAACGTCGTCGGCGTCATTCGTGGGATTCGTAAGCGGGTTGACCTCCGCATACGCCGCATTACCGATCACAAGCGCAGTGTGTTTCTTGCTCATAGCCGCCGGAATCCTCCGTTTGCACTAGTACACCTCCGTACCCTGTCGAGGCAATAATTGACCTCACAGCCCCTGTCGCGACTGCGGGCATCGTCGATGCTGTTGTAGCATATCCGTCAGCTTATATGTAATGACCGAAGGGGTGGCGGAGGCACGTCCTGGATGGGGCCTGCCGTCAGGATCTCCCCCGACCGCAACAGAAGGGTTCACCCCATGCGGGTGTGCCGTAAGTGTGCCGTGCGCTTCGAGCCCATACGCGCCAACTCGCGCTTTTTCAATACCTCGGTAAAGTGCTTCCGTGCGGGCTTGGTTGAAGATAAATCGTTGAAAAGAGTGGTGAGCGCGGTAGGAATCGAATCTTCCACTGAACGTCAAACAAAGGACTTGGCAGCGCACGGAAAGCAATCTTAGTCCTTGTAAGTACATGAGAAATCAGAAAACAGATTTGCACGGATTTGCGAGTAATGAATTTTGACCGTAGGACGTGAATGGGCCGTCACTCTAAATCTAGGCAAGCCGGAGTAATTGGTGAAGGAGAGCATCAGCGATTCCAGAGAGCCGTTGTGATAGATACGGCTGGGAGCTTTAGCCGCACCAGTCGACCATGCCACGAGACGTTTACATCGATATCTTCTTTCCGGCTGTTCATGATCTCGAGCACCATCCCCCCGTCCGGACGTTTGAACGCCATTGCCCGAATGCCATCCTGCGATCCCGAGGTCTTCACCCGAACTGCTCCCGGACGCACAAATCTGCTGAAGTGGGCCAGGTAGTAGTACAGGCCGGTGTATGTGACCTTTTTTGTCTGACGATCAATAATCACAACCGGATGCTGAATATTTGGGTCGGGATTGCCGTGAACGTAGGATACTGACCACGGTCCGCCTTTCTCATCCAGGACCATGTTCCAGTAAATCCACGCAGAGGCGTGCGCCTCAAGATCATTGAAGATTTGAGTGCCCCAGAAGTCTCCGTCCTCAAATTCATAACGCGGAAGGGACATTGATTTTGGAGTCCCCGCCTCATAGGCATAACAAACTTCTGTCATCCAGAGAGGAATATCGGGGTACTTTTCGTGGAGCTTTGCGATCTTGGCATAGTCCTTGAAGTCATAACCATGGTAAGGCGCAACCGCAACATACTTACGCGCAGCAGGGTCGTCCAGAACTATTGGATAGTTTTGGTAGGCTTCATCGCGTTCCGGAGCTTCACTCAGCATGATTTTGGTGTGCAAACCTGAGTGCTCCAGCAGCGGGCCGACATGGTCGCGCAGCAGGTCTCGAATATGGTTGTATGGAATCTTGGTGTAAACACCGGGCTCGTTGAATAGGCTCAGATAATCAATGCTGATTCCGTTCTTCTCATACTCCTGAAGGTAACGCAAGTAGTAGCGCGCAAGGGCATCGTAGTATTTCGGATTGACGTCCTGATTTGTGTCCACGTCGAAGAGCATCCAATCGGGCGGATAATCCATTGGCGCCTGAAGCACGAACTTGCCGTAGCGGCGAGCACGTTTAATGAACGTGATCAGCCCGTTGGGTTGCAGATCGCGAGCTATGGAGAAGTGGTTCATCTCCACGTCCCCGGGAACGGGATCGTAGGTGTAGAAAGGGCCGGCGGACATGAAATCCGTGGAGGCGAGCACGGTCTTCATCGCTGTAAACCCCGCGCCCTCCTTGGGATCGAACAAGGCGCGCAGGACGGACTCCTGATCCGCCGGTGGCAGGTCATTCAGAATGATCAGGCCCGCTTCGAGCATCGAGGCTCCAAAGCCGTCCATCCTTTGAAACGCGACGCTGTCATCGATTTCGAAGCCCGTGGATCCAGAACCGGTGCGCTGTTCAAAGTGAAGCTCTGGCTTGGATGTGAAGCGGTCGCCAGCTTTGGAGGACACATAGATCTGGACGTCTTGGGCCGCGGCCGGCAAGCACGTAAGGAGAACGATTACAGCTTGTAGTAAGAAGGCAGTGCGATTCCCCAAAACAGCCAATGGGTTCTGATTTCGCATAAGTTTGTGCTCCCTATTTCCGGATAGTCTGCTTTTTGGACATTAATACTGAACAAATCCGGTGGCATAGCGGAAGGCTTCAACGTAATGGCCATCCTTCCGCGGCTGCTCACTTCGCATCTCTGACTTCGCCTTGGCCAGATCGGCAGGCTCCCAGTCAGGGCGATACTTATTCACAGCCGGCTCAAACTGGCTGACCTGCTTGGCGGCAGCGTCGAACTTGAGTTCGGCAACGTCATCAATATTTACGAAGTAGTTGGCTTCCTGAGGCGAAGGATAGAAGAAGTACATTTCTGGCACTTTATACGGCTGCAAACCCTGTTGCAGACGCTGATTAGGAAAGTAGAGCCAGAACTCAGCCGCGCGCACGGCGTCAATGGTATTGAATGCAGCCATGCGATGGTCTGTCTTGTGCCAGCGTTCATACCACTCACCGGGATCTACGCTGAGCAGCACATCGGGACGCACACGACGGATGATCGCAGTGGCTTCTTCCACGAGCTTCGGCTGCGCCGCGTACTCCAGCATGCCGTCGTCATAGCCCAGCCATGTGATGTTCTCTTTTGGTGTTCCAATGAGACCCTCTGACACTTCTTCCTCGTGTTTTCTGATCTCAGCCAACCGCTGTGAACTCATCGCGGGATCGTAGGAGCCCTTGTCATCGTTGGTGTAAATGACGATATAGACCTTGTTCTGATTACGGTTGAGCAGGGCGATCGTGCCGCCGGCGCCGAACACATCATCGTCAGGATGAGGCGTAAAAAGCAGAATGGTTTTCCCGTGCAGATTCTCCAGACGGGTATTCTGCGCTTGCGCAACGATACAGGTGAAGATCAAACCCATCAGAGCTGCCAGCTTCATGATCGTATGCTCCCTCATTTACCTGCCGTCGAAATGGAGGCCTCAAGCTCGGTGGAGAGCTCGACGGCCGCATCAAGTTTGATCGCATGGCGCTGCTCGATCGCCCGCTGCAGCATGGGGAACAACGACGAGTGAGGTTCGAGCGCCAGATTGTAGGTAGTCCCGAACCACGGATACCCAAAAGCACCACGCGTCACTTGCCAGTACCAGAGATATGGGAAGACTTTACTCTGCCAGACAAGATGGAAACTTAGACCAGACCTGGAATTTGTGATCGAATACCGTCCTTGTCCCATGCCCCGCAGAAAGGCGAGATCGTGTGCCTTCGTTTCCGGTCCCGGCATCTGCGACAGGTCCACGATTGTTCCGTTCTTCCCTTTCACACGCGGCCACTCGCCTTGCTGCTCCACTAGGCGAGACGTGGCTGGCGTTTCCGATCCCAAGACCACGACCTCACAGGGCGGCAGATCGATTTGACAGCCCTCCTCCAGAAATGGCCACCCGAAAGCTGGATGATGCGCCCACATGAACTCCATGGGTTCATCGCCCTCGTTCCTCAGCGTTTCCTGGATTCGAAGCGCAGGTTCACCATCTTCGACAATCATCGTGCGATCCAGATGAAAAGGTGTTCGGGTTGTGTTCACTGAAAATGTGACTGAAATCCGCTCCGGATTATCCTCATTAATGCGATAGGACCAGGGAAGCAGGGCCACCTCACCATGCTGTCCGAACTGTGCTCCCTTAGACTCGCTGGGAAAATCTCCGGCGACGGGGAGCAGTTCCTGCCATCCCCCTTCATAAAAATCCGAAAAAGAACCTTCTCGCAGATTGATCGTAGGCAAGGTGGGAGGCTGCCTGCGCAGGCCCAATGGAGTGCGCAGCAGAAACTCAGTGTCGGTTGGTTTATGAAGGAACTCGTAGATGTCCGCGCCCTTATCGGCGACCACGGAAATGCGAATGAGCTGATTTTCGAGCGTTACACAGCGAAGCCCGCGAAAAACGCTTTCGGTAATCCGGCAAGCGTAGTTCCGTTCGCGTATGTAAGGAAGGTAGCGCTGGCGTTGTGGGAGTCCCATGCAGCTGTTCAGGCGGTCTCCCGGACCGGCACAGATGCGGTCCCCAAATCACCCGCATGGTTCTGGATCTTCTTCAACGCCGTGGCAATTTCATGCATGTCCTGCTCGTCTCCAAGTAAGACCGGCTGCGGGATCCAGACCGTTTCCCAAGCCGCGCGATGAGTTTCAGGAAAATCTCTCTTCAAAAATGGGTGTGGCTCTTCGGCCTGCCTGCCGGTCAGCTTCCTGCGGTACTCGCCGCTCTTGAACACGTCCAGGGCGTGCAACGGAGGATAGCTTGCCTGATTGGGGATTCCCTCAGCATTCATGGCGGCGATGAACTTTTCGGTGCTGATGCCCCCGAAAGCGCTGCGATCCACGTGAAAGATGTAGGCGTACTGTCCATTGCGCGTGCACTGAGAAGCCAGTTTCTGCGGTGTAATGCCTGCGATTGCTCCCAGAAGACGGTCCAGCAGCCGTGCGTTCTTGTGGCGATGCGCGGTTTGCTCATCCAGGCGCGTGAGCTGCGCGCTAAGGACGGCACCCTGCCATTCGCTGAGCCGGTAATTGGAACCATAGATGAAATGGCTATAGAACCACTCGCCGGGCATTCGGCCGCAATCGTGGACAGAGCGGGCGAGCCGTTCGATTGAATCATCGTTTGTGAGGATAATTCCTCCTTCGCCGGCCGTGATCAGCTTGCTCGACTGGAAACTGAAAGTTGCTGCGCTGCCAAACGTGCCAATTCGCTCTCCCCGCCATTCGCTGGCGTGAGCATGCGAACTGTCCTCCACCAGGGCAATACCGCGGTCGCGAGCGATTTTGCTCAGACGATCGAGATCGGCTGGGTGTCCGCCCATATGTACCGCAATGATGGCTTTTGTCCGTTGGGTAATGCCGGCTTCAACCAAGTCGGAATCGATGCAGTACGTATCCGGCAGGACATCTACCATGACCGGGAGAGCTCCGGCGAACAGGACGGCGCTGGCCGTCGCGATAAAGGTGAAGTCGGGAACGATGACTTCATCGCCGGGGCCAACATTGAGAGCGGCCATCACGACTTCAAGCGCGGCAGTGCCGTTAGTGACCGCAATGCCATGCCGGGCGCCGTGGAACGCGGCAAACGCCCGCTCAAATTCCAAAGTCTTGGTTCCCGGGGTTCGCCACCAGACCCGGCTCTCCAGGACTTCCGTCAGTGCACGACGTTCCTTCTCGTCGTACATGGGCCAGTGGGGAAACGGTTTGGTTTTCGCTTTGCGGCCTCCCAGTAACGCCAGCTCCGGCATTGAGTCCTCCTTACTGGCAAAGCACTTTAGCTGCACACCACGCGATGGTCAACAAAAATGCTTCAGTCCGAGGAGGCGGAAACACTGCATGGAGCAATGTTGAGCTTGACTTAGTGCGTGCTCCAGGAGTATTAAGCCAAATAGTTCGACTCCACTCTCCGGGCCACACGAGGGGGCACTATGGAGGCATCTTCCGCTGTCAGTCGTGCTTTGAGGTTGGCCTTTGCTTTCGTCGTAATCAGCTGCTCTTCCACCCTGATCGCGCAAGTTGATCGCGGCAATATCGTGGGCACAGTCAGCGATCCCAGCGGTGCGAATGTGGAGGGAGCAAAGGTTGTGATAAGGAATCTGGCGACCGATCAATCGGTTGAGGTCACAACCGACAGCTCCGGCGCATATGCCGCCAATTTGCTGCGTATCGGCACATACTCCGTCACGGTCGAACGGCAGGGTTTCAAGAAGGCGGTAGAACCCAATGTGGAGGTGGGCGTCAATCAGGTTGTGCGAGTGAACCTGCGCTTGCAGGTAGGAGTTGCAACCGAATTGGTGGAAGTGACCGGAGCTGCACCGTTGCTGCAAACGGAGACCTCGTCGCTTGGAACTATAGAAACGGAGAGGCGGATTTCCGACCTTCCCCTGAACGGCCGCAATTTTATTCAACTCGCGTACCTCGGGCCGGGCGCCAACAGTGGCCAGACAGGATCGAACGTTTCCGGGGGCGTTTTTGAAAACGAAAGGGCAAACGAAGCGCTATCGGTAAACGGGCTGCGAGTCTCAAACAACAACTTTCTTCTGAACGGTGTTGACAACAACGAATTCGGGCTTGGTGGCGTTGTGGTGCTTCCTCCGCCCGATGCGATTCAGGAATTCCGCACCGAAGAGAACTCCATGAGCGCAGAATTCGGGCGCGGTGGAGCTGCCGTGAACGTGGTTCTCAAGTCCGGCACGAATAGGGTTCACGGCGGGGCGTATGAGTTTATTCGCAATGACAAATTGGACGCAAGGAATTACTTCGCCTCACCGCCACCTTCGCCAAAACCAGGATTTAAGCGGAATCAATTCGGCTTTTTTCTCGGTGGACCGATAAAAAAGGACAAGACATTCATCTTTGGCGACTACGAGGGAAGCCGCGTACGCGAGGCCTTGAGTTATGTCTCCACTGTGCCGAATGCCGCAGAACGCGCAGGCGATTTTAGCGATCGGTTAACAGGCGATACTTTTTCGCCATGTCCCAATCCCACCCCCAGCGAGATATTCGACATAGGCACGATTTTTGACCCCTTTACTCCCCATGCATGCGCGAATGGAGGCACTGCCGCTGTAATCCGCGATCCCATCAGCTTCAACGGCCAACTGAACGTAATCCCGCCAAACATGCTCAATGCCACGGGTGTGAATATTGCCAACCTGTATCCACTGCCCAATGTCGCGGATGTGGTTAACAACTATCTATCTAATCCAAACCGGGTGAACGACCAGGATTCCTTCGATATTCGCTTCGATCATCATTTCCGCGAACAGGACCAGATTTTCGTTGGCTACAGTTTTGGTGATATCCGCAGCTTCCGGCCGGGGCCGCTGGGTGACTTGGGCGGGGCCGACTGCTGTCCGAGTCGCGACAAGACACGATCACAGCACACCAGCCTTGGCTGGACCCACACTTTTTCAGGACACCTTCTTAATGATGCTCATGGCGGATTCTTCCGCTTTGCTGTGAACGCGCTGCCCCTTCTTTTTGGCAAGAACCTATCAGAGCAGGTCGGAATTCCGTTTGCCAATCGTGGCGATGTGAACTCTTCGGGATTGTCCTTCATTGATGTTTCGGGTTTCACCTCTCTCGGCGATTCCCTGTGGACACCCGAGCACGCCTTCGAGAACATTTATCAAATTGCGGACACGGTCACATGGGTCCGCAACAAACATTCGTTCAAATTTGGCGTTGATTTCCGCCGCCAGCAGCGCAATTTCTTCCAGCTCACGGCATCTCGCGGGCAATTCAGCTTCCCAGGCACGTACACGAATGACATTACAAGTAACAATGGCGGGAGTGGATTAGCCGAGTTGCTGCTGGGTGTACCAGCTTCATCAGCGCAGGATTTCCTAACCGGAATGTATCCAACCCGCTATTGGGATCTCGCGGAGTTCGTGCAGGATGACTACCACATTCGGCCAAACCTTACTTTAAACATCGGCCTGCGGTATGAAGTGACCTCCCCCGCCAATGGGCGGGTCGGGAACTTCGACCTGGATCGCGCGGTTGTGGTGAATTCGTATGGATCGAAGGCAGTGCCCCATGCCGGCGTTAAGTTCGATAAAAGCGACTGGGCGCCGCGAGTCGGTTTGGCATGGTCGCCGCTAAAGAACACGGTGGTCCACAGCGCTTTCGGCATCTTCTACTCGAGCGAGGGAAACATTTTCGATGACTTGGGCCTGAACCCGCCCCAGCTGGCGTTTTCGTCCCGCACCTTCAATGTGGGTCTGCCTCCTACGCCGAATCAATTGATATCCGCCGGATTTTCACCCAATATTCCTTTTGCTGACCCCAATCACCCCAGCGGCGTGGTGCGAACCACAGGCCCAGTGCGTCGCATGCCGCGGATTATGGAATGGAATCTGGGGGTTCAGCATCAATTTGCGCAAAACTGGGTGGCAGAAATCGGATACGTCGGCACACGTGCGTACCACCTGTGGAACCACGAAGTCAGCGATCTGAACCAGCCTTTTGCGCCTCTGGATTCCAACTTCTCTGATGCTACGGGCAATCAAGGCCGTCCATACTTCGGCGTCTTGCCGGATTTGAGCAGCATAGAGCCGTTGGACTTTCCACAGCTTCAGATGTTCTACAACGCTTTTCAGACCTCACTTAACAAGCGCTTTTCAAACGGATTCAATTTCCTCGCCTCGTACACGCTTGCCCACAATCTGGGAAATGCCGATGGAAACGTAGGCGCCCAAATCCAGGACGCGCACCATCCCGAGAGGGAGTACGGCCCAGTGTTGCCTGATCTTCGGCACCGGTTCGTGGTGAGCTACATCTATGAGTTGCCAGTTGGCCGTGGGCGGCAGTTCCTTGCTGACCTGGGAGGTGTTGCCGATGCAATCATTGGCGGATGGCAAATCGGCGGCATTACCAGCGCACAGAGCGGTGAGGCATTTACCGCCGGAATGTCCGGCGATTTCAGCAACACAGGCAGCGGTAGTTACCGGCCCAACCAGATCGGTAATCCGTACGACTTCTCCATTGACCCGGCTGGGCAGGCAAGTCTGGGTTGTGATCCGGGCCATCAGACGCTGGCTTGCTGGTATAACCCGGCAGTATTTGTCACGCCGCCTGTGGTTCCGGGACAAGGGGTCGCGCATGTATTCGGCGACTCACGGATTGGCAATCTGCGGGGTCCGAAGCTCGTGAACGTTGATCTCGTGCTGCAGAAGAGCTTCAAGATAAGGGAATCTCAGCAGATCGAGTTTCGATCGGAGTTCTTCAACGCGCTAAACCACCCCAACTTTGGCTTGCCCGGAAGCACCGTGGACGAAGAAGGGGGCGCCAGCATCACAAGCACGTCCACTGACAACCGGCAGATTGAGTTTGCCTTGAAGTATACGTTCTAGAGTTTATTTGCGCGAAACTGTCACGTGGACGATGTTCGAATAGGCGGACTCACCCTCATCGTTGTATGCGCGCACTCGATAAGCCGCGCCCTCCCCTTTCGCCACACCCGAATCGGTATATTCCGTCGCGCCATTTTCGACTTTTGCAATTTGCTTCCACGGTGAACGGGTTCCCGGAAGCCCTTCGATCCGGCGTTCCACCACGGCGCCTTTCGGGTCGCCGCCGTGCAGGGCCCATTTCAGTCTTGGAGAGTTTCCGCTCAGGGTTACCATCAGTGAACTGGGGGCTTCGGGAAGCACGGCCCAGTCAAAGTATCTTTCATCTGTTATTGCCATCACGCCGTCTTTGAGAGGCAAAGATTCCAATGTGTCCGTTGTCCCTTTCTTCCACTCAATTGGCTTGATCTCTCCAGACGTGACGTCCACCAACACCGGATGGGTTATGCCCGTATTCTTCAATGAGAGATCCGCGTACAAGGGTGGAAACACGCCTCCCGGGAGACTGTGGGCGGCCAGCCAGTACGCCACGATCGCTTTCCCCGATCGCGAGCGGAAGCCGAAGGACACAAAAGGGAATCCCGTCTGACGACGAAGCGCGGGCAGGTCCGGACCTTTGATTTCGATCGCCGGATCGAAGTGCGAGTCGGAGAATAGCGCATTGGTGTTTTGAAGTGCGAAAAACACCGGCCGGGGTGTGAAATCCACGTCCTGGAATGTCAGCCCGTGAATCAGTCCGAAGTCGTCATACTCGTTTCCATCAGTTCCTGCAGCTAAGAGCCACACGAACGTTTTGACCCCTGCCGCCAGGTTGTACACCAGGCCGCGTGGAACGTATTTGGCCTGAACCGATTCGTCCGATCCTTTCCAAGATGGAATCGAGTTGAATTCATCGTCGAAGAACTGAATATCAGACCGTACTCCGGGGTAATTACGGACCAATTCCCGCAAGAGCCTGGGCGATTCTGTCAGGTAAGCTCCGTAGTCCATAGCCTCTGGATTCAGATTTTGACCGTAACCGGGGTAGGTGTGATACGCATAAACATCAATTCCCGAGGCACACTCGCAGCGATCAAGCGCACGCTTGGTGAAATCCCGTGAAGGGTCTGCCTGCCCGCCGTATATAACTTTGGCGCTGTCATCTGACTGACGCACAACGTGCACAAATGACTTGAGAAGCGTTCCATAGTCTTCGGGACTGGGCGCAGGGTTCCAATAATTAATGTCCTCCTCGTTCCACAACGCCCAGTAGTGGATGCGATCGCGGAAGTGATCGACCATCCATTTCACGTAGCGGTTGAATGCCGCAATCTGCTCGGGTGTTTTCGGAGGCCAGAAAACTGAATAAAGACTCCGGTCAGCATTATGAAACGAGCCTGGTTCAGGAGTGATCTTATCGGGCAGCTTGCCGGCTGCGGCCGTGTACATGGGATTCCCGTAGAGCAACTGCAGTTGAATGTTTACGCCGTTATCGACGAGCGAATCTACGGCATCCTCCAACTCCGGAGAGCTTGAGTACACGCCGCGTTGCTGTTCAATCCAGTCCCAACTAGTGCGGTCCGAGCTGTTCTCGTACTGACCAATGCGGATCCACTTGAAACCTGCGTCGAACATCCGTGTCCACCACCAGCGGTTCCAGGGCAGATATGGTCCGCGTGGAAGATCCGAGTTAATGCCGAAACCATCCTGAATTTGCGAGGAACGCTTGGGAGGAACGTGATCGGGAAGCGGTTTTCTCGCGTCCTCCGCTCTCAGCGAGCCCGGAGCAGAAATGCAAATCGCAAGAAGAACCACGAAACCGTGCCAGCCGCTGCATTTCAAGGCGATTCTATTCATTGGCTTCTCCAGCCTACTTTTGCGGATTCAATGCGACAGAGCTTTGTAAAGCAACCTCCGGTACTTATTGCCGCTTACTTTCTACGGCAGCAGTATCGGCGGTGGGTTTTGCCAGCACAAATTGCCTGATCGTACTTCGGGTTTGCGCCATTTGATCGCGATGATTCCGCGACAATTTCTGATAGAGGCTCAATTCTTGCCCAGCCAATTCCAAATTGTTCATGTTTCGATAAATCTGCGCCAGCTTATAGTGGGCCATTTCGGAGTTCGGATCCAAACGGATTGCTTCTCGAAACCTGGCAATCGCATTACTGTCCTGCTTGCGTTCAGCGTAGAGATTGCCTAATTCGAGGTGCGCTAAAGCGAGCCGAGGGTTCAGACGGACGGCTTTCTCGAGAAGCGATTGCGCACCATCGAGACTGTCTGCCCGACCCGAAGTCATGGCTTCATGCAAGAGTGCCGCGCCGTAACAAAGCACAATTTGGGAATTCTCTGGATAACGCTCTGCCAAACGTTGCAGTCGGGGCTGTATCTTCCCCCATTCCGCGGCTGGCACAAACTGTGGTAAGTCATTCCACGCGAGAAAAGCATCAGGCGATGACGGGTCAGTTTCCAGTGCACTCAGAAATGCGTCAGCCGCGTCAGCGTACTGCCGAAGGGCGAAGTGGGCCAGCCCCCTCCCCACATATAGCCGCGCAAATGCTGGAAATTTCTGCGAGCCAAGCCGAAAGGCTTCAATTGCTGCATCGAACGTGAGATGAAGAAGGTACTCCGCACCGAGGTCGAAATAATAT
>Ga0066667_10000560_pt1 | contig 12781 bp, 10 predicted proteins | sample GraSoiAngelo_116_FD_133943 | JGI IMG/M metagenome (GOLD analysis project Ga0066667, IMG submission 133943) | Grasslands soil microbial communities from the Angelo Coastal Reserve, California, USA - 14_0903_16_30cm | ecosystem: Environmental > Terrestrial > Soil > Grasslands | place: USA...
CTGATCATTGCGCCGGCGAATTTCCTCGGGCACACTTCGCTCGTAAGCAGCGGCGAAATTATCCTCATCTTGGGGGCTTTCGTCGGGTACTTGAAGTGCCGTAAACCATCGATTCAGTAAGCAGAAGTGTCCGATCAACCAAGTTAGCTCTACGATCTGGGAATCGACGTGACCTGACATCCTATCCGTGGGAAGGTTTTTCAACCGGTCGTCCTTTAGATTGTGCTCCGTTAATACCCGGCGAAGATCCTGGAATTCCTGGTCGGTCACGAGGTGAGCATCTTTTGTCACCTTTGCCGTATAGTCTAGCACCACGCGTTCTCGCTCGGTGTACACTTCAGGATGTTTTTCGTGTTCGTGAAGATGCAGATACTTCGGCACAGCCTCTTCTCGGCGCCCGGCATCCGTATAAAGGCTCATGCCGATAAGCGAATGATGGGTCACCGAGTACCGCGATCGGTTAATCAGCGAGGTCCGGGAGATTACAAGTTCCTTGATATAGCGGTCATTGAAGCCCGCTTCTTGGACATCTCCGCGAAAAGTGCGCGGATCGAAGATGAAGGTGTTGACGTATTCCACCCCCGTTTGCAGGAGACGCGGTGTGTGTGCCATTACCTTGCAAAGATTGTTACGAACCCCTCCCCAGGTGAGCTCTCCCATGACCATTCCAGCCCGCGTGTAAGGGTCGAGCTCATCGCGTTGCAGAGGCCGAATACGGGTCCAAGGACCTTGTTTGATTTGAGTCATAATTCTATGGCTTTCGTTGGGATTTAAGTGTTATTGGACGTTCTACCGCCGAGGGCATGATCATAAATCTTGTTGATGTCCTTCTTCATCTCAATTGCCAGTGCGGGAGTGACTTTGCTGCGGCTGACTTTGCTTCGCAGATGTGCTGCATCGGCCTTAAATTGCGCGACGAGATCGTTTAGGATCGGACGACGCGCGATAAATTTCTCATCGGCGATGGCCTGCTGAAATTTTGTGTCGCCTTTACTTACTTTGGCTTCGAACGCGGCTGCATTAAAAGGTTTGCCCGGCACGGCGTACTCGTCGATGAATGCGAGTTGAAAGCTACGGAGACTTTCAATTCGCGCATCGCTTCCGGCCTTGGCGGCATACACGCCGATACTTTGGTGCGGGATATTTGAAACCCGTGGCGTCAGGCATGATCTAAAGCGCATTATCCTTTCTCCGCCGGTGTTCCGGAACTTCTTGAGGCGCGTTTTGGAGGCTTTGGCTGTTTGGCGTCGACGACTGACGCGCCCGCCTGATGCTTTCGCAAATCCCATAAAAGCCAATCGTCGTTCCGAACGAATTTTTTCGTGGCACGGTCCCACTTGAGCGGAAGCTCACGATTAAGTTTTTCAAGGAAAGGAAGGAGCGGCTTTTGTGGCGGGTGATCCTCTTCGTTTTTATCAAGTGAGATTTCCGTCCAGCCAAACCGCTCGCGGTAGCGATCGAAACCGAAGCCGTCAAAGAATTGTTCACCGCCCACCAAAGGCATATACCAAAGGCTCGGGCTCGCATTTTTATTCTCCTTGATGGGAACCTGGGAGACGAGATCTTCAAGCAGTGCCGAGCCTTCGGCGTCCTTCGCTAGATGCTCTTTGAGACGCGAAAGCGTCGGGAAACTTACGTATGGACTGACAAACAGCACGGGCTTGCGCTGCTCGTTCGCTAGGATGATCTCGTGAGGAGTGCCGACACTGTAGACGTTCGTCGGGCAGTAACAAATGATGAAGTCGCTCGTGTCCACCATCCGAAGATCAATATGGAGCGCGGGCCAGAAGCTCTCAGCTACTTGTGCGCGAGCCGCGGCACCTTCTTCTCCGCCCTTATAGGTCCATGCCACCCGGACATCTGTCGTTCCTTCCCCTTCGCGCCCGTAATCATGCATGGCCCGAATCTCTGGTTTCTCCCACGGGTCAAATACAACAACCCCCAATCTGCGAAGGAATTGACCAATTCTTGTGCGCCAACCAGTGGCCTTCTCCGCAGCTCGCGAGGCAACGAAATCCATCGGCCCCGACAAATACACTCGCGCATCGCGCAACAGACCGTCTTCTGGGTTATCAGCCGATTCCACTCTTTTTGTTTTCATAGGCGTTAAGGAAGATTCATTACACTCGTTGAAACTGAGTGTTTAGGAAGTCGCCTCGAGTATTCAAAGTGAGCCCGGAGTAAGGTCTCAACAAATTGCCCCGTACTTGGACTCGGCGAGCAACGGGTGAAAACACTTCTACTGCGATCTCATCGAATCTTGTGTTCGGCTCGGGCGTGCGCTCCGAAGAATGTTCCCACCAGACAACCCACTCATTGGTCGCGCAGAAAATAACGCCATCTAAGCTCCCAGGGGCCTTCTGAAGGTCAGTTGCGACCTGGCCCAATCTCTTCAAAAACCCCGTTTCTTTTAATTTAGACCGTCGGGTGCCGGCATATAGACGTGCACTTCCGATCTGCCAGTCGACCGACTTGGGAAACAAGTGGTATGGCTTGTCTGGCTGTACTTCGCCAGTGAACATTTCCGGAAAACTGCTTTTGCTCGCTTTCATATCAAAAAGGAGTTGATGAAGTTCACTATAGCTCCGGCCTCCCACGCATCGCTTCGCTTCATGATAAGCCCCCTGTGTTTGATAGAACACCAGAGCTATCTCATCCGGCATCCCCTCACTTTTGGTTTCAGGTAGAATAGCTGGAAGGTACGCTTTCAGCCCAAACAGCCTTTGCATCTGCACGGTCATCGGCATGAAAACCGTGCCAAGCTTCTCGATAAATTCACTTCGCTTCACTCTCTTCTTTCCTCGGAAAACACGTACTGCGTCCGCCGGGACCGGGACGGTTACCCGGTTTGGAATTGAGCTATTCTGCCTAGTACGAACTTCGCTTAACAGCTGCCATCCGCGTAAGAGCTCCACATTGAGGTTATTCAATTCTACGGAGGACTGTGCTTGATCTTGCTCCGCCGCAAGCAACCGCTCGCTCGCGTCCGCGATAGACTTGGCGAGGCCCTTACCGCGATTGCTTACCGCTGCACTTAAGAATCCCCCTTGAATAATCGCATGAATGCGACGCACACCGAAGTCCGTGGGCTCATTCTCAGCCGGAAGGCGTGGATCCGCTTCAAATGCGGCAGTCACAGCGATTTTAGCGGCCGTACTCGATGTGCTGAAAATCCCGAAAACCTTCCGTTTCGCCAATTCGAATGCTTGTCTGCTTGTTATGCCTCCCGACCATAGAATGGAGATCCCCAATTCCTTTGCATACGCAAGGATTTCCTCGATATCGGCGAAGGTTAGAACCCCAATATCATTCGCCACATTAGGCTGGCGGATCAAACGCCGTGGATTGACACGATCCGGGCTATCGAAAAGCACAATCTTTGCGCCGGCTCCCCGAGCGGTTTTGAGCCAGAGCTTCGCCGCGTCTTTACACCGGGTGTCGTCATAAACGTCTTCAGCGGTAAGCAACGGTGTGTCTACGTAAAAAGCAGGAATCGCGGTCCAGTCGGTAGTCCATCCTGTGATCATTTCGATCACAGCGCCTTGCTCTTCCAGAGTCATTGGCATCAGACCGTATTTCCCGGCGGAAAAGCCGTTCGTACGCGCCGTGTGGAGGCCGGTCCAAATGGTGCGTGCAGCCGTTTCGACATCAAGGTGATACCGATACGTCAGGCGAACCCCGAGTTGACGCGATAGTCTCAGCAACCGACGCAAGTGTTCGGGATCCAGAATATTTAGTAGCGACTGGATTTCCAATCGCCTGCGAGCAGGCTCGCGAAGGTCCCCATCGATCGCTAACTCGCGTATACCCGCGTCAACTGCGAGCTTCATAATGCGTTCGATCACGCCAATTTCGTCATCCGTAATCCTGTCTTCGAAAGCGACGAGAACTGACAGCCGGTGAATCTCCGCCGGTCCCATCTTTCCCTCTTTACGTCCTGCCTGCAGTTTGCTGACCACGCCTTTGAGCGATTTGATCGGCGCTTTGGGGTCGACCGAAAGCCACACTGTGAGCGGTCTGGGCTGGCCGTCGGGCGTGTGCACAAAAGGCTCAAATGCGGCGAGGACGTTGTCCAGCCATTGCTTATCATTCGCGGATTTTTCGGTTACCGCGAATTCAGGCAGCTGCTGGGTTAGTCGCGTATTGACTCGAACACCGACGTTCGTGGTCAAGAGGAGGCGCCCCGCGGCCGCGTCTGAGAGGTCTTCATATTCTGGAGGCCCAATAGGTACTTCACCCGCGCTCGTCATGCGCTCGCCGTCCAGAGTGACACCCAGGCTCACCGGGTCGATCGGCCAAAGAGCCTTTGCCTTTGCCGATGCATAAGCGGCATTAACGATCGTTTCTCCAGCACTTCCTTCGTCGCTTACCGCAAACAACGGACCGAAATGTTCGCTGTCGTATGTAGCCAACGGAAAATGATAACGCTTATTCCGGTGATGAGAGCTAATACTGGTCTCCATGGTCATTTGCTCTAAAGGTGGCAAACCAACCTAACGTGCCATTTTCGCAAACACCTCGCTTGATGCAAGAACAGAAAAACGCTCTGTGATAACAGTTGCCCCTTTATTCTCAACTAACGCATTTGCGACGGACGCTTATCTCCCTCATCTTATCCGTTTCATGGATTCAGTCTGTGAGGATCCCATGTTGCCTAGCCCGAACGAACCGTCAGGCGGCACCAAACGCGGGCACAAAAAATCCCAAATTGAAGGCCGCCCTTGGATTTGTATCATGGAGACAGCATAGGCAGGAGGCGCCATGGCGACACTGGGGACAGAAGCCGGTCGAAACTCAAAACTGAAGGCAGCAGTGGATCAGCAACTTGCGACGTTCAAGGCTTACGCTGCTGGTGCCCACGAAATAAAGACGTGAAGCGTGTACGATCGCCTAAGGAGCTGCTCACCCGTAAAGACCGGAAGGCTGCGGGCAAGGCTTTGCGGGACAAATGTCCGCGGAGATCGCATGCGACATGGAAGGCGCCGAGAAATCGCCGGGATCCGGTCGAATTGTTGATTCAATCCAGCAACGACCGCATTCCAAACCTCATCCCAATCCGATATGGGCGAATGATGCAAAGTCCTTTCGCTTTTTATCGTGGCGCCGCTGCGATTATGGCGGCCGATCTGGCCATCACGCCGACGTCCGGAATCCGAGTGCAAGCTTGCGGTGATTGTCATCTGATGAATTTCGGAGGATTTGGAACTCCGGAGCGACGCATCATTTTTGACATCAACGATTTTGACGAGACGCTTCCGGCGCCGTGGGAATGGGATCTGAAGAGATTAGCCGTCAGCTTTGTCCTTGCCGGGCGCAATAACGGTTTCAAGGAAGCAGACTCGCGTAAAGCAGCTCTGCGATGCATCCAAAGTTACCACGAACACATGCGCTGTTACGCGGAAATAGGCGCTTTGGAAATGTGGTATCAGCGGATGGATAACATGGTCGCATGTATCAAAAGTAGGAAGTGGAAGAAGATCGTTCAAAAGCAGATCGCCAAAGCCGCAACCCGCACAGTGGCAGAGTATGACTTTCCAAAACTGGCAAGCGTCAAAAATGGCCAAGTCCGAATTAGGGACAACCCCCCTTTAATTTTTCATCCAACAGAAGTGGAAGCGGCAGAATACAATCACCTCGTTAAAGAAGCATTTCGCTGCTATCGAGAGACACTTCCTGATGATCTCAAAGTTCTCGTGGATCGTTACGAAATCAAAGATGTTGCGATCAAGATTGTCGGAGTCGGCAGCGTCGGTACCCGCTGTGCCATTTTGCTAATGATGACTGGCGATGACGACCCGCTGTTTCTCCAGGTCAAAGAGGTGCACGAGAGCGTCTTGGAGCCGTATTCCGGAAAAAGTGTTTACCAGTGCTGCGGTCAGAGAGTAGTCGCCGGCCAACGACTAATGCAGGCGGCAAGCGATATGTTTTTGGGCTGGACGGAACAATGGGGACGGCATTTTTACGTACGGCAGTTACGTGACGTTAAGATCGAACCGCTCGTCGAAATTTTCGATTCGCGTGTTCTGGCAGACTATGGAGAATGGTGTGGATGGGCACTCGCCCCAGCCCATGCCAAGTCGGGAGACGCTGCGATGATCAGCGGATACCTCGGCAACTCCAGCAGATTCGATGACGCAGTTTCGAATTTCGCCGTGGCCTACGCCGATCAGAACGAACGGGATTATCAGGCTTTGCTGGAAGCAATTCGGGCTGGCAAAATTACTGTACTTCAGGAGTGAAACGGTCACGGCAGAGTAAGCGTGGCCTTGATCTAATCGGCCATGCCTGCTTTCCATCGCATGTCGTATGACGAGAGGAACGCAGTCAGCAATCAAATTTCCTATGCAACAGATAAAGATCTAACAGAAATTGGAACCGTCACCAGGGTCACATTCAGCGGCCTGCGCTCCCAATCTGATCTACTTATGGAACGGGCAAGTACGGTGGAAGTTCGGCGAGCGCCTTAACAGAGGAAATAAACGTCTTTGGCAGGTTTTTTGGGATGTATGCGAGGTCTGGCGCGCGAATCCGCACTAGAGCAGCTTGATCAATCAGAGCCCCGGAATGTATGTCTCGGTGCCGTCCAAAATTGCAGCGTGGGTAACGAATCTTTAATTTCGGGCAATACGTAAGTTTCGGCCAAATTTCCCCGAGATACCAAGATGCAGATTGAAACGAACTGTTTATCGGTTCGGCCCAAGCTTGCGAAGGCTTTTCGGCAACAAGCGCGTTCAATTTTTCCGCATCGAAATATAAGCCAGCAGTGGCTGCTTGTTCTTGCATCCATTGGAACGAATTCCACCAAAGTGGACCGCCTTCTGGTGGACCACCCCCACCAATGTCGGAATGCACCCCCCGGGAACCACAACTCGAGAACATCCTGGCCGGGCGCCGGTCGAAACAAATTTTGACGAAAGAACGCACGACGTTCGTCTATGGCGACGGCGTGGCGGATGTGTTTGACGCTCGGATTATAGGCTGTGAAAGGGAAATGTTTCGGATCCCATACCCACCCAACGGATGACACCGTGTCCCAAACGCCCAAGAAATGCACTTGAAACCGCCGTTCATTGTCTCCTGGTTTGACCGCGCGAGCGAATGTATGGCGGAAATCATCGCACAACTTTTTCCATTTGCTCGTGTCGACCGCCCTAGATTGGTGGTGACGTCCTTCGGTAATGCGACGAAAATATTTCATCGCGTACGGAATCAAATTGTAGTTACCTCGAGGAAGAAGACCAAGCTGATGGAGAAGGCCGGCTAAGACTCTCGCTGTGTAAGCGCCCCGACTAAAACCGAATAGGAAAACACGGTCATTTGGTTCCCAAAAATCAATTAGGTACGTGTAGGCTTGGGCAACCTTATGTGACAGGCCGAGGCCGAACGCGAGGCCAAACCATCGAGTAAGCGTCTTCAGCATGGGGATCAGGATGCCAGGTTCGGGAAGAGTACCGACGCCAGGATCGTAGTACAAGAGCTGCCTTTTGGAATGATTGCGGCCTAACACCTGAATCAGGCGCACAACATTCGTTGGCTCACGATCGAACTCGTAGTTCGTACCATCAAAACAAACAACCAGATTCCGACCTTCAGACGGGGCCTCATTCATTGGGGACGCTCCACGTCGTACTGAAAGAGGTCATCAGCCGCAAGAACAAACCGCCTTAACACCTTAAATCAGATCTGGTTTTCGCTTTACTTTATTAAGCGTGTAACTAATTCTCGTGTCTGCCCTGAAAGTCGAATAATTCGTTAGGGTATAGAAAAAATGATTTCCCCTGAGGAGTACGTCGAGCAGCGAATAAACGATCAGATAGGCTGGTATGATCGCAAGAGCACCACGAATCAACGCTGGTTCAAGCGGCTGCGCTTTGCCGAGATCGTCGCCGCAGCTGCGATTCCATTTCTATCCGGCTTTGCAGGCAACTCGTTCCCGATCAAGATTGCGATCGGTGCTTTGGGCGTTTTCGTTGCCGTAATCGCATCGCTGCTCGGCTTGCTGCAACTTCAGGTACATTGGATTGAGTATCGAGCCACAGCGGAGTCGCTCAGAAGAGAGAAATTTTTGTTTCTGACCCAGACGGCACCCTACGATAAGGATGACGCCTTCCATCTTTTCGTGCAGCGTGTCGAAGCTCTGTTGACAAAGGAAAACACTGAATGGGCGCAATCCATGATGAAACCACCTAAATCAGCGACGCCTGCTTCAGACTCCGAGATCAAGGGTTAAAGCCCTCCGCCTGATTCAGATCCGTTTAACGACGTCGAGTCTGGAAAAAATCTCGCCAACCTGTTAAGCGTGAATTGTCAAAGCTTTAAGCGCGACCCCATTCCACTCCCCGGCGATTGCTTTCTTCATTCTCGCACCCCTTGCAAATTGGAGGCAACCTCGTGCAGACGGGAAATAATTTCGTCTAGACCGGGAGCAGATTCTCCAGATGGACCTTCAGTCGCATCAGGCGCGGCTAACGCATCCTTTAATTCTTGCAGGTCGCGTCTCAGCTCGATATTTGCAATCACCAGCCGGCCGACAATTTTCAACGCCTCGATTTGCGCTTCCGTGAGCGTGCGCGGCTTGCGGTCCATCACGCATAACGTGCCCAGCAAATGCCCGTCGCGCGTCGCTAATGGCGCTCCCGCGTAAAATCGAATATACGGATCACCCGTTACGAGCAGATTCTGCGCGAATCGCTCGTCCTGAGTTGCGTCCGGCACGACAAACATTCCCGGCTGCATGATGGCGTGCGTGCAGAAGGCCAGAGCGCGGGGCGTTTGCTGAAGATCGAGACCGAACCGCGATTTAAACCATTGCCGGTCGGCATCGATTAAACTGATCAACGAGATCGGCACGCCACAAATGAGTGCGGCCAACTGGGTCAGCTCGTCGAAGCGTTCCTCCGGTTTGGTATCAAGAATTTTATACGAGCGCAGCGCGCGTAATCTGTCGGCGTCATTTGCCGGAACGGGATAACTCATCACCATAATTTAAAATACCAATAACCACAGATTGCGCTGTAGCGGCAAGCTCTTTCTCACCCGTCCACGCATACATCACGCCAAGGTATTTGATCATGTTCGCTCCGTTGAGGGAATCCTTGCTCAAGGGTAGTAGTTCAACCGCGCGACGACCTTCCCGGATCGCGTCTTCTTCGCGTCCCAATCCGGCGTCGTTCGGTTCGTGTTTGCGCTTCTCGGATGTTTGTCGATACATTTTCTGGAGATCCTAGTTCCCGTTTCCTGTGGCCATACCAATTGATTCTGATTTTTGGGAGGACCTTCTGGTTTTCATCGAAGAGGGCAAAGTGATCCCGGTGATCGGTGAGGGAGTGGTGACGTTCGGACCGGATAATCAGAATCTTTACGGTTGGCTGGCAAAGAGCCTTGCTAAAAAACTTCAAGTTCCGCCCGACTCCCTTCCGGCAACGCCTACTCTCAACGACGTTGTCTGCCGGCATCTGCTCCGCGGCGGAGCGCGGAATGTCATCTACACTCGACTGCAACGTCTTCTCCGCGATGAGTGCCCTGAGCCCGGCACCGCTTTGAGAGAATTAGCGTCCATATCCGCGTTTAATTTTTTTCTGACAACTACTTTCGATCCTTTGCTGGAGAACGCGCTTAACGCGGAGCGTTATGGTGGACAGCGGCTCACGCAGACGCTTTCATTCTTCCCCGAAGCTGCTCTCAAGGATCTGCCGGTAAGAAAATCCGCGCTAAGCCGTGCGACGGTTTACCATCTCCTCGGTTACGTTTCGCCTTGCCCGGAGTATGTGGTGTGGGAGGAAGATGTGCTGGAGTTCGTGTGCGCGTTGCATCAGCACCTGCCAGTGATGGAAAAACTCGCGCGGGATCTCAAGGAGCACAGCTTACTTGTAATCGGCCTGAATTTCTCAGACTGGCTTGTGCGCTTTTTCCTGCGCATCACTAGGCAGTCTCGTCTTTCCGAATCTCGCGCCACCACGGAGGTGCTCGCGGTTGGGCTCACTGCTGCTGGATCTGAAAGCATGGTGCTGTTCTTCGGCGGCGTGAGTCGGAATATTCATGTGATTGAATGCGATCCTTCAGAGTTTGTTCTCGAACTGAACCGCCGCTGGCGCGAGAAGCATCCGGTCATGGAAGGTGAGAGGAGCGAATTCCTGCCGCCGCCTGAGCCCGAGATGCCGGCTGGCGCCATCTTTATGAGTTATGCGCGAGAGGACGAAGAGGCCGCGCGCAGGCTAAAGGCGGGTCTCGAGCGCCACGGATGTCTTGTCTGGTATGACCGCGAGCGGCTCAAGCCCGGCGGTAACTGGCATAACAATCTTGAAGACGAAGTAAAAGGGCGGTGTTCACTTTTTCTCTCGGTTATCTCACGCACCACCGAGGGAGCCCCGGCCGGATATTTTCATCAGGAGCGAAATTGGGCCGCGGAATGGCAGGCGATGTTTTCCGAGGGCGAGGAATTTTACGTGCCTGTCGTCATCGACGACTCGTCGCTCGCCACCAAACGTGAGCCGCGCAGCTTTCGCAACGTCCAGTCTACCCATTTGCCCGGGGGCGAAGTGACAGTCGAGTTTGGTAAGCAGATGCGACAATTGATGGAAAAACGTCGTGCCGGCTCTACCATTCAATGAATTCCGCCGCCTTCGTAATCAAGCGCCCAGGTGATGCTGATCCGGAGTCACCGTGGTTGGGACTGCAATCTTTTACCGAAGAGACGCAGCGTTACTTCTTCGGTCGAACTGCGGAATTGCAGGAAATTTTTGAGCGCGTGCTGCACAAGCCGCTCACGATCCTGTTCGGTCAATCGGGATTAGGAAAGACCTCATTGATTCAAGCCGGCCTTATTCCTAACCTTCGCGAGGCGGGTTTGCTGCCGGTCAGCATTCGTGTCCGCTACGACGAGGACGCGCCATTGGTTGGTCGGCAGATGATCGCAGCGTTGTCTGACGCGCTGACATCCACCGGCCGCGAAGATCTCTCGGCGATTTGCCTGGGCGCGTCGAGCCTGTGGCTACTTCTGCACGACCCTGATTGCGGACTTATCGGCGAGAACAGCTCGGCAGTGGTACGCCCCGTTTTCATCTTCGACCAGTTCGAAGAGATTTTCACACTCGGCGAAGGGCGCCGCCACATCGCCGAAAATTTTCTTGAGACGATCGCGGCGATCGTCGAAAACCGTATGCCACCGGATGTTCGCGCGCAGATTGAAACCGATGATCGACTTGCGGAACGGGAGGATTACCAAGCCCATCCCGCCAAGGTGCTGCTCTCTCTGCGCGAAGACTTCCTTCATCTCTTAGAGCGCTGGCGGTGGCAGCTCCCAACTTTGATGGACAACCGGATGGAACTTCGCCCGTTGAGCGGAGTCCAAGCAGTCCAAGCGGTAACCGAACCCGGCAGTCTACGCTCGGGCAAACAGCCCATCGTCTCTCCAGAAGTAGCCAGAGCGATCGTCCGCTTTGTCGCTGGAGTTCAGCCGGGCGTGCCGCTCGACGAGCTTGACGCAATTCCACCGCTCCTGAGCCTGATGTGCGCTGAATTAAACGCGCAGCGGCTCGCCGTCGGCGAAGAAACCATCGCGGCTGAGCAACTCGAGGGCCGCAGCGAACACATACTGGAAAAGTTTTACTCAAATGTTTTCTCGAATCACCCTCCCGCGGTTCGAGAATTTGTGGAGAATCGGCTGCTGTCTGACGCTGGCTATCGTCAGGCGGTGACTCTCGACACGGCTGAGGCCGAGCTTGTCCGCGCCGGTGTTTCGAGGGAAGCCGGTATGCGCGCCATCATTGACTTGGTTGAGCGTAGGCTGCTCCTAGTGGAGGAGCGCGGGGCAGTTCGGCGCGTTGAGCTGACCCACGACGTTTTGACCCCGGTGGCCGTGGCCAGTCGCACGGCGCGCCGCGAACGGGAAGAGGGCGCGCGTTTTGCCGCCCGCCAACGGGAACGCCTCCGCAAACAGCGAAAGATTGCACTAGCTGTGGTTGCCGTATTGCTGTTTGGGTGCGCCGGCCTGACGACGTATGCCTTTTGGGCACGACAAGAGATCAAATTTCGCCAACTGTTAGACTCTGGTTATCTCTCGCTTGAGACGAGGGACTACTCTTCCGCGTTGCGGAATTTCAAAGAAGCAGCGCGCCGCAACTCATCCGAGTCTTCGCCTTGGTTCGGAATTGGTGACACGCTCGTCCAGCAGTTTTACGCTTCAGGCAACTCGAGAAATGCGCCGATCCTCACAGAGGCGATTAACGCTTATAACAATGCTATTGAAATTGAAAAAAGGACCAAGCATTCCGGGGAACGAAAAGGACTTGGCCACAGCAAGCTCGCGGAGGCCTACGTAGGATTGGGGGACGTTTACGCCGTCGGGGCAGACCCAGATTTCAAAAAAGCCGAAGAGTTTTATAAACAGGCGCAACAGATTGACCCGGAATCGGCAAAGCCGCCCGTAGGTTTTGGCAATATCCTTCTTGGGCTGGGACGACTCCATGACGCGATCGACCAATACAAGGCCTCGCTGGATGCAGCTCTTCGCCGAAATGAAACAGACTACGGAGCTCATGCCGGGCTCGGTATCGCATACTTCGGCCTCGGACGTTACGGTCTTGCAATCGAAGAATGCAACCGAGCGATTGGAGCGAGACCGAACGCGATTGTCCCGATACTTCTGCTCGCGCACGCGATCTATATGAACGACCGAAATGATCCTCACGCCGGCGACCTTTTAAGAGGCCTTGTCGGATCAGACATGAGGCGAGTCGATTCTTTAGCTCGTATGAATCTCGCTTACCTCTTGCTTGAAAAG
>Ga0066667_10000573_pt1 | contig 12630 bp, 10 predicted proteins | sample GraSoiAngelo_116_FD_133943 | JGI IMG/M metagenome (GOLD analysis project Ga0066667, IMG submission 133943) | Grasslands soil microbial communities from the Angelo Coastal Reserve, California, USA - 14_0903_16_30cm | ecosystem: Environmental > Terrestrial > Soil > Grasslands | place: USA...
CGACCCCGTCGGCAACGGATGTCCGGCGGACAGCCCGCCAGATTGGCCCACGAGAACCGAAATGGAACGTTACAACAAGCGCATCCGTGAAGAACTCGACCGTGCCATCGAGCGCGCTTTGCAGCGGCCGGAGGAAGGCCATCCCCACTTGATGCAGATGCTCCACGTCGCCATCGAGCATCGCCTGATGCATGCGGAGACGCTGGCCTACATGCTCCACCGGCTCCCTTCCGACAAAAAGATTCCTGGCCCCCAGAACATCGCCTGGAAAGCACCGCGCGTGAAGTCTCGCCTCGTGGAAATCCCCGCAGGACGCGCCACGTTGGGACTCCAGAATTCGCAGGCATTGGACAATGCCCGAGAAAATGCTCACGAATTTGGTTGGGACAACGAATTTGCCGCTCATCAAGTAAACGTCCCGGAATTCGCCATTGAAAGTCATAACGTTACCAACCACGAGCTCTTGCGATTTATTCAGGCTGGTGGATACCGGGACCGCTCGCTCTGGAGTCCGGAGGGCTGGGATTGGAGAACCAAAGAGAACATCGAGCATCCCCTGTTTTGGCGGCGCGGGGGCAATCTCTGGGTGTATCGCGCCATGTTCGGCGAGATTCGCCTGCCCTTGGAGTGGCCGGCGTACGTGAGTCACGCAGAAGCCACCGCTTACGCCAATTGGCTTGGGCGAAAGCTGCCCACCGAAGCGCAATTTCATCGCGCGGCCTACGGCACGCCCAATAGCGACCGCGAGCGTACTTATCCGTGGGGCGAGGAGCCGCCGGCCGAGCGCCATGGCAATTTCGATTTTCTCTCCTGGGACCCCTCGCCGGTCGGCGCGCATCCCGCGGGCGCCAGCGCTTTCGGCGTCTACGATCTTGTCGGCAACGGCTGGGAGTGGACGCGCACCGAGTTCAAGCCGTTTCCAGGATTCACGCCCATGCCCTTCTATCCAGGCTATTCCGCAAATTTCTTCGACGGCCAGCACTACGTGCTGAAAGGCGGGTCGCCCCGCACCGCCGGCTGCATGCTGCGCCGTTCGTTCCGCAACTGGTTCCAACCGCATTACCCGTACGTCTACGCAACCTTCCGTTGCGTCGAGGACTGAGAGCAGACCACCAGCTCAAGCCTAGCTCGGGAGACCAATGATGGCGACGCCTGTCCTAGCGACCCAGCACGTGTCGGAATTTGCGGCCGACGTGCGCGAAAGCCTGACCAAGCCCGGGCAAAGAGAACTGCCCTCGAAATATTTGTACGATGAAGTGGGCTCCGCGCTGTTCGAAGCCATCTGCCTGCTTCCCGAGTACGGACTCACGCGCGCAGACACGCGCCTGCTGCAGGAATATTCCGCAGACATCATCTCGCGCATACCGTCGCCCGTGCGCGTAGCAGAGCTGGGCAGCGGCTCGGGAAAAAAAACGCGCTGGATTCTCGAAGCGCTGTCCCGGCGCCAGCTAACGTATTACTACCCCATCGAAATTTCGCCCCATGCCCTCGCCGCATGCGAAAAAGAATTGGCGCAAATCGATCTCGTGAGCGTTGTTGGTTACGAACAGCCCTATCTGGAAGGGCTCCGCTCCGTTGCTGAAGGACGCGGCGAGCGCGATCACGTTTTAGTGCTTTTTCTCGGCAGCACCATCGGCAATTTCGACCGCGATGCTGGCGACACTTTTTTGCGGGAAGTGCGCGCCACCTTGCGCCCCGGCGATGCCCTGCTGCTCGGAACCGATTTGGAGAAGGCCGCCGAGCTGCAACTTCTTGCATATGACGATCCCGCGGGCGTCACCGCCGCGTTCAATCTGAATTTGCTCGCACGGATCAACCGCGAGCTCGGCGGAGGCTTTGACTTAAGCTGTTTCCGGCACGAAGCACGGTGGAATTACTCCGACCGCCGCATCGAAATGCATTTGCGCTCCACATGCCGGCAAAGTGTGCGCATTCCTGCGGCCAGCCTGCGCGTGGTCCTCGACGAAGACGAAACCATATGGACGGAAAGCTCCCACAAATACAAAGCCCAGGAAATTCCCGAAATGGCTGAGCGCACCGGCTTCCGTTGCGAAGCCCAGTGGATCGATCAGGAGTGGCCCTTCGCCCAAAACCTCCTTCTCGCCGAGTAACCGCAACACACCACTGTCATTCCGAGCCGTAGCACAAACTTTCAGGCCTGAGGAATCTCTCTCTGCAGCTCCCGCTCATCCAACCAGAACGCTGACGAACATCATCGAACAAATTCATGTGTGGAAACTTTGGGCACTTCCGTCGCGTCCAAGCTTTGAGGGCTCAGTGACCAAAGGCATAATAAAGAAAGGGTTCCCAGTGAACTCGGCAAAAAAGGCCTCCTGCAAGAAATCCTCGGGCCCAACTCTCTGGAGGTTGGTCTTTGGCAGGGGGAGCCTGCTTCGGGCCGGTACCTGCCTGCCTCCGCTTTGTTTCCTCCTCGTCCTTTGCGCTTTTCCAACGCTCGGGCAATCTCCGCCGCCCCCTAGCATCCCGGACCCAGCCGCCCAAGAGCACGCGCCGGCACCATCATCGGCAGGCACGATCAACGGAACCGTGGTCGATCGAACGGGAGCCGTCATCCCCGGCGCCCGCGTAAAGCTCTCGCGCGGAGGTTCCTCGCTCAGCCAGGAAGCGATGTCCGATAGCGACGGGCAATTTTTCTTTACCGGAGTCGCGCCCGGGCCGTTCCAGCTGACGATTACATCCGCGGGGTTCACTCCGCAGACTTCTTCGGGGACGCTGCATCCGGCCGAAGACTACACCGTGCCGCCAGTTCCATTAGCCGTTGCCAATGTCGCCGCCGAAGTGAAAGTTGCGATGACGCCCGTTGAAATTGCCGAAGCCGAGATCAAGGATGAAGAGAAGCAGCGCGTCTTCGGTGTGATTCCGAATTTCTACGTCACCTATAACTCCGCCGCCGCTCCTCTCCGCCCGAAGCAAAAGTTTGAGCTGGCGTGGAAAGCCACCTTAGATCCGATCAACTTTGGCTTGACGGGAGCGATTGCTGGAATTCAGCAGGCGGCCAATGCGTTTGGCGGTTACGGTCAAGGTGCGCAGGGTTATGCCAAGCGCTACGGCGCCTCCTATGCTGACTCGGCCATCAGCACCTTCGTCGGCGGCGCCATCCTGCCTTCTTTCCTGAAACAAGATCCGCGGTACTTTTACAAAGGAACCGGCTCGCGGCACTCCCGCTTCTTCTACGCCATTGCCAATGCGGTGATCTGCAAAGGGGACAATGGCCACTGGCAAGCCAATTACTCCTCGATGCTCGGTAGCCTCGCAGCTGGCGGCCTCTCCAATCTGTACTACCCCGAGTCGGATCGCGACGTCACCATAACGTTTGAAAATACCTTCATCACCGTCGGCGCCAACGCCGCCACCAATCTTCTGCAGGAGTTTGTCATCCGCCGGTTGACCCGCAACCCCCCAACTTACACGCCGCAGAATTACACCGCGTCTGCCCCAACCCAGCCCTAGCGGGAAGAATCCCAGCCGCGTCACGGCCAACAAGGAAAACGGATTGACCGTGGTTGGGAGGCTTTAATGTCATTCCGATACAACCATGCTATCTTTCTGCGTGTTTCTCAGCCTACCGGGGCCCCTCCGGCCCCGAACAACGCCCGATCCTCGCGCTTTCCCTTCCATCGCTGGCCGCTCCTCCCGCGAATCGAGAAGGAATCTTTTTTGCATGCTTCTGTAGCCACGGTCTCGCTGGTCCTGGTTACCACGCCCACCGTGACAAAAACTGCGTTCTCCTAACCTCTTTCAGATCTGCACCTTCTGAACTTCCCCGTCGCTGTGACGCAGATACGTCTTTTAGAATGTGCATTTACAAGAGGTGCCGGGTGTCACTCGCCTCGTCAGGGCTTTAAGCCAAAGAAACAGACGCAGAATCAGAAGGATTCGAGGCGCCAAACCAGGCGGGTGGACCAGACCTTTTGCGCGGTGAGCGGGGGGTGCCAGACGGCAAGAATCTGCGAGCCTTGATAGACGCGCTCGAAACCTTCTTCGGACTCGGAAACGGTTTCGATCGGCGCGACCCAGAATCCTTCCGACAACGGGGCGTGCAAGGAGACGCGCACACGCTGCCAGCCATCTTCCATGCGCAGGATTGGCGCAGGGAGCGTGCCGCTGAAACGAAGATTCATCCGTCCGGTAGGAGTTTCGAAGAAGCGGTCCGGCTCGGTGGGAGCGAGAAGATTGATGATCGATTCGATCCCGACGGCGACAGGCTTCTCGAGCAGTTCCTTGAGCTTCAGCCGGATTTCGCAGGCGACTTCGAAACCATTCGAAAAAGGGTTGAACGAAAAATGCTTGAAGAGCAGAAGCCTCGGCGCCGTGGCTTTCGTTTTGTCGTGGACAAGAAGGGAGTCCGCGCAGAAAAGCTCGGCACTGAGGGCAGCGGAATTTTTCACCGTGAAGGCGCTGCCGGCAAAGGCGGCGTCTTCGCGCAGTTCAAGAGTCTCGTAGTCGTGCTGCGTGCGCGAAGGATCGAAAATCAGAATGCGGAAAGCGTGGCGCGGCCAGCGGTCATAGCGAAGAAAGCGCTCGAGGCCAGGCTCCTTGACGCGCGTTTGTTCGTGGATGGAAGCGACCGCTCCGGTGGAAGTTGCGCTTGCCGCTTCGCGCAAGCGCGTGTGGTAGGCCTCGGGACGGCGCAAGATGGAATTGATGAGCGTAGCGGCAGCCGGACGAAAATCGAGCGCGGCGATAGTGCCGCCGTCGCCGGGCTTGAGAAGCGCTTGAAATTCCGGGGAGGTGAAAAGAAGTTCGTTCGTGCCGTCCGCGTCGTAATCGAGCATTTCGACGCGAGGCGTATGCGCGCCGGGAGTGAGGCGGTCGGCAATCGCTTCGGCGCGGATAAGATTTCGCGCGGGATCAGTGCGAAGATGCGGCGCATAAATGCCGCCGAAGATGCCGTGCCAGTAAGCGTCGTTGCATTGCGCGCGCAAAAGGAGGTCGCGAGCCTCCGAAAGTTGCTCGGCTTGTTTTTCACGATCTTGGCACGCGGCCGTGGGGGCAGGCGCGGCGGCGATGCGCGCGGAAACGTGGAGCATTTTTTTGTGCAGCAGATTCGATTCCGGATATTTGCGGAAAAAGCCCCGCCAAGAGCCGCCTCGGAGGAAGGCCAGCACCTCCGGGCGCGAAACAAATTCCTGCAGCACGGCGTGGTAGCGCCGGCGCACGCGCGTGGGAAATACCCACTCCATCATCTCGGTGTAGGAAGCGGTGGGAAGATCGGCGCGGCCCAAGGGAGAATGTGAAGCAAGGTATTCGCCAGGCGTGCAGACGTTGAGCCAATCGGAGTTTTTTTCGAGCGCGGCAAAAAAATCTGAGAGCCAGCCGTCTTGGTAGCAAAGCTTGAGGGTGCCGGGCCAAACACCGAATTTTTCCATGTCATCGCCCATGGCCGCTACGCCACCAGGATGAACATTGGCCGCTTCGCGCAAAAAGCCGATTACCTCTTCGACTTTGCCGAAGGGAACGATGTAGCGCAGCTTCTTCTGGCCAGGATAGAGCCACACATTCTTGCCACGGTCTTCGGCGATGTACGCTCCGAAGAGTTCTTCTGGCTCGAAGCCGGCGGCGAGAAAGTGCATGTCGTCGACTAGCGTGTATGCAACGTTGGCCTCCGCAAGAACGGTAGGAAGCTGTGGCTCCCAGACGCGCTCGGCAAGCCAGGCGCCCAAAGGACGCGGCCCAAAGTGTTTTTCGAGGTAGCAAGCGAGACGAGTGATCTGTTCGCACTGATCTTGCGGAGGAATAGAAACGAGAATTGGTTCGTAGAAGCCGCCACCGACGAGCTCAACTTGGCCGCTCTGAACCAAGTTTTTGAGGCGGACAAAGTATTCGGGGCGGTTTTTCTCAATCCAGGTGAGCAGATGACCGGAATAATGCAGGCCAACGTGAACCCCGGGGTATTTTTCGAGGTGCTCCAGAAAAGGCAGATAGGAATCCTTGTACGCCTTCTCGAGAACGTGTTCGAAATTGCCGCAGGGTTGGTGAGCGTGAATGAGAAGGGCAAGATGGAAAGTCTGCGGCATGGGAACGTTTTTTTCTCGTCATTATGATAGCAAGGCGCGGCAATTTATGAATTCAAACCGCGGATGCAATGGAACAAATACTCAAGAGTGACATCAAGCGTCAAGAAGAGGTGTGCTTGAGGATCCAGTCGGAGATGGAGTTGAGGGCTTCGAGGGCTACGGTTTCTTCGATGCCGCCATATTCGGCCGGTGAACCTGTGGGAGCATGCTGGAAAAGATGGTTCAGCCCAGGCAGTTCTTTGGTCTGAAAATCTTTGTTGCCGCCTTCTTGAAGGGCTTTTTGAATTTGCGCGAGATTTTCTTTGGACGCCATCTGCAAATCCTTGTCGCCGTTGAGCGCCAAGACTGGACACTGCGTTTTCTTCAGCGCGGGGACGGGATCGTAATCGAGAAAGAAGCGAAACCAGGGCGAGGTCATCATGCGCGCCTGTGGCTTGAGTGTGGTGGGAGGCAAGGTGGTGCTCATACCGGCGGAGTCGACGAGATCGGTTAACTTGGCCTGCAAGACTTCTGGATCGTTTTCCTTGCGCGCCAGGGCGTAAGACTGCTGGTTGAACTCGCGGGCTTTGGCGATGCGGTCCTCATCGAAGCCGGCGGCCTTCAGAATAAGTTCAGATTGGAGCAGCATGACCTCTTCGCCCTTCAGGCCGGGAGCGGCGAGCAGAACCACCCAGGCTACATCCGAAGAGCGCGAGGCAAGCATAGGAGCAATGACTCCGCCCTCGCTATGGCCGATGAGGCCGATTTTGTGAGCGTCAATTTCTTTCCGGGATTTCAGGTACCCGAGCGCCGCGGCAGCATCGCTCGCGAAGTCTTCGGTGGTGGCCTGATCGAAATTGCCCGTGGACTTGCCGATGCCGCGTTTGTCGTAGCGAAGAACGGCGATGCCTTTGCCCGTGAGATGGTCGGCCAGCACAAGAAACGGGCGATGCCCGGCGATGTTTTCGTCACGATCCTGACGACCCGAGCCGGCAATGAGAATCGCCGTAGGAAACGGACCCGAGCCGGACGGAAGCGTCAACGTTCCGGCGAGCGAAACCTGCGCTTTCGGATTGGTGAAAGTCACCTCTTCTTCGCGGTAGGGATAAGGCTTCGAAGGATTTTGCGGACGCACGAGTTCGAACAATTGATCGGAGCGCTGAAACTTCAAGTTGCGCGTAATACCCCCTTGCGTCCAGGTACCGGTGATGACGGATTTTGCGGGGTTTATCGTGCCTTCGAAAACGCCATCCACCACGGGAATTTCAAAATGAAAGACGGTCAGTTTCTGGCTGACCTTGATGGCCGGGAGGCCGCTGATGCCCAGATCCGGACTGTCGAGTGCGGCAACAAGCTGCTTTTGATCGTCGTGCGAGACGTGGAGCTGAAGACGCAAGCGCAGGCCGTTGGCTTCTAATGCCGCCTGCCAGACGCCTTCGGCGCTGGCGATGGCGTCACCCGGCTTCTTGGCTCCGGCGCCCGCAGCCTGGCGATGGAATGCAAGGGGAAGACCGACATTGCCCTGCGACCATACGCCTTGAATTCCGGAGTAATCGGCGGCGACTTTTCCTTCGAAGAATGCGCCTACGGAGGAAACGCTGAACTTGAGACTGGGGCCGTCCTGCGAGAAAGCGGTGACTTCGATGCCGTAGACACCCTGATCGAGGCTGTCCATGGTGGCTTTGAACGAGCCATGTTCAGCCTTGGTAACGTGCAGGACAAGATGTAGAACGGCGTCACCGGCCGGGAGGGAGCCGGCCCAGTTGCCTTCGACCGTGGCAGAGGCGTGGGGAGGCGATGGCTTGTGACTCGCTGGCGCTTGGGCGTTGGCAGGAATGCCATAAGCGTTGCAGAAAGACAAAAAGGCGAGCGCCGGAACGAAACGCATGGGAATGGCCTTCAAACAAAACCTCCCTATAGGCGGATTCCGTAATAGATGATTGCGCGAAAGAAAGAGTTGGCGCGAAGCGCGATCGAGTTTTCGCCGAAATCCATGCAAAAAGCAGATTCCTCGCTACCGCCTGCCTGCAGGCAGGATGGGAATGACACTGGAGGAGGCTCTTTCGGCAAACTGTTCGTGTGTCTCACAAAAAGAAAAGGCGGCACGCTGAAAACGTGCCGCCTGAAACCTTGACCTAACGAGCTGCACCTACAGGGCGGCCTTACTTTCCGCGCTTGGCGTACCAATCGGCGTTGATCGGGGTGAAACCGGCCCATTTCTCGGGCAAATCTTCGAGAGCGAAGATGGCGGTCACCGGGCAGACCGGGACGCAAGCGCCGCAATCGATGCATTCAGTAGGATGGATGTAGAGCTGCGTTTCGGCGGCGAACTCCGGCTCATCCTTGCGCGGATGAATGCAGTCGACCGGGCAGACATCCACGCAGGCGGTGTCTTTTGTGCCGATGCAGGGCTCGGCGATCACGTAAGCCATTCGAGGTCTCCTTTGTCAAGCTTCAGGCCGGAGCTTCTGTGAGTCGGTACGGCCGGCGAAAAAGTCCTTATACCATGGGGCTACTTACAGCGACAAGCGCCAAGGTCATTGTACGCGGGGGGAATGAGTTTCTCAACCGGGAGACAATGGATAGAATGTGGTGGGGAACTGAGTATGAACTGGAAAAGAAGGCTGGCGCTGTTGTGCTTCTTGGCCGGGACCGCCGCTTTGGCCGCGCCACAAGCGCCCAAAATTGCAGCGCCGCGCGATCCGGAGCTGATTGACGCGCAGGGATACTTGAAAGTGGTGCAGCAATATCGGGGAAAACCGCTGCTGGTGACGTTTTGGGCGACGTGGTGCGAGCCTTGCCGGGACGAATATCCCATGCTGAATGAACTGGCAAAACAATATGCGTCACAGGGATTGAAGGTTGTGGGCGTGAACCTCGATGATGACGGCGACTTGATCCTGATGCGCCGATTTATTGCGCGGTACAAGCCGATTTTTCCAAATTATCGGAAGAAGCCAGGCGAAGAGGGGCCGTTCCGCCGAACTGTGCTGCCGGCGTGGACCGGATCGTTGCCCATTTCTGTGTTCTATGCGAAAGATGGGCGGCAGGTGGGGAGTTTTGTTGGGGAGCGGAACCGCGAAGCGTACGAAGGGGCAATTCGGTCGTTGCTTAACTTGACTCCGAACTAGCGCCTCAGACTGAAGTTCATGCCATAAGTATAGGGCGCACCATTGCTGCGCCCCTACAAAGACTTTCTGTAAGTTTAGTTTGAGTGAGATTTTTTTTCGGGGCGGTTTGTGCTCGGGACCAAGGGAAATCGAATCACGTATTTTGGCCACGCCACGTTTTCGCTGACGACACATTCAGGACAGGTGGCACTCATCGATCCTTGGGTGCTGACGAATCCGTGGGGCCCTGAGGAATTGAAGAGCATGCCGCGGCTGGACGCAATCTTTCTGACTCATGGGCATACCACCACATGGGCGACCTGCTGGCGCTGGCCAAGGAGCACCGGCCCAAAATTGTGGCCACGTTCGAGACCTGCCTATGGATCGAGGGCCAAGGATTTGCGGAGGAAACGTGCCCGATGGGGAAGGGCGGTTCGCAGAAAATCGGCGATTTTGAGATTACGATGACGCACGCGCTTCATTCGAATTCGATCGATGACAACGGCGTGAGGCAGTACGGCGGGGAACCCGCAGGCTATATCATTCGCTTGCCGGACGCGTTCACCGTGTATCACGCAGGGGATACGGCGCTTTTCGGCGATATGAAATTGATTGGCGAGCTCTACAAACCGGACCTGGCGATGCTGCCGATCGGCGACCGCTTCACGATGGGTCCGATGGAAGCGGCGTACGCCATCCGTCTGCTCGGCGTGAAACACGTCATTCCCATGCACTATGGAACGTTTGACTTTTTGACGGGAACCGTGGAAGCGCTGCGAAAAGAGACGAAGAAGATCAAAGGGCTGAAGATTTACGCGCTGAAACCGGGAGAAAAACTATGATACGCAGCGAAAACCTGCGCAGCGGATACATCCAAGACAGCGTCGAAGAATATCTTTACAAACTGCTGCCGGAACGCGATGCGGTGGTCAAAGAGATGGAAGATTACGCGGAGGAGAATCGCATTCCCATCATCGGGCCGGCAGTGGCGCGGTTGCTGTCGCTGCTGGTGCAGGTTTCGGGAGCGAAGCGCATCTTCGAGATGGGGTCGGCAATTGGCTATTCGACGGTTTGGCTGGCGCGCGCCGCGGGAACTCAGGGAAAGGTCATTTACACCGATGGAGATCCGGAAAAGGCAAAGCGGGCTGAAGTGTACTTCCGCATGGCGGGAGTAGCTAAGCGAATCGAAGTAAGGGTGGGAGACGCACTGGCGCTGGTGAAAAAGACGCCGGGCAAGTTCGATCTGATTTTCATCGACGTAGACAAGCAGCAATACCCAGCCGCGTTGCACGCCGCGTTGCCCAAACTGCAGCAAGGCGGATTGCTCATCACCGACAATACACTCTGGTCCGGCAAAGCCGCGCGGCCCGCGGCAGAAAATGACAAAGATACCAAGTGCATCCAGGAGTTCAATCGGTTGGTGTACGCGTCGAAAGAACTGTACGCCGTGCTGATTCCACTGCGCGACGGCGTGACTGTCTGCCGCAAGCTGTAAGCTGGATGTCAGAGAACGTTGTCATCCAGCGAAGCGACAAATTGAATCCCCGGCACAAATTTTCCTAGAAGCCTTTTGTCGTAGGTAAGAAACAGGTCGACGCCCGCTTGGGCCGCCAACGCAAGGTGAATCGCATCCGCAGGTGCAAGGTTCAGGTTACCGCGCATCCGAGCATAGCCGTTCGGCTGTGTTCAATCGTGAAACCTACAACTTTGACTTGCAATACCTAGCACCGCCTTTTCCTAGAAACGAGCAGGTAAGCGTAAGACCACCGGTTCGAACCTATGAGATTGCTCTCTACCGGAAGAGATTGCGCAGGATGAAGCCGACATTGGCGGGGCGCTCGGCCAAACGCCGCATGAAGTAAGCAAGCCATTCATTGCCAAACGGAATGTAAATGCGGAGGCGATAACCATCCTTGACCAAGCGGCGCTGCAGATCGGCGCGCACGCCATAAAGCATCTGAAATTCGAAATCGTCCTTGGAAATCCCCTTTGCTGCCGCATAGCGAATCGTGGCCCCAATCATGCGCGGATCATGCGTGGCAATCGCATGGTAGAAGCCGCTCGAGATAAGCATTTGCATCAGGCGGACGTAATTGCCGTCGACATCGGCTTTCTTCGGAAACGCGACTTCTTCCGGCTCTTTGTAAGCACCTTTACAGAGGCGGATGCGGCAGCCACGGGACAAAAGGTCCGCGACGTCCTTCTCACTGCGATAAAGATAAGACTGGATTACCGTGCCGACCGCCGGATTGCGCGCGCGAATGCGCTTGACCAGATCGACGGTGCGCTGCGTGTAGGCTGAGCCTTCCATATCAATGCGCAGGAAATTATCCAGGCTGGCAGCCCGTTCCACGATCGAGAGAACCAAGCCTGTACAGAATTCGTTATTGATGTCCAGGCCGAGCTGCGTGAGCTTGCAGGAAACGTTCGCCTGCAGCCTTTCTTGGGCGATGGCCTCAAAAATCTCGAGATAGGCATCGCGGGAACGTTGTGCGTCGGAGGTGCTGGCAACATTTTCACCGAGATGGTCGAGGCTGACCATCATGCCGGCCTCGTTACACCGCTGGGCGGCGGCGAGCGCTTCTTCCAAGGTTTCCCCGGCTACGAAGCGGCGCGCCATGCGGCGCGTGGTGCCATTGGAGGTGACCCAGGTGCCGAATTTCTCGTTTTCGGAAAGCTTTAGAAGCGCGGACCGAAGCATTCGAATTTATTATCGCAGTCTGCGCAGAATGAAACTAGTGCCGTGCTTCTGATTGTTTCTTGGACCGAGCAACCTAGCTGCTAGGGCTCGCGCATTTCGCGATGCTTTTCGAAAAGCCGGAACCGCACTAATGTTTGTGCTCTTCGAGGAACTTTTCCGCGTCGATTGCCGCCATGCAGCCGGAACCCGCGGCGGTGACTGCCTGCCGATAGCGGTGGTCTTGCACGTCGCCGGCGACAAACACGCCGGGAATGGAAGTCAGGCTGCCATGCTTGGCGATCAGGTAGCCGTTCGAATCCATTTCTAGTTTTCCTTTAAAGATGGTGGTGTTGGGTTCGTGGCCGATGGCAACAAAAACTCCGTCGAGAGCAAGCTCACGCGTCTCCTTCGATTCGGTACTGCGCAGGCGGACGCCTTCGACCAGTCCTTTGGGCGCGAGAATCTCTTCGACGACGAACGGAGTGACGAATTCGATCTTGTCGTTCTTTTTGGCGCGGTCAATCATGATTTTCGAAGCACGGAATTCTTTGCGGCGGTGAATCACATAAACCTTGCTGGCGTAGCGTGAAAGAAAGTTGGCTTCTTCCATGGCGGAATCCCCGCCGCCGACTACAGCGATGGGTTTGCCGCGAAAGAAATAGCCGTCGCAGGTCGCGCAGGTGGAAACACCGTGGCCGATTAACTCTTTTTCGCCCTTTAACCCCAGTAGACGAGCGGAGGCTCCGGCCGAAACGATCAACGCTTCCGTTTCGTAAATATGTTTTCCAGCAGTGACTTTGAAAGGACGCTGACGCAAGTCGAC
>Ga0066667_10000589_pt1 | contig 12485 bp, 11 predicted proteins | sample GraSoiAngelo_116_FD_133943 | JGI IMG/M metagenome (GOLD analysis project Ga0066667, IMG submission 133943) | Grasslands soil microbial communities from the Angelo Coastal Reserve, California, USA - 14_0903_16_30cm | ecosystem: Environmental > Terrestrial > Soil > Grasslands | place: USA...
CAGCGGGCCGGCAGGAAGCTCGGGCGCGATGCCGCCCACCGCAAGGCGCTTTACGCGAACCTGACCGCGTCCCTGATCGAGCACGGGCGGATCAAGACGACCGTCGCGAAGGCGAAGGAGGTCCGCCCGGTCGCCGAGGAGATGATCACGCTGGGCCGCCGGGGAGATGTGCCGGCCCGGCGGCAGGCGTTGAAGTTCCTGCGCTCGCAGGACGTCGTTCACAAGCTCTTCAGCGAGGTCGGGCCTCGGTTCTCGGACCGGCCGGGCGGCTACTCCCGGATCGTCAAGCTCGGCCCCCGCCAGGGAGACGCCGCCGAGATGGCGTACCTGGAGCTCGTCGACTACGTACCGCGCCCGGGTTAGAGGCTAGGCGGCGCTGCCGAGCCCCGCGCTGACGGCGGCGATCACGACGCCGCCCAGCGTGACGGTTGCGAGTGCGCGGGCGAAGCTGACTTCGAAGAAACGCCAGCGCAGCCAGGCGAGCGTCAGCAGCTCGAAGCCCACGACCACGATCGCCGAGATGATCGCGATCCGGTAATGGGGGATCAGGAAGGGGAGCGTATGCAGGATCCCGCCCACGAACGTGCCGCCGCCGGTAATTGAGCCACGAACCAGGGGATTGCCGCGGCCGGTGAACTCGCCCGTGTCCGACAGGCCTTCCGAGAAGGCCATGCTGATCCCGGCCCCGATTGCCGTAGCGAGGCCGGCGTAGAAGGCCACGTGCGGCTTGTGGGTGGCCAGGGCGACGGCGAAGATCGGCGCCAATGTCGAGAGCGACCCGTCGATCAGGCCGGTCATCGCGGGCTGGACACGCTGGAGGAGGAAGATCTGGCGGTCGGTCATATACTAGAGTTTACCAGAGAATGTGCAAGTGTTCCTAACATAAGGCACGCCTGACAACAGGCGTCAGGATCCCCTGACGTGCGGCTGAAAATAACACTCGAGTACGACGGCGCAGGCTTTCGCGGCTGGGCCGCACAGCCGGGCCTGCGGACAGTCGAGGGCACGGTTCGTGAAGGCCTCGCCCGCGTCTTTGCGCGCTGGAGTGACCTATCAGTCGCCGGACGCACAGACACGGGCGTCCATGCCCTCGGGCAGGTGGCGAGCATCGAAGCCGAGGGCGGACCGCCTCCTGAGCGAGCGGCGGAGGCGCTGAACGCCGAGCTCCCCGACGACGTGGCGGTCGGCGGTGTCGAGCAGGTTGCGTCCGACTTCGATGCTCGCCGTTCCGCAGAGGCGCGGAGCTACCGCTACCGGATCTACCGGCGCCGGTCTCCCTCGCCGTTCGAGGCCCATCGCAGCTGGTGGTACCCGCGGCCGCTCGACGAGGGGCGGCTCGCCGAATCGGCGGAGTTGCTGTTGGGCGAGCACGATTTCCGGGCGTTCACGCCGAGGGAGACAAAGCATCGGGTCTTCGTCCGAACTGTCGAAAGCGCGGTCTGGCATCGCCGCGGCGATGCGCTCGAGTTCGAGATCACCGCCGACAGCTTTCTGCGCCACATGATCCGCACACTGGTCGGGACGATGGTCGAGCAATCGCCTGAGGACCTGGGGGCGCTGCTCGAAGGGCGCGACCGCGCCGAGGCCGGGACAACGGCGCCGCCGTGGGGCTTGTATCTCATCGGTGTCCGTTACTGACATGGCCGGCGTGTGACCCTGGACAGGGCTCGAAAAGACGCAAGGCGGCGTCGCTAGCATCAGTTCGATGGCCGCTCCAGCGCTCAAGGACGTCCAGGCGCGCCTCGACGAGCTCCGCGCCGAGCTGAATCACCAGCTCTACCGCTACCACGTCCTCGACGATCCCGAGATCTCGGACGCTGCCTATGACCGGCTCTACGACGAGCTGAAGGCGCTCGAGGACGAGCATCCCAACCTGATCACGCCTGACTCGCCGACGCAGCGGGTGGGCGCGCCGCCATCGGACAAGTTCGAGAAGTCGAGGCACCTGACACCGCTGGGGTCGCTCGACAAGGTGGCGACCGACGAGGCGCTCTCGAAGTGGGCCGAGGACGTGCGCAAGCGCCTTGACTCGGACGAGTCGATCGCCTACGTGATCGAGCCGAAGATCGACGGCTCGGCAATCAACCTCGTCTACGAGCGGGGCGTCTTCGTTCGCGGGGCGACCCGGGGCGACGGCTACCAGGGCGAGGAGGTGACCCCGAACCTGCGGACGATCAGCGCGATTCCCCTGCAAATGCGAGATGTCGGTGACGATCCGCCGTCCGTGCTGGAGGTCCGGGGCGAGGTCTACATGCCGCTCTCAGGCTTCCGCGAGTTCAACGAGCGGCTGGCTTCGGAGGGCAAGGCGACTGCTCCGAACCCGCGCAATGCGGCGGCGGGCTCCCTGCGCCAGAAGGACTCTTCGATCACCGCGCGACGTCCTCTCTCGATCTGGATCTACGGCGTCGGCCGGCGCGACGGCCTCGGAACTGCGACGCACTGGCAGACGCTCGAGTGGCTCCGCGAGCACGGCTTTCGCACCAACCCGTATGCGGAACGGCTCGAATCGATCGAAGAGGTAATAAAGGCCTGCAACGAGTGGGAGCAGCGACGAGCCGAGCTCGACTACGAGATCGACGGAATCGTGATCAAGGTCGATTCGCTCGAACAGCAGGCGCGTCTCGGCGCGCTCCACGAGCGTCCGCGCTGGGCGCGCGCTTTCAAGTGGGCCCCGATGACTGCGACGACGCGGCTGAACAAGATCGCGATCCGCGTCGGGCGTACGGGCGCGCTCAATCCCTGGGCGATGCTGGAGCCGGTCGAGGTCGGCGGGGTCACCGTCTCGAGGGCCACGCTGCACAACGAAGAGGACATCAACCGCAAGCAGATCCGCGAAGGGGACGTCGTCATCGTTCAGCGCGCGGGCGACGTGATCCCGCAGGTTGTTGGCCCCGCGGGGGCCCACCAGCCCGGGACGAAGGAGTTCCGGATGCCGAAGAAATGCCCTCTTTGCGGGACAAACGTCGTCAAGCCGGAGGGCGAGGCGATGCACCGGTGCCCAAACCGCGACTGCCCCTCGCGCGGTATCGAGACCCTCAACAACTGGGTGATGGCGGCCGCGGATATCGAGGGCGTCGGTGAGCAGCTCGTCCGGCGGCTCTGGGATCTCGGCCTCGTTCGCTCGGTGCCGGACCTCTATCGGCTGACGAAGGAGCAGCTGCTCGAGCTCGACGGCTTCCAGGAGAAGAGCGCCGGCAACGTGATTGCGTCGATCGAGCGGTCGAAGGAGATCCCATTCCGGCGCGTTCTCTACGGGCTCAACATCCCCGACGTCGGCGGCGTCACCGCGGGAGTGCTGGCCCGGGAGCTGGGATCGATCGACCGCCTGCTCGGCGCGACCGTCGAGGAGCTGCAGGCGATCGACGGGATCGGTCCCGACCGCGCGACCTCGATCGCCGAGTGGTTCGACGACAACGCCAACCGCATGCTCGTCGAGGAGCTACGGGAGCTCAGGCTGCGGTTGGAAGCCGATGAGGAAGATCGACCGGTCGAGGGCCCGCTCTCCGGCCAGAGCTACGTGATCACGGGCACGCTCGAGAACTACACGCGAGAGCAGGCGAAGGCGGCTCTCGAGGCGCTCGGCGCCAAGGTCGGCGACTCGGTCTCGAAGAAGACAGCCGGCGTGATCGCCGGCGAAAGCCCCGGCTCGAAGCTCGCGAAAGCGCAGAAGGCCGGCGTGCCGATCCTGGACGAGCAGGCGCTGAAGAAGCTACTGACCGGCTAGTACGGTTGCGAACCGGTCCTGCGCGCGGCGCGCCCACCAGTAAGAGACAGGCCGGCCGTTCTGCAGCACCGAGAAGACGTAGCGCTCCCGCACGAAGCCTGAAAGCGCCGACGCGACCGAGGTCGTGCCGGTCTTCGCGAGCACGACACCCCGGGCAGGCGGCTTTCGCAAGCGGTCCTTCAACGTGCCGCTGCGGCCGGCCACGGCCAGCGCGGAGATGAATGACGGCTTGATCGTCGGGTCTTCCCACGCGGCCTGCAGAATCCCGACGATCGCGCGTGCCGTCAGCCGGTCGAGGGAAGAAAGCCCGGAACCGTCGACGATTCTGACGCCGGCGAGCGGAATCCCGGCCTCCGCCAGCGTCGTCCGGACCTGGGCGGCGCCGGCCGCCGTGGTGCCGCCAGCGCCGTTCGCGGCACCGATCTGCTTCAGGAGCAGCTCGGCGGTGAAGTTGTCGCTCTCGCGGTCCATGAAACGTACGAGCTGCTCAAGCGGCGGCGCCAGCACCTCGGCGAGTGCTTGCGCGTCCGGCCCGGCGGTTCCCCGGATGGCGCGGCCGCTGACGGAGACGCCCTGCCTCCGCAGCGCGTCCTTGAAGAGGGAAGCGGCAGCCGCAGCAGGGGCTCCCGAATGATGGCTGTGAAACCAGGTCCGATCGACGGTGAGGGCGGAGAGGGGCTCCGACTGACTGATGTAGAAGGAAGGCTTCCAGCCGGGCGCCGTCCGGCGTGAGTCGAAGTAGGACTCGTCGCCGAGCATGGGCCCGGTGACCTTGCGGATACCTGCCGCCCGCACCTGGCGGGCGAGTCGTCTCAGACCGGCGTCGTTGAGGGTCGGGTCGCCGTGTCCTTGCAGGACGAGCGACCCGCGCCAGGTCGTGCCGACGAGCGCGCCTTGCCCGAGCACGTCGGTCGCGATCTGATAGTCGGGGCCAAGGGTCTCCAGCGCGGTGTAGGTGACCGGGAGCTTCTCGTTCGAGGCCGGCACGAGCGAGAGCCCGGGGTTGCGGCCGAAGACGGCAGCTCCTGTGCTCAGGTCCAGGGCCACGGCGGCAGACTGGGCCGCGGACACGTGAGGCACGGCCAGGGCCTTGGCAAGCCTGTCAGCCAGCGGCTTCGAGCTTGCCGACCCGGAGGCTCCAGCAGCCGGGAACGCTACAGCCGCGGCGCAAGCAAGAACGGCGGCGAGGCCCCTGCGCATCAAACCATTCTTCGGACCGACACGGCTCGGGTCAAGCGCCATGGGCCTCAGCCGGGCCCAAGATAGTCCAGGCGGCCCATGTACCTCGGACACGGGCGGCGAGATAATTACCTTGATGACCCCCACTGCGGCCATCGATTTCGGCACTCTTTGCCGCCAGCTCGACGCGCTGATCAAGAGCCCTCCGGCCCCTGACGAGAAGACCCGCGCGCGTTTCGAGCGTACGCTCACCGACGGCTACGCGCAGGCGCACTCGCTCGAGGCGGAACAGCTCCGTATCGAGCGCCGAATCAGCAAGATCGCCGCGGAGATGAGCGCTCGCAACCGGGAGCTCAAGGCGGATGAGCTCGCCGAGCTTTCCCTGCGGCTCAGCCGTGCGTCGGTCGACCTGCGGCACTTGCGCGGGCTGCTCGCAAGCGCTCGGCGGCGCGTCTCGGCCGCTGCTTAGCCGTTAAACGATCCCGCTTCGAACCGCGCGGAGGCGTCGCTTGCGATGCCGACCTTGAGGCCGGTGGCGGCTTTGCCGCGGCGGCCGCTTAAACCCGGCTAGGCGACACCGCCGACGCCTCAGACGATTCCACTCCGGACCGCACGGAGGCGTCGCTTGCGATGCCGACCTTGAGGCCGTGGCGGCTTTGCCGCCGCGGCCGCTTAAACCCGGCTAGGCGACACCGCCGACGCCTCAGACGATTCCACTCCGGACCGCATAGACAGCCGCCTGGATGCGGTTCTCGATCTGCAGCTTCATCAGGATGTTCGAGATGTGATTCTTGACGGTCTTCGGGCTGATGTGGAGGTCGGCGGCGATCTGCGCGTTGTCCTTGCCGTTTGCGATCAGCTTCAGTACCTCGATCTCCCGATCCGAGAGCTCGGCCCTGATCGCCTCGGCGGCTTCGGGCGAGGCGGTCGCGGCGCGGATCCTTTCCAGCACCTTGCCGGCGATCGTCGGTGAGATCAGGGACTCGCCGACCGCCGCGGCCTGGATGCCTCGCATCACGTCCTCGATCGAGGCGTCCTTGAGCAGATAGCCGCATGCGCCGGCGAAGATCGCCTCCATCACGTCGCCGTCCTGGTCGGAGATCGTCAGCACGACAACACGTGTCAGCGGCGCATGGGCAATGATCTTCTTCGTCGCCTCGACGCCTGTCATCCCGGGCATGTTCAGATCCATCACGACGACGTCCGGCTGAAGCTCGCGCACATAGCGGAGTGCGGCGTCTCCAGCCGCCGCCTCGCCGACGACGTCGACCCCTTCCTCCTCGAGCAGGTTGCGCAGTCCCGTGCGGAAGAGGTCGTGATCGTCGACTAGGAGAACGCGCGGATTCGCCTGCTCCTGCGTGGTCGTCGTCTCGATCGGTTCGGTCACCTCATGCCCCTTTCCCCCTAGGGGTTCGCCGCGACCGAAAGTCTACTTAGAGCCCTTTCACAATGAGGCGCTGTGCCGCCGGGGCGCGCTGGACGGCACCGGCTCCGCCCTGGTATCGCAGTCCATCAGTGCAACGTGATCGTGACCGTCTGCCGGCCCCACGCAGCCGCTTCGGAGTCGGTGGGGAACCAGAGGTCGATCACCGCGCCTTGGATCGCTCCGCCGGTATCTGCGGCCACGCCTTCGCCGTAGCCAGGAATCGTCATTCGCGTGCCCAGCGGGATCACGCTGGGGTCGACCGCCACGACGCCGTAGCCGACCGGTGCGCCCGTGGCGGTGTGGCCCTGCAAGGTGTACGCGGTCGCGGTCACGGTCAGGGTCGTGGAGCTCGACGGGGATGGAACGACCGGGGCGGCCGACGGAACGGGCGTCGTGACTCGGGTGCTCGTCACCTGCTCGACGGCGACCCGGCGGGCCTGTGCCTCGATTGCCTGAGCCTGGGCGTCGAGCGAGCCGATCTGCGCCTGGTTGAGGCTTCGTTGTGCCGCCAGCTGCCGCAGGTAGGCGATCCGTCCGGCCTTCGCCGAGGCGAGAGCGTTTGCGCTTGCCAAGAGGCTCGCCTCGAGACCGCGCAGCTTCTCAGCGCGGGCGGCGAGCCGGCGCTGCAGACCGACATATCTGTCGCGGCTCCTCCGAGCCTGCGTGACGACCGAGCGATCGGTCTCCGCGGCGGCCTTCTCCGTCTCGTAGCCGGACATCGCGTCGTCGAGCGTCTTCGCGCCGAGGATGATCGCCAGCGGATCGGAGTCTCCCTGCTCGTACACGGAACGGAGGCGGTCGGCGAGGTTGCGCTGCGACGCCGCGAAGACCCGCTTGGCGATCGCGAGCTCGCGCCGGGTTACCGCTGCTTGGCGGTCGATTGCTGCGGCTTGCGAGCGCAACGAGGCAAGCTCTGCCTGCGCCCGCGTGAGCCGGCTGTCGAGCCCGTACAGCGTCAGCACCGCGGACCGCGACCGCGAGGCGATCGCGCCATTCTCCTGTGCCAGCCGCTGAGCCTGTTGCCTGAGCGAAGATCCTGAGCCGGCTCCACTTGCCGGCAGCACGATCCCGACTGCGGCGAGAGAGCACGCGGCGAGGGCGAGCAGGCGCGCTCGCCGGCTGGTCGGGTCCGCCGGCACGAGGCGGCAAGCTAGCAAAGCGCTTGTGGGCCTGCGTTGGCGCCTCGCAATGCGAGGTTTAATGCTTGGAAAGACGGTTGCGGGCGTCCGAACGGGTTGGTAGGGTGCCGAGCTTGTGACGAACCGGCCCCTCCCGGGGCGCCGATCGAGCCCAGCGATTGGAACGATTCGCCGCTCGATTAGACGTACGGCGCCGGCAGTCATGTTCTTGTGCTTCGCGGCTGCGCTGCTGGCGACGCCGGCGGTCGGCGACCCGTCGATCGCATCGAAACAGGCCGAAGCGCAGAGCGTGATGGGCCAGGTCCAGCAGCTCGATGCGAGCCTCGAGCGAGTGATTCAGGCATACGACCTGGCGACGGTAAAGCTGAATCGCGTTCGCGCCGACCTGAGGGCAAATACTGCGCAGCTCCAAATCGCAAAGCAGAGCCTGAATCGCGCCCAGGCGGCTCTTTCGGCGCGGCTCGTCTCCCTCTACACCTCGGACGGTCAGAGCGACTCCCTCGAAGTGCTGCTCGGCGCGTCCAGCCTCGACGACCTCGTCAACCGCTTCAACACCGCGAACCGAATCTCCGCACAGGACACCCATGTACTCGCTCAGGTCGCCCACTTCGACAAAGCGGTGAAGGCGCGGGAGGTTCGGCTCAAGCACGCGAATGCCGAAGCCGCGGCGCTCGTCCGCGAGCGCGCTTCCGAACGAGCGTCGATCCAGGGGCAGCTGGCGGCGCGCCGGACGCTGCTCTCATCGATTCAGGGCGAGATCGTGCACCTGAAAGCGCAAGAGGCCGCGCGCCAGGCTGAGCTTCGGCGCGAGCTCGCCGCAAGGATTGTCGCCCAGCAGCAGCAGGCTCCGGCCCAGGCGCTCTCGAGCGCGGTTGCGCCGGTGGCCTCGTCGAGCCCGAGCACCGGCAGTGCTCCGGTCGGCCCCGCTCCGCCGCCAACGCATTCGAGCGTCGTCTCGATCGCGGAGCAGTATCTCGGCGTGCCTTACCGCTGGGGCGGCGCGTCGCCTTCGGGTTTCGACTGCTCGGGCCTGGTGATGTACGTGTTCTCGCAGGTCGGCGTCTCGCTTCCCCACAGCTCGTACTCGCAGTACGGGATGGGCAGCCCGGTCTCCCGTGACCAGCTCCAGCCCGGGGACCTTGTCTTCTTCGACGGGCTTGGCCACGTCGGGATCTACGTCGGCGGCGGCTCGTTCATCCACGCCCCACACACCGGCGACGTGGTCAAGATCTCGAGCATCTCCGGCTGGTACGCGTCGACGTACGTCGGGGCGCGCCGGCTCTAAAGACGCCTGTCGCCTCGCAAGCCGGGTTTAGACGGCGGCACCGGCAAAGCCGCCACGGCCTCCAGTCGGCATCGCAAGCGACGCCTCAGGGTGGGCGCGCGCCGCTTTTAGCTCGAGTAGAGCCTTTCGATCTCGTCCGCGAACCGCTCCTCGATCACGCGGCGCTTTAGCTTCAGCGTCGGCGTCACCTCGCCCTCCTCTGCGCTGAACTCGCGGGAGACGACCGCGAAGCGCTTGATCTGCTCGAAGCGCGACAGGTTGCGGTTGACCTCCTCAACCGCCTGCTGGACCAGCGCGTCCACGTCGCCGTTCGCCTTCGCCACTTCCACCTCGTCCAGAGTGATCAGAGCCGTGACGTAGGGACGCCGGTCGCCGACGACGAGTGCCTGGGAGACATATCGCGAAGCTTTGAGCGAGTTCTCGATGTTCTGCGGCGCGAGGTTCTTGCCACCGGCGGTGACGATGATGTCCTTCTTGCGGTCGGTGATCGTCACGAAGCCGTCCTCGTCGATCTCGCCGACGTCGCCGGAGCGGAGCCAGCCGTCCGTCAGCACGGCCTCCGTTGCCTCTTCGTCCTTGAGATAGCCCGCGAAGATCGTCTCGCTACGAATCAGTAGCTCACCGTCGGGCTCCGTCTTCACCTCGACGCCGGGCATCGCCGGCCCGACCGTGCCGAAACGAAAGTTCCGTGGTCGGTTCACGGTCGCCGCCGTCGTGCACTCGGTCAGGCCCCAGCCCTCGAGGATCAGGATGTCGAGTGCGTGGAAAAGCTCTCCGATCTCCTTGGCGAGCGGCGCTCCGCCCGAGATGCCGATCCTCAGGCGGCCGCCGAAGCGCGCCTTGACCTTCGAGTAGAGGAGCCGGTCGGCGATCCGATGCTGGAGAGCCAGCGCTCGAGGCAGCGGCCGTCCGTGCTGGCGCAGAGCGCTCACCCGGCGGCCGACCCCGATCGCCCAGCCAACGAGCCGGCGGCGCGGCCCCGACGCTGCCTCCAGGTTGGACGTGATCGCCGTGTGCGCCTTTTCGTAGAGCCGGGGTACGCTGGGCAGCAGCGTGGGGCGGACCTGCGGCAGGGCTTCGGCGACGGCGTACGGGTCGGGACAGAACGCGATCGTGAAGCCGGCGTAGGCGCCCCAGAGCGACATGAGTCGCCCGAAGTTGTGGGCAAGCGGCAGATAGAGAAGCATCACGTCCTCGCCGAGCCAGAGATCCTCGACTCGCTCGATAGACGAGGTCATCGCGTAGTAGTTGCGGTGGCGGATCATGCAGGCCTTCAGCGGTCCGGTCGTGCCGGAGGTGTAGATGTAGGTGTAGATGTCCTCCTCGTCGACCGCGGCAGCGGCGGCGTCGAGGGCCTCGGGATGTTCTCGAGCAAAGGCGATCCCCTGCTCCCGCAGGCCCTCGAGGTCCGCAAGCGTCAGCACGTGCGCCAGCCCCAGGGCCTCGATCTTGGCCAGCTGGGTCTCGTCCTCCGCCAGCCCGCCCACCACCTCGGCATGCTGAAGCAGATAGGCGGCTTCGTTGGCCGAGCTGTTTGGGTAGACGGGCGCGGTGATCCCGCCAACGAGCGCGAGCGCGAAGTCGAAAAGTGTCCACTCGAGCCGCGTCCGGCTGACGATCCCGAAAGCGTCGCCCCTGCGGATTCCGCGCGCCAACAGCCCGTTGGCGAGCTCGTCCACGGCTCGCGCCGCCTCGCCCCACGAGACTTCTCGCCACCGCCCGGGCTCGACCTCCGCGAGATACGCGGCATCGTCGCGTCCGGCCGAAGCCGCGTCGCGCCAAAGGCGCACGATCGTTCTCTCACCGCTGGAAGTCAAGCCAAAAACTCTACGGGAGGGATCCAGGCGGTTTCGGCGAACTCCCTGCATCCCTCTACAATTGGGTGGTCGGCCTCATGAAGACAATCTGGAACGGATCCATCAGCTTCGGTCTGGTCAACATCCCCGTCGGGATGGCCCTGGCCACGAAGCCGGCTGCCCGGCAGTCGGACGTGTCTTTCCGGATGTTGCACCGCGAGTGCGGGACGCCGATCAAGAACAAGCGCTGGTGCCCCCAGCACGACCGCGAGGTCTCGAACGACGAGATCGTCAAGGGCTGGGAGGTAGCGAAGGGCCAATTCGTCTTCGTCGAGGACGCCGACCTCGAGGCCCTTTCGACGGCGGACGACTCGCGAACGATCGCCATCACCCGCTTCGTCGAGCTCGACCAGGTCGACCCGATCTACTTCGACCGCACCTACTTCCTCGCCCCGGCCGATGCTGCCGCGCAGCGCCGGCCTTACGTGCTGCTGCTCGAGGCGATGAAAGAGACGAACACGGCCGCGGTTGGCAAGTTCGTCCGCCAAGGCGCCGAGCACTTCTGCCTGATCCGACCCAAAGGAAATGCGCTCGCGCTCGAGACTCTCTTCCTGGCCGAGGATGTTCGCTCCCAGGCCGAGATCGAAGAGGCCGTCGAGGAGATCGACGTCAAGGACGCCGAGCTCGAGCTAGCGCGCCAGGTGATCGGCAGCCTTGCCGCGGATTTCGATCCGGGAGAGCTTGTGAGCGACTACCGGCGTGATCTGAAGGCGCTGCTCGACGCTAAGCTCGCCGGCGAGGAGATCGCGGCGCCTGAGCCCGTCGAGGAGAAGGCGCCGGTCATCGATCTGATGGAGGCGCTTCGCGCGAGCGTTGCCGAGGCACAGGGCAAGAAGCCTGCGAAAGCTGGCGCCAAGAAGACGAAAGCCGCCTCGTCGGGCGGCTCCCGTCGAAAAGTCGCCGCGCGCAAGTAGCGCGCGATTAGTGATGCTGCGGCATCGCGCCTAGCGCCTGGAGCTGAGCCTGGAACAGGGTCTTGTCGATCTTCCCTTGGTAAATCGGGATCGACTCTTGCATGCAGACCTTGATCACCTCTTGGCGATCGATTCCAAGCTCCTTCGACAGCTCCTCGGGCGTCAGGTGATTCGGCATGTGACCTCCCTGCGGCTAACCGCGAAAAATGCTCCGCACTTTCCGCGGAGCTAGTTTGTCCCATCGCTTCGCTTGGGAGCACAAAAAAAGCTCGTCGGCACATCGGCCAAACGAGCTCATCGAGCGGCTCTCATGTTGTTGTCGGCAGGAATCAAAGGTCCTGCCCTCCCAAGTCGTCCATCACGTCGAAGAATAGTTTGCCTGCGTGACGGACGCAATGTCGATCGCCGGCTTCGAGGAGTGCTTCACCGAGGCGAAGGGCTGCCGGGTGCGCTATTTCGTGGGCGGGCCGGCCGACGGCGAGCCCGTGGTGCTCGTCCACGGCCTCGGCGGCTGCGCCGCGAACTGGGTCGACGTAGCTCCGCTCCTCGCCGAGACGCGGCGCGTGCTCGTCCCGGAGCTGCCCGGGCACGGACTCTCGACGCCGCTGCCCGCTGTGCCGAACCTCGCGGTCTTCGGCGACCGGATCGGCCTGGTCGCCGAGCGTGAGAACGCGCTGCCCGCCGCCTTCATCGGGCACTCGCTCGGAGCCGCGGTCGCCCTGCGGCTGGCCCTGCGGCGCCCCGATGAAGTGAACTCGCTGGTGCTCGCCGCCGCCGCCGGGATCTCGTCGACGTCGCGCCGGGCCAGGTACGGGCTGCGGATCCTCGGGATCATCGGCCCCCGCCGCCTGGTCGCGCCCTGGGCAGACTCCGTTGCGGGCAGCCCGTTCCTGCGTTACGCGGTTTTCGGCCACTGGGGCGCGGCCGACCCGTTGATCCTTTCACCTGAGGCTGTGGACGGC
>Ga0066667_10000596_pt1 | contig 12399 bp, 8 predicted proteins | sample GraSoiAngelo_116_FD_133943 | JGI IMG/M metagenome (GOLD analysis project Ga0066667, IMG submission 133943) | Grasslands soil microbial communities from the Angelo Coastal Reserve, California, USA - 14_0903_16_30cm | ecosystem: Environmental > Terrestrial > Soil > Grasslands | place: USA...
CCGGAGTTGATGTACGCGATGTGCCGCGAGTCGACGTAGAACCAGTTGAACGTGTATCCGATCAGGGAGGCGGCGCGCTGGAACGAGCGCGGGCCGTGGATCACGTTCGGGTCGTTGAACAGCGAGAGCCCGAGGCCCGAGTCCGGCTCGTGCATGTAGGTCGAGCGCAGCTTCGTGTACACGACCGGCCGCCCGTGCACCCGCGCCCGCGCCGTGACGATGCCAAGGGCCGTGCGCTGAACCGTGTAGGTCTCGGTGCCGGGCGGGGTTTGATCGGCGGCGTTCGGCTTCCACGAGTCCGTTCGCTTCAGCACCTCGATCGCCACGCAGCGGCCGCGGAACAGGTAGTGCATGGAGTCGATCGACGGCTTCTTCCCGCCCGGCTCGCAGAGCGGGACGCCGAAGGTGTCGGTCAGGTCCTGGCCGGCGGATGTCGCGCTCCACGCGTAGTCGCGGCCGTGGCCGAGCGACACGTAGAGGTTGGCGCCCGGGAATGCGGCGCCGCGAGCGGCCAGGCCGGGCCCGTGCACGTCCTGCTCCATCAGGATCTCGGGCGCGAAGTAGGCCACCTGCGGCCCGAACACCGCGAGCGGGTGGCCGGAGGCCGAGAGCCGGGCTGAGATGAGGAGCGCGTTGGACATCCCGCCCGGGAAGGCCAGCGTCCCCAGCGGGAACGGCGTCTTGACGGGACCGCTGACCTTCGTGTTGGTGGTCGACGCGTCCAGGTTCACGTAGTCCTTCAGCGAGCCGGGATCCGGCAGCGCGACCCCGTGCGCGTGCCTGGGGGTGGGCTCGTAGGGGAACGCGCGGCCGCGCACGGTGGTGGGCGCCTCCGGGTCGTTCGCCTCGCGGAAGTCCTGCCACACGCGCGTGCCGGCGCGCTTGCCGTAGCGATGACGCGCGTCCTCGAGCGCGAGCGCCGACGGCAGCTCGCTGCCGCCCCCGGCGCCGAATATCGCCCCCACCAGCGTCGCAACCGCCACCGTATCCGTGGCCTTCCAGTCGGTCGGGCCGAGCGGCTGGTCGATGGCCGCGTACTCGGCCGGCATCTTGCTGGGATCGAGCCGCGCCTCGGCGATGTAGCCGTTGATCCCGTCCACGTACGCGTGCAGGTCAGCCCGCAGCTTGGCCGCCGGCTTCGCGAAGCCCGGCGGCGACTGGTCCACCTGCCGCTGCAGGTCGGCCTCGGTGTACGGGGCCGTCTGCCAGATCTCCCGGTCGAGGAGGCGGTTGGCGGACGCCCCGCCGGCGAACGAGGACAGCTCCGCGCGGCCTACGTGGCGCAGGACGTCGATGAAGAAGAGCCGGTCCTCCGCGGTCACGTAGCCGATCGCGTACATGGTGTCCGCGCGCGTGGCGCCCCTGATGTGAGGGACCCCGTAGCGATCCCGCACGACGGTCACGTCCCTGCCGCCGGGGTGGTACGGCTGGCCAGCGCCGGCGAGGGCCGCGCCGAAGCGGGAGTCCTTGTAGTAGCGAGTCAGGTTCGCGGCGCGTAGGCCCGGTGACGCGTACAGAAGGTCGCGATACATGCCGAGCTGGTCCTGGTTGTGCGCGGGGCGCGCGCCCGTGCTCTCGAACTGCAGGAGCTCCAGGGCGTTGTCGAAGCCGTTCGTTCCGGGCGGCAGGACGTCGTGGAATCCGCCGGCGTCACCCTGCCCGTGCGCCAGCGGCGGAGGAGGCGCGGCGAGCGCGGCCGGCGCCAGCACGGCCCCAACCGCGAGAATCGCCCCGACCCATCTGATGCCCCGCATTTCCGGGTCGGCAGCCTAAACCGGTTCGAACGGCGCGCGCTGCAGAGACCCGGCGAGGACGGCGAGGGCGGTCGCTATGGTGTGGCCGCTCCGGCCGGACCCCCCCTCTCATGTACTTGCCGTTGCCAAGCTTCCATGGCCGGAGGCAAATCGCTCGCCGCCTCCGGAGCAGCGTCGCCGCGCTCGGCGCGGCCCTGCTGATCGCCGCCGCCATCGTCGTCGCGGCTCACCCCCCGCAGTCGCACGCCGCGCGCGGGTCCGCGCACGCCGCAAAGCACAAGAAGAAGCACCGCCGCCGCGTGAACCACAACGGCCACTACCTGTCCCTGGCCAGGCAGGGCATCTACAACTCGTACCGGAACTGGTGGAACCCCGGCAAGCAGTGGTTCAACGACCGGATGAACGACACCGATCAGTACCCGCTCGGAACGATCTGGACGCTGTTCCCGCTCTGGGAGGCGCTCTCGGGCGTTGCCATCGCCCAGCCGACCTCGGCGCACCGCAACGAGGTCGCCTGGTTCGCCAACACCGCCGAGACGTACTTCAACTCGCTGATGCAGGGGTACGGCCCCTACCCGGGCAGCCACACGCGCGACGAAATCTGGTTCGACGACAACGCTTGGTGGGGGCTCGGGTTTGTCGACGCCTACCGCGCGACCCGCGACCGCCGCTACCTCGACGACGCGGCGCGCGGGATCCAGTTCCTCAACTCGTACGGCTGGGATCGAAAGCACCACCGCATGCGGTGGAGCACAGCTGTCCAGAACCAGGGGTCGAACCTCGAGACCCTGGGTGGAGCGACGGCGCTCGCGGGCGAGCTCTACGAGTACACGGGCAACAAGACCTACCGCAACATCGCGCGCAAGTACATCCGCTGGGCCGACAAGAAGGGGACCCGCCGCCACCGCGGCAAGTCGCTCTACGAATCCCGCGACGAGCCCGCCCTGTCGTACGTCGAGGGGACGTTCATCGCCGGGCACCTCGCGCTCTGCCGGAAGGGCGATCACCGCGCGTGCCGCAGGGCCTGGAGCTTGGGCGCGAAGGCGTACAAGCACTGGCGCCACCGCGATCCCTTCTACAACCCGCCCGCCGATTCCATCCTCTTCCGCTACGTGCTCCAGCTCGCGGGCGACAAACGCGCGCTGCGGCTCTCCCGCGAGGTGCACCCGTACACCACTCCACGACAGCTCTATGAGTGGGCCCGCCGCGCCGCGGAGGACGCTCTCAACAACGCGCGCGTCCACGGCTTGTTCATCAAGTTCTGGGACGGCACGGCGGCCTCCAAGCACCACGACGGGTACCGGAGCTATCGCTACGGGCAGCTGATGACCCACGCCGCACCAGTGGCGCTGCTCGCGTGGCTCGGGGTCGTCCACCGGCCGAAGCACTGACCCCCCGCGCGCAGCGATGAGTACGCATCTGCCAGGGGACCGAGGGCGGCGGGGCCGGCGGGGCCGCGTCCGCGTGGGGCGCATCGTCGCGTGGTCCGCCGCGCTCATGGCCGTGATCGCGGCGATCGTCGTTTTCGCCCTGAACCAGACGGGGTCGCGGGCCCATCTCGAAGCGCGGCCCTCGACGGGCCGGCTGGCCGGGGGCGGCGCGCTCCACGCGGCCCGCTCCGACCGCTACCTGAGGCTCGCGACGCAGGGGATCGCCACCGCGCGCGCGTTCTGGTGGAACCCCGAGCACGCCTGGTTCAACGACCGGCTGAACGACACCGACCAGTACCCGCTCGGCACGATCTGGACTCTCTTTCCGCTCTGGGAGGCGATGTCCGGCGTCGCCATCGCCGAGCCCAGCCCCGCGCACAGCGACGCCGTCCGGTCCGTCGCGGATTTCGCGGAGACCTACTTCAACCACGCCATGGGCGGCTACGGGCCCTACCCGGGGTCGCACACCCCGGGCGACGAGATCTGGGTCGACGACAACGCCTGGTGGGGGCTCGCCTTCGTCGACGCGTACCGCGCCACGCACGAGCGCCGGTACCTCGACGACGCGGCGCTCGCGCTGCGGTTCATCGACACCCGCGGCTGGGACGCCGCCCACCAGCGGATGCGCTGGAGCACGCGCGTGGCGAACAAGGGCTCCAACCTCGAGACGCTCGGCGGCGCTGCCGCGCTCGCCGCGGAGCTCTACGAGCACACGGGCCGCACCCAGTTCCTGGCGAGCGCGCGCCGCTACATCGGCGCGGCCGATGCCTTCGCCACCCCCTCCGGTAAGAACGGCTGGTTGTACGGAACCCGGGACGAGCCGCCGCTCACCTACATCGAGGGAACGATGATCGGCGCGCAGCTGGCCATGTGCCACACGGGTGCGAGCCGCGCATGCGCGGCCGCCTGGTCGCTCGGCATGCACGCCCTGAAGCGCTGGAACGCGCGGGACCCCTTCTACAAGCCGCCCGCCGACACGATCATGTTCCGCTACATGCTGCAGCTCGCCGCCGACAAGCGCGCAGCGCGCGAGGCCACCAGGCGGCACATTCGAATCGCCCCGACGGCGCTATACGACTGGGCACGGGTGGCCGCCGAGGACGCCGTACGCAACGCCCGCGTCGGCGAGCTATACGTCAAGTTCTGGGACGGCAGCGCCGCCGCCAAGCACCGGGACGGGTACCGCAGCTACCGCTACGGGCAGCTCATGACGCATGCCGCACCGGTCGCGCTCTTCGCCTGGCTGGCCGCCGTGCCGCGCCTGCAGAGCGCGGGCTGACGCGCTAGGGCCCCGCCCGCGGGCAAGCATCGCGGCGCCAACGTCGCTGGCGCTACCCATCCCCCGGCCGCGGCGGTCACACTGCGTCGGCGCCGTCCTTCGGTCGTTGGCCCACAGCGGGCAACGAAGGGGGCGGGCCCGATCGCGGTTGATGGTCCCTGTTACGTAGTTGGCTGCCCCGTAACCCTGTGTTCGCCTCCCGCGAAGGCGGCAGTCAGGCGCGAGGCCATTCTTGTGGCCTATAGCGCACAAGATTCGACTCGCGCCTGAGAACGGCCGCTTCGTTCAAACGCACCGTTACGAAAGTGCGACAACGCAGCGAGCCTTCTAGCCGCCCCCACCACGAGCCGCAAAGAACGCAAGCAGCGCCTCCGCGTAGCGCTGCGCCGGCAGCATCGGCGGGGCGTCCTGGAGCTCCCACCCCCGGCTCGGGTAATGGAGCCAGCGCGCGATCCTCACCATCCCGTCGCCGCGGGGCTCGATCCTGAGCTCCTCGCGCATGTCGCCCGCGCGGCCTGGGCTCGCGGCGGGCGCATCGCCGTTCGAGGCCTCCTCCTCGACGGCGACCGAGACGGCGCCCGATAGCAGCCGCAGGTCGCGCTCCGCCAGGAGCTCGCTCTCAAGCGCGTCCGCCACGAGCGGGCGCAGGTCATTCTCGTGCAGCTCCGGCGCGCGGCGCTCGAGGCGCCCGGCCGACCACGACGCCACGCGCACGCCGCCCGGAACGCGCTCGAGCCTGACCTCGAACGTAGTGCCGTCATCGCGCGCGTACGGGCCGGCGGACACGTACGGCCCGGCGAAATCCGCCGCCGCCGCAGCGGCGCGCGCGCCGCCCTTCCGGCGAGCTGCGGCCGCTCGCCCGGACTGGCCCCGCCGCTCCGACGCCCGGCCCGGATCGAGCACGGTCCCCTTGGAGCAGATCGGGCAGTCGGCTGTGAAGCGGTTGTGGCGGCAGAAGAGCGAGGAGGAGGACACCGGGCTACGAGGCCGGCTGCTTCTCCGGCTCAGCCGCCCCCGCGCCGTCGGCGGACGCGGCCGCGCGGCCGCCCGCAGGCGCAGCGCCCTCGCCCGACCCGGACGCGCCGTCCTCCTCCTCGGCCGGCGGCCGAGGTCGCGGCTCGCGCGCCCAGTCCTCATCGAACTCGACGCGCCACTTCCCGTCGTCTCCCTGCTCGAGCTTCAGCTTCGCCTTGAAGGTGCGGCCGGAGCGGCCGCGGAAGCCGGTGACGGGCTTCTCGGTCTTGAAGTTCGCCATCAGCTCGCGGACGACCGAGACCGGCAGGATCTTCCCCGCCTTCCGCTTCCAGATCACGAACCCGCAGCCGGGGTCGTCCTTCGTCCAGCACGAGTAGCCCTTGCGGTTCTCGATCACGTCGCGGCCGCAGATCGGGCACGGGCCCAGGTTGGCGCGCTCGATCTTCACGTCCTTGAGCTTGTCGAGCTCCTGGACCGTCTTCTCGGTGAAGTGCGTGATGTCCGACATGAACGCCGGCCGTGAGTCCTCGCCCTGCTCGATCAGGCCGAGCCGCCGCTCCCAGTCGCCGGTCAGCTCAGGTGACGTGAGCGGATGGGACCCGAGCAGCCGCACCACCTGGATGCCCTTGTCGGTAGCGACTAGCGCCCGCCCGTCGCGCTCGATGTAACCGACGTCGATCAGCCGCTCGATGATCGCGGCCCGCGTGGCCGGCGTGCCGATGCCGGAGTCCTTCATCGCCTCGCGCAGGTCGGCCTCCTCGATGTCCTTGCCCGCGGTCTCCATGGCGGCGAGCAGGGACGCCTCGGTGTAGCGCCGCGGCGGCTGCGTCTCCTTGCGCAGGGACTCGACCGACAGCGTCTTCACCGCCTCGCCCTGCTCGAGCTGCGGCAGCAGCTGGTCGCCGCCCGTGTCGTCGTCCGGGCGCTCGGCGGGCTGGGCCTCCTCGCCGTACACGGATTTCCAGCCTGCCTCGATCAGGCGCCGCCCGCTGGTGCGGAACACGTGCTCGGTGACGGTGGTCTCCACGCGCGTGCGCTCGAAGACGGCATCCGGGTGGAAGATCGCCAGGAAGCGCTTGGCCACGAGGTCGTACACCTTCCGCTCGTCCGACCCCATCCGGTCCAGGTCGTGCTCGGAGCGCGTCGGGATGAGCGCGTGGTGATCAGCGACCTTCTTGTCGTTGACCACCCGGCCGAGCGGCAGACGGTCGAGGGAGCGGACGTACTCGGCGGCCTTCGAGTAGGCGGAGTTGCGGCCGACCAGCCCGGCGATCGGCTTGATCTCGGGGATCTGGTCGCTCGGCAGGAAGCGCGAGCTGGTGCGCGGATAGGTGATCGCCTTGTGCTCCTCGTAGAGGCGCTGCGCGGCCCCCAGCGTCCGCCGCGCGGAAAACCCGAAGAGGGTGTTCGCGTGGCGCTGCAGCGAGGTGAGGTCGTAGAGGAGCTGCGGCCGCTCGCGCTCCTCCTTCTTCTCGAGGCTCGTGATCTCGCCGGGCTTGTCGCGGCACTCCTCGACGATTCGCGCGGCGAGCTCCTCCGCGATCCGCTTGCCGCCGAGGTAGCGCCCGCGGTAGGCGCGCTGCGGGTCGGCCTCGAACTCCGCCTCCACGAGCCAGTACGGCTCTGGCACGAACGCGCGGATCTCCTCCTCGCGCCGCGCGACCAGCGCCAGCGTCGGCGTCTGCACGCGCCCGAGCGACACGGCGCCGTCGAACGCCGCGCGCAGGCGGATCGACGCCGCCCGCGTGGCGTTCATCCCCACCACCCAGTCGGCCTCCGAGCGCGAGCGAGCGGCCGCCTCGAGTCGCTCCATCTCCGAGCCCTCGCGCAGGTGCTCGAAGGCCTCCTGGATCGCCTTGCGCGTCATCGAGTTCAGCCACAGCCGCTTGACGGGCTTGGCGATCCCGGCGGTCTCGTACAGGTAGGCGAAGATGAGCTCGCCCTCGCGGCCCGCGTCGCAGGCGTTCACGATCAGGTCGACCTCGTCGCTGCGCATCAGGCGGTGCACCGCCTGGAGCTGCTTCTTCGAGCGCTCGTCGACGGGCACGAGCTTGAAGTGCTCGGGGACGATCGGGAGGTCCGCGAACCGCCAGCGCTTGAGCTTCGGGTCGTACTCGTCGGGCGCCGCCAGGCCCACGAGGTGGCCGACCGCCCACGTGATGACGTACCGGTCGCCGTCGAGATGCGTCTTGTCACCCGACTGCTTGAAGTCGTCCGGGAGCGCGGTCGCTAGGTCGCGGCCAACGGACGGCTTCTCGGCTATGACAAGGGTCTTGCTCATTGCGACGGCCCACGATAGAGCCGGGTGTCCACTGAACGGACGGTGCGGACGCTAGCCCTCGGCGCCGACGAGAGTCGGCTGCCCCGGCCTCCGCCTAGTGGCGCGGCAGGACGCGGAAGGCGCCCCGCATGAACGGGTGGACGCGGCAGAAGTACGTGTACGTGCCCGGTGGAAGGCTCGCGGGAGTGGTCCAGTCGATCCGGTTCTTGGCCGCCGACAGTCCCGTCGGCCCGTAGCCGAGCTGGCCGGAGTCGAACTGGAAGCGCCCGTTGGCGATCGGATAGCTGATGCCGGTCGAGCGGTTGCACGGCGCCCGGCACGCGGTGACCGTGTGGAAGATCGAGCCTCCCGCGTCGAAGTTGCCGAACCGCAGCGGGGTCCCCGCGGAGGCGACCGGCGGGAGCTCCATCGCTCCGCCGGCCGAGAGATCGCCGGGCAGGTACGTGAAGTCGCCGATTCCGACGCCGCTCGCGACGGTTGAGCCGTTTGCGAGCTTCCGCGGATCCGCCAGGCCCGTCGGGCGCCCGCCGTGGTTGTTCGCCGCGGCCAGGTGCCCGTGGGTGACCTTCCCGGTCGTCTTCACCCGGTGCTTGAACGGGTCGGGGCCGGATCGGTCGTCCGCGATGTAGAGGAGCATCAGCCCCATCGACTCGTACCACGAGGCGTGCTTCGTGTCGTAGGTCGCGCTCACCCGCAGGACGTCGCCCTTCCTGATCCCCACACGCCAGGGCAGCGGCGTCTTCGTCATCGCCATGTCCCACGAGACCGGGCCGTTCGGGTCGAAGTACTTGGCGCTCGAGCGAAACACGTGGACGCGCCGGCGCCCGCGTAGCACCGAGAGGTCGGTCCACAGCCCGCCCGGATGGACGTGCCCCGCGGCGGCGACGATCGTGCCGGGGCGGTCCACCTTCCACTCGTTCAGCTTCGGCCCGCGCCCGTAGGGGCTGGGCGTTACCTGGTCGGGATAGGTGAACTTCCCGCGCGTCCCCGAGCCGCGGTTCACGTCGAACACGGGATATGCCTTCCCGTTCTGCACGTCGACCCACGCCGGGCGGGCCGGCCGGAGCCGCCTGCCCGTGGGCGAGGAGGCCGGTATCCAGTCGATGTCGTACTGGACCCACACCTCCTTCGTCTGCGACGTCTCGTTGTGGAGCATGTAGTTGATCGCCCAGACGTCGCTCGAGGAGACCGGATACCCGTACGGCCGCGGGAGCTGCCCGATCGTCTTCTCCTCGCCGAAGCCGTAGAAACGCTGCGGCAGGCTCGGGTAGGTGGTGTCCTTGCGGGAGAGGTTGAGCATCACCGCGTGGTGCATGTGGACCTGCTCGATCGGCGGCGCCTTCCCGCTTGCATCCACGAGGTCGGGCCTCACGCGTGTAACCCAGCCGTCGCCAGGCGGCTTCTCGATCGTCACCGGGCCGACCAGGATCAGGTTGTGGCCCGGCGCCGCGAACAGCGGCCCGTACCGGAACTCGAACCGCGTCGTGTCGCGTCCGACGGGCTTGGTCCACACGAGCTGCGAGTAGGCGCCGGGCTGCGCTCCGCCTGCCGGGGAGCCCTGTGCTCCGCTCGACGCCGGCGCCCATATGCCCCCCACCAGCAGGGCCAGAGCGACCGCCTTCGATGCCCGTCCCGCTAAGGAAACCATGTTACCGCCAGTAACCTTACCACAGGTAGCAATCCGCGTGGACGCGTAAGCTCGACTTCTGATGGCGCGGTCAGCCGAAGCCGCCGGGCGCGGGTCGCGCCCCGCTCCGCGCGCCCGGCGCAGGCGAATGCCGCGCGCCGACCGCGAGGAGCAGATGCTCGCGGCGGCCACGCGGATCTTCGCCCGCCGCCGCTACCAGGACGCGTCGATGGACGAGATCGCCGCGGCATGCGGCATCACCAAGCCGATGCTGTACTCCTACTTCGACTCGAAGGAGGGGCTCTTCCTTGCCTGCCTCGACAAGGGCGACGAGCGCCTGCGCGCGGCCGTCCGCGACGCGGTGGAGGGCGCGACCGGCGCCGAGCAGCGGCTGTGGCGGGGCCTCGTTGCGCTGTTCCGGTTCTTCGAGGACGACCGCGACATGTGGGCGCTCGGATACCGGGCCGGCCCCGGTGCGCCGTCGTTCGCGGCCGCAGCCGCGCGCTCGCGGCAGGCGATGGTCGAGCTCCTCACCGAGGTGTTCGTCGATACCGCCGTGCGCTCAGGCGTCGACCGCGAAGCCGCCCGGGAGAGCGAACCGCTGGCCCACGCCCTGACCGGCGCCGCCGCCGCCCTGGTGAACTGGGCCGGCGACCGCCCCGACGAGCCGAGCGAGCTTCACGCCCTGCGTCTGATGAACTTCGCCTGGATGGGACTCGGCAATCTCGTCCGCGGCGAGCTGTGGCTACCGCCGACCGAGGAGGAGCAGAAGTGAGCGCTTCAATGATGCCGCCCGAGCAGTTCGCGTCCCTGATCTCCGACGCGAGCGACGAGCAGCTCGCCGAGGGGATGGCCTCCAACCGGGAGCCGATCTTGGAGGAGATCTTCAAGCGGATGCCCGACCAGTTCGACCCGGCGAAGGCGCCCGACGTGACCGCCGTGATCGAATGGCAGATCACAGGCGGGCCCGACGGGTCGACCGATCGCTGGCAGCTCGCGATCAAGGACGGCAAGTGCACCTGCGCTCGCGGCGGCGACGCCCAGCCCGACGTGACGTACACGGTCGGCCCGGTCGACTTCGTGAAGCTGATCGCCGGAGCCGAGAGCGGCCCGAAGCTCTTCGTCTTCGGGAAGCTCAGGATTCGCGGCAACCTCATGCTCGCGGCTCGCGTCCAGGGCTTCTTCAGGATGCCGAGCGCGGCGTCGCCGAGCTGACGGGCTCGCCGGCGGGCGCAGTGCGCCGCCGGCTCTCGGTTCCTTGCTCGATCAATCGTCGAGACCGCGGCTAGTTCGCGTGTCCAGGCCCGGCCCTGGGGCATCACCGCCGCCCGAGCGCGGCCGACAACGACCTCCCTACTCCTACGGAGGTACGTTCGACCTTGAAGCGCTCGACCGCACTCATCTTCCTGATCGCCGCAGCGGTGCTCGCAGCGCCGGCGGCGGCCGAGGCCAAGACCGTAAAGGGCACGGTCCTGAGCCTCGACCGGCACCACCACAAGACGCGGGTGATCCTGCCCGGTCACAACGTTCGCTCATTCCGGTACAAGGGCCGGCTCGGCCGCAAGGTCCACGTCGGGAGCCGGATCTCGGCGAACCTGCGCGGACGGACGCTGCGGCATGTGCGAACCGTCGGGCGCTCGCGCGTCCTCAAGTTCTACGCGCGGGTCGTACGCGATGGCCGCCGCGGCGTGGTCCTTCGTCTTGGAGACGGTCAGCGGCTCACCCTGAGCGGAAAGCCCGGCCACCATCGCTCGGCGCTCAGGTCGGCCAGCGCGTCCCCGGTCACGATCTCGATCCAGGGGCTCCAGCCCGGTCAGACAGTCCTCGTGACAATCACGCTCGACTCCTCGGGCAACGTCCAGACCGTCTCGATCCAGATCATGCCCGCGCAGGACGGGAGCGGCGACGGGAGCGGCTCGGGCCCGGGCAACGTGGTCGACAACGGCGACGACGGGTCGATCGACGACAACAACGGCGACGACTACACGGCCGACGGGACCGTCACCGCGGTCGATGCCCAGGCCGGAACGCTCGAGATCGACACGACCGACGGGCAGCACCTGGTGTTCAGCGCCGCCCCCGACACGCTCGACGGCATCTCGGTCGGCGACGACGTCGAGGTCGACTACGCGAAGGACACTTCGACCGGTGAGCTGCTCGCCGACGACGTCTTCCCGGTCGACAACTCGGGAGGCACCTCGGGGTCCGGCGATAACTCCGGGGACAACTCCGGGGACACCTCGGGCTCCGGCGACACGTCGGGCTCGGGCGACACGTCGGGCTCGGGCGACACCTCGGGCTCCGGCGGCACGTCTGGCGGGGGCGACACCGGCTCGATCGAGATCGACCTGATCCTGCACTTCGGCGGTCAGTAGGAGCTCGGAGCCGGCGGGTTCCCGGGCGAGGCCGGGAACCCGCACGCCCTTCTGCGCAGGCCGATGAAATTGCCGGCTTGCCGGCCGGCATCTCGACATCGATCCTCCGGGCCGCGACCCTCCCCGCCACGCTCGCGTTCGTGCTCACGGCTGCGCTGACCGCCCCGGGCGTGGCCGGCGGCGCCTCCTCGAACGCCGGCTCCGCGCGCCTCCAGGGCTCGTTCACGATGCGCGGCAAGGTCACCCGGGCCGACGGCGTCCGCGGCGAGCACAAGGGCCAGCGCGTGAAGCGCACGTGGGCTTTCAACAGCAAGTGCAACGGAGGTGCGTGCTTCCGGGTGGTGCTACACAAGCGCCGCGGGGGCCGCCACACCGATCGCGTGGTGCTCCACCGCACCTCGCCGGGCTCGTACTCGGGCAAGGGACGGTTCTACTTCCCGATCCGCTGCGCCGGGGTGGTGAACAGCCGCGGCGGCGAGGTCCGGTTCAAGGTCACGGTCCGGATCGTCGGAACGACGCAGATCCAGGGCAAGACGTTCGCTTCGAAGCTCTCCGCCAAGTACACGAACCCGGAGCGGATCAACCACACGGAGTGCACCGGCCGCGGGCTGGGAAGCGACGGGGCGAGCTACAAGAGCTCCGCGGCGACCCTGCCCGGCCCGCCGGCCGCCCGGTTCC
>Ga0066667_10000600_pt1 | contig 12379 bp, 15 predicted proteins | sample GraSoiAngelo_116_FD_133943 | JGI IMG/M metagenome (GOLD analysis project Ga0066667, IMG submission 133943) | Grasslands soil microbial communities from the Angelo Coastal Reserve, California, USA - 14_0903_16_30cm | ecosystem: Environmental > Terrestrial > Soil > Grasslands | place: USA...
CGCGGCGCTCAAGGCGCTCATCGACGAAACGCGTGAGCCCCTCAAGACCGGCACGAAGGCGCTCACGACCTTTGGCACGCCGTTCCTCGTCGGGCCTATCAACGCCCTCGGCGGTCTCGGCGCCTACAACCTGCGCCAGGAGACGTTCGCCGAGGCGCGGGCCGTCTCCGGCGAGGAGATGAAGCTGCACTACCACGACCGCGACACGACGTGTCTCAAGTGTCCGGTCGCGTGCGGCAAGCAGTACGCGATCACCGAGGGCGAGTTCGGCGGCACGAAGGCGAAGATGCCCGAGTACGAGACGATCTTCGCGCTCGGTCCGATGCTCGGCATCGCGAACCCGGAGGCGCTCATCCTGGCCAACGACCTCTGCGATCTCTACGGGATGGACACGATCTCACTCGGCGTCACCCTGGCGTTCGTCGCGGAGGCGCTCGAGCGCGGCTGGCTCGACCGCCGCGAGGTCGGCGTGCCGTTCGGCTGGGGCGACTGGCGCGGCATGCTGAGGCTGGTGGAGATGACGGCGCGCCGCGAGGGATTCGGAGCGCGCCTGGCCGACGGCGCCTGGCGGCTCGCCGCGTCGGTCCATCCCGAAGGCACGAAGCTCGTGTACGCCGTGAAAGGGCTCGAGCTGCCCGCCCACTCGGCGCGCGCGCTCAAGGGGCTCTCGATCGGCTACGCGACGGCGACGCGCGGCGGCAGTCACCACGACACGCGTCCGACGCCGCAGTACGCGCAAGGCTTCGATCGACGCGGAACCAAGGACAAGCCCGCCTTCGCCGTGCGGAGCCAGCACTTCACGGCGCTCGGGGATTCGCTCGTCATGTGCCGCTTCACCTCCGAGCGCGGCTTCGGTCTCTTCATCGGCGACCCGTACGCCACGATGGTGCGCGCCGTCACCGGGTGGGACGTGACCGCCGACGATCTCGAGCGCGTCGGCGAGCGCATCATCAACCTCGAGCGGCTCTTCAACGTGCGGGAGGGCGTGCGCCGCGCCCAGGACGTCCTGCCGTGGAAGGTGATGCACGAGCCCATCCCCGACCGACCCTCCGCCGGAATCCACTGCCCGCCGGCGGAGCTCGCCGCGATGCTCGACGACTACTACGCGTTGCGCGGCTGGGACGCCGACGGCGTGCCGACGGCCGGGCGCCTGGCGGCGCTCGGGCTTCGGGCCTGAGAGAAACCGGTCTGCCGTATTCCTGGTCATGGTCGCTGAGGCGCACGCTCCCACGCCTCGCGGCGCCGGTCCCGCTCCTGGTGCTGATCGCGACGGCGAGCGCCGCCGCCGACCCCGTCACCGTGCGATTTCCCGAGGGCACGACGCACGGCTTCCTCGTGCTGCGCTCGCTTCAGGGCCAGACGCTGGCGCACGGCGAGCTCCTCGCCACTCCGCACGGTGACCGGATGGAGAGCCGTCTCACGTGGCGATTCCGCGACGGCTCGCTCCAGGACGAGCTCGTGACTTATCTACAGAAGCCCGCGCTCACGCTGCTCAGCTACAAGCAGATCCAGCGGGGCCCGTCGTTTCCGGCGGACATCGAGGTCGCGTTCACGCGCGAGCCGAGCCGCTACGAGGTCAAGCAGCGCGAGAAGCGGAAGAAGGAGACCGAGGAGCTCTCGGGCACGCTCGAGCTGCCGGCGGACGTGTACAACGGGATGACGATGACGATTCTGAAGAACCTGACGAAGGGCGAGGTTGTGACGGGCCACGTGGTGGCGTTCTTCCCGAAGCCTCGGCTGGTGAAGACGAGCATGCGCGCGGTGGGAGACGATCCGATCCTCATCGGCGACTCGCGCCGCACCGCGACCCGCTACCTCGTCGACCTCGAGCTCGGCGGCATCGCGGGCGTCTTCGCGAAGGTCGCGGGAAAGGAGCCGCCGGACCTGAAGTTCTGGGTGCTCGGCGGCTCGGCGCCGGCGTTCGTGAAGTTCGAGGGCCCGTTCTTCGTCGAGGGCCCGGTGTGGCGGATCGAGCTGTCCACGCCCCGCTGGCCGAAGTGACCGTGTAGCCGCCGCCCCCGATCCCGTCGATATTTGTCACCACCGTGCCAGCCTGTTCCGCGGCGCCCGACCCCGCCGGCCGCGGACACGCGTATGCCCCGATGTTTTAAGGCCATATCCGTCTGGCACCCTTCGTGCTCATTTCTGCGTCCCGATGCGTTTGGCATGGTTCAGGGCGATGACGGTGGCGGCCATCGTGCTCGGCGGATGTTCGATCGCGCCGTTCGTGGGCTACCGCAACGGCCCGGTCACCCTCTATATCGGTGAGGTGCGTCACGTCTGCGCCGCCGGTGGGAGCAGCAACCGGGGCTGCACCCTGCGGTACCCGAACGGCCGCGTCGAAGTCTATTGCGCCGACGGAGACTACGAGTGTCTTGCCCACGAGCTGCGCCACGTCGTGGATCCGACGTGGGAGCACGACCTCGACTATCGCAGCGTGTCCGCTCGATAGCCGTGCCTCGGGCTCCTCGCGCGCAGCAACCCCTCGACGACGACGACCCGCGAGCGGGTGGGTTCTTTGCTAGGTCGGCCATCTTTGGGTGGTTTAGGGTGGGAATGAAGGCTAGGAGCCGGGAGGAAAGAGCGGCGATGTACGATCGCACGATCGATCGGATGTCGGACGGCGCGAGCGAGTTCCTCGTCCAGTTCTACCTGCAGTCTCCGAAGCTCTCCGTCACCGTCCTTCTCGCGGCCTGGCTCATCCTGTTCTTCACCGCGCTCTGGTACTTCGTGCTGCTGCCGGCGACGTCGAACAACCTCGCGAACGGGTCCTTCGAGGCGCGCCTGGTGGGCTGGGGCACCGGATGGCTCGAAGACTTTCCCGCCTATCGCGGCGCCGCGCGACTCAATCAGTATCTCGCCACGCGGAGCTCGCAGACCGGACAGCTCGCCGTCGCGGACTGGCGGTCGGATCCGACCGAGCACCGGCCCGGCGGTCGGTTCGCGCTCTTGGTCGAGCATCGCAGCGACAAGCAGACCGAGGTCTACTCGACGCTCGCCCAGCGGATCCGGGTCAAGCCGCGGACCGGCTACAACGTGCGGTTCTGGGCGAAGGTCGATCGCATGGAACACGACGGCGACCTCTGGCTGAGCCCGAGCGGCAGCTCGGTGGCGTGGGACGAGCCGAAGATCGAGGTGGCGGGCGCCGGCAAAGGCTGGCAGTTCTACCGGCTCGACTTCAACTCCGGCGATCGCGCCGATCTCGACATTCGCTTCGTCGCCGAGGGGCCGCTGAAGGTGTGGGTCGACGACGTCGTCGTCAGCCGGGTGCCGGCGGGCGAGACGTGGGTCGAGAAGGTCGGGAGCTGGCTCGGATCGCTCTGGGCCATCCTGAGATAGATCGAGATAGATCGTGCTGAGCTTGCTCGCGCCCGGGAGTGTTACGATGGCGAACGTCCCCGCTTCAGCGCTCGTCACGGCCCGGGCGGATAGCTCAGTTGGAAGAGCGCGGCCCTTACAAGGCCGAGGTCCCAGGTTCGATCCCTGGTCCGCCTACCAGAAAACACACGGAATCCCTTCCGAAATCCGACGATGCCGTGAGAGGTTGGAAACAAGGAGGAACACAATGCACAAACTGGTGGTCAAACTCGACAGGGCCGGTGCCGGGAAGCATGTCTCTCGGTGGAAGAGACAGATGGATCAGTCGATCCGTCGCGCCGTCAAGGCGAGCCGCCGGGCGATCCACGCGACGAACCATTCGGCGTCGCCGCACAAGGCCGAGAGCATGATGCTGAGGACGAAGAAGGCGGTCGTCAAGGCCGCGATGGGCCTGTAGCACGAGGTCCAATCGCTCGACTTAGTCGAGCAGCAGCTTGCGATGATGGGCCGGGGATGCGCGTCCCGGCCCATTTCATTTTCTCGCCCGACCGCTCGCCGCCGAGACGCGGTACGCTTGAGTCGTGCATTCCGACATCGCCCACGCGATCGACGAGCTCTACGGCGTCCCGCCGAAAGACTTTTCCAGCGCGCGCAACGCGAAGGCCGCGGCGCTGAAGGCGGCGGGGCGCGCCGCGGACGCGCAGGCCGTTCGCCGGCTCGCCAAGCCCTCACCGTTTCTCTGGGCCACCAACCAGCTCGCGCGGCTCGATTCCGAGCGCGTCGCCCATTTCGTCGACGTCGTGCACCGGGTGCGTCAGAGCCAGCTCCGCGACCCGCGAACGGCCACTGAGGGGATGCGGACCATCCGGGCCGAGCTGCAGACGCTACTGAATCGCGCGACCGAGGTGCTGACGAAGGCGGGCTATCGCGTTCCGGCCTCCGCGACCGCTCGCATCTCGAATACGGTTCTCGGGGCTGCGGTCGACGCCGCGCTGGTCGACGACCTGCGCCGCGGTCGACTCGCCGCGGAGCTGGCCGCACCCGGGTTCGAGGTGCTCGCCGGCGTCGAGCCCGGCCGGAAGCTGCAACTCCTGCGCGGCGGGAAAGGCTCGGAGCGTCGGCACGAGCAAGCCGAGGCCACGCGCGCCGAGGAACAGGCGGAGCGCCCGCGTCGCGCTCGGGAAGCCGAAGCGAGCCGGCGCGACGCCGAGCGGCGCGCGGCCGAGGCCGAGCGAGCCGGCGACGAGGTGCGCGAGCTCGAGCGGCGGCTCGCGGACGCACGGCGCAAGCTGCGCGACGCGCAGCGAGAGGCCGCCGCGGCGGCCGACCGCGCGCGACGTCACACCGACTCGTAGCCGCGCCCGCGGTCATGCCCGCACGGATCGAAGACTACGCGCTGATCGGCAATTGCGAGACCGTCGCCCTGGTGGCGCGGAACGGGTCGATCGACTGGCTCTGCCTGCCCCGCTTCGATGCGCCCGCGTGCTTCGCCGCGCTCCTCGGGACACCGGAGCACGGGCGCTGGCAGATCGCGCCGGCGGCGCACGAGATCCGCGCCGTCCGGCGACGCTACCGGCCTGGCACCCTCGTCCTCGAGACCGACTTCGAGACCGATGCCGGCGCCGTGACCGTGATCGACACCATGCCGATCGCGACCGAAACCCCCACCATCGTCCGGGTCGTCGAGGGCAAGCGCGGCCGGGTCGCGATGCGTCTCGATCTGGTCGTTCGCCTCGACTACGGCTCGCTGATTCCGTGGGTGCGCCGCACCTCCGACGGCATCCGGGCGATCGGCGGCGCGAACGGCCTGCGCCTTCGCACGCCGATCCCGCTCCGCGGCGAGCGCTTTCACACGGTCGCCGACTTCAGCGTCGCCGCCGGGCAGCGCGTGCCGTTCACGCTCGCCTGGTATCCGTCGTCTGGACCCGAGCCGTCGGCGGTGGAGTCGGAGCCGGCGATCGAGACGACTGCGCGGTGGTGGCGAGCCTGGTCCGAGCGGTGCACCTACGACGGCGAGTGGCGAGAGGCCGTCGTTCGATCGCTCATCACGCTCAAGGCGCTGACGTACGCGCCGACCGGCGGCCTGGTCGCCGCCCCGACGACGTCGGTACCGGAGCGGCTCGGTGGTGTGCGGAACTGGGATTATCGATATTGCTGGCTCCGAGACGCCACGTTCGCGCTCTACGCGCTGATGACCGGCGGCTACGTGGACGAAGCGCGCGCCTGGCGCAAGTGGCTCCTCCGCGCGATCGCCGGCCAGCCGTCACAGGCACAGGTCGTCTACGGGGTGGCCGGCGAACGGCTCCTGCCCGAGTGGGAAGTCCCGTGGCTGCCGGGTTATGAGGGCAGCGTCCCGGCGCGGGTCGGCAACGCCGTGACGAGTCAGTTCCAGCTCGACGTGCTGGGTGAGGTCGCGGACGCGCTGCACTGCGCCCGGCGCGTCGGGCTCGAAGCCGACGAAGACGCCTGGCGGGTCGAAGGCAATCTCGTCGAGTTCGTCGAGTCCGCGTGGCAACAGCCGGATGAGGGGATCTGGGAGGTTCGCGGCCCGCGCCGTCTGTTCACCCACTCCAAGGTGATGGCGTGGGTCGCCCTGGATCGCGCCGTGAAGGCGGTGGAGCGCTTCGGGCTCGAAGGGCCCGTCGGGCGCTGGCGAGACGTCCGCGCCACGATTCATGAAGACGTGTGCCGAAACGGATTCGACCGAGGGCTCGGGGCGTTCGTCCAGTACTACGGGTCGAAGCTCCTCGACGCGAGCCTTCTGATGATTCCGCTCGTCGGATTTCTTCCGGCGACGGATCCGCGCATGCTCGGAACTGTCGACGCGATCCGGAAGCACCTCACGAGCGATGGATTGGTCGCGCGCTACCAGAGCACGCCCGAGCTTGACGGGCTACCCCCTGGCGAAGGGGCGTTCCTCGCGTGCACGTTCTGGCTCGCCGACAATCTGGCGCTGCAGGGCAAGCAGGCCGAGGCGCGGGCGCTCTTCGAGCGCCTCCTCGACATCCGCAACGACGTCGGCCTCCTGTCCGAGCAATACGATCCGGCCGAGCGCCGGCTGGTGGGCAACTTTCCTCAGGCCTTCTCGCACGTCGGCCTGATCAACACGGCCAGGAATCTCTCTCGGCGCGGTGGGCCCGCCGAGCACCGAAAAGACGACTGAGGCCGGCGGCCGTCAGGCCGGCGCCGCGCTCTGCTCGCGCTGCCTCAGGAGCGACGCCCGTTCCTGTGCCCAGATCTCGAAGCAGCGGAGGTGGAGCTGCAGCGGGAGACGGCCGTTCTCGAGCTTGCGTCTGATCGTCAGTCGGATCGCTCCGAAGTCCATGCATAGTGTTATCGTCGGGTGCCGGCGACCCGATCCATCGGGGTTTTCCCTCAGGGATCGGTCGGTGATTCCCGGGGGGTTGTCGCGTCAGCTTCTGCCCATCAGGTGGGTCAGCGTTTCGTAGAGCAAGGCGGGCGAGACCGGTTTGAGCATCTGGGCGTCGAAGCCGGCGCGGAGCATGCCGTCGCGGGGAAAGGGATGCCCGGTGACGGCGAGGACGGGCACGGTCGGCCTGGTCGGGAGCTGCCGGATCTGCCCCACGAGCCAGAAGCCGCTGCGTCCCGGCATGGCCACGTCGGTCACCACGGCGTCGAACTCGGTGTTCTGCAGGGCCGCGAGCGCGTCCTCGGCTGTCGGCGTCGAGACGACGTTGGCGCCGGCGACCTCGAGCAGCATCGCCATCGACTCCCGCGCATCGGTATCGTCCTCGAGGAGGAGGATCCGCCTTCCGCGGAGCATGCCATCCTCCATGGCGAGCACGGTAGCCGCTCCGAGTCGACCGGTCAACCGCCGCTCGTCGTCACATCGTCGGCCGATGGCCGACCAGGAGCTCGAGCGCTTTCGGGTGAGTGAGCTTCGGGCTGGTCGATTTCACCGCGTACATCCCGAACTCGCTGAGCATCAACAGCAAGCGCCGCTCCTCCTCGGACGGAAAGTTGCCGTCCTGCACCGCGACAAAGAGACCGGTGCTGGCGGCATTCGCCGGCAGCGCGCGGTAGACGCCGTGGGCCGGCCAGCCCCCTTCGACGAAGACATCGAGCAGCTCCTGGGCGAATCTCACCGCCTCGGCGTCCGGCACGGCGACCACGCGAAATTCGATCGGCGACGGTAGCTGGCGCAGCCGGAGGACGAGGTGCTCGCGCTGGAGGCGTCCCAATCGGCGATGAGTCGAACGCTCGTACGCGCGGCAGCCGAGGATGGCGGTCAGCAAGGCCAGCGCGGCGGCGGCCACGTTGTAGCCCGGGTGGTCCCAGATGGCGGCCAGGCCGAACGCGGCGCTGACGATGGCGGAGGCGACGCTCGCGATCAGCAGAAACCTGGGGGACTCGTCCCAGCGCATGGCGTCCCATCATACCGGGACGTACACTCCGGGCCGAGTCTGAGCGAAAATGCCCAGAATGATGAATCTCGGGATTCGACCGAAGATCTACAGCGACGGGGCGACCGAGGCCGCCTGCCGGCAGGCCAGGGTGACACGCCGCGCTGGCATCGTCTGCCCGCCTCGCTAGAACGACCATGGCGGGAGCCCGTCGATACCGATTGGTGGGAGCCTGGGCGCTCGCTCAGATCGTGGCGGGCTGTCTTCTCATCTTCGTCGCTGCGCTCACCGCGTTTGCGGTGCTCTCACCCTGGCCGGCGGACATCGTCTCGCGGGTGCCCGCGGAGTGGCGAGCGCGGCTCGCTCCGGCGGCCATCGCGGCCGTCTCGCTTGCGGTCATTCTGGGCGGCTCGCTCGTGCTCAGCGGCCAGATGCTGCTGCTGCTCCGCGACATCCATCGTCACGTCGCCCGCCTCGATGCGCGCGAAGCCAGACGCGGGCGCGACTCCCGCCGCTCGCCCGACCCGCGCGACTCAACCTCTCGCCTCCTCCCGCGGCGGTGAGCACGGGCGCTGGCCCTGAGAGGGCGGATCTACCCGGGGGGCCACCGCGCGCCGCGCCTGTTGCATGACGCTGCCCGCGGTCAGCGTGCCGGCCGGGGTCACCTCGAGGCCGGCCCGCTGCAGGGCGCGCGCGACCCAGGTATTGCAGGTGTTGAACAGGTGATACCGGCTCCGCGCCGCGTAGAACCAGCTCGCGCCGTAGAGGCCGTGCTCGAGCCGCACGGGGCGGCCTTCGCCGCTTCTCTGGTATTCGTCATGGAAGAAGCGTGTCATCGCGTCGAAGCCGCCGCGTGAAACCCTGAGCTCGACGACGGCGCTCGCCGGGAGGCCGGCCAGGGTCGACTCGCTGAAACCGACGACGTGGAGCACGCTGCCCGACGTGAAGAACGCGGCCTTGATGGCAAGCCATCCAGTTGGGTCCTTCGCCATGTAGAAATCCCGGTCGCCCCACGCGACCTCCACGAGCGCCGCCTCTGGGACATCACCCACCTCGGGCCAAACCGCCGGGTCCACGTCACCTCGACGTACGACGATCGCGGTGTGCCAGCCGTGATCGACGACCCAGGCGGCGCGGGTGGGTTCGCCGCTCGGCGGCTCTCGGTCGGTCACCGACGCCAGGCAGCCGGCGGCCAGCGCGACCGTTGGGAGGAATGCGGCGACGCGAATCATTGACCTCACTTCGTGGGGCACTGTATACCGCTCGGGAGCGTGCCTCGCGCGCTCTTCCTCGGCGGTGCGCCGGGGCGCAACGGAGGATCTCTGTAACAGTTACCCTGTAGTTTCTTCCGGGGCGCGGGCCAGTTTTTCCCGTGTAGGTTTTCCTCCAGCCGGTAGTTCTTTCTTTCGTATGCCGACGCACCGCTTCGCTCGACGATGGCCGACTCAACGAGAACGGCAACTTCGCGACGCGGGCCACTGGCACGCCGGATGCTGGGTCGTGTCGGATCAACGACACGGACAGGGGGTTCGAGATGCGTCGCAGAGAATTGCTCGTGACGGTCGGCACCGGGCTCGCGATGGTCGCGCTTCCCGTCGGCGTGGCGCGCGCCAATCACGTCAGGATCGAGGGGAATTCGCAGCCGCCGGCACCGCCCAATCCGGCTCCGGCGTCGTCGCAGACGATCCACGCCGATCACATCACGGCGCAGCAGATTCGCGCCGATACGATCTACGCCAACAGGATCGACGCCGACAACATCCAGGGCCAGATCCATCAGTCGAAGGACGTCAAGGTCGGCGATACGCGGGGTGAGATCAAGGCGCCGGAAGTGACGGCGTCGGTTATCTACGCCGAGCAGATCTCGGCGAACTCCGTCGTGGCGCAGAACGTCTACGTTCGGGATCTGCGCCGGCGGTGATCGGCAGCGCGACCGGCCTGCGCAACGCTTGAACGCGGGTCGATGGCGACCCTGGTTCAGATCGTCGTGACGCCGGGCGCGGGCGATGGCCGCGCGGTGGCTATCGCCCGAGAGGTGCGAAAGCGGCTCGGGAAGGAAGGCTACGCGGCGCGCCTGCACGCGTTTCGCACGCTGGACGAGCTCGTCCAGTGGGCGAAGACGTGTCGCGCCGCCTTCTCGAGCCTCGTCGCGATCGGCGGCGACGCGACGGTGAGCGCTGCGGCCGAGGCCGCGATCAGGCTGTGGGTGCCCTTCGTGCCCGTGCCGTCGGGCTTTGGCAACCTCTTCACGAACGCCTTCGAGCATCCCAGCGACCCCGACGAGGTGGTCGCGCTCCTCGGCCGCGGCGACCTCGTGTGGAGCGACGTGGGCGTCGCCAGCGGCGAGATGTTCCTCGCGCACCGGAGCTACGGCTACCTGGCGCGCATCCAGGAGGACGTGGAACGGCTCCACCGGCCGCGCCAGCGCTACCGGCGCCTCCTTTCGTACTATCAGATGGCGGCGAGGCAGCTCTCCGACGGAGCGCTCGACGCCATCCAGGTCGAGATCGACGGCCACGCGGTCCCGGGCAAGGCCGGCCTCGTGACCATCGCGAACGTGGAGACCTACCGGGGCTTCCTCAGTCTGACCCCCGCGGCCTCGCCGGCGGACGGCGTCTTCGACGTGTGCGTGATTCCGCGCACGACCCCGGCCCGTATCCTGGCCCAGCTGATCAAGGTGATGCTAGACGTGCCGGGCTGCCGGGACGAGCTCGACCTCTACCGTGGCCGTCACGTCCGCGTGCGCGTGAATCGGCGCAAGCCGCAAGACGTGCGAATCCTCGACGGTGCGCTGGCCCTGCTGATCCCCGCGGGAAGCTTCGATCGCCTGCGGGCGCGTCAGGTCGCGGCGCAGGCGAACGCACCCGTGGTCAGGCCGGCGCCTCGGGAGCGAGTCGCATCCGAGCGCGCGCCAGCAGCAGTACGAGGATTCCCAGCGCGATCCACACCACCTGGCGTAGTCGTCTGAGGAGGCTGAAGGCCAGCCCGGCCTGGGCTCCGAGCCCGAGCGCCGCGAAGGCGGCGGTGTTCGCGCCTTCCAGCGCGCCCAGACTGCCGGGAACGAAGAAGGTGGCGAAGCGAACGGCCGAGCCGAGCGTCTCGATCACCAGGGCGATCGTGAGCGACGCCGGAATCTGGAGCACGCCCAGGAAGAGCCAGGTTTCCAGCGCGCCCATGAGCCAGCCGAGCAGATGGAAGCTGACCGAGAGCGCGAACCGCCGCCACTGGCTCCGATAGAAGCTCTGCAAGGTCCGATCGAGATTTTCCGCCGCGGCGAGCGCCTGGAGCTTCTTGAACCGCTCGAACAAGCGGGCCCCGCGAGTCACCAACCCCGCCGTCTGGACGGCCAGAAAGCCCCCGGCGCCGACCAGCTCGACCAGCAAGAGCCAGAGCATCGCCCGCACGAGCCGCGCGTCGACCGCCAGCGCCAGAGCGGCCACCACGCCCACGAGCAGGAAGAGCGCTTGCGAGAGCGTGATCGTGGTCTTGGCGATGATCACCGACGCCACGCTGTCCCGATAGGCCACGTGCGGCCGGAGGAACCACACCTTGATCGCGTCGCCTCCGACCGGCGCTAGCGCGGTCATCACGTTCACGGCCTCGCCCGCGATCCTCGCGGCCACCAGCCGCAGAAACGGCACACGGTCGTAGGCGAAGGCGTAGCGCCATCCCAGCGTGTCGACGGCCATGATCAGCGCGAACGGCAGGCAGACCAGGAGCGAGCGCCAACCGAGCCCGCGCGCCGCCGCGGTGAGGGCCTCGTCGCTCCCCACCCGAACGATGAGGATGACCATGAGCGCGAGGCCGGCAGTGGCCGCGAGCGAGCGGAAGGCGCGCACAGATAAGGAGGCAGCAACACCGGTGCCATTGGGCAGGTGGTGTCACGATTGACGCTGCCGGCGTCACCGTGACGGTCATGGCATACTGCCGGGGTGGACCACGGAAGGGCAGGGTCGGGTCTTTCACGGAGCTTTCTGGCCGTGGCGACCCTGTCGTTGGCCGGCTTCCTGGCGCTGGCTCTGGTTGCCGCGGGCCATCGGTTGTCCGTCTTCGATCACCACACACGGGACCTCGTTCAGCTGACCCGGCTTCCGCTCCTGGATCCCGCGATGAACGGAGTCTCCGGCCTCGGCGAGCATTACGGGCTCATCCCGCTGATCGTGCTCGGAGTCGCGATCCTGTGGCGCCCGAGCCGTCGCTGGGCCGTGGCCTTACCGTTCGTGATGGCCGGGACCGGCATCCTCCAACTCGTCACGAAGTGGGCCATCGACCGCCCGCGTCCGAATCTCGCCGCATGGGGTTTTCCGAGCGGTCACGCGCTGAGCCTGGTGGTGTTCTTCGGCCTGATGACGTATCTCCTCGCCACGTCGACCGTGAGGAGATCCCGCCGGTGGCTCGGATACACGGGCTGCGCGGCGATCGTGCTCGTGGTCGCGTTCAGCCGGCTCTACCTCGAGGCGCACTGGGTGTCGGATGTGGCCGGCGGGTTCACGCTGGGCATCGCCTACTTGCTGTCGACGATCTACCTCGTCGACGCCATCGCTCGACGCCGGAGCGCGGGCTCAGAAGCGCAGGTTCACCTTGCCGACGATGAAGGGGGCGTCGCCGACGTCGAATCGGTTGTCGTGACGGTCTGAGTAGCCCTCCCCCTCGAAATAGAAGCGATTGAACGCCCAGCCGCCGGTGACCTCGAAGCC
>Ga0066667_10000615_pt1 | contig 12281 bp, 11 predicted proteins | sample GraSoiAngelo_116_FD_133943 | JGI IMG/M metagenome (GOLD analysis project Ga0066667, IMG submission 133943) | Grasslands soil microbial communities from the Angelo Coastal Reserve, California, USA - 14_0903_16_30cm | ecosystem: Environmental > Terrestrial > Soil > Grasslands | place: USA...
ACCTTGTCAGCAATCGAGTTGCCAGGCCCCTCCATATCCGGAAACCCGTAATTTGACTGACGATCCATCCGCCGGTTCTCTTCACGGTCGTCCGACAAACCGGCAAGCTCTTTGACACGCGGTCGATCCACCGTCAAGTTGGCGGTCAAGTACAAACCACCAATAAGGAAGAAAGTTCTCACCTTGCACACTGCTGGGTGGGCACACCGAGAAGCCGATCTCAGGAACGACGCCGACTTACGCATCTTCCGAGCTTGGTATCTGCCTTGCTCTAAGAAAAACGCCATGAACGTCGGGCTCCGAGCCGACCTCCACATCCACACGCGGGAGGCGGAGCCCTTCATCGCGTACAACGCCCGCCAGGCGATCGCTCGCGCCGCAGAGGAAGGCTACCGGGTGCTCAGCATCAGCAACCACGACACGGTCACGTTCAACGACGATCTGGCCGCCTTCGCGCGCGACCAGGGCATCGTCCTGATCCCCGGGGTCGAGGTCACCGTCGAGGGGCGGCACGTCCTCGTCTACAACGCGGACGTTGAGGTCGACAAGCTGAAGACCTTCGCCGGCCTGAAGCGGTATCGGACGCCCGAGTGGCTCGTGGTCGCGCCCCACCCGTTCTTCCCGGCCTCCTACTGTCTGCGCGAGAAGCTATGGCAGGAGATCGAGCTGTTCGACGCGATCGAGTTCAGCCACTTCTACACGCCGCACGTGGACTTCAATCGGGCGGCGGTCAAGCTGGCCCACGCCGTGGGACTCCCGTTGATCGGGACCTCCGACAGCCACATCGACGCGCAGTTCGGAACCACGTTCTCGTTGATCGACGCCGCGCCGACCGTCGACGCGGTGGTCTCGGGCATCAAAGCCGGGCACGTCAGCGTCGTCAGCCGACCACTGAGCCTCGCGCGCTGCGCCAGCATCCTCGCCCAGCACGCCCTGGGCGCCGGCCGGGAACGCGCGCGGAGCTGGCTCAGGCCGACTCCGCCGGCCCCCCAGACGATCCTGACCCCGCGCTGACCGGGCGTCTAGCCCAGGTCGAAGACCAGGACTTCCGTAGACTCGAGTCCGATGAGCCGAAGCGCGGGTTGCGCGCTGACCGCCGCGCCATCGCCCTGCCACAGCGGCTGACCGTTGAGCGTGATGGCGCCGCGCGCGACCTGCACCCAGGCGTGCCGCTCTTCGTGGAGCTCGTAGACCACTTCATGGTCGCGCTCGAGCAGGCCCGAGTAGAGGCGGACGTCCTGATGGATGGTCACGACCGAGCCGCCGCGCCGCGGCCCGGCGATCAGCCGCAGCATGCCTCGCTTGTCCGGGTCGGCGATCGTCTTCTGCTCGTAGCTCGGCTCATGCCCGCGGCGGTCCGGCACGAGCCAGATCTGGAGGAAGTGGACCGGCTCGCTCGGCGACGGATTGAACTCGCTGTGCGTCACGCCCGTGCCGGCGCTCATCCGCTGGATCTCGCCGGGCCGGATCACGGAGCCGGTGCCCAGGCTGTCGCGATGCTGCAAGGCGCCCTCGAGCACGTAGCTGATGATCTCCATGTCCCGGTGGCCGTGCGTCGGAAAACCCCGGCCGGGCTGCACGCGGTCCTCGTTGATCACGCGCAGCGTGCGAAACCCCATGTGGCGCGGGTCGTAGTATTCGCCGAACGAGAACGTGTGCGACGTGTCGAGCCAGCCGAAGTCGAAGTGCCCGCGGTCGGCCGCGGCGCGTCGTGTGATCACAGCTGGGTCCCTGGCGGGCGGGCTTCCCGGATCCGGCGCAGTCGCTCCAGCTCGGGCTCGACGTACTTCTCGCGGCACTCCGGACAGATCCCGTGCGTGAACTGGGCGTCGGAGTGCCCTTCGATGTAGGTCTCGACCTGCTGCCAGTAGTTTCGATCGTCGCGGACCTTCTTGCAGTACGAGCAGATCGGCAAGAGCCCCTGGAGCTGCTTGACTCGCGTCAGCGCCTCTTCGAGCTCGCGCACACGATCGGCGAGCGCTGCCTGGAGAGCGAGCATCCGGAAGCCCACCTGCACCCGCGCGCGGAGCTCTTCCCGCTCGAACGGCTTCACGATGTAGTCGTCGGCGCCGGCCCCGAGGCCGGTCACGATGTCCTGGGTTCGGGCCTTGGCGGTCACGAAGATGAGATACGGCTTCGGCTCGCGGCCCAGCGCGCGGACTCGCGTGCACAGCTCGAGGCCGTCCATGCCCGGCATGGTCCAGTCGAGGATCGCGAGCGCCGGCGGGTCGTCGTTCTGAAAGAGCTCCCACGCCTGCTCGCCGCTGGAGGCCGAGGTGACCTGGTAGCCCCAGCCGGTCAGCGACGCCTCGTGCAGGCGGCGCACGATCGGCTCGTCGTCGACGATCAGCACTCTCACGTCGTCGCCTCGAGGTCGATCCGATCGGTCCACGTCGGATCGGCGAAGAACGCCATGACCCGGTCGAGCTCTTGCGCGATCTGCGCCACGAGATCGGAGCCGTTCTCCGTGTGACCGTCGTGGGCGGCATCCTCGAGGGCGACCGCCGCCGTCTGCAGTCCGGTCGCGCCCAGAATCGCCGCCGAGCCCTTCAGGCTGTGCGCCACGTGCTCGACCTGTCGGACGTCGGAGGCGGTCAACGCCGCGCGAATCGCCTGCAGGCGCTTGGGGCCGTCGTCGACGAAGATCGAGACCAGCTCGGAGAGGAGATGGCGATCGCCGCCGAGCCAGCGCATGGCCACCGCGAGATCGACCGGGCGCCCGGCGGCACGGTCCACGAGCTCACACCTCCGCCAGGTCCTCGCCGACGGCAACCGCCCCGGCGAAGTCTCGCCCGGCTGCGGCCGCGAGCTCGGCGGGCACCGATCCCGGCATCAGGTGCGTGATCACGAGCTTCTTGGTCCCGGCCGCCCGCGCCACGCGGCCGATGTCGGCGGGCTGCGTGTGGTAGGACGAGAGGTCCTTGACCTTCTCCTCCAGCGACGGCCACCCGCAGCCCGGATACCACGGCGTCTTGGACATCTCGCAGCACTCGTGGATCAGACAGTCGACGCCGTGACTCCAGCGCACGAGGTTCTCGCACGGTCGTGTATCGCCGGAGACGACGACCGACCGGCCGCCCCCGTCGAACCGAAAGCCGAAGGCCGGCTTGACCGGATCGTGCTCGACCAGGAACGCGCTCACACGCACCGCGCCGGTGTCGAGGATCTTGCCCTCCTCGATCTCGGTGACGCGCACGTCCGGCGGCCGTCGGTCGTGCATGTGCGAGCGGCGCACCTCGATGTCCCAGCTCAGGTAGTCGAGGAGCTTCGCGACCTGAGTGTGCGTCCCGGCCGGGCCCCAGATCTCGAAGGGCGCGTTCTGGCCGGCGATCCACCGCGAGATCAACAGATGGCCGAGGTCGATCGTGTGGTCCGAGTGGTGATGGGTGATGAAGACGCGCGGCCAATCCCATGGACGCACGCCCGCCTGGACCAGCTGCGCGCCGACGCCGGAGCCGGCGTCGACGAGAAATCGCGCGTCGCCGAGCGAGAGGAGCGTCGCGGGGCCCCGTCGCGTCGGGTTGGGGGGTGGACTTCCCGTGCCGAGCAGAACCGCGCGCATCTAGCTTTGGATACTAGCATGGCTGCGAGGCGGCCCCGACCTGTTCAGAACAGGCCGACGACGTTGCCGTTCGCGTCGATATCGACGCCTTCGGCGCCGGGCACCTTCGGGAGCCCCGGCATCGTCAGGATGTCACCCGCATAGGCGACGACGAAGCCGGCGCCGGCCGACAAGGCGGCGTCACGAATCGTGATCGTGAATCCGCGCGGCCGGCCGGGACGCTTGGGATCGTCGCTGAGCGAGTTCTGCGTTTTCGCCACGCACACCGGCAGGCGCCCGTAGCCGAGCGACTCGTAGCGCTTGAGCTTCGCCGCGGCCGCCGGCGCGAACGTCACCCCGTCGGCGCCGTAGACCTTCTTGGCGAGCGTCTCGAGCTTGCCGGTGAGCGGGAGCTCGTCGGGGTACAGATAGCGGAAGCTCGAGCGGTCGCTGGCGCGCACCGCGTCGAGCACCATGCCCGCCAGATCGGTGACGCCGGCGCCGCCGAGCTCCCAGCCGCGCGACTCGGCGCAGGGCACGCCCAGCGTCTTGCAGCTGGCCTTCACGGCGCTCACGGCCGCGTCCGTGTCGTCTGTGAAGCGGTTCAGCGCGACGACCGGCCCCAACCCGAACAGGCGCACGTTCTCCACGTGCTTGGCCAGGTTCTCCTCGCCGTGCATCGCCAGGGCGCGCGTCGTGACGACGATGACCGCCGCCGACGGCACGAGGCCGCCGGTCCGACACTTGATGTCCACGAACTTCTCGGCGCCGAGGTCGCTCGCGAAGCCGGCCTCGGTGACCAGGAACTCGCCGAGCTTGAGCCCAAGACGCGTGGCGATGAGGCTGTTGCACCCGTGGGCGATGTTGCCGAAGGGCCCGCCGTGCACGAGCGCCGGAGTCCCCTCGAGCGTCTGGACGAGGTTGGGCTTGATGGCATCCTTCATGAGGACGGCCATCGCGCCCGCGGCGCGAAGCTCGCGCGCGGTGACGAGCGTCCCCTCGCCCTTCTCGGCGACGACGACGCGCTCGACCCGGGCCTTGAAATCCTGCAGGTCACGCGCCAGACACAGGATCGCCATGATCTCGGATGCGACCGTGATGTCGAAGCCGCTCTCGCGCGGCACGCCGTGCGCCGGTCCGCCCAGGCCGATGACGAGACGACGGAGGGCGCGGTCGTTCATGTCGAGGACGCGCTTCCAGAGAATCCGCCGGACGTCGAGCTCGAGCGCGTTGCCCTGCGCCAGATGATTGTCGAGCATCGCGGCGAGCAAGTTGTGCGCCGCGGTGATCGCGTGCATGTCGCCGGTGAAGTGGAGGTTGATGTCCTCCATGGGCGCCAGCTGGGTGTGCCCGCCGCCCGTGCCTCCGCCCTTCACGCCAAAGACCGGTCCGAGCGACGGTTCGCGGATCGCGACGATGGCGCGCTTGCCGAGCCGACGCAGCCCGTCGGCCAGGCCGATCGTGGTGGTGGATTTACCCTCGCCCGCCGGGGTCGGCGTCATCGCCGTCACGAGCACGAGCGTGCCGTCGGGCCGGCCGCCGACTCGGTCGATCACCTCCCAGCGGATCTTCGCCTTGTAGCTTCCGTAGGGCTCGAGGTCAGCGCCGTTCAATCCGAGCGTCTCGCCGATCGCCTGGATCGGCTGGAGCTTCACGGCGCGGGCGATGTCGATGTCTTGTTTTCCCATTACGAGGTCCTCATGTGGGCTGCTTCGGCCGAATCGCGGAGCGGCCGAGGAGCGACTCCGGGCGAATCGGGAGGGTAGTGATCTGCACGCCGAGCTGGCGCACGGCATCGGCGACCGCGTTCGCGATCGTCGCCGGCGCGCCGATCGTTCCGCCCTCGCCCATCCCCTTGACGCCACCGGGGGTCACCGGCGAGGGCGTCTCGAGGTGACCGATCTCGAGCAAGGGCAAGTCGTCGGCCCTGGGAAGCGCGTAGTCCATCAAGGTCGCGGTGAGCAGCTGGCCGCCGTCGTCGTAGACGACGGACTCGAGGAGCGCCTCACCGAGGCCCTGGGCGACGGCGCCGTGGATCTGTCCCTCGACGATCACCGGGTTGATCACGCGCCCACAATCTTCCACGAGCGCATAGCGTCGCACGGCGACGCGTCCGGTGGCCGGATCGACCTCGACGACCGCGACGTGGACCGCGCCCGAGAAGGTCGGGCCGGGAAGGTCGCAATACACGGTCGCCTGCAGACCGGGTGCCTGGCCGTCCGGGAGGCCGCCGAGCGGCGGTGAATACGCGGCGCGCGTGATCTCGGCCAGGGCAAGCGAGCGATCGGGAAAGCCGCGCACGAAGGCGCGCCCACCGGCGAGCTCCACGTCGGCGGCCGCCGCCTCCAGCCGGTTCGCCGCGAGGGCTCTCAGCTTGTCGCCGACGCGATCGGCGGCGACGGCAGCGGTTCCAAGCATCGCGACCGTGCCCCGGCTCGCGAACGTGCCGCTGCCGCGCGGCGACTCGGCCGTGTCGACGCGCTGCAGTCGGACGTCCTCCAGCGGGAGCCCCAGACGATCGGCCACGATCTGCGCGATCGTGGTCGCGTGCCCCTGGCCCTGCGTCGGGAAGCTCACGGCGCACCGTACCGTCGCGTCCGCGTCCACCGTGACGGTCGCGGCTTCGATGCCGGGCACCTCGACCGCTCCGCGCCGGCGGAAGCCCGCCGATCCCATCCCCGTGTACTCGGTGTAGCACGCGATGCCGATCCCGACGAGTCGGCCGTCGGCGCGCGCGGTCTTCTGCTCGTGCCGGAGCTTGTCGTACTCGACCGCGGCCAGCGCCTCATCGAGCGCCTTCGGAAAATCACCGCTGTCGTAGATGTAGCCGGTGGCCGACGTGAACGGATAGGCCTCGCGCGGAATCAGGTTGCGCCGCCGGACCTCGGCCGGATCGAGCTGCAGACGCTCGGCGACGAGGTCGAGCATGCGTTCGGCCACGAACGCCCCCATCGTCATGCCGACGCCGCGATAGGCGCCGAGCGGGGGCTTGTGCGTCGCCAGCGCGAGCGCCTCGAACTCGTAGGCCGAGACCCGATAGGGGCCGGGCATGATGCTCGCGGTGCCGAGCGGCTCGAGGACACCGGTGGTCGGGTACGCATGGTACGCGCCATTGTCCGACACGACCCGCGACCGCAGGGCGAGCACGGTGCCGTCGTTCGCGGCGGCGATTTCGACCGTCGTCCGCTGGCCGCGGGCCTGAGACGCCGCCGCGAGATTCTCGCGGCGCTCCTCGAGCCATTTCACGGGGCGCCCGAGTCGTCGCGTGAGGGCGGCCACCGCAATGTCTTCGGGAAACACCTGCATCTTGAGTCCGAAGCCGCCGCCGACGTCGGGGCTCACAATCCGCACGCACGCCTGCGGCAGGCCGAGGGCTTCCGCGAGCGCCGTGCGCATCACCGATGGAGACTGGTTGCCCGACCAGATCGTGAGCGCCTCGCCATCCCAGTCGGCGAGCAGGCCCCGGAGCTCGAGCGGCGAGGGCGCGCAGCGGCCGTGCTCGAACGTCTCGCGGAGAACGATCGGCGCCCGCGCGAAGGCGCCATCGACGTCACCCTGGCGGTGGCGGCGCTGGAACAGGATCTGGTCGGACGCGAGTGCCTGGTCGATGGTGACGACGGCCGGCTTGGGCTCCCACTCGACGGTGACGAGCTCGCGCGCGTCGGCGGCGACGTACGCGGTCGCGGCCACGACGGCCGCCACCGCTTCGCCGCAAAAGCGGGCGACGCCGTCGGCCAGCGCCGGCCACGCCGTCGGTGTGAAGCCCGGGCCATCGAGCCGGGGCGAGAGCGGCCTCGTCACGGTTCGTAGATCCTCGGCGGTGACGACGGCCACGACGCCGGGCAGCGCGCGCGCCGCGGCGGCGTCGATCCGGACGATGCGCGCGTGCGCATGCGGGCTTCGCACGAAGCTCGCGAAGAGCATGCGCGGGAGCCCGAGGTCGTCCAGGTATCGCCCTCGGCCGGTCAGCAGCCGCGGGTCCTCGAGCCGCTTGATTCGCGTGCCCGTATAGCGCAGCGGCGGCGAGTCGCCCGCGCTCATTCGCCGAGCCGATGGAACACGAGGCCGTCCAGGAGCTTGGGGTAGAAGTGAGTGGACTTCTGCGGAAGCAGCTCGCCGCCGTGCACGATCGCCTGGAGCTCCTCGCCGGTCGTGGCGGCGATCAGGAATGCCGCCTGGTACTTGCCGTCGCGGGCGAGCTGGATCGCCTCGGCGCGGTCGGCGGTGTAGTCCACGTGCGTCTTCGCGTCGAGCTTCGCGTCGCTGATGCCGAGCAAGGGGCGAAGCAACCCTTCGTGGAGGATCGAAACGGCGAGCCCCCGCCAGGCCGCTGACCTCTTCTCGGGCCACGCGATGTGGTCACGCGCACCCGGCTTGAGTCGCAGGAGCGCCGCGTCCGTTCCGGCCACCACGGCGATCGACCGGTTATCGAGCTCGACGGTCAGCGGATCGGCCAGCGGTGACACCTCGAACCAGCGGGACGCCATCTGGACGAAATCGTCGAAGTCGAAGCCCTGGACGCCGTGCACGAGACGATGATTCGGCAGGATCGTCAGTCCGGGCGCCTCCAGCGCGAAGAACGCCATGAGCTTGTGGCGGGCGTCCGGATGGCGCTCAGCGTAGGCGACCGCCGTCTCGTATCGGTGGTGGCCATCGGCGATGATCACCTGGCGGGCCACCATCAGCTCCCGAACGTGACTCACCGCCGCCTCTTCGGTCAGGCGCCACAGGCGATGAAGCTCGCCCTTGAGATCGCGCGCCTCGGCGATCGGGTCGCCGATCGGTGTCGTGGCACGCCGAAGCTCGCCGCCTGGATCGGCGGTCAGCATGAACAGCAGGCCGATGTCGGCGGCGGTCGCCTCGAGGAGCTGCATCCGGTCTCGCTTTGGCCCGGCGTGCGTCCGCTCGTGCGGTAGCACCACGCCGCGCTCGTAGTGGCTGACCTCGCCGAGCGCGACGAAGCCCATGCGCGTCACCAAATGGCCGTCCGCCGTATACGTCTGGTGATAGGGATAGATCGCGGGGCGCTCGTCGCGAGACCACACGCCGTCGGCCAGCCAGCCGTTGAGCACATCGCGGGCGTCACGATACTTGTCGGTCGCGTCCTTGGGATGGCTCACACGGACGATGTTGTACCGGCTCATCGTGTACAGGCGGTCCTGCATCTCGGGACTGATCTGGTCGTACGGCGGCGCCACGACCGCCGAGATGTCACGCGCCTCGCTGCCGGCGTAGCGATAGCCTCGAAGGGGCCTGATCTCCATGTCTCTCGTGTCGGTCGCGTCGACGAGGCACTGTCGATCCAAACTCGCGCCAAGTCAAGGGTACCGTCGCCCGATCCGAGGTAAACTGTCGCCCACCAGTCTTCGAGGAGAGGATGCCGATGGACGAGACCGCGGTGGCCGCGACGACGGGCGTCGCCCAGGTGTTCGATCTGAACGCCCTCAAGGCGTTCGCCCCGGACAAGCGTGTGCGCAAGATGCTGTTCAAGACCGATCAGCTCTGGTCCGAGATCGCCTGCTACGAGCCGGGCCAGTCGACGGTCATGCACAGTCACCCGCGCGAGGAAGAGGCGATCTACGTCCTCGAGGGCGCCGCGAACATGAGCATCAACGGCGACGAGGTCGTCGTGCCCGCCGGCGCGATCGTGAAGTTTCCCGCCAACGTCCCGCACGACGTCCGGAACCTCGGCCGCGAGCGCTGCGTGATCATGTTCCTCAAGATCAATCCCAAGGTGCTCAAGGCCGGCGGCGCGGGCGCCGCGGGGTAGCCCGGGAGGGTACATGGGAAACGTCGAGCGCTGCGACAAGACGCTGCCGACCAACGAAATGATCTATCACGTCCGTCGTGATGCGGCCTTGCGGGCGCGATTTCTGACCGACCTCCAGGGCGTCGCCCGTGAGTTCGGCCTGAGCCGCGCCGAGTACGAGGCCGTGCGCGACAAGGACCCGAAGCGGATGATGGACCTGGGCGTCCACCAGTACTACGTGCCGCAGATTCTGCGGCTCTTCTTCGGCGCCGCGCACAACAGCAACGCGAGCGCCGCGCTCGAGTGCTACCAGCGCGCGTTCCCGGAGGAAACGGCGAAGGCGATGGCGCTCCAGGCCCGGCTCGAGCGGGGCCGGTGATGGCCGAGATCGTCGCCGCGATGGCCATGACGCATTCGCCCGGCCTCACCGGGTGGTTCTCGCGGGCCTCCCGGGACTATCAGGAGCTCGCGCTCCAGGCGACCGCCGAGATGCGGCGCCAGCTGGTGGCCGCCCGTCCGGATGTCGTCGTGATGTTCAGCAACGACCACCTGCTCAACTGGCCGATCAACAACGTGCCGGAATACACCGTCGGCATCGCCGAGGAGCACGTCGGGCCGGCCGAATGGTTCGACGAGTGGCTCGCGATGGAGAAGTACCGCGTGCCCGGTCACTCCGGGATCGCGCGATGGCTCGTCAACGAGGGCGCGCGACGCGGCTTGGCGCTCGCGTACCTGCGCGAGATGCAGTACGACGACGGCATCTCGGTGCCGACGCACTATCTGAATCCCGACGCCCAGTTCAAGCTGGTCCCCGTCACGATGAACTGCACGGTGCCGCCGATTCCGACACCGGAGCGCGCCTACCACGTCGGGACCCTGATGCGCGAGATGCTCCGAGCCTATCCCGGCGACGAGCGCATCGCCGTCGTCGCGACCGGCGGCCTCTCGCACGAGCCGGGCGGGCCCCGCTACTTCTGGGTCGACGAGGAGTTCGATCGCTGGTTTCTCGACTTTCTCAAGCGCGGCGACCACGCGGCGCTGCTTCGTGAGTGCACGCTCGAGCGGATGGAGGAGGCCGGCTCCGGCGGGACCGCGGAGCTGCTCGCCTGGGTGCTGGTCCTCGCCTTCACGCGCGGACCGGCGGACGTGCTCGCCTACATGCCCGCCATCGCATGGCGATCGGGCACGGGCATGGTCGTCTGGAACGGGCTCGCGCGATGATCGGAGGAGCGTAGACGATGGCGACCACGCACCATCTCGATCGCGGGACGGTCCACCGGGAGTGGAACAATGCATTGCCGCCGCGGCTCACGATCGATCCGGGCGACACCGTGGTGTTCGACACCCGCGATGCCGCCGACGGCTATTACTCCACGAAGTCGACGCACGCCGACGTCCTCGCGCGGGGACCGTTTCGCGGCCATCCCCTCACCGGGCCCGTCGCCGTCCGGGACGCCCGGCCGGGTGACGTCCTCACGGTCGAGATCATCGACGTGAAACCGGCGGCCGAGTTCGGCTGGACCGCGATCCGCCCCGGGCGGGGCTTGATGCCGGAAGCCGAGTTTCCGAAGCCGTTCCTGAACATCTGGGATCTGACCGCGGGGACCCACGCGCGGATGGGCCGCGATCTCCGGGTTCGAGTCCCCATCGCGCCCTTCCCCGGGGTGATGGGCGTGGCCCTCGACGAGTCAGGGGGGCACAGCACGATGCCGCCGCGGAAGAACGGCGGCAACATGGACATCAAGCAGCTGGTCGCGGGCACGACCTTGCTCCTGCCCGTGTGGGTGGACGGCGCGCTGTTCAGCGTCGGCGACGCCCACGCGGCCCAGGGCGACGGCGAGGTGTGCGTCACCGCGATCGAGATGATGGCGCAGGTCACGCTCCGCTTCGGACTCGAGGCCCGACGCGGATTCCGCGAGCCGCGGTTCCGGACGCGCGGGCCGATCTCCTCGGCGCTCGAGCGCGGGCCGTGCTACGTCACGACCGCCCACGGCCCCGATCTCTTTGCCGGCGCCCAGCACGCGATCCGCTACATGATCGAGCACCTGGTGGAGGAGCGCGGGCTCAGCCGCGAGGAGGCCTACATCCTCTGCAGCGTCGCCGTCGACCTGAAGATCAGCGAGATCGTCGACGCGCCGAACTGGATCGTGTCGGCGTTTCTTCCCGAAACCGTCTTCGCATGAGCCGCGATCGCACCCGGCTCGACCACTAGGAGCAATCATGCACCACGGTGTCTTCATCTTCCCGACGGACTACTCGATTCGGATCGACGAGCTGGCGCGGGCCGCCGAGGAGCGCGGCTTCGAGTCGCTGTTCGTGACCGAGCACACCCACATTCCAACGAGCCGCCGGTCGCCGTTCGCGGGCGGCGGTCCCCTGCCGAAGGAGTATTCCCACACGCTCGACCCGTTCATCGGGCTCATGGCCGCGGCGGCGGCGACGCGGACCCTGAAGCTCGGGACGGGCATCTGTCTCGTCATCGAGCACGATCCCATCACCCTGGCGAAGACGATCGCGAGCCTCGATCTCCTCTCGAACGGACGGTTTCTGTTCGGCATCGGAGCCGGATGGAACGCGGAGGAGATGGAAAACCACCACACGGTCTTCAAGACGCGGTTCCGGCTCTTGCGCGAGCGGATTCTCGCGATGAAGGAGATCTGGACGAGGGACGAAGCCCAGTATCACGGCGAGTTCGTCAACTTCGATCCGATCTGGTCGTACCCCAAGCCGGTGCAAAAGCCGCATCCGCCGGTGCTGCTGGGCGGCGAGAGCGGGCACACGCTCCAGCGCGTGGTGGATTTCTGCGACGGCTGGTTCCCCCGCGGACGAAACGCCGACGCGATCCTGCCTGGTCTCGCCGACCTCAAAGCGCGCGCGACACGGGCCGGTCGCGACGCGTCGAAGATCTCGGTGTCGGTGTTCGGCGCAAAGGCGGAGCGCGCGACGCTCGACACCTACGCCTCCGCCGGGATCACGCGCGCGATCTTGAGG
>Ga0066667_10000619_pt1 | contig 12233 bp, 16 predicted proteins | sample GraSoiAngelo_116_FD_133943 | JGI IMG/M metagenome (GOLD analysis project Ga0066667, IMG submission 133943) | Grasslands soil microbial communities from the Angelo Coastal Reserve, California, USA - 14_0903_16_30cm | ecosystem: Environmental > Terrestrial > Soil > Grasslands | place: USA...
TGTCCGCTGCCGCCCCCCGGCAACCGCCTCTCGATTCCCCTCCCGGTCGGCGAGCTCCGCTATCACGAATCGAACTAGCCGTCAGCAGCATCTGAATGCTCAGGGCGGACACGCGTCTGGGCTGCGGGGCACGAAGTTCCCGATAACGGAAGGCCTTAAGTGGTGGAGACCTAGCTCGCAACGATCGGCATGATTTCCCTCGCAGCAACACCGTAGCAGCTAGGCTGAACGTAGCCCCGTCGAAAACCTTAATACCAAAGAGTTGACTCGCAATCAGAGGCTTCAGCAGGAGTGAAATTCCCAGTCCCAGGGCCATGCCAAAAAGGGTCACTATTAGTCCATGTCGGAATATGAGCAGAAGAATATTCGCGTTAGAGGCGCCAATCGCAATACGAATTCCGATCTCCCGAGTCCGACGCGTTACGACGTAACTCAAGACAGCATAGAGACCAACGGACGCTAGCACTAACGCCAAAGCTGCGAAAATCGTGAGAAGCAGTGTCACGAACTTCCGCTTTTGCAGAGATGCAGCGAGTAAATCCTGCATTGAGTTGACATCGTACACCGGGACGCTGCTGTCGACCTCGTTGATTGCTTCTCGGATAGCGGCCACAAATGCTGTCGGATTGGCTCTTGTTCTGATTATGAGTGTCGTTCCAGCATATCCGGGAATATAGATCATTCCTGTGGACTCTGCGGCGAGATCGGTGTCACGCACGTCGCCGACCACGCCGATAATCGTTGCCCAACCGTCCGCCTCGTTCCCGATTTCGGAACCGATGGGGTCCTGATTCGGCCAGAAACGTTTGGCGAGCTTTTCGTCGATGATCGGACACTGCCTTTTCCTAGCGAGTTACCCACTCGCATTTCCGCAGCAGTGTGGAAGCGTCAACTAACTAACTAATTAGGGGTATCTTCAGTGCTGCGAAGTATTGTGGCGTGACTAACGTCACGTTCGCGAATGGTTCTGGCTTGGTGGGGTCAACTTGGCGTCCCTTAATGTCAAACGTAGTGTTGTAGCCCTCAGAAGCGAAAGGAGCTCCTGTCGCGATTGCAGCTTGTGATACACCAGGCACTGAAGAAATCCGATCCAGAAGCGATGCAGAAAAGGAGGCCACGTGCAACGGATCGTAAGGTGTTGACGAGGCAGTTTTACCCGAATTGATTGCCGCTACGGGAAGGGAGAAGCGCATCGTTAGCACGTTGTCAGGAACAAAACCCGGCTTGATCTCGACGAGCCGTTCGAATGTTCGGAGCAGTAACCCCGACGCCACCAATAGCACGAGGGCGAACCCCACCTGCGAGACTATCAACGCGTTAGCAAACGATCGACGATCCATAGTTGCGCCGCGACCACCGATTTTCAGGCTCTCAGCAACTTGCACGCGCGTTGAAAGAAATGCCGGCAGCACTCCGAACGGTGCACTGCTGATCACACAGATTGCGAATGTCCAAAATGACCACCCGCACGTCAAGATGAACATCGGCAATCCGTGGCAGGTCGGCGGGCGCAAATCCTATGAGCGTTCGGAGCAAAGCTCCGGCTAACAGAAAACCCAACCCTCCGCCAGCCAAAGCAAGCAACACACTTTCGGTGAAAAGTTGGCCGACGAGCCGTATGCCTTGGCAACCGAGAGCGCTTCGGATGGCAATTTCGTAAGGAGGCCCCTCATTCCGCACCATAACCAGATTCGCGACATTAGTGCATGCCAGTAAAAGCAATAGCCCGACGGCAGCCCATACTAGGTATAGTATAGCTGATTCTCTACGTCCCCAACCTCTTCATCCATGAGCGACCGAACTTCAACGTGAAATTGCGCAAAGGTACCTCCGTTGAAATGGGCTGCAGAGGTTTCCATTCCAACCTGCGCTTGTTTGAGATTCACGCCAGGAGCTAAGCGTGCCCCAACATGGTGTATCCGACATACCAGCGATATTTTGGCGATAACGACTCTCCTGGTTGAATACTGCTGGAATCCAGATTTCCACGTGAGGATAAAGAGCTTCAATTTCCTTCGGCAAGACACCGATGATCTCGTAACTCTTTGCGTCAAGGCGTAACTCACGACTGACGACGGCCGGATCGTTTCCAAAGAGTCGGTGCCAAAGTCCGTGACTGAGCAGAACCACTCGCGCACTTCCATTCGTATCGTCCTGACTTGTGAAGTCGCTTCCTAGCTCCGGACGGACCCCCAGCAGCGAAAATAACTGTGACGTCGCCTCCATCCCCTGCAAGCGCAATGCTTGTCCCGTCAGAGTTAGGTCCGTTCGCTTTAGAGCTGCGGTCGACTCGAAAAGATCCGTCCTCTGGCTGAATCACGAAATTGCAGCACAGAGACTGTCGTCCGCGGGAGGTTCAACGTGGAAAATTGGTCGTGCACCACAACTACATTTTGCGGATCCCGAATTGGGAGGCGACGCACCAGAACGGCGCTGACTACGGTGAATATAGCGGCGTTTGCACCGATCGCGAGAGCGAGTGTCAGAAGCACAGTCGCCGTAGACTTGGGACTCTTTCTTAGCACGCGAGCTGCATACAGAACATTGTTCCACATAGGAATCATGGTTGCGCCTTGATGGTTGGATACGGAATTCCCAGTTGCTCGAGATAACTCTTATACCGTGCGGGGTCGTAGTAGAACTTCCGCAGTTGCGGAAGAAACCTTTCCATCTTTTCCTTGTTCATTTCAATTGCCGGATTGTCCTCAGGACTCAGGAACGACGAATAGTGGATGTCCTTTGTCTGCACGTTGCGGAAATATTCCCACGCCTGCTGAACCAGTTGCGGTTGCAACAAAAAGTCAAGCGCGGTGAGCGCTTGGACTTTTGCGCCGGCAGTGGATCCCTTGTGCGCAATGGGCGTGGCCATAGCCACGGCGTTCGGCCAACTGTGGCCTGGCAAGCTGGGGATGTTCGCGGGGTAAAACAGATACGTCATGGGCACATTCCAGGAAATGTCGCCCACATCATCGGATGCGCCTCCCGTTAGATTTTTCGCTGGTTCGGAGAGCGGTTCAATTTTCTCCCTCAATCCTTCCACCTTGGCGCCGATTTCTTTCTGGAGCGCTTTGGCCAGCGTCTGATCTGCTTCGCTCCACTTGGGCATGCCCACGGCTTCGATGTTTTTCTGTTGGGCCTCTGCGATGACCTTGTTAAAGAAAGCCGGCCAGGCCGAGCCCACCAGCTTGTGGTCCACGGTCGTGCCGGTCATCTTCGCTGCCGAATCGGCGATGGAATTTCCCAGATCGTACAGCTCTCTGATGTGTGAATAATCCAGTTCGCGGAAGTAGTATCAAACTGCGGCTTCGGACGGAACGACGTTTGGCTGATCGCCACCGTTGATGATGACGCGATGCGAGCGCTGGGCGGGCCGTAGATGCTCGCGGCGAAAATCCCAGCCCGTGTCCATCAGCTCGACGGCGTCGAGCGCGCTTCGTCCCTCCCAAGGCGCCATCGCCGCATGGGCCGCTTTGCCGCGGAAGAAATATTGCACGGAAACCAGACCGCTAAACATGCCGTTTCCTGTGGCGTAAGAAGTCGCAAACTCCGACCCGACGTGCGCTCCCAGCACCATGTCTACATCGCGGAACAATCCAGCACGCACATAGAAAGCCTTTGTCCCCAGCAGTTCCTCCGCAACCCCGGGAAAAATCTTGAGCGTTCCGGCAAGGTGATGCTCTTCCAGCAGTTTCCTCAAGACGAGCGCGGCGGTTACGTTTACCGCCATGCCGGAGTTGTGGCCTTCTCCGTGTCCAGGCGCGCCATCTATCAATGGATCGTGATACGCCACTCCAGGCTTCTGAGAAGCACGCGGAATGCAGTCAAGGTCCGTGATAAAACCAATCACCGGCTTGCCGTGGCCATAAGAGGCCACCCAAGCCGTGGGAATGCCAGCAATTTCGCGTTCGATGTGGAAGCCGTTCTTCTCCAGGATGCCCGTGACGTAGCGCGACGTTTCGTACTCCTGGAAGCCAAGTTCGCTGAAGCTGAAAATTTCGTCGACCATCTGCTGCGTGAGCGTCTGCAGCTTGTCGACCTCTTTGATGGCCTCCTCCTCCAATGTGCGGAGTGCGCCAGGCTGCTGACCTAAAAGAGCCGGCGCTGCACAGAGGGTCAAAAACAAAACGACAAAAGAAACTGTTTTCATGGCTTTCTCCGCTCCAATGCCGCCCGCATACTACATCCAATACCCCAAAGCAAATACAGGCAAATTGGCGCAATCCTCTCAAATAACGGAAATCCGGCCACGAATAACCTTCACACCTGCCTTTGAAAATTGATAGCTGCTATCGGAAAATATAAGCTTAGGCAAACATGGGCTTCGCGAACTCCAAATTAGAGGGCTCCAACCACGATTCTCCGGCCCGCGAAAAGCTCATCACTTTGCGCCTGGCCCTTCTTCGTGTGCACAAGAAACTCCTCGAAATGGAGCGGCGGACCTACGAGCGCGAGCACGGCCACGTCAACGCCGGCGAATTATTTCAGTTGGTCGTGGATCATTCGCAATTCGCGTGGCTACACAATATTTCCGAGTTTGTCGTGCGCATCGACGAATCCCTCGCCGCTAAAGAACCCATCACTCCCGAATACACCAGCGCGACGTTTTCCCTGGCGCGAAAAATGTTTGTCCCCACGGAATCCGGCGATGGCTTCCAGAAAAAATATTTCGACGCCATTCAAAATGATCCGGCCGTGGTGATCGAGCATGCCGAACTGGCCAGGCTCTTCAACAACGAGCCACCGGACTCGTCGGGCGCTTAGGCTCCTGCGAATTCCTGGTAAAATTTCACGGTTGGCCGGCGGAATTTCATGAGCGCATCGCAGATCCTGGCGCTCGGCTAAGTTCGCGCCAAAAAAATGGACACAGCCCGCGGGGTGCGTGTGGAACTAAACCTGGATGACGTGGTCGTCAGCAACAATCAACAATCCAGCCGGTTCGAGGCCACCGTGGACGGGCTTCGCTCGCTGATTACGTATCGCCGCTTCCCAGACCGCCTCGTGTTGCAGCACACAGAAGTGCCTGCGCCGCTCGAAGGCAAAGGGCTGGCGGCCAGGCTCACCCGCGCCGCGCTCGATTTCGCGCGCGCCAATCATCTTCGCGTGGTTCCACTTTGTCCTTATGTGTCCAGCTTCCTCCGCCGACACCGCGAGTATCAGGATTTGCTTTCCCCGAGCGATCTTCAGAAGATTCTGTCGCATTGAAATTGACTTCGCATGGTCACGCCTAGAATGTCCTCGCCACAGTCTTCATCCAGCAGCGCTCTCAAAGAATCGCACGCGAAAATTTCCATGCGGCGGATTCGTCGCTCCGAGCTCCCGGAGGACACCATCGAGCTATCGCGCTTCCTGATCGGCAAAGTCGTGGTGCACGAACTCCCGGCAGGGCGCGTCAGCGGGCGCATCGTGGAAACCGAAGCTTATCCTCCGGGCGACCCCGCCGGACATCATTTTCGCGGGCCCACGCCGCGCATCCGCTCGATGTATCTCGCTCCCGGCCACGTCTACGTTTTTTTCAATTACGGCAACCACTTCATGCTCAACGTCGTCAGCGAGCGCCCGCAAACCGCCGCGGCCATTCTGATTCGTGCGCTCGAGCCGCTCGACGGAATCGAAATCATGCAGCGGCATCGCAAAACCACCGAACTCTTGGATCTCACGCGCGGCCCGGGGCGTCTCGCGCAAGCGCTGCAAATCGACCGCCGCCATGACGGCGTCGATCTTTGTGGGGATGAAAAACTTTGGCTTGGCGAAATCGACCATCCCGTGGGTGCCATCGGCAAATCCGTGCGCATCGGCATCACGCGGGCTGCCGACAAGCTGCTTCGTTTTTTTGAACGCGGCAATCCTTTCGTGAGCGGTCCAAAACGGCTTCTTCAACCATCGCCGAGACCTCGGAAGTCCCCCGCGCGCCCTGCGTGATCCTGGTGTCATCGCAGAAAACACGCCATTCATCACGCATTTTTTTACTAATAGGAATCTCGCTCGCATTGGCAACCATTTCGTGCCAGAATGAATTCGGCGAGCGCCTTGGTCCCGGCGCCTTCGCAATTTAAGTCTCGACGATCCAGTCCCGTCCAAGACGCCACCGCGCTTACGCGAAGTCCAACCGGCGGAACGTGTTTGCATTCACTGGAGGCAAGAATCCCCCGGTTCGAGGTGCTATATGAGTTTCTCCTGGAAACAGTACGAAGCCCAGGTCATCAACAATACCTTTCCGTTGCTGCAGTATATAGGCGGCTCCAGCGAATCCGCCGTTTTCCTCACGCAACTCGCCGGCCCGCAATCCTCCAAAGCCGTAGTCAAACTGTTTCCTGAAGAACTGTCGGTTGATCTGCAGCTTTCTCTCTGGCGCCGCGCTTCCAAACTCACGCATCCCAATTTGCTTCAGTTGTACCAGGGCGGCCGTTGCCGTCTCGCGGACATGGATCTTCTCTACGTCGTGATGGAATACGCTGAAGAAGATCTTTCTCAGATTCTCCCGCAACGCGCCCTGACGCCTGCGGAAATAAAGGACATGCTCGGGCCTGTGTTGGACGCGTTGAGCGATTCGCATGGGCAAGGCCTGATCCATTCACGTTTGAAGCCATCGAACATTTTGGCCACCAGCGATCAGGTCAAACTTTCGACCGACCGGCTTTTTCCCGCCGGTGAAATTCGCAAATCTTCGGCGAAACGCTCGGCGTACGACGCGCCGGAAACCGCAAATCAGGCGCTCACCGCCGCAAGCGACGTTTGGTCGCTGGGCGTGATGCTCATCGAGGTGCTGACGCAACGGGTCCCCACCGGGCAACCGGGCACGCCGGCGCCGGAATCGCTTCCGCAGCCGTTCCGCGACATCGCCCAGCATGCCCTCGAACGCGATCCCAAGCTTCGCTGGAGCATCGCCCAAATCGCGGCCAGCCTGAATCCTCGCGCCGCCGCCGCAGCGCAAAGCGCGTCTCCGTTGTTGGTTCCCGTACCGCCGGTTCCAGCGGTTCCTGCCGCAAAGCTGCAGGCCCCGAAACCTGCGCCCTTGGTACCGCCGCCCCCTCCTCCGGCGCCAGCGCCGAGACGGCCTCTTTTCTCTCCCCCGGCCGCGAGAGCTCCGAAGCCTGCATCACCGGCGCCACCCGCGCCGGTGATGCCGCCCATCCTGCCGCCGCTCGCGAAAGCGCCGGGGTCGGCGCGGCCCGTAATACCGCCGCTCGGAAGGGCTCCGTTGCCCGAGAGTTGGAAGGTGGGCGGCGCAAAACGAGACATTGTCCTTCCCAGCTACGTCATCGCGATTGGGTTTGCGGTCTTGGTCGTCGGTGCAATCGTCGCGCTACCCAAATTCCTCGGCAGGCGCGTGGAGTCTTCCACTCCTGCCGCTCCAAGGACCACCGCCCGTGCGGCGTCGCGGGAATCCACCGAACAACCGGCAAGCTCGGAAGTTTCCCGGAACGCAAAACCGAGTTCTTCTGCCAGCCGGGATTCGTTGAAAACCGCGGCAACGAAACCAGCGGCGAAAGAAATTTCCCAGCCGCCAGCCGTTTCTCCCTCTCCCGCTTCCTTGCGAACCGAAACGAGAGCTGCAACGAGCACACCGGCGAGTTCCACAACCGGTACCGCTGCCAGTTCCGGTCCAGCTTCCGGTCAGGGCGAAGTGCTGGACCAAATCTTGCCGGACGTTCCTGACAAAGCGCTGGCGACGATTACCGGCAAGGTGCGCGTGACGGTGCGCGCTCATGTCGATGCTGCCGGCAACGTTTCAGACGCCGAGTTCGAGAATCCCGGCCCGAGCAAATTTTTCGCGGATCTCTCCCTCAAAGCCGTTCGCCGCTGGGAGTTCACTCCGCCGGAAGTGAATACGCGCAGCGTTCCCAGCGAATGGCTGGTGCGCTTCGAGTTTTCAGCGTCCGGCGTGCAGGCATTTCCCAAGCAAATCACCCCGTAGTCTTTTTGGTGCTTCTGTCTTGTTGTTTCTCTTGTAGGGGCGCAATTCATCGCGTCCCCGCTTCACACTCCCTACGGGAGTTCCCGTATTCCTTTCCCTCGGGCAAAGGGAGGAGCCCGCCACCCCCGGTGCTGTGGGATGGTTGTTAAAACCAAGGACTCTTGTATTGTCATGAAAAGAAACAAGATAGAAAGAGGCAAAGCACTGATGGGTAGCGGGTAGTGGTGGTGAGTACCGTAAAGTTATGCGTAAATTTCGAAATGTGTGGGGATAGAGGCCCTCCAAGGGGGGAGCGATGGGGACGCAGATTACGCCGATGTTGGCGGTGAGCGACGGGAAGGCGGCGATGGAGTTTTACAAAGCGGCGTTTGGGGCGACGGTGTTGTGGGACCTGGACGGACAGGTTGCGGGACTAGAGATTGATGGCGCGCCGTTTTTTCTGGCGGAGGAGGCGGCGGAGTACGGCACGCGCGGGCCGGCGTCGGCGGGATTCACAACGGTGCGGATTGAGCTGTTTGTGGACGATCCCGGAGCGGTGCAGAAGAAGGCGTTGGCGGCGGGTGCCCGGGTGCACAGTCCGGTAGAGGAACACGAGCACGAGACGACGGGGCCGCGGCCGATCCGGAGGATGCTGCAAGGGGCGGTGGTGGATCCGTTTGGGCATCTATGGTTGATCGGGAAGATTCTAGAGTGAAGAAAGGCGGAAATTCGGAAAACATTTAACGCAGAGGGCCACGAGACGCAGAGAAGAGCTAAAAAAGGAAATGGAAAATCGGTAAAAGATGCGCAGGCCATGGAAACGCTGAAGGAGTTGAAAGGTTTTAAAGTTCGAAGGTTTGAACCCAAAGGACCGAGCGAAAAGCAGATCCCTCACTCCCCATTCGCAAAAAACGCGACTGCGTTCGGGATGAAAACAGAGAGAGTGGCGAAAAGAAAGATGCCGGGCTGATCAGGGGGCGTTCCCAACGTGGAAACCTTCCAACGTGCCACATTCAAACGCTTCCTTGCCCGCTTGCAAACGTCCGGCGCTCCATCTACGCTACTCGCAGGGGAAAAAGAAAACACCTTGATGCCCAATCTTTCACCGGAAAACCTCGCGCTGTACTTCATTTTGTTTGTGGTCTTTCTCTTTTCGACCACGTGCCACGAAGCGGCTCACGCGCTGGTGGCAAAAATCGGCGGCGACGAGACGGCTTTCCTGGGCGGGCAGGTGACGCTGAATCCCGTGCCGCACATCCAGCGCGAGCCGTGGGGCATGGTGATTATTCCCATCCTGATGCTGGTCTTGAACGGCTCGATCATTGGGTGGGCCAGCGCGCCGTACGATCCGCATTGGGAACGGCGCCACCCGCACCGGGCGGCGTGGATGGCTCTGGCGGGCCCGGCGACGAATTACACGCTGATGCTGATTGCCGCGATTGCCTTGCGCCTGGGATGGACCCAAGGGTGGTTACACCAAGGTTCGTTTGCCGAGACGCTGATTGGCGCCACGTTTTCGCTCAATCTCTTGTTGGGCACGTTCAACCTGCTTCCGGTGACGCCGCTGGACGGCAGCACGGCCATCATGCTGTTTATGGGCGAGGACCGCGCGCACCGGTACCTGGATTGGCTGCGCGGAAATCAGTACGGCATCCTCGGCTTGGTGGTGGCGCTGGTGGCGTTCCGGTATGTTTACGGACCGATTGAGGCTTTTGCCCGAGGAATATTGTTGTGGAGCCATTTCTGACTGCCAAGGATTCGCGGCTTTTTGCCTCGGCTTTGCTGCACCAATTGTGAACATTCCGAAGGGAAGCGTCCCGGCTGCGCACAGTTTCAAGATGCATGCGCGCTAGCGTCTAAGTCATTTCATTTCATTTACGTAACGCACGGACCTGGTGGCCCGGTCTGCAATTCTCCACCCTGGAGGTCGCGCAGGCCTGCGATCGAACGCCAGCCCCTGGCCACCACTTGCAGCGTTGAGGTTTCGGGCTGGGACTCTTCCCATACTTTTTTCGGACTCTGCCGGAAGGAAGAAACCGGCAAGCGACTGACACTCCTGCACCGACTTGCTCCCGGTGCGATGATTTTCGTGGCCTGGCTCAGCCGACCGACGGCGAGCGCGCATTCCCCGCAGCCTAGGAAGCCGAAGCCTTGCCCTAGTTCCGAGTAGCCCATTCGGTTGTGATATGCTTTTGCTCCCCGTTTCGCTGACCGAAGCCAAGCAAAAGGAGAATGCAAAAAATGAGGAACAAATCCCTGTTAGGGACGCTCGTCGCGCTCCTTCTGATCACCGGCGCGGCCGCAGCGGCCTCCGCGCAAGAAGTGTCGCAGGCGGAAAAGGGCCGCGCGCTGCAGTACCTCGAATCGACAAAGAAAAATGTCCTGGAGGCGACAAAAGGCCTTTCCGAAGCACAGTGGAACTTCAAGCCAGCGCCGGATCGCTGGTCGGTGGCGCAAGTGATGGAACACATCGCGGCGGCGGAGGATTTTCTCCGGGAAACAACCAAGGAAAAAGTCATGACGGGACCGGCGGGAGATCCCGGACGGGACTTCAAGAAGACGGACGAAGCGGTTCTGACCATGGTCCCCGACCGTTCGCACAAGGCGCAGGCGCCGGAACCGCTTGTGCCCAGCAACCGTTTTGGCTCTCCGGATGGTTCAGTGAAGCATTTCCTCGAGAGCCGCGCGGTGACCGAAGATTTCCTGAAGAGCACGGCGGGATTGCGCGATCACGTGATGGACAGCCCGCTGGGGAAGCTGGATGGCTACGAGTTTGTCCTGTTCATCGCGGCGCACAGCGAGCGGCACACCAAGCAGATCAACGAAGTGAAAGCGGATCCGAATTTTCCAAAGAAGTAGCCCACTCTGGAACTAGAAGAAGAAGCGATGTGCCGCGCGGGAGGAAATCTTTGCGCGGCGCAATCGTTTGGGCCGCTGCGCATCGCCACGCGGCCACTCCCCATCAAAACAAATCTCCATCCGGAAGTTACTTCCGAGATGAAGAGGTAAAAACGAATCTTGCCGCGAACACCAGCTAAGAGTATCTTTCTGCCAAACCCGGGTGCCCAAAAACAATAACTCATCTTTTTAACGGAGGAATTTCGATGAAGAAGAATCAAGGGGGGAGAGTTTGTATGGTCTTGGCTGGGATTGTGGCTCTGGCGCTGGCGGCTTCCAGCCAGGAGAAAAAAGAAAGCGCGGAGGCGCACAAGATCGTGCACTTCGGCGACTTGAAATGGACCCCGATCATAAAGGGATGCGATCTCGCACCGGTAGCGGGGGATATGAATGCCGAGGGCGCACCATTCGTGCTGCGGATCCGCTGCGCGGACCGGGCGAAGATTCCCGCGCATTGGCATCCGACGGATGAAAACGTGACGGTGCTCAAGGGAACTTTTCTTGTGGGGATGGGCGAATCGTTTGACGAAAGCAAGTTACAGACGATGAACGTCGGAAATTTTGTGACCGTGCCCAAGGAGATGCGGCATTTTGCCATGAGCAAAGGCGAGACCATCGTGCAGGTCCACGCCATGGGGCCATTCAAGGTGAATTGGGTGAATTCGTCGGAAGTGCAGGCGCCGGATGCGCAGGCTGCGGCGGCAAAGCCGAAGTCGTGAGCCTGAGTGAAAAGGCGTTTCCGCGGTTTACTGTTGCTTGATTAAGGCTGGGCTCCAATTAGGAAGATTGCCCGTTCGAGCGCAATCTCGCTATGATGAGGACGCGTCTTCCGCGGAGACAAATACTACGTGGCGGAATGCTTCGATCTGCCAGCGGTGACGCAGGCAGCCACGCTCGATGAATTGATGTCCAATGTGAAACAGGCGATCGCCCTCCAATTAGAGGGCGAAAATCCCGCTGACTTTGGATTGGCGCCCGGCGCCTCCATTCTAGCGAGTTACGAATTGGAACCCGAACCGCAGGCGCATGCCTAACTAAGCTCAAGGTTCTCTCCGGCGCTTAAGTAGTTAAGATTCTTGCTTCGTTTGGCTTGGAAGTCGTGGCGCAACGAGGAAGCCATATGAGGTTAAGAAGAACCCCTGCAGATGGTACAGGCAGACACTCACAGTTCTGAATCATCGCGAATTGAATCGTGGAACTCTGTTGGCGATCCACCGGCAAGCCCTTCGCTATCTTCGAGCCGAGCAACTCGCGCCACATTTCTTCACGAACTGAGTGTGTTAGAATTTTCCCGCCGACGCGCGAGAGTGCGCGTCGACCGGAGCGTGGAACTTCGGGCTCTGTGCAACGAGGTCCCGCGAACCCCGCCAGGCCCGGAAGGGAGCAACGGTACCGGGTATGCCTCGGGTGCCGCAGATCACCCGAAGTTCCTCTCGCCGAA
>Ga0066667_10000624_pt1 | contig 12198 bp, 13 predicted proteins | sample GraSoiAngelo_116_FD_133943 | JGI IMG/M metagenome (GOLD analysis project Ga0066667, IMG submission 133943) | Grasslands soil microbial communities from the Angelo Coastal Reserve, California, USA - 14_0903_16_30cm | ecosystem: Environmental > Terrestrial > Soil > Grasslands | place: USA...
CATGCCGGAAGCCGGCGGTGTAGCCGCCGACGAAGGCGATGAGCGCGATCGCCGCCGCGAGGGCGAGCGCCGCGCCCGTCCGCCGGCGCGGCAGCAGCTGATAGGCGCTCTCGCCCAGGCGCGTCGGGCGATCGCCGATGCTCGGCTCCTCGAGGCCGGGGGGCAGCTCGGGCACCGGCCCGGCCGCGACGAGGAGGTCGTGAGCGCGACGCAGGCGCGCAGACTCGTCTGCGGACAAGCCCTCGCCGACGAGCTCTTTGAAGTCAGGTTCGCGGGTCACTGCAGCTCCTCCAGGGCGTCGGCGAGCCGGCCGAGCGCGCTCCGGGTTCGCGTCTTGACGGTGCCGAGCGGGATGTTGAGGTAGTCGGCGATCTGGGACTGCGAGAGCCCGCTCCAGTAGGCGAGCTCGAGCAGAGGACGTTCGTGCTCCGGGAGCTCCTGCAGCGCGCTATGGACGCGCCAGGCGACCCAAGAGCGCTCAGCTTCGTCTGGAGGGCCGGGCTCGGAAGACGGCTCGTCGGGGGTCTCGGACGGGGGCTCGGACCGTGCTCGCGCGCGGTCGACGATCGCGTTTCTTGCGACGGCATAGAGCCAGGGAGCCCCAGGCCCGCGCTCCGCCCGGTAGCTCGAGGCGGAGCGCCAGATCGATGTGAAGGTCTCCTGTGTCGCATCCTCGGCGCGGCCGCGGTCGCCGAGCCGGCGCAGCGCCAGCGCGAACACGGGCCGTATGAAGCGGCGGTAGAGGACGTCGAACGCCTCGCGGTCGCCGCCGGCAATTCGCTGCAGCAGCTCGCCGTCGCTGGAGCGTTCGGCCGGGGCCGGCCGGTTCACGCGTTGAGTCGATTGGGCGGGGAGATCGAGTGCAAGCTCCATCTCCTTGTCTCTACGCGCGCTCACACTGCCCCGGATTGGAGCAGACGCCCGCCGTCGACGACGAGCGAAGTGCCCGTGACGAAGCCGGCGCGGGCGAGGAAGACGACCGCTTCGGCGACGTCCTCCGGCGATCCCACCCGTCCGAGCAGTGTTTCGGTCGCGCGCCGCTCCTCCTGCTCCGGCTCGACGGCGACGGGGCCAGGTGCGATGCCGCAAACCCGAACCTCGGGGGCGAGCGCGCGCGCGAACACGCGCGTCAGCATCGCCTGAGCTGACTTCGCAGCGCAGTGGGCGGCGAACGAGGGCCAGGGTTGGTAGGCGGCAACGTCTTCGATCATCACCACGCTCCCACTCGAATCGCGCAGGTACGGCGCTGCCGCCTGCGTGACGAAGAAGCTGCCCTTCGCGGTCGCGCCGAAGGCCAACTCCCAATCCGCCTCGGTCAGCTCGAGGACGTTCTTCGGCGCAAAACCCTCCGCTGCGCCGTTCACTAGCAAGTCGATGCCTCCCAGCTCGGACGCCGCTCGATCGACAAGCGCGCGCGCCTCATCGGGCCGAGCGAGGTCTCCGTCGGCCCGTCCGGCGGCGAGCACCGACCACCCAGCTGCCTCGAGTCGGCCCGTGATCGCGGCGCCGATCCGACCCGTCCCACCGGTGACTAGGGCTCGCATCAGCCAGTCATAGTACGGCGCTTAGTTTTGGCTGCAAGCGGGCATGTTTTCCTTGGGGACAAACCGAAAGGGGTTCACTAGATGAGAAAGACAATTCCGACCCTCGTCCTGGTAGCAATGTGCGCGGCGCCGGCGGCGGCAGCGCCGCCCACTCTGACGCTGAAGGCGGCGCCGACGGTAGTCGCCTACGGCGGCTCGACGACGCTGACGGGCGTTCTGTCGACAAAGAAGGCCGGCCAGGCGATCGACATTCAGGGCCAGGACTGCGGCCAGAACGCCTTCAAGAAAGTCGCAACTGCGACCACGACGACCGGCGGCGCGTTCTCGTCGGCCGTCAAGCCGACCCTGAACACGAACTACCAGGCAAAGAACAAGGGGGCGACGAGCCCGATGGTGGCGGTCAAGGTGACGCCCTTGCTGAGTCTGCAAAAGCTCTCGCTCGGCAAGTTCAAGGTCTCAGTCACCGCTGCCCAGTCGTTCGTGGGCAAGTACGTCGTCTTCCAGCGCCTGCGCAATACCAAGTGGGTGACGCTCAAGAAGGTGACGCTGGCGACCGTCGCGACGACGACGGCGCCGACGCAGGTCACCTCGTCGACGTTCAAGATCAAACTGCCCGCAAAGCTGCGTGTGCGCTCGATCCTGCCGGCAACTCAGGCCGCCACCTGTTACCTCCCGGTCAAGAGCAAGGTCATCAGGAGCTAGTGGCCTGACCACTAGCCGATTCGAGCCGCCGGGGCGTGTTCGCCCCGGCGGCTCGTTTCCATCAGCCGGCGGCCGCGTGCTCCTTGGTGGTCGCCCGCGCATAGCGCTCGGCGACGGCCGGCCAGTTGACGACGTTCCACCAGGCCTCGAGGTAGTCGGGGCGCCGGTTCTGGTACTTCAGGTAGTAGGCGTGCTCCCACACGTCGATCCCGAGCAGCGGCTCGTCCGACTGCATGATCGGCGAGTCCTGGTTCGGCGTTGAGTAGACGGCGAGTCCGGTGCCATCATGGACGAGCCAGGTCCAGCCTGAGCCGAAGCGATTGACGCCGCCGTCGTTGACGGCCTTCTTCAGCTCGTCGAGGCTCCCGAACACGTCGTCGATCGCCTCTGCGAGCGCGCCCTCGGGCTCGCCCCCCCCGTCCGGGCTCATGATCTCCCAGAAGAGGGAGTGATTCGCGTGGCCGCCGGCGTTGTTGCGGACGACGGTCCGCTTGTCGTCCGGGAGCTCGTCCAGCATCGCCAGGACGTGCTCGACCGAGCTGTCGTGGTACTCGGTTCCCTCGAGCGCCGCGTTCGCCTTGTCCACGTAGGCCTGATGGTGCTTGTCGTGGTGCAGGTGCATCGTCTGCTCGTCGATATACGGCTCGAGAGCCGCGTAGTCGTACGGCAGCGGAGGAACTTCGAATGGCATGCGTCCTCCTCCTTCCTCTCGACTAAAAGCGAGGCTACCGCGTCGGGGCTAGGCGGGGGCGGCTAGCAGGCTATGCTCGCGCGCGTCCGGAACGAAAGGAGTCGACGTGGCGACGCTCGCCTTCAACCACCAGGAGATCACCCCCCGGCAGCTGAAGCCCGAGCTATTCGAGCTCGACGGCATCTCGCGCGAGAGCGTTGAGGCCCACTACAAGCTCTACGAGGGCTACGTCAACAAACGGAACGAGATTCTGGAGAGGCTCGGCGCCGTGGATCTAGCCGCAGCCAACCAGGTCTATTCCGAGCTCCGCGCGCTCAAGGTCGAACTCTCGTTCGCGATCGGCGGAATCAAGAACCACGAGATCTACTTCGAGCATTTGGGCGGCGGCGGTGGCGCCCCGGACGGGGTAATCGGCCGGTTGATCGAGCGCGACTTCGGGTCGGTGGAAGACTGGGCCCGCGACCTGAAGGCCAGCGGCATGGCCGGGCGAGGCTGGGCTTGGACCGCCTACGACTGGGACGAAGGCCGACTGTTCAACTACGTCGGCGATACCCAGAACACGTTTCCGATCTGGAACGCGACCCCGCTCGTCGCGCTCGACGTCTACGAGCACGCGTACTTCATCGATTTCCAGACCGACCGGGGCTCGTACATCGACGCCTTCTTCGCGAACCTCGACTGGGCCGTCGTCAACGACTGGGTAAGCCGGTACCAGATCCAGGTCTAGCCGGCGAGCCACTCCCGCAGCTCGGTGTGGCGCGCCGCGCGATCTCCCTCCAGCTCCGCTCGAAGCTCGCCGACAGTGCCGTACCGCTCCGCGATCACGTCGTGGTCGTGGATCGTCTCGAAGTTCACCTGCCGGGAGAAGAGAAAGTCCGCATCGTCGAGCGCATAGGTCTCGAGGGTGCAGCGCAGCGCCAGTCGCACCGAGTCCTCGACGAAGCGCGCATGGGCGTGAGCCTGCTCGACGACGTGGAGCTCGTCCGGTCGCTTGAGCAGGCCGTAGACGGGGGCGCTCATCGAGCTCTCGACCACCTGGACAAGGTGCTCGGCGTTGACCGCCTCGTCCGTCCCGACGTAGAGTGTGCCGCGGCCGCGCTGGTTGTGCGTCGCGAGCGGGACGAGCTCGAGGATCCGGTCGATCTCTTCGCCCTCGAACCCGGCTGCCTCGAGCCGCTCGCGTGAGCTCTCACGCACGAGTCCCTGTGCGCAGGGGCACGCGTTGATCCCTGTCGCCTCCACACCGACGACGCGCCGCGTCGACTGCTCCGAGGCGGCGGCGAGCCCGATCAGCGAGACGAGCTCCTGCGTCCGCAGGCCGGTCACGGGGGTCCGCCGCTCGAGCGGATACTGGGCGACGATCTTGACCTCTGCCCTCAGTGCCCTCTGGCGCTCGACGATCTGCGCGGCGATGCGGGCGGCGAGTTGCTCGACCAGGAGCGCCTCCTCGATCACGACTTCCTCGATCGCCTCCTCGAAGAGCTCGGGGAAGCGCGACATGTGGACGCCCTTCTGCGCCGGATCGAGGTCGACGGTGCAGTCGATGTCCGCTGCAATCAGCTTCTCGTTCTCGCCGTAGCGGATCCGGATCGCTTTCCGCACGCCGCTGACGCCGGCCCTTGAGAGCCCGATTCGCACGTCGGGGGGCGAAGCCTGAAGATCCTGGAGAAAATGAACTCCGTCGTTCATCGCGAAGCAACCGTACCGAAGTGACCGAAAACCCCCGTTTCCCAAAGCTCGTCTCCCTTGCCGCCCACGATCTGCGGACGCCCTTGGCGACCGTCAGCGGCTTTGCGAAGACCCTGATCCGCACCGAGGGGCTCGAGGATCCCGCCTCGCGCTATGTCGAGATCATCGAGTCGGCGGCGGAGCAGATGGTCGAGCTGCTCGACGAGCTCGGGCTTGCGGCAAGGATCGAGGCCGGCAGTTACCAGCCCAACCTGCGCGAGGCCGACACGCTCGAGCTCGCGCGCGTGGCCGCCGCGACGCTGGGCGAAGAGCGCGTACGGGTCGGGGGCCAGGGCGGGGCGGTACAGATCGATCTCGAGGCGACACAGCGGGCCGTCAGCGCGCTTGCGCAATGCGCTCTCCGTCACGGGGGTGTCGAGCTCGTGGACGTCACGGCCACCGGCCCCGAGCTGACTATTTCGCCGATCACCCCCGCGTCCGCTCCCGTCGTTCTCGGCGAAGATCTTCGCGACCTCGGTGCCGCTGTGGCGGTGTTGCTCGTGCGGGCGCTTGGAGGCTCGGTAACCCTCGAGGGCGACACGCTCCACGTGCGCTTGCCCGACTGATGCTGCTCAACGTCGGGGACTACGAGCGCGACGCCGAGCGCGTACTCGATCCAGGCGCGTTCGGCTACTTCGCCGGCGGCTCGGGCGACGAGTTGACGCTACGGGACAACATCGAGGCATTCGAGCGCCGACAGCTCCGCCCGCGCGTGCTCGTCGACGTCAGCGAGATCGCCACTGGGACCACCGTGCTCGGCCGCGAGGCCGCGATGCCCGTGCTCGTGGCGCCGACGGCCTTCCAGCGGCTCGCGCATCCCGACGGCGAGGTCGCGGTCGCGCGCGCCGCGGCCGCTGCCGGAACGGTCATGTGCCAATCGACGCTCTCGAGCATGACGCCAGCTGAGCTGGCGAGGGCCGCTCCCGGTGCCCGCCTCTGGTTCCAGCTCTACTGGTCGAGCGATCGCGGGTTCACGGCCGAACTGCTCGCCTCGGTTGCCGAGGCCGGGTTCGAAGCGGTCGTCTTCACCGTCGACTTACCGGCGGCCGGACGGCGAGAACGCGACCTGCGAGCCGCGTTCGCATTGCCGGACGATCTCGCGCTGCCCAACATTCCGGGTTCGCTGGGGCGGCGGGACTTCCACGCTGAGCTTGGTCAGATCGTCGACACGACGCTGACCTGGCGAGACCTCGAATGGCTGCGCGAGACCTGCCCGCTGCCTGTCGTGCTCAAAGGGATTCTCTCGTCCGAGGATGCGCTGCTGGCGGCGGAGCACGGCGCTGCGGGCGTGGTCGTCTCCAACCACGGCGGTCGTCAGCTCGATGGCGTCGCGGCCTCCCTCGATGCGCTGCCGGAGGTGGTCGAAGCCGTGGGCGAGCGGGTCGAGGTGCTCATGGACGGCGGCGTTCGCCGGGGCACCGACGTCCTCAAAGCCCTCGCCCTGGGCGCGCGTGCGGTGCTCGTCGGACGGCCCATCATCTGGGGCTTGGCCGTCGACGGCGAGGCGGGCGTGCGGGAGGTGCTGGCGCTCCTCCGCGCCGAACTCGCCCTCGGGCTGACGCTTCTCGGCTGCCGATCGCCCGCCGAGATCACCGGCGCGCACGTCAAGGCCAAGTAACAGTCTGTTACGAGGTTCGACACGGCGCGAACGGACAACCAATCCGCGACAAACGGCTCTGTGACGCGAACGGGCGCAAGTAACAGTCTGTTACTTGGACCGGGGACAGCCAGCCAGAGAGGGCCGAGCGACAGCCGGCCAGAGTCGACCGCTCTAATCCTCGGCGCCCCGCTCCTTCAGGAGTCGCTCCACAGACTCGTCGCCGTTCTGGCGCGCTGTGTCGATCGCCCGAGAGTCACCGCCTTGTCGGAGGTTCGGGTCCGCGCCGTGGTCGAGCACCAGCTTCACCAGCTCGTACCGCTCCGGCTCGTCGGTCCCCTCCTCTCCTGAAGCGGCTGCTGCGTGGATCGCTGCGGTCTGAATGTGCTCGTTGCGGGACAGCGCGTTGACGTCAGCGCCGCGTTCGAGCAGCAGCCGGGCGGCCTCGAGATGCCCGAAGAAGCACGCGAGCCCGAGCGGGTGAAATCCATCCTCGCCGAAGGCATTCGCGAGGGAGGGATCGTTGTCGAGAAGCTCGCGGATCCGCTCGGTCTGCCCGCATGCGGCGGCCTCGAATACGTTGAGCTTCGGGTTCGAGGCCAGCAGCTCGTCGGCTCGTGTTTGGTCGCCTGCGTACAGGGCCTGAAGCAGCTCTGACATGGCCATCCTCCTTGGTCATTACATTTAGTTAGGCTAACTAAATGCCTGCGAAGACGTCAAATCAAACACTCGAGGCCGCCGACCGTTTTCACTCGGCGGCAATCCACGCCTTGCGTCACGTCCGGCGCGAGGATCCGGCTACCGGCCTCGGCGCAGCGCGTCTTTCGGCACTCTCCGTGCTCGTCTTCGGCGGTCCGCGAACACTTGGAGAGCTCGCCGCCGCGGAGCAGGTCCGGCCGCCGACCATGACGAGCATCGTCCGCGCGCTCGAGTCCGGGGGTTACGTTCGCCGCGAGTCTGACCCGAACGACGGTCGGGTCGCGCGAGTGTCGGCGACGAGTAAGGGAGAGCAGGTGCTGCAGCGCGGGCGCCGCCGCCGGGTCGAGCGTCTCGGCCGCCGGCTCGCCAAGCTCGAGCCAAGCGAGGTCGAGACGATCCGCGACGCGGCCGAGCTCGTGGAGCGAGCGCTAGCGGAGTAGGCGCGAAAGGCGCCGGTCCTTGAGCACGCGGCCGCGAGTCTGACAGTCGGGGCAGTAGTAGACGGTGTGCTCCTCATAGTCGACGCGGGCGATCGGTTCCCCACACACGTAGCACGGCTCACCGAGCTTGTTGTGGACGCGGTAGACGCGCTTGTCGGCGGCGCCGCGCTCCCGCAGCTCGAGGCCGCGCGAGAGCTCGGCGTCGATCGCCTCGGCGAGGCGGTCGACCTGTCCCGGTGCCAGGTCCCCGGACAACGCGAACGGAGACAGCTGCGCGTGGTGGAGGATCTCGTTCGCCCACGCGCGGCCGATCCCGGCGATCGCCCGCTGGTCGCGGAGTAGCGAGTGAAGCCGGCGCGAATCGGAGGCGAGGATCTCTGCGAGCGCGTTCGAGCCGAGCCCTAACGCCTCGGGCCCGAGGTGGGCGAGCTCCTCATCGGCCGCCTCTGGCGTCAGCAACCAGACGCCGGCGCGCTTCTTCGAACCTGCCTCGGTGAGCACGAGCTGAGCGCCGCCCTCGAAGCGAAGACGGAAGGCAGGGGATTTTGGCCCCTTTCCGCCGGCGACGAGGTAACGAAGTCGCCCGGCCGTCATCAGGTGCACGAGCAGGACGAGCTCGCCATCCTCGGTCGGAAACAACAGCCGCTTCCCGCGGCGCTCGACCCCTGAGAATCGGCGACCCTCGAGCTCCGCAAGCGGGGGGTCGAATGTCTTCAGCGTCGCGATGTGCGCCGGCCCGGCCTGCTCGACCGGAAACGCTCGCACAGGCTCGTCGAGGGCGCGCCGCCACGCCTCCATCTCAGGCAGCTCGGGCAAGAGCTTCTTTCCTGATGGGGCCTCGTCTCCGAGGTGCGCTGGGCGGCGCGTGGGGAGGATGCAGGGAGTCGCCCGTATCAGTCGACACGGGCGCGACTGAGGACGCTGCCAGGCGTCGTCCAGCGCGGCTCGGGGGCACATGCTTCATCGTGAAAGGAGCTCTAGGCTTCCGGCCTCATGGATCCGGTCAGCGTAGCCGTGCACAGGGGGCCGTTCGTCGAGTCCGTCCACCTCGTGCACGCGGTCGCGATCCAAGACGGGGCCATCGTCGCCGAGGCTGGCGACCCCGCATTCCTCACCTCGCTGCGCTCCTCGGCGAAGCCGTTCCAGGCGCTTCCGCTCGTTCGCTCCAGGGACGACCTCGACGACGAAGAGATCGCGATCGCGTCGGCTTCCCACCGTGCGGAGGCGGAGCAGATCGAGGCCGTCCGGCGGTTGCTCGCGAAGGCTCCCGCGACCGAGGAGGACCTCGAGGTCGGTCTCCAGGATGGCCGTCCACCCCAGCCGATCTTCCACAACTGCTCAGGCAAACACGCCGGAATGCTCGCGACGTGTCGGGCACGCGGTTGGCCAACGGAGGGCTACCGGCTCGCCGGCCACCCGCTCCAGGACGAGATCCTGGCCGAGATCGCCGCGGCCGCCGAGCTCGATCCCAGCAACTTCGAGACGGCAGTCGACGGTTGCGGCGTCGTCTGCTTCGCGCTGCCGCTCGAGCGGGTCGCCTTCATGTTCTCGCGCTTCGAGACCCGGACGGGAGGCGCGCGCGTCGCTGCTGCGATGCGTGCTCACCCGCAGCTCGTCGGCGGCGCCGGCCGGCCCGACACCGAGCTGATGAGAGCGCTGCCCGGTTGGGTCGCGAAAGGCGGAGCAGAGGCGCTCTTCTGCGCGGCCGGGCCGGACGGCCTCGGAGTCGCGTTGAAGACTGAGGACGGCGGCTACCGTGCCATACGTCCCGCGATCGCGTCCTTCCTCGCCGGCCTCGGGCACGAGCTCGGCCGCGACTTCGAGCGCGTGTCGGTGCGGAACAGCCGCGGCGAGGAGGTCGGCGGGATCGTGGCCGAGGCCTAGAAATTTTCTTCCAAAGTGCGGCCTTCCGCGGTAACATCCCCGCCGCGCGGGAGTGAGTCGGGGAGGAGCGGCAACCGGCCCCTTCACGTGTCTGAGTAGGTCTAGCCCCAAGTCCAACCAGCACGAGAAAGCGGAGGTCGATGCTCACCGTCGAAATCTCGCTCCCCGAGGTTGAAGAACTCCAGAAGCTCGTCCAGGAGGGCCTCGAGAAGGGAGTGCTCAACTACGACGAGATCGCTTCCGGGCTCGACGATGTCGAGCTCAGCAAGGAGCAGGTCGAGGACTTCTACACCTATCTGATCGATCACGGCGTCGAGCTGGTCGAGGGCGAGACGCACAAGCACCCCCCGCACGAGCAGCCGAACCTGGCCGAGGAAGAGGTGAAGACGCCGAAGCTAGACCTCACCGTCGAGCCGTCGCTCGACTCGCTCCGGCTCTACCTGCGCGAGATCGGCAAGGTGCCGCTGCTGACCGCAGACCAGGAGGTCTACCTGGCAAAGCGGATCGAGCGGGGCGACATGTCCGCGAAGACCCAGATGATCGAGGCGAATCTCCGCCTCGTAGTCTCGATCGCGAAGTCGTACCTCGGGCGCGGCCTGAGCTTCCTCGACCTGATCCAGGAGGGCTCGCTCGGCCTGATTCGAGCGGTGGAGAAGTTCGACTACCGCAAGGGCTACAAGTTCTCGACGTACGCGACCTGGTGGATCCGCCAGGCGGTGACGCGAGCGATTGCGGACAAGGCGCGGACGATCAGGATTCCCGTGCACATGGTCGAGAAGCTGAACAAGGTCGTGCACATCGAGCGCCAGCTCGTGCAGCGGCTGGGGCGCGAGTCAAGGCCCGATGAGATCGCCGCAGAGCTCGAGATGACGACCGGCGAGGTGCGCGAGATCTTGCGGATGGCTCAGCACCCGGTTTCGCTCGAGAAGCCGATCGGTGAGGAAGAGGACTCCGAGCTCGGCGACTTCGTCGAGGACGATCAGGTCGAGTCCCCTGACGAGCATGCCTCTCTGTCGCTCCGGCGAGAGGACATCGAGCACGCGCTGGCCTCGCTGCCCGAGCGCGAGCGGAAGGTGATCGAGCTGCGGTTCGGGCTTACCGGTGGGCAGCCGTGCACTCTCGAGGAGGTCGGCAAGGCCTTCGGGGTCACCCGCGAGCGAATCCGCCAGATCGAGAACAACACCCTCAAGAAGCTCGAGTCGCTTCCAGAGGCCCAAGGCCTCAAGGATTGTGTTTAGTAGCACGGGTGAACCCATGGTTCCCCCGTGAGCCCCCTCCTTCTTCGCGGCTCTTTTCGCTTCTCGTTGTGGGGCTACGCCGGAGTGAATCCGGCTACGCCTACCGCCCGCCGCGCGTCGCGGGGCCGGTGAAGACCGGCGTCTCGGCCTTGACCGAGATCGCCCGGCCGTCGGTCAGATAGCCGGGCCGCTTCGTGCGGAAGTGGAGTGTCCACGGACCCCGGCCGTGGACGGGGACGACGACGCTGATTTGCCGCTGCGGCATGACGACGACTTGCCGGCGGACATGGGGTCCTCGCAGCGCTAGGACCGTGCGCTGCGTTCCGCTCGGGAGTGAAAACGCGAGCCGGAGCGAACCGCGGACTTCTGTGCCGCGATCGGGCCATACCTCGATCGTCCCTGCCTGGGCCAGCCAGCGGTCGTGGTAGAGGCCGCCGACGAAGAGCGCCAGCCTCGGCGTCCCAGTCGGGCGCCAGAGGTCGAACCCCTTGTGGCTGGCAACGAGCGCCGCTCCGCGTAGCCGCATGCGGACGGCGTAGTTCGAGATCAGTAGCGGGGAGCGCACCGTCTTGCCGCCGGTCACCAGGCGACCGTCGCGAGCGGCCTTGACGCGCTGGTTCCCGAAGGCGTCGATCTGAGAGGCCTGGTCGAAGTAGAGGACTTCGTCGACCGAGCGGTTCCAGAACAGCTGCTCGAGCGAGCGCGCGTGCAGCGTCGCCGGCGTGTGAATCAACAGCACGTGGCGCAGGCGCGAGTGATCGATCCAGCTCGCGTCGGCCGGGAGGAAGTCCCCGCGGATCGTGTTCGCGGTGTTTTGGTCGAACGAGACCGAGCCGGCCGATGCAGCCGCTGCCAGCGCGAGCGAGACGGCCAGCGCGAGAGTCGCGAATCGAGCGCGCCACACGATTCCGGCCGCGAGCCCAGAGAGCAGGGCCGCCACGGCGGCGATCGCAAGCGAGCCGTTCGCGAGGCCGAGCGCGTGCTCGAGGCGGAAGACCCCGAGCAGGAACGGTGAATCCTGCTTGTTGGTCGCGACGCTGTACGGCGCGAGGGGGACGCGGGCCGAGACAGCGAGCAGGACGACGGCGAGGAGCAACGTGGCAAGCCGGGCCGGGCGTCCGCGCTTGAGGTAGAGCCCGAACCAGGGCAGCACGAGCGGCAGCAATCCCATGAAGTAGCGCTCCTGGAACCGTGGCGATCCGTTCGAGGCGTACATCGACGTCTCGGCGAAGAGCATCACCAGGAGGCCCGCCGTGACACCGCCGAATGCCGCCTCCTCGCGAGAGCGGGGGCGGCCGAGCGCGTAGGCGAAGCCGATCAGGGCGCCCGGAATGAGCACCCAGCCCGCGCAGTAGACGAGCAGCATCGAGTCGGTCGCGACCCAGTGCACGATCGAGCCGGGCCTGACGTGCAGACTGACGACGCTGTTGTAGTAGCCCAGCAAACGGCTGGGGCCGACGACGATCAGCGCGGCCAGTGGCGCGACGAAGATTCCCCAGGTGAGCCGGAAGTTTCGTAGCGCCCGGCGGATCGAGCCGCGCTCGACGGCAATCGCGCCGGCGAGGAACACGATCGGCAGCAGGGCGTACTGGATCCGCGTCAACGCCGTCAGGGCGGCGAGCACGACGAATGCCGTCTGGGCACGGCGACTCGGCCGCGAGAGTGCGCACACGGC
>Ga0066667_10000632_pt1 | contig 12144 bp, 9 predicted proteins | sample GraSoiAngelo_116_FD_133943 | JGI IMG/M metagenome (GOLD analysis project Ga0066667, IMG submission 133943) | Grasslands soil microbial communities from the Angelo Coastal Reserve, California, USA - 14_0903_16_30cm | ecosystem: Environmental > Terrestrial > Soil > Grasslands | place: USA...
GGCCCAACCGTCGCGCACGCCCTGCTCCGCCGAGCGGGAGAACTCCTCCGGCGTCGTGGCGTCCTTGAGCGCGCGGATGGTGCGAATCCACCGGGGGAACCCGCGCCCGGCGTTCCGCCCGGCCAGATGGGTGAGCTCGAGGTGGGTATGACAGTTGACGAGTCCCGGGACAATGGCGCCGTCGGGGAACTCAAGCTGCCGCGCTCCGTCGGGTGCGGGCACCGTCGCGGCGGGGCCCACCGCCGCGAGCTTCCCACGGTCGTCAACGAGAACGGCCCCGTCTGCGATGGGCGGCGCCGTCACGGGGTGCACGGAGCGGGCGCGGAGGCGGAGCACCCTCGCCGTTACGGCGAGACGCCGATGCCGAACGGCGCGTGTACCGGACAGGCCTGAGACGGCTCGGTGCCGGGATAGAACCAGTCCCAGTGCCGCACTTCCTGGGGACAGAACGGTGTGGCGAGATAACCGTTCGACCAGTCCACTTCGCGCGTGATGAGCGAGTCGGGTCGCACCCAGTCGGGCGGCCTGGGCCGGCGGTCGTAGACGTCGCGCATGAACGCGGTCCACGCGGGCGCGACGATCTTTCCTCCGCCCGCGTTGTGCTCGAGGATGCGCTGCGGAATATCGTAGCCCACCCAAACGCCGGTGACGAGCTCAGGCGTATAGCCGATGAACCAGGCGTCGGTGTAGTCGTCGGTGGTGCCCGTCTTGCCGGCCGCGGGCAGCGTGAACCCGGCTTTCCAGACGGCCGTGAACGCCGTACCGCGCTGGATCACGTCCTTCATCATGTCCACCATGAGCCAGGTATGCTCCGGATCCATGACCGGCTCGCGGCGAATCGCGGGCTGCCACAAGATGTTGCCCTGCCGATCTTCCACGCGCAGAATGCCGACCGGCTCGGCGCGCGTCCCGAGTGTGGCGAAGGCCGTGTAGGCCGCGATGATCTCCATCGGGCGTACGCTGCGTGCGCCGATATGGATCGACGGATAGGGCGGGAGCGCCGACGTAATCCCGTAGCGGCGCGCTTCGCCGATCACCGTCTGCTCGCCCAGCGCCATGCCGAGCTTGATCGTCGCGAGGTTGCGCGACAGGTACAGCCCCTCGCGCATGGGGATCAGACCGAGCGTCGTATCGTCGTCATCCTTGGGCTGCCACAGCGTCGAGTCGAGCTGGATCACGGGCGGGTTGAGCGGCGAGTCGTCGACGATCTCGGTCACCGGATGGCCCGCCCGCACGGCCGCCGAGTACACGAACGGCTTGAAGGTCGAGCCGGGCTGGCGCATCGCCTGGGTGGCACGGTTGTATTTCGAGTCGTCGAAGTCGCGCCCGCCGATCATGGCGCGGATGTACCCGGTGTTGGCCTCGAGCGACACCAGCGCGCCCTGCAGATAGCTGGTGAACTGGCCGTGGTCCTCGCCTCCCACTTTGGACGACTCGAGGTATTCGCGGTAGGTCGTCTTGCCCGGGAACTTGCCGTTCGAGTACACGCCGGCCTCGATGGCGTCGAGCTGGGACTGCAGCGCGCGCTCCGCCGCCTCCTGCATGTCGAGGTCGAGGGTCGTGTAGATGCGCAGGCCGCCCTCGTACAAGTCCCGCCCGAAGCGCGCGTCGAGCTGCACGCGCAGCCACTCGACGAAGTAGGGGGCGACGTCGCCGTAATTGGTGCGGTTCCCGGTGAGCACGAGGGGGTACGCCTGCCACAGCTCGGCCTCCTCCGACGTCAGGAACCCCTGGTCGCGCATCAGCCCCAGCACCACGTTGCGCCGGCGCACGGCGCGCTCCGGGTGGGTCCGCGGATTGTAGAACGCCGGCAGCTTGGGGAGCGCCGCGAGGGTGGCCGCTTCCGCGACGTTGAGCTGTTGCGCGTGCTTGCCAAAGTAGATCTGCGCCGCCGCCTCCACGCCGTGGGCCCCCGCCCCGAGGTTGATCTGGTTCAGGTAGAGCTGGAGGATCGTGTCCTTGGGGAAGTTGCCTTCGATCTCCACCGCCACCCGCGCCTCCTTGAGCTTGCGGGTGAGTGTCTTCTCGCGGCTGATCTCCTCCGGGAAGATGTTGCGCGCCAGCTGCATCGTGATGGTCGAAAACCCCTGCGCGAAGCTCATCGTCACGAGATCGTTCTTGATGGCGCCCAGGATGCGCCAGTAGTCGATCCCGTGGTGGTCGTAAAAGCGCTTGTCCTCCGTGGCGATGAACGCCTGACGCACCGGCAGGGGGATCTCGGTGAGCGGCAGCACGGTGCGCCGCTCGGCGCCGAGCTCGCTGATGAGGCGCCCGTCTGCCGCGTACATCTTGGACGTTTGGACCTGGACCTTCCCGCCGGCCCCCTGGGGATACAGCCGCGAGATGCTCGGGCAGTGCTCGCCTGCGCACACCCGAGTCCACGCGCCGTAGGAGAGGCCCAGCAGGTAGGCGCCGAGGAGCACCGCGATCGCGATCACGCGGCGGCGGACCTTGGGCTTCTGCCACCACGAGAGAGGCCCGGGAAGGGTAACGGGGGGGGGCGCTGGAATGGACGCCATCGCGTTACAACCTAGTGAGGCCGCTCGGCGCTTGCCAGCGGTGGAGGGTTCCCATACGATTCCGCGCCATGTCCGACCTCTTGGCCGAACTCGACTGGCGGGGCTTCGTGCACCACGCCACGCGGGACCTCGCGGCGCACCTCGCCACGGGTCGCCGCACGCTGTACTGCGGCTTCGACCCCACTGCGCCCAGCTTCCAGGTCGGGAACCTGATGCCGCTGATGCTGCTGCGGCAGTTTCAGCTCGCTGGCCACAGGCCGATTGTGCTGATGGGCGGCGGCACCGGCCTGATTGGCGATCCCAGCGGTAAGCAGAACGAGCGACCTCTCCTTTCCGAGGAGCAGATCCGGGAGAACGTGCGCCGCCAGCGCGACCAGCTGGTGCGGCTGTTCGACTTCGACGCGAAGGAGACGCGCGCCCTCGTCTTGAACAACGCCGACTGGCTCGTGGACCAGCGGCTCGTGGCCTTTCTGCGCGATGTCGGCAAGCACTTCAGCGTCAATGTGATGATGCAGAAGGAGTCCGTGAAGGCTCGACTCGATGCCGGAATCTCCTACACCGAATTCAGTTACATGTTGCTCCAGGCCTACGACTTCCTGCACCTGTATCGGAAGGAGCAGTGCACGATCCAGGTGGGTGGCAGCGATCAGTGGGGCAATATCACGGCGGGAATCGATCTGATCCGCCGCGTGGAAGGCGGCGAAGCGCACGGGCTCGTCGGACCGCTCTTCACGACGGCGTCGGGCGCGAAGTTCGGAAAGACGGAAGCCGGGTCGGTCTGGCTCGATCCCAGCCTCACCTCACCGTACAAGCTGTACCAGTTCTGGATGAATACCGACGACCGCGACGCGGAGCGCTACCTCAAGCTGTTCACGCTGCTGTCGCAGGATGAGATCAAGGCCCTGCTCAAGTCGCATCACAAGGACCCGAGCCGCCGCGAGGCGCAAACGAAGCTGGCGATCGAGGTGACCCAACTCGTCCACGGCAAGGAGGCTTGCCAGAGCGCCGTCGCCGCGAGCGCCATCCTGTTCGACGAATTCAGCCCACGCGACGTCGCGCCCAGCGCGTTCGACGCGCTCGCGCAGGAGATCCCCACCGTCGCGCTCGAGAGTCGCGACGGTCTGACCCTCGTCGATGCCGTCGTCCGGGCGGGCCTGGCGAAGTCAAAAAGCGAGGCGCGTCGGCAGATCGAGCAGGGCGGGATCTACCTGAACCAGGAGCGGGTGAAGGATGTGGCGCGGACCATCGGGCCGGCGGACTGGATCGCGGGCGGCAACCTGCTGTTGCGCAAGGGCAAGAAGGACTACGGGCTGCTGCGGCTGTCGCGCTGACCGGCATAATCACGGCACATCGGGATATCACGGGAGATCGCGATGTTCATCGGCCACTACGCTCTCGCGCTCGCGGCCAAGCGCGCCGCGCCGAGGACCTCTCTGGGCACGCTGTTCGCCGCGGCGTCGCTCGCGGATCTGCTCTGGCCGGTGTTCCTGCTGTTAGGGTGGGAGCAGGCACACGTCGTGCCGGGGCCGAACCCGTTCCTGACGCTGTGGCTCGACTCGATCCCGATCTCGCACAGCCTGATCACGCTCATCGGATGGGGCGCCCTGTTCGCGCTCTTCTACCGCATGCGCACCGGCGAGGGGCGCGCGGCGCTCGTGGTGGCGCTCCTGGTCGTGAGCCATTGGGTGCTCGACTTCGTCACTCACCGGCCCGACATGCCGCTGTACCCGGGCGGCACGCCGCTGGGGCTCGGTCTCTGGAACTCCGTGGCCGGGACGATCGTCGTCGAGGGCGTCATGTTCGTCGCGGGGCTTTGGCTCTACGCCACGGCGACCCGCGCGCGTGACCGAATCGGACGCTACGGGTTCTGGGCGCTCATCGCGCTGCTCGTGCTGTCGTACGTCGGCTCGCTCTTTAGTCCCCCGCCGCCGACGCAGGTCGCGCTGGCGATCGGCGGGATCATCTTCGGGTGGCTGTTTGTCGGATGGGCGGGGTGGGGGGACAAGCACCGGGAGAGCGTTGCATGACGCCACGACGCCACGTTCCACGAAACAGGCTCTCGTGCAACGTGGCGTCGTGGCGTCGTGTAACGCTTTACTCTAACTGGTCGAGTACGTCCAGCACCCGCTCGAGCTCTTCCACGGTGTTGTAGCAATGCGGCGCGAGCCGGATGGCACCCTCGCGCAGCGAGCATACGACATGCGCCCGTTTCAGCGCGTGGTAGGCCTCGACGGGGTGCGCGGGGGCGAGGCAGATGATCGCGGAGCGGTGCGTCTCCGCGCGCGGTGATACGACGCGGACGCCGGTCTCGTCGGCCCAGCGGAACACCGGCTCGTGCAGAACTCGGGCGTACTGCGCGATGTCGTCGATGCCGAGCTCCGCGAGCATGCCGACCGAGGCGGTCATCCCGTAGAAATCCTGGAAGGGGAGCGTCACCATCTCGAAGCGACGGGCGTCGGAGCGGAAGGTGGGGTTGTACTCGGTGAGTCGCGAGAAGTCGTCGGTCCCCTCGAACGCCATCCAGCCGGCGACGGCGGGCTCGAGTACCGAGATGAGCTCCCGCCGCACGTAGACAAACCCGGATCCCCAAGGCGCGAGCAGCCACTTCTGCCCGCCGCACGCGAGGATGTCGACCGGCGTCTCGCGGACGTCGAGCACCGAGTTCCCCACTCCCTGAATCCCGTCCACCACGAGAAACGTGCCGTTGGCGCGGCAGGCGGCGCCGAGCCGGGCGAGATCGGCGCGGTAGCCGTTCGAGAACTGGACGAAGGACACCGCGAGCACGCGTACCCGTGGGTCGTGCAGGCGCTCGACGAGGTAGTCCTCGTCGGGCCAGCCCTCGGGGGTGCAGGGTGCGAGCTCGACTTCGACGCCCTGCTTCTTGAGCAGCATCCAGGGATACACGTTCGCCGGGAACTCACGGTCCGAGACGAGGACCACGTCGCCACGCTGCAAGGGCAGCGCGCGGGCCGCGAGGTTCAGGCCGTGGCTGGTGTTGGTCGCGAGCGCGATCTCGTCCGGCTCGGCGTTGAGGAACCGAGCCACGGCCACGCGCGCCGCCTGCAGTCCCGCCTGGAGCTCCCGGTCCGGGAGGAGGTGCGGAGCGGTCCGCTTCGCAGTGAATTCGTCCAGGGCGCGGCGCGTGCGCTCGGGGATGGGGCCGATAGAGGCGTTGTTCAAGTAGACGGTGTCCGCAGTCCACGGGAACTCCGCGGCGCGCAGCGCGCGGAACTGATCGCGCAGGGCGCGCAGCCGGGTCGGGTGGTACGCGATGTCGGTCATGCTCTGACGTCCAGCGCGTCGCGCAGCCCGTCGCCCACGAGATTGACGCCCAGCACGGTGACGCCGATGGCGAGCCCCGGGAAGAGCGACACCCACGGCGCGACCCGCAGCAGATCCCGCCCCTCCGCGATCATGGCGCCCCAGGACGGCGTCGGTGGCTGCGCGCCCAGGCCCACGAACGAGAGGGCCGCCTCCGCCATGATCGCGCCGCCGACCCCGAGGGTCGCCGCGATGATGACCGGCCCGAGGACATTGGGGAGGACGTGCCGCGCCACGAGCCGCGCGTCGGACGCGCCAAGGGCACGGGCCGCTTGCACATAGTCGAGCCCGCGCGCCACGAGCACCTGCCCGCGCACCAGCCGCGCCATCCCTGCCCAGCCCACGAGCCCGATCACGACACACACGACCGGGAGCGACGGCCGCACGGCGGCGGCGACGGCGATGAGGAGGAGCAGCGACGGGAATGCGAGGGTCACGTCGGCGACGCGCATCACCACGGCGTCGACCCAGCGGCCGTAGAAGCCGGCCGTGAGGCCGAGCGCGAGGCCCGCGGCGAGGGCGATCACCTGGCTCGCGAGGCCCACCGCGAGCGACAGCCGGGCCCCGAACAGCACGCGGCTCAGCACGTCCCGGCCCTGGGCATCGGTGCCGAGCAGGTACGCCATCGAGGGCGAGCGCAGCGCGGCGGCGAGATCGCCGCGGGTCGGATCGCCGGGCGCCAGCCACGGCGCGGCGAGCGCCGCCAGCCCGAGCAGCGTCACGAGGGCGAGACCAGCCAGTGTCCAACGGTTCCGTACAACGCGATGACGCATGAGTAGCGCGGGGCTGGGGGCCACGACTACGTTACTCGGAGGCTCACCTCCCGGGCAAGCGGCGGGTCACGTGAACAATCAAACCCAGTTCACCCTCGTGCTGGGCGGCGGGGGCATGAAAGGCGTCGCGCACGTCGGCGTGCTGCAGGCACTGACCGAGCGCGGGCTCGTGCCGTCGCAGGTCGTCGGGTCGAGCGTGGGCGCGCTGGTGGGCGCCGCATGGTCCGCCGGGAAGAGCATCGCGGAGCTGCGCGAGATCGCCCTCGGCCTGCAGCGCAAGGACGTCTTCGCGCGCGCTCACGCCGATATGGCGTTCAAACGGATGCGGGCCCCCGCCCTGTTCCGTCGCGAGCCGCTCGACCACCTGCTCGACCGCCTCCTCGGCAACATCACCTTCCAGGACCTGCGCAACCGCTTGATCGTCAACACGGTGGACTTGAACTCGGGGATGCAGGTGTTCTGGGGGCTCGAGGGGCTCGACGAGGTGCCGGTGAAGGACGCAGTGTTCGCCTCTTGCGCGCTGCCGGGGTACCTCCCCCCCCGCGAGATCCGCGGGCGGTTCTACATGGATGGCGCCACGGTGGACAACCTGCCGGTCGGCACGGCGCGCATCCTCGGCGCGGACCTGATCATCGCGGTGGATGTGTCCGCCTCGAACGCCTTCCGGGCGGACACCCAGGACGAAGGCTTCGCTTCGGTATTCGCGCGGGCGGCGGAGATCGCGATGCAGGCCATCCTCGAGCTGCGGCTGCGCGAGTGGACGACGCCGCCGATCTACTATATCCACCCGCGCGTCGAGCACATCTCGGCCTTCGACTTCGACCATCTGCGCGAGGTGGTGGACGAAGGCTACCGCGCGACGATCGCCGCGCTCGACCGGCCGGAGGAATGGCCGGCGCGGGGCGACCCGGGCGTCCACCCGCGACGCTCCGTCACGGTGCGGGTGCAGCGCGAGCGTTGCATCGGCTGCGGCGCCTGCCTGGTGCAGGCGCCGCCCGGCATGTTCGTGCTCGACGCGCAGGGCAAGGCCGTCGTCACGCGGCCGGACCAGGAGTGGTCCCCGATCGACGGCGAATTCATCCGGCACTGCCCCACGTACGCCATCGGCGCGCGGCCGGCGGCGACCCCGAAGGCCGCCGGCGCCGCCAGCTAGGGCCGCGCTCGGCGCAGATACGGCATCAGGCCGTCGGAGAACCGCTCGGCCGCCGCCTCGATGGTCACCCGGGACAGCACCCCCCGCCCCGGTGGCGGACCCGCGCGCGCGGCCTCGATGGCCGCCACCAGGCTCTCGTCGTCATCGAGGGTGAAGAAGTGGGGCGACGTCCCGAGAAACTCACGATGGGGCGGGATGTCCGACGCAACCACCGGGGTGGCGGTCGCGATCGCTTCCATGGGCGTGAGCCCGAAGCCTTCGAAGGTGCTGGGGCAAACCACCACCTCAGCGACACGGTACGCCGCCAGGACTTCCGACTCCGAGCGGTCGGACTCGACGGTGCACGGCACGCCCAACTCCGCGGCCAGGCGCTCGAGCGACCCCTGTTCCGGGCCGCTTCCGATGATCCGCACCGGCATCCTGGGCTCGAACCGCGCGGCGGCGCGAATCACCGCTGCGTGGTTTTTCTGCGGCGTGAGACGCGACACACTGAGCACTCCGCGTCTGCGCGCCGGGGGGGGGGCCGGCGTGAACCTGTCTGAATCGAAGCAAAAGGGCACCTGGCGGCAGTCCACCCCGAACCGCTCTCGCACGCTGCTCGCCGTGGCGGTGCTGGGTACCCAGACCGCCGCGGCATGCGCCGCGACGTAGCGCAGGCGGCTGTAGAAGCCGCGGCGCGCCGCGTAACGGCGGCCCAAGCGCGGCAGCCAGACGTAGCGTCCCGCCACCAGCCACACCCAGTCATGACGGCCGCGCCCGAGCCACCAGGGCGGCAGGTCCCACACATAGTGAATGAGCGGGCAGCGGTGCCGGACAGCGTAGCGGCACGCGTCCGCGGCCACCTGCGCATCCATCGCGATCGCGAGCCGCGCCGGCCTGTCACCGTCCAGCGCGATCGAGAGGCCGCGGTCACGCAGGCGCGGAACGACGAGCGTGCAGAACCGATTCGGCGCGAACCAGCGGACGTCATCCATCTCGTAGCAGGAAGGAGGGCGTCCTAGGAGACCACCTCAGATTCGATGGCCCGCAGGTCCCGCACGACGCGGTCCCAGTTAAAGTGTGTTTCGACGGCACGCCGCCCGTTCTGTCCGAGCTGGGCCGCGAGCTCCCGGTCGGTGAGCACCCGGCAGACTGCTGCCGCGAGCGCTGCCGGGTCTTCCGGCGGCACGAGAATGCCCGTCTCCCCGTCGCGCACCGCGTCGGGGATGCCCCCCGAATTCCCGGCCACCACCGGCAGCCCGCAGGCCGACGCCTCGACCAGCGAGATCCCGAAGCCCTCCACGTCCATACGTCCCACGCGCCGCGACATGCCGAGGTACACGGATCCCAGGTTGTAGACGGCCGGCAAATCCTGGTCGCCAACGAGGCCCAGAAACCGCACGCGGTCCGCGACCCCGAGCTTGTGGGCCAGCCTCTCCAGTCGCTCCCGATCGGGACCGCGGCCGGCAATCACGTAGCCGACGTCGGGCGCCCGCTCGAGGATTGCCGGGAGCGCCTGAATCACCGTATCGATCCCCTTGAGCTGCTCGAGCCGCGCCACGGTCACCAGCCAGCGGGTGCCGCGGTCCGGCAGTTCGGCGCGCTTGCGAAGCGTGGCGGTCTCCACGCCCGGGCGGAACTGCGTTGGATCGGTGCCCATGTGCACCACGCGGAGGCGCTGACTGTGCGCGTCCAGGCCCAGCTCGCCGAGCACGGTGAGCGTCAAGTCCCGCGTCCAGTCGCTGATCGCCACGAGCACCGCGGCCCCGCCGAAGATGACCCGGGCGGTGCGGCGCTTGAACGCCGACTGGCGAATCTTGTGCTGCTCGCTCAAGAGGTCGCCGCCGTACAGCAGGAGACCATAAGGGACGCGTACCCGCTCGTACACCCAGCGCGCAGGATAGCCTGCGGGCTTGACGTTGCCGCAATACACGAAGCGCACCCGGTGTTGGCGCGCGAGGCTCGCGGCCCGACGCGACCACAACAGCAACCCCGGCAGCGTCTTGGTACTGCGGGCGGAGATCGGGAGTCGATCGATCACCGCGGGAAAGGTGCCGTCCACATCGGAGGCATCGCGATCGGCCGGAGTCGAGACGATCAGCTCGCCTGGAGGAAAGCGCCGGGCGAGCTCGCCATGCAAGCGCGCGATACCTCCGCCCATCGGAGGGAAATCCTGCGCCAACAACATGGTCGTCAACCGCGAGGGTCCCGGGAGAGGCTGGCGCATGGGCGTGCCGAATGCTAACGGAAAGCGTCCCGTCGGAGCAATCTGCGTCAGGGCCTGCGGAACTCCCGGTCGATGCGGACCAGGTCGGCCGCGACCCGATCCCAGTTGTAGTGCGTCGCCACCGCCGCCCTCCCGGCGGCGCCCATGCGTCGACGGAGCGCCTCGTCGCCCAGCAGCCGGATGGCCGTGGCGGCCACCGCCGCCGGATCGTCGGGATCCACGAGGAACCCCGTCTCGCCCTCGCGTACCGCTTCGGGGATCCCCCCCGAGCGGCTGGCGATGACGGGTAGCCCGCTTGCCGACGCTTCCACGATGGCGATCCCGAATCCCTCCACGAGCAGATCGTAGCGGCGCGAGGCGAGCACGAACAGGTCGGCGGCGTTGTAGAGCGCCGGCAGGTCGTCGTCCGGGACGAAGCCGAGGAGTCGCACGGCGTCGCCCAGCCCCAGCTCGCGAACGAGCCCTTCCAGCGCGCTGCGTCGGTTCCCGATACCCGCGACGGCGTAGCGCACGGCCGGAAACGCAGCGCGGATGGCGGGCAGCGCGCGGATCACAGTGTCGATGCCTTTGTGAAAATCGAGGCGGGCGACGGTGAGGAGCCAGGGGCCGCCGTCGAGACCGTACTTGCGCCGCACCGGCCCTGCATCCAGACCGGAACGGAAGCGGGACGGCGTCGTGCCGAGTGGTACGGTGCGTACGTCCGCAGCCAGCGCATGGCAGCCCAGGGACTCGAGCACGGAGCGCGCCAGGTCAGCCGTCCAGCGGCTGTTGGCGACGACCACCGAGCACCGCTCGAGCATGCGGCGCGCGGTCCAACGCTTGAACGCCGAGCGCTGGATCTTCGCTTCGAGCAGCAAGAGGTCCGCGCCGTGCGCGACGACGCCGAACGGCAGACCGCGCCGCGCGTGCAGCCACGCCGCCGGGTAGCCGGCCGGTTTGATCTCGTCGCACCAGGCGAACCCCGGTCGCGTCCGGCGAACGAGCGACCCGGCGCGCCAGGTCCACAGGCACACCCCGTTCAGGGTACGCAGCCGCTTGGCGCCGATGGGCACACGGTCGATCGTCTGGGGAAAGCGCGGATCGCTGGCGGCGCTGCCCGCCCAGGCCCCCGTGGAGATCACGAGGCTGTGCGCCGGGTAGCGCAGCGCGACCTCGCCCATCATGCGGGCGATCCCGCCACCGAACGGCGGGAAATTGAGGGCGAGGAGGAGCGTCGGGGTCAACGCGCGTGCGCACGATCGCCGTCGAGCGAACGCCGCCGCTCGAGCGCTTCGCGGTACACCACCTCGGTCCGCTCGGCAGTGCGCTCGAGCGTGAACTCCCTCCGGACGAGCTCGCGGCCCCGCCGCGCGATCCGCCCGGCGAACTCTCGATCGCCGAGTACCTGCGCGAGCGCCTGCGCCCAGGCAACAGGGTCGAGCGGCGCCACGAGCACGCCCGTGTCGCCGGGGGTGATCAGGTCCGGGTTGCCGCCGGCATCCGACGCGACGACCGGCAATCCGAGCGCCATCGTTTCGAGCAGCGCGATGGAGAGCCCTTCGATGCGCGACGGCAGGGCCGACACCACAGCGAAACGACAGAAGGCGAGCGGACGATCCGTGAACGGCACGTACACCACGCGATGGCGCGCCGGGAGCGTCCGCTCGATGCCCCGGAGCTCGGGATCCCCTTCAATCCCGACACACGCGACGACCACCGGTCGCTCGAGGGCGGCGAGTCCCCGGAGCAAGACGTGCTGGTCCTTGCGACGAGCGAGCACCAGGACGACCGGGCGTCCGGCCAACTCGCCCAGCGCGGCCCGAGCGGCCGCCATGTCATCCTCGGACGGCGGGGCGTCCACCCGCGCGACATCGATCCCATTCGTCACGATGCGGAGGCGCCCGGCCGGATGCAGGCGGCGGCGCAGCGCGCGGGCCACCGCATGGCTCACGGCGATCGTGCGATCGGCGGAGAGCCCCACGGCGAGCAGCTCTGCAGGGGAGGTGAGCGGCATCGTGTGCCGGGTCACGACAAACGGCCGTCCCAGGCGACGCCGCCACCGCAGCCAGGTCAGCGCCCGGCGGTCGCGCGTGTCGTGGCTGTTCACGAGGTCGACGCGCTCGCGTGCCATCACGGCGTCCAAGGTGCGCGCGAGCGGAGCGAGCCGACCGAAGTCCAGGGGCACGAGCGGCA
>Ga0066667_10000641_pt1 | contig 12107 bp, 10 predicted proteins | sample GraSoiAngelo_116_FD_133943 | JGI IMG/M metagenome (GOLD analysis project Ga0066667, IMG submission 133943) | Grasslands soil microbial communities from the Angelo Coastal Reserve, California, USA - 14_0903_16_30cm | ecosystem: Environmental > Terrestrial > Soil > Grasslands | place: USA...
CCGAGCTGACGCGCCCCGCCGAGGAAGTCGTAGTGCCGCCAGCTGGCGAGTCCGCGGATCTGCTCCTCGGTATCGTAGCCGACCCCGAGCCGCACCTCGCGCGGCGGCGCTTCCGTGACCTGGATGAACACCGTCACCTCGGGGTCACTCCCCTTGTCCTCCTCGATGCGCACGGCGCGGAAGAGGTTCAAGCCGACGAGGTCTCGCCGCGTCCGGTCGAGGAGACTCTGCTTGAACGGCTGCCCGGGCGCGTAGGCGATCTCACGGCGCGGCACCGCGGGGTCGACGTCCTTCGTGCCCGTAATCACGGTCTCGCCGAACACGCACGGCGGGCCGCTCTCGAGCCGGTAGGCGACGCGCACCTGGTCGTGCGTGACGTCGACCTTCGCTTCCTTCGCCACGTCGACGCGCGCGTATCCATGCTCGCGGTAGTACGCGCGCAGATACGTGTCGGCCCGGCCGTACGCCTCCTCGGTGAACACGCGGCCGGGAGCAACGGGCAGGTGATCCAGCAGGAGGCGCCGCTCGGCGAGCGACGGCTCGGCGCCGCCGAGCGTCACGTCGACCGAGACGACCTTGACCGGTGGGCCTTCCTCGATGAAGACGACCGCCACGAGCGCGTCGCCGCTCTCCGGCAGCTCGAGGTCATACGTGACGCGCGCATGGTAGTACCCGTGCGTCCGGTAGAACTGACGCAGCCGATCGAGATCCGTGCGGAACACGACGGGGTCGAAGAGGGGCCGGGCCCGCCACACCGCGAACCACGGCCGGGGCTTGGTGCTCATCGCGTGGCGGAGGTCGCCGCGTCGGACCGCGGACACGCCGCGGAAGCGCAGCGCCCTCAGGCGCCACGTCCGGGCGAGGTCGAGTGCCTCGAGCTGCACGGCCGAAGCGCACAACGGCGCGAGCGCCGCGAGCAGGGCGACGAGCGCGGCCGACCGGCGCATGGCGCCCCACACGTAACAGGGTGGATCGGAAGTGCAATCGTGGCCGGGATGGGGGGGCGTTGACGCCGCCGTTATAACGGCGCTATACGACGATCCATGCCGGCCACGGCGACGCTGCGCGCCCGCGATCGGGGGCCGGCCGCCACGCGGCGCGCGATCCTCGCGGCGGCGGAGACGCTGCTGGCGCGCGGCGGAGAGGTGGGGCTCTCGATCCGCGAGCTCTGTGCTCGCGCCGGCGTGACGCCGCCGACCGTCTACCATCACTTCGGCGACAAGGGCGCACTCGTCGACCGGCTCGTCGACGAGTGCTTTGCGGAATTCGACCGGACCTTCACGCGCCGGCGGCCGCCGGCGGATCCCGTCGAGGCGCTGCGCTGGGGCTTCGCGCGCTACGTCGAGTACGGGCTCGCGCATCCGGCGCACTACCGCCTGATGTTCCAGCGCTCCACGGCGCGACGGCCCACCGCTGCCGCGCTCGCCTCGTACGATCGGCTGCGGCGGCGCGTCGCCGCAATCGACGCGGCGGGACGTCTCACGGCAGCGGTCGAAGACGCCACCGCCGCGTTCTGGTCCGCCGTCCACGGCGTCACGTCGCTGCTGATCGCCGGTTTCTGGAAACCCGGGGCTCCCGCCGTCGCGCTCGTGTGCGACGCGATGATCGCCCAGCTCACCCGAAAGGAGGCCGTCCATGTCCGCTGAATCGAGTCCGAACATGTTCCTCCAGAACAACTTCGCGCCCTGGGGTACCGAAGGCGCGGCGCGCGACCTCCCGGTCGTCGGACGGATCCCGCGCGAGCTGAACGGCACCTATTACCGAAACGGCCCGAATCCCGCATTCCCGCCGCTCGGCCGCTATCACTGGTTCGACGGCGACGGAATGATCCACGCCGTCACGCTCGACGACGGGCGCGCGAGCTACCGGAACCGCTACGTCCTGAGCCGCGGGCTCCGCGAGGAGCAGGAGGCAGGCCGCGCGCTCTACCGCGGCCTGCTCGAGTTCCAGGCCACGGAGATTCCGGGTTTCAAGAACACCGGCAACACGAACATCGTCTGGCATGCGGGTAAGCTGCTCGCGCTCGTGGAGGCCGCCCTCCCCACGCGGATGATGGCCGGCCCGCTCGACACCGTCGGCGAGTACGACTTCGACGGGCGGCTCGCCGGTCCCATGACGGCGCATCCGAAGCTCGATCCCGAGACCGGCGAGATGCTTTTCTTCGGCTACTCGCCGTTCCCGCCGTACCTCACGTACCACGTCGCGGCCGCCGACGGCGCGCTCGTGCGGAGCGAGGTCATCGACGTCGCCTGGCCGTCGATGATGCACGACTTCGCGATCACGAAGGACCACGTGATCTTCATCCTCTGCCCGCTGGTGTTCAGCTTCGAGCGCCTCGCGGAGCGCGGCGGCGCGTTCTCGTGGGAGCCGGAGCGTGGCACGCGCCTCGGCATCATGCCACGGCGCGGAGGCAACGCGGACGTCCGCTGGTTCGACACCGATCCGTCGTACGTTTTCCACCCGATGAATGCGTACGAAGACGGTGACGCCATCGTCCTCGACGTCGCCCGCTACGGGCGACTCGACTTCATGAGCGCCGCCGCGGTCGAGGAGCCCGGGTACCGTGACGCCAACGCGGCTCGCCTCCACCGTTGGCGGATCGACCTCGCGCGCGGCGGCGTCGCGTCGACCCCGCTTGACGACATCGTCACGGAGTTCCCGCGGGTCGACGAGCGACGGCTCGGCCGTCGTCATCGATTCGGGTACATGGCAGCGCGCGAGCCGGAGCTGAACGACGGCGCGCAGCCGCTGTGGACCGCCGTCCGCAAGTACGACCTCGAGCGCGGCGGCGTGACGGAGCGGCGGTTCGGCGCCGGCAACGGCGTCGGTGAGCCGCTTTTCGTGCCGCGCACGGCGTCGGCCGGCGAGGACGACGGGTGGGTACTGGTGCTCGTCTACGACGCCGCGCGCGACACCAGCGACTTCTGGATCCTCGACGCCCAGGACGTCGCGGGGGAACCGGTGGCGCGCGTGACGCTGCCACACCGCGTGCCGTACGGCTTCCACGGGAACTGGGTCGCGGCGTGAGGCGCGCCTCTTCGCACGAGACGGGAGCGGCGGCGGCACCGCGGGGCAATTGACACGGCGCCGCCACTCGCGCTCTCTGTGCAGACGAAAGGAGGCGAGATGGACGAGCCCGGGGCCAAGGTCTGACTCGGTGGGCGAGCGGCCGATTCGCGTCGAGGAGCTCGACCACGTCGTTCTCCGCTGCCGCGATCCGGAACGCGCGCTCGACTTCTACACGCGGATCCTCGGCCTCGTCGAGGAGCGTCGCATCGAGGCGATCGGGCTCATCCAGCTGCGGGCGGGGCGCGGCATGATCGATCTCGTCCCGTCGCCCGAGCGGAGCGCGGACGGCGCCAATGTCGACCATTTCTGCCTCGGCATCGCGGCGACCGAGATGTCCGCGCTCGTCCGCTACCTGGAGGACGCGGGCGTCGAGATGATCGGCGAGCCCGCGGTCCGCTACGGCGCGCGCGGGATCGGCCCGTCGGTCTACGTCCGCGATCCCGAGGGCAACGTCGTCGAGCTGAAGCCCGGGACGGGCGCGGCGAGCTGACCGGATGCCGACTGCCGGGGCGGGCCGGGGCGGCCTCGTCGCACTCGGCGCCCTGCTCGGAGTGACGCCGGCTGCAGCGGGGGACCGGCTCCCCTCGTTCGCCGACGTCCTCGCGCGGGCCGAGCCTGCGGTGGTGAACATCTCGACGGTCGGGCGCGCGGGCGAGGAGGGACAGGGACCGCCGGAGTCGATGCAGGACTTCCTCCACCGCTTTTTGGGCGAGCCGCCGGCCGTCAGCCGGAGCCTCGGCTCCGGCTTCGTCATCTCCGCCGACGGCGACGTCGTGACGAACAACCACGTCGTCAAGGGGGCGGACAAGATCCGCGTGCGCATGGCGACCGAGGAGGAGTTCGACGCGAAGCTCGTCGGCAGTGACGACAAGACGGACATCGCTCTCGTCCACATCAAGGCGGCGCACCCGCTCCCCACGCTGCCGCTCGGGGACTCCGAGAGTCTCAAGGTGGGCGACTGGGTGCTGGCGATCGGCAATCCGTTCGGTCTCACGCAGACCGCCACCGCGGGCATCGTGAGCGCGAAGGGCCGCTTCCTCGGCGCCGGCCCGTACGACGACTTCATCCAGACCGACGCGTCGATCAATCCCGGCAACTCCGGCGGACCGCTCGTCGACCAGGACGGCCGGGTCGTCGGCATCAATGCGGCCATCGTCAGCCCGGCTGGCGGCAACGTCGGCATCGGGTTCGCCGTCCCGATCGCGCTGGTGCGCTGGGTGGTCGACCAGATCCGCGAGCATGGCAGTGTCGTGCGCGGCTGGATGGGCGTCGCGGTCCAGTCGGTCACCCCGGACCTCGCCCGCTCCTTCGGGCTGCACGGCGCGGAAGGTGCGCTCGTCGCGGACGTGACACCCGGCGGGCCGGCGTCCAAGACCGGCATCGCGCGCGGCGACGTCATCGTCCGCTGGGGCGACCGTCGCGTGCAGCACTCGCGCGAGCTGCCGCTGATGGTCGCGCTCACGCCGCCAGGAACGCGCGTGCCGGTCGCCGTCGTGCGCGAGGGGCGCGAGCGGACCGTCGACGTCACCGTCGACCGCATGCCCGCCGAGGAGCGTCGCGAGAGCCGCGCGCCGTCGCGCGGCGGCAGCCTCGAGGCGTGGGGACTCGCGGTGTCGGCCCTCGGGCGCGACGACGCGCGCCGGCTGGGCGTCAAGCCGGGCAGCGGGGTGATCGTCACCGACGTCGCGGAGGGCAGCCCCGCCGACGAGGCGGGGGTCGAGCCGGGTGACGTCGTCGTCGAGGTCAACCGTCGCGCCGTGCGATCGCCGGCCGATCTCGGGCGCGCGCTCGCCGCGAGCCCGCGCCGAGCCTTGCTGCTCGTGCGGCGCAACGGGGCGTCGGTGTTCATCGAGATGGAGCGGTAGCGCGGCGGCGTGATTGCCGTGCCTCCCGACCGGGCTATCATCGCCGGGCAGGAGGCTCCCGATGGCTCGCGTCGATCTCACCCCGGAAGAAGCCCGCATGCTCCGCGACGTTCTCGAGAGCTACCTCTCGGACCTCCGCATGGAGATCGCGGGAACCGAGAGCATGAGCTTTCGAGAGAACTTGAAGAAGACGGAAACGTTCCTGAAGGGCCTCCTCCCGCGGCTTCGCGAGCCGGCCTGACCGCGCCAGGCGGGGCTGGCATTTATATCGCTCTGCGATATAATCGCCGACGTGGCGGACGAGCGGCTGACCGTCGCCGAATACCGCGCACTGGCGGAGTTCCGCTGTCAGCTGCGCCGCCTCCTGCGTTTCAGCGAGGACGCGGCCCGCGGCGCGGGTCTCGAACCGCAGCACCATCAGGTGCTGCTCGCGTTGAGGGGCATGCCCGACGGCACCGCCGCCACGATCGGCGTCCTCGCCGATCGCTTGCAGCTCCGGCACCACACCATGGTGGAGCTGATCGATCGGATGGCAGCGCGAAACCTCGTGCGGCGCCGTCCGGGAACGACCGATCGGCGGCAGGTCGTCGTGCGACTGACGCCACGTGGCGAGCGGGTGCTGCCCCGGCTCTCGCTCGCCCACCGCGCCGAGCTGCGGGCCGTCGCACCGGCTCTTCTGCGCTCACTCGCGGCGCTGACGGGCGATCGGCCGGGTCGAGCGGTGCGCGGGCGGTGAGCGCGTCCGGTACGGTCAGGGAGCTCGCTTCCGCGCGCGCCAGCGAGCTCGGCGATTTCACGACCACGTGGCGGGTCGTCCCGATGTCGGTCGCCGCGGTCGCGATCGGGCTCCTCAGCACGTGCGTCGCGTGGGCCCTCTTGCGCCTCATCGGGCTCTTCACCAACCTGTTCTTCTTCCAGCGCTGGGGTGTCACGCTGGTCTCGCCGGCGGGCCACCACCTCGGCGGGCTCGTCGTGCTGGTGCCCGCCGCCGGCGCGCTGGTCGTGGGCTTGATGGCGCGGTACGGCTCCGAGCGGATCCGTGGCCACGGGATCCCCGAAGCGATCGAGTCCATCCTGATCCGCGGCAGCCGCGTGGAGCCGCGGGTCGCGTTCTTGAAGCCGCTCTCGGCCGCCATCTCCATCGGGAGCGGTGGCCCGTTCGGTGCCGAAGGTCCGATCATCATGACCGGCGGCGCCTTCGGCTCGATGATCGCGCAGTTCCTGAAGCTGACGAGCGCCGAACGGAAGACGCTCCTCGTGGCCGGCGCGGCGGGCGGCATGTCCGCGACGTTCGCCTCGCCCGTCGCGGCGGTGGCGCTCGCCGTCGAGCTGCTGCTCTTCGAGTGGAAGCCGCGGAGCCTGGTTCCGGTCGCGCTCGCCAGTGCCAGCGCCGCCGCGGCACGCCGCTACGTGATTGGTCTCGGTCCGCTCTTTCTCGCGCCAGCGCATCCGCTCTTCATCGGCCCGGCGGGCCTCGTCGGGTGTGCGCTCGCGGGACTGGCGGCCGGCGCCCTCTCGGTCGTCCTCACGGGCGCAGTCTACGCGGCCGAGGACGTGTTCGCGCGGCTGCCGCTTCACTGGATGTGGTGGCCCGCGATCGGCGGCCTGGTGGTCGGCGTGGGCGGTCTGGTTTTTCCCGAGGCGCTCGGCGTCGGCTACGACACGATCGGCGCGCTGCTCCAGGGTCAGGTCGCGGGCCGGGTCATCATCGGCCTCCTGCTCGTCAAGTCCGTCGTCTGGAGCGTATCGCTCGGCTCGGGAACCTCGGGCGGCGTGCTGGCCCCGCTCCTCTTGATGGGCGGTGCGCTCGGCGGCGTCGAAGCGCTTGTCTTGCCGGACGAGGGAACGGGGTTCTGGCCGCTCGTCAGCATGGGCGCCATCCTCGGCGGGACGATGCGCTCACCCTTCACGGGCATCGTCTTCGCGCTCGAGCTCACCCACGACGTCAACATGCTGCTGCCGCTTCTCGTATCCGTGACCCTGGCGCACGGGTTCACCGTGCTGGCGCTCCGCCGGTCGATCCTCACCGAGAAGGTCAGCCGGCGCGGCTACCATCTGAGTCGCGAGTACGCCGTCGATCCGCTGGAGATTCTCTTCGTGCGCGAGGTCATGCGCCGGAACGTGGTCGCCCTGCCGGCCAGCATGGAGCTCGCGGCGCTGCGCGCGGAGCGCCCCCGCCGGCAGCTCCTCTGTCCGGTCGTCGACACCGATCGGCGTCTCGTGGGCGTCGTGACCCGTCGCGATCTCGACGGTCTGCTCACGTTCGCCGGGAGCGATTCCGACGTCCGAGTGGGCGCGCTCGTCAGACCCGATCCCATCGTGGCGTACCCCGACGAGCCCCTGCGCGCGGTCGTCTACCGCATGGCGGAGACGGGGCGGACGCGATTCCCCGTCGTCGAGCGCGGAGAGGGCCGACGGCTGCTCGGCATGATCGCGCTCTCGGATCTGCTCGAGGCGCGGGTCCGCGGCCTCGAGGCGGAGCGCCGGCGCGAGCGCGTCCTGCCGCTCCACCTCCTGCTGCCGCGTGGCTTCCGGTGCCGTACGGGATCGCCGCCCGCTGGCGTCGCCGAAGACGGCGCCAGGCCGGGCACGTAAACAAAAGGCGGTCGCGACCGACGTTCGGCTTTCGCATTGCGAGCCACTGAGCGCGCGGCTACGCTCATCGCCGTGACGTTGCGCCGCGCGTCCCTCGCCACAGTGCTCGCACTCCTCCTCGCCGCGGGAGGCGCGGCGTTCTGGGTCTGGGCCCGCCGGCCGCGCCTCGGTCCCCTCCACGCCGCGCCAGATGCGCGGCGCCTTTCGATCGAGGTCGGCGAGGCGGTGCATTTCTCCGCCGCCGCTCCGGGCGCGGTCGAGTTCACGTGGTCCATGTGGGGAAGCGCCGTCTCGCACCTTCCCACGTGGACGTACGTGGCGCTGCCCGAGGACGCGGGGTGGCAGCAGGTGACGGTGGTCGTTCGCGGCGCAACCGGCAGCACCTTGATGCACGGGTGGGATGTCGGGGTCGTCCCGCCCGTGCCGCCGGCACTGGAAGTCTCGCCACCGCCGGGTCGCGTCGTCGTCCGGAGGGGTGGCCGCGCGACATTCCACTGCGGCGCGCGGGTACCGGCGGCGCGACCAGCGGACCGCGTGTGGTTCGAGTGGATCGTCGACGGGCGCACGATGTCACGCCAGGAGCAGTCGGCCGCCGAGGCGGTCTCCGAGTTCTTGCTGCCGGCGCCCGAGAGCGGCCCCCATCGCGTGACGGTTCGGGTGGTCGAGAACGAGCGGTCCGCGTCGCTGGCCGAGTGGGAGCTCGTCGGCGCAGGGCCCGCGCCACAGCCGGAGTTGCCCGTGCAGATCGCCGATGCCCGGCCGATCGGGCGTCCTGCACCGACACCGCCGCCTTCGCCGGCGCCGCCGCAGGAAGCCGCTCCGCCACCGGTCGCGGAGCCCGAGGTGCCGCCGCCTCACGAGCAGCTTGCAGAGCCAGAGACGCCCGCGCCCGAGAGTGTCGCACGAGAGGTCGAGCCCGAGATGCCGAGGGCGCCCGGCGCACCCGCACATGTCGCCGAGGTCGAGGTGCCGGCAGCCCCCGAGGGGCCGGCACAGGTGGCGGAGGCGGAAGCGCAGCATGCACCCGAGCTGCCGCCGCCCGTCGCGGAGCAGCCGGTGCCGCCATCGCCGCCAGCATCGGTGCCGCCCGCCGAGCCGTCGCCCGACGTCGCCGCGGCCCCGTCCGCACCGGCACCGGAGGAGCCCGCGATCCCGAAACCCCCGCCCGATGTCGTCCCGGCGGCGCCCGAGCCGCCGACCCAGATCGCCGCGGCTCGGATGCCCGCCGTGTCCGAGCCGGCGCCTCCGGTCGTCGTTGCCCGGCCCACACCCGAACCGGCGCCGCCCGTCGCCGAACCGCAGCCAACGCCGCGCGACGCCGCGGTGCCCGCGCCGCGACCACTCCCGCCGCGCTCGCCCGTCCCTTCGCGGATCGCCGGCGACGTCGGCGAGCGCCTGCACCTCGCGACGGGGATCGACTCGGGCGCGGCCAATGGCATGTACGAGTGGTCGGTCGACGGCCGCCGCGTGCAGCGCGGCGCGAGTCCGAGCTTCGAATACACCCCCGACACGCCCGGGAGGCATCGCGTCAGCGTGGTGCTGCATGGTCCCACCGCCGTGGCGGCGGCCGATGCGTGGGAGGTGACGGCGCGAGAGCGCCGGCCGCCGCGTGTGGAGCCGTCGACCGCACGGCAGGAGGAGCGGGTTCCGCCGGCCGAGCCGCCGCGCGTCGCGACGGTGCCGCGGGCGACTCTCCCGCCGCCCGTCCCGCCGACCACCGCGGCGCGGATCGACGAGCATGCCGCGCCGCCGATCGATGCGTCGCGGGTGACCCGCTCCGCCACGGCGCTCAGCGAGGAAGAGGTGCAGCACTGGTTCGCGGAGTATGCGCATGCCTGGTCGAGTCACGATGTCGGCGCACTGCAGCGCATGGGACAGGTCCGGTCGCAGGCCGACGCCGAGCGGTTGACCCGCTACTTCGGCACGATCGAGAACCTGCGGGTCGACGTCCACATCCGCGCCGTTCGCCTCGACGGCGAGCGGGCGGCCGTGGACTTCGAACGCGTCGACACGATGACCGACCCGACCGGCCGTCGCCAGGAGCTGCGCCTTCCGCTCCAGCACAAGGACATCGAGCGCACGCCCGCCGGTCTGCGGTTCGTCAATTGACCTTGTCACACTGGAAGGGCGTTGTTATGGATAACCGCCTTCGAGAAGCGAGAGTGGCGGAATTGGCAGACGCACGAGATTTAGGATCTCGCGGGCAACCATGGGGGTTCGAATCCCCCCTCTCGCATGCTGCGGCGTGGCGACGCGCGGGCTGACGTGATGGAGGCGCCGCACGTCACGCTCGAGGACCTGACCCCGGTCCGCAAGCGCCTCCAGGTGGAGATCTCCGCGACGGACGTGCAGGCGGAGCTGGAGCGCGCCTTCGCGACGGTCGGGCGCCAGGCGCGGCTGCGCGGCTTCCGCCCCGGTCGCGTGCCACGGCCCGTGCTCGAGCGGACCTTCGGCGAGCAGGTGCGGCGCGAGGTGCTCGGCAAGTTGGTCGAGGCCAGCTTGCGCCAGGCGATCGAGGCCCATCACCTCGAGCCGGTGGGGACGCCGGACATCGACGCCGACCCGCTCACGCCCGGGCAGTCGCTGCGGTACGCCGCGACCATCGACGTGCGACCCGTCATCGAGGTCGGAAACCTCGACGGGCTCGACGTGCGCCGTCCGGCTGTGGTCGTGACCGACGAGTCCGTCGAGACGGCGCTCGCGAAGATGCGCGACGCCGCGGCACAGCTCCGGCCCATCACGGACCGGGCGGTCGTCGAGGCGGGCGACGTGGTGACCGTCGACCTCACGAGCCGCCTCGAGGGCGCCGAGCCGGTGCGGCGCGAAGGCGTGCTCGTCGAGGCCGGCGCGGGCACGTTCCCGCTGGCGCTCGAGCGCCAGCTCGTCGGGCAGCACAGCGGTGCGGAGCTCACGCTGCAGGTGCCGTATCCCCGCGACTATCCGAACGCCGGTCTCGCGGGAAAGACGCCCGAGTTCGAGGTGGCGATCCGGGAGCTTCGCTCGAAGGAACTTCCAGCGCTCGATGACGACTTCGCGCGCGACCATGGCCGGTGCCAGTCGCTGGCCGAGCTGCGGACCCGCGTGCGCAGCGACCTCGAGCGCGAGGCGGAAGCTCGGGCGACGGACACCATGCATGAGGCGGTTCTCGATCAGCTGTTCGCGCGGCATCCGTTCGACGTGCCGCCCACGCTCGTCGAGCGTCGAGTGGAGGCGCAGCTCGGGACGCTCGGGGTCCGGGAGGGGGCGGATCACCAGCACGCGCTCGACGAGCTTCGTGCCGAGCTTCGGCCGCGGGCGGAGCGTCAGGTCCGCGCCGAGCTCCTGCTCGACGCGGTGGCCTCGCGTCTCGACATCACGGTCGACGAAAGCGAAATCGAAGCGGCGATCGAGACGCTGGCGGCGCGGGAGAGCCACGGTGCCGAGCGTCTACGCGCGCTCTACCGACGTCCCGAGGCGCATGCAGCGCTCCATGCGAAGCTCGTTCGCGACCGCGCGCTTGCGCGACTGGTGGGGGAGGACCGCGCAGGCGCAAGAAGCGTGCCGGCGTTGGCGCGCGTGGACATTGCCCGTGAAAAGTAAAGCCGGTAGAATCCTCGACGGGTACTTGCCAGTCGCCATGCACGCGAATCTCGTCCCCATCGTCATCGAGCAGACCGGTCGCGGCGAGCGCGCCTACGACATCTACTCGCGCCTCCTGCGGGACCGGATCATCATTCTCGGCACCGGCATCGGCGACGACCTGGCGAACCTGATCGTCGCGCAGCTCCTCTTCCTCGAGTCCGAGGACCCGGAGAAGGACATCTACATCTACATCAACTCTCCGGGCGGCTCCGTGACGGCCGGCCTCGCGATCTACGACACCATGCAGTACATCAAGCCCGAGGTCTCGACGCTGTGCGTGGGGCAGGCGGCCAGCATGGCGGCCTGGCTGCTCGCGGCGGGGACCAAGGGCAAACGGTTCGCGTTGCCGCACGCGCGGATCATGATCCACCAGCCGGCCGGCGGCGTGCAGGGGCAGGCGAGCGACATCGACATCCAGGCCCGCGAGATGCTCCGGCTGCGCGAGCAGATGAACAACATCCTGGTCAGGCACACCGGGCAGAGCCTCAAGCGCATTGAGAAGGACACCGATCGCGATCTCTTCATGACCGGCAAGCAGGCGGTCGAGTATGGCCTCGTCGACGAGGTCATCGTCTCCCGGCCGGGCAAGGTAAAGGGAACCTGACCGAAGGGGGCTGCTAAATGGCCAAGCACGGGGATGACCGCACCGGCAACCTCGTCTGCTCCTTCTGCGGGAAGAGCCAGGACGAGGTGCGCAAGCTGATCGCCGGACCCACGGTCTACATCTGCGACGAGTGCATCGACCTCTGTAACGACATCATCGCCGAAGAGTGCGACCAGGAAGAGAATCTCTCCTCCACGTCGGCGGTGCCGAAGGCGTCCGAGATCAAGAAGGTCCTCGACCAGTACGTGATCGGCCAGGAGCGGGCGAAGAAGATCCTCGCCGTGGCCGTCCAGAACCATTACAAGCGCATCGAGTCGCAGCTGATCACCGGGGTCGTCGAGCTCCAGGAATCG
>Ga0066667_10000644_pt1 | contig 12088 bp, 12 predicted proteins | sample GraSoiAngelo_116_FD_133943 | JGI IMG/M metagenome (GOLD analysis project Ga0066667, IMG submission 133943) | Grasslands soil microbial communities from the Angelo Coastal Reserve, California, USA - 14_0903_16_30cm | ecosystem: Environmental > Terrestrial > Soil > Grasslands | place: USA...
CAGGCCGCCGCAGCCTCACGCAGCCGCGGCAGCGCCCGCTCCAGCCAGTCTCGGCCGACAAGACCGCTGGTGAGGAGCGGCTCAGGGTCGCTCTCGACGAGCTCCCAGCCGTTCAGGCGGTCGCGCAGTTCTTCCAGGGTCGGCAGGCCCGCAGGCGCCGCGGTCGCGGCGACGTCGCCGAGCGTTGCGAGCACCTGCTCGACCTGGCCCGGTTGCCAGGGCGGCGGCCAGTAGGCGGCTGAGAGGTCCTCGATCGCGAGCAGGGTCGAGTTGTCGTCGTACCAGCCGAGAAGCTCCGGCATGAAAGGAGCCTCGAGCGACGAGTAGACGCGATGCTCGTCCCGCAACCATTCCGCGGCAACATCGTCCAGCGCGAGCTTGACGAAGGCGGTGCGGCCGTCGTCGAGCTCCACTCGCCATCGGCGCGTGTTCGAGCCGTAGCCGCCGCCAAGGATCGGTTGGCGGCGCAGTGGAACGCCGCCGAGGGCGGCGGCCACTTCAGCTTCGGGAAAGCTCCTCGGCAAGCTGGATCCGGTTCCCGTCGGGGTCGTAGATGTCAAGCAGGCGCATCTCTCCGTGGAGCTCGAGCACCGTGCCGACCTCGATTCCCTCGGCGCGGAGGCGTTCGGCCTCGGCCTTGATGTCCGCCACGTCCACGGTGGCGACGCCGGTCTCGTCCCGCGGCTCCCCCTCCGCGATTGCAATCTCCATCTCGCCGCGTATGAGCCTCGCCCAGCGGCCTTCCTCGTCGAGGTAGGTCTCCGCGAAGCCGAGCTTGCCGGTGTAGAAGGCGCGGCCGGCGTCGAGGTCGCGAACGTGGTACCAGACCTGGACGGGACTCACAGCATCAGGCCGGGCTCCTCCAGGAAGGCCTTGACCGTCCTGAGGAAATCCGCAGCGGTCGCGCCGTCGAGCGAGCGATGGTCGCACGTGAGGGTCAGCGTCATCAGTGGGCGGGCCTCGAAGCCGGCCTCGGTGGGGACGGCCTTCCGCTCGATCGCGCCCACGGCGAGGATCGCAGCCTGCGGCGGGTTGAGGACGGCGACGAACTGCTCGACGCCGAACATGCCGAGGTTCGAGATCGTGAAAGTGCCGCCGTCGAGATCGTCCTGGCGAAGCTGGTTCGCGCGCGCACGCGCGACGATGTCGGCTCGGGCGGCGGCGAGCTCGGCGATCGTCAGGCGCTCGGCCTGGTGGATCACCGGGACGACGAGCCCTGCCTCGATCGCGACCGCGATGCCGACGTTCGCGCTCGGATGGAGCTCGATCGCGTCTTCGGCCCAGAGCGCGTTGACGGCCCGGTGCCGCATCAGCGCGTCGGCGCAGGCCTTGGTCAGGATGTCGGTGACGGTGGGCCTCGGCTCACCCTCCTTCGTCTGCTCGGCGAGGAGTGTGTGGAGGCTTTGGGTGCGGGTCATGTCCGCCGACATCGCGATCTGGAACGCCGGCGCCTGCCAGGCCTCGGTCAGCCTGCGGGCGATTGTGCGGCGGAGCGAGGTCAGGGGGACGCGCTCGACCTCGCCGGTTGGGGCGAGCGTGGTCGTCGGCGTCGCCGGTGCCGGGCTCGCGGCCGCGCGCTCGACGTCCTCGGCGACGACACGTCCCTCGGGGCCGGTGCCTTTGAGCGACCCGAGCTCGATCCCCCGCTCACGGGCAATCCGGCGCGCAAGCGGCGATGCCTTGATGCGCGCGCCGGCGCCGTTGCCCTGCGCGGGCTGACGCGCCTCGGCGACCTGTTCGGCGGCTGTGGCCTCGCGCCCGCGCTCTGGCTCACGGGCTGGTCCCGGGGATCCTTCTTCCTGCGCCGCGTCGGCGACCGGCTGCGCCGTTCCGGCTTTGACGGCCGAGACGTCTTCCCCTTGCTCGCCGATCACGGCGATCGTCGTGCCGACGTCGGCCTCGCCCTCGGGGACGGTGATCTTGAGCAGGACGCCGGAGGCCTCGGCCTCGACCTCCTGCGTCACCTTGTCCGTGTCCAGCTCGTAGAGCGGCTCGCCCATCTCGACCTGGTCGCCCTCGGCCTTGAGCCACTTGACGATCGTTCCCGACTCCATCCCCTGCCCGAGCCGGGGCAGCTTCACCTCGTCGGCCATACGCCCTCCAGACCCGCTTCAGGGACAGTCCCCGTACGGGGACGATCCCTCCAGGCGTTACGAGCTGCCATCGCGCTGCACCGTCTTCTGGATCGCCTCGAGCACGTCTGTGGCGTGCGGAACGACGTACTCCTCCATCACCGGCGCGAAGGGCAGCGGCGTGAACTTCGCGCCGACGCGCTCGACCGGAGCGTCGAGCCAGTCGAAGGCCTGGTGTTGGACGACCGCCGCGACCTCGGCGCCGAAGCCCATCCGCGTTACCGCCTCGTGAGCGACCACGCACCGGTTCGTCTTCTTCACCGAGGCTACGATCGCATCCTCGTCGAGCGGCTGCAGCGTCCGAGGATCGACGACCTCGACGGAGACACCCTGCTGTCCGGCCTCTTCGGCGGCGGCGAGAGCCTCGTGCACGAGCCTGCCGGTCGCGACCACGGTGACGTCTTCGCCCTGGCGGTGCACGCGCGCCTGGCCGATCGGGATCGGCTCGATCTCTTCGGCCAGCTCCTCCTTGAGGCCGTAGAGCGTCCGGTGCTCGAAAAAAATAACCGGGTTGTCGTCGTAGATCGCCGACCAGAGCAGTCCGCGGACATCCGAAGGGGTCGACGCGAAGACGACCTTCAGCCCCGGCACGCCGACGAACCAGGCCTCGACCTGCTGGGCGTGCTGGGCGCCAGGCGACCAGCCGGCGCCTCCCTGCGTGCGGATCGTCAACGGCACCTTGAGCTGGCCGCCGGACATGTATCGGTGCTTCGCCGCCTGGTTGACGATCTGCTCCATCGAGATCGTCAGGAAGTCTTCGTACATGACCTCGACGACCGGGCGCATCCCCTGTATCGCCGCGCCGATTCCCGAGCCGACGATCGCCATCTCCGAGATCGGCGTGTTGCGTACGCGATCGGGGCCGAACTCCTCGAGCATCCCCTGAGTCACGCCCATCGAGCCGCCCATCTCGGCGATGTCCTCGCCCATGATGAACACGTCCTCGTCGTTGCGCATCGCTTGCGAGAGGGCGTCGCGCACCGCCTCGCGGTAGCTGAGCTCAGGCATAGACGTTCTTGAGGGCGTCCTCGGGCTTCGGGTCGGTCCCGGCCTTGGCGAAGTCGACGGAGGAGTCCACCAGCTCCTGCACCTCGCGATCGAGCGCCTCGTACTCCGCGTCCGACAGCCCGAGCTTCTCGCGCAGGAGCTCGATCGGATCGGAGGTCTCCTGGAGACGGCGGAGCTCGTCCTTGTCCCGGTAGACCTGCGGGTCGCCGATGTAATGACCGACGAGGCGCTGCGTCTCGCAGAGCAGGAAGACCGGCCCTTTGCCGTCGCGCGCGTGCTTCAACGCCCGGGCAGTGACCTTGTTCACCTCCTCGACATCCTGGCCGTCGACCTTCATCGACTTCATTCCGAACGCCTCGGCCCGCTTGCTGAGGTCGCGGATCGGCGAGTGCTGGCTCTCCGGAGTCGATTCCGCCCAATGATTGTCCTCGCAGACGAAGACGGCCGGAACGCCCCACAGCTGAGCGAGGTTGAGCGACTCGTGGAAGGTGCCGATGTTGGTCGCCCCGTCGCCGAAGAACGCGACCGCGACCCGGGGCTCGCCGCGGAACTTGAAGGCGAGCGCGGCGCCGACAATCGCCGGCAGCCCGCCTCCGACGACCGCATTCGCGCCGAGATTTCCGCGCTCGACGTCGTACAGGTGCATGGAGCCGCCGTAACCGTGCGAGCAGCCTTCAAGCTTCCCATAGAGCTCCGCCATCAGCTCGTTGGGGTGCGTGCCCTTCGCGAGCGTGTGCCCGTGCGCGCGGTGCGTCGACGCGATCACGTCGCCGTCGGCGAGCGCGCGGCAGACCCCGACGGCGACCGCCTCCTGGCCGATCGCGACGTGGAGGAACCCCGGCAGCTCGCCGGCACGGAAGCGCTCCTCGACCTTCTCCTCGAAACGCCGGATCAGGAGCATCTCCCGGAAGAACTCGCGCAGCGCCTCATCGGAGAGCCCGCGGCGCTGCTCGACTTTTGCCACGGGCGTGATAGTACGCTCCGCGCAATGCCCCTGGTCGAGCAGTTTCGCCGCCTTGCAAGCAGCCTTCCCGACGGTTGGCAGTCGGCCCGTTTGCGTCTGATCGTCGCCGATGAGGAGGACTCGGCGCGCACAGCCGCGCTGCTCGGGCCGACCAATCCGGGCCGCCACGGCAAGGTGATCAATTTCGCGAGTGCCCGCCGCGGCGCCGGAGTGGGTCCCGACCGGATCCGGGAGCTGCTGCGCCGGCTCGACGCGGAGGGCATCGGGGGCGAGCTCGAGCTCGTCGGAGTCGAGGAGGCTCCGGCACAGGTCGACAGCGAACGTCCGGCTCTCGCCGACGCCTGGGACGCGGCCGTCGCCACGTTGCCGCCCGACTGGAGCGACCTGTACGCAGAGGTCGATCTGAGCTCGAGCGACTACATCGAGCCCGGTGCGTTGCGGCTGAGCCCTCTGAACCCGACACGGCCGGACGCGCGCCCGCTGTTCCGCTTCCGGGCCGCGCGCACGTTCGGCTATGGCGCCTCGCCTGAGATGGTGCGCCGCTGCCTCGAGCGGCTCGACGAAGCGCGAATCCGCGGCGAGCTGCGGATCCTGCACGTGGTCTCGGACTCGTACCCCGCGAAGACGCAAGGCCCGGTCTGGTACACGGCCGGAAAGGTGATCTAGTGGCCCGGCGCGCAGCGTCGCCGGCCAGACCACTAATGCATCGCCGCGCCGAGCTCGGCGGCAACCGACTTCGCTTCGGTGGGCCCGCTCGTGATCACGAGACAGGTGTCGTCGCCGGCGAGCGTGCCGATCACCTTCGCATGCTCAATGCGGTCCAAGGCCCGGGCGATCGCCGGCGCGGAGCCGAGCTCGGACTGGACGACGACGATGTTCTGGGCCTGGACGGCCCGGAGTCCGAACTGCGCCAGCACCGCCCTGAGCGACTCGCGGGGATCGCTCCGGCTCCCCCGGTCCGGCAGCACGTAGCGCGGCCGCCCGAGCACATCGCGCGTCTTCTCGAGACCGAGCTCGCGGATGTCCCGCGAGATGGTCGCCTGGGTGACCTCGCACCCGGCGCTCCTGAGCGCGCCCTGCAGCTCGTGCTGGCTGCCGACGCGGCGCCGCGTGACGACGCTCGCGATCAGACGCTGGCGCTCGGGCTTCGGGAGTTGCCGAAGCTGTTGCATACGGCGAGAATAACTATTCAGGTTTCAAGCAACCGAAGGCGAGGCAAGCAACCCAACGTGCTGCGCAAGCTGCTCTGGTCCGGCCTGTACGCGGGTCTCGCGGCGGGCTCCGCAATGGCCGCACGACAGGCTGCATCACGGATCTGGCGCCTCGCGACCGGCGAAGAGCCGCCGGCGAAGCGATGAGCAAGGCCGACCTCTTGGTGGAACGCGGCGCCAACCGGCTGGAAGTGCTGGCGCGCAAGGCGGCCGCAAAGGGCGGCTTCACGGCAAAGCTCGCGGACGAGCTCGCCGAAGATGCGGCCTTTCTTCGCAAGCTGAAGCCGAGCCTGATCAAGGCACGCGCGAAGGGTCGCGCGCCGATCGCCAATGTTCCTCACCGAGAGCCGCAGGGCCCGAGCGCGCCCCAGATGGCATCGCCGCGACCCAAACCGAAGCCGAAGACTCGTAAGCGCGGGCGCGAACCGAACCCGTTCCTCGTCGCGGGTGTCGCGCTTGCCGCCGGCATCGCGATCGCAAAAGTGATCGACTGGAGGGGACATGCCCACCCGCGAGACTGAGATCAACGCCGGCGTCGGCCCGGCGGCCAAGCAGGTCGCCGAGCACGCGAGCAGCCTGGCTCGCCTCGAGCTCGAGCTCGCGATCCTCGAGCTGAAGAAAAAAGTGGCGGCGCTCGGGATCGGGATCGGGCTCGGCCTCGGAGCGCTGCTGTTCGTCCTCTTCGGGATCGGCTTCGCCTTCGCGACGATCGCAGCGGCACTCGCGACGGCGGTTTCGACCTGGCTGGCGCTGCTGATCACGACTGCGATCCTGCTCGGGCTCTCAGGGGTGCTCGCGGTTGTCGCGGTCGTCCTGCTTCGAAAGGGAACGCCCGTGCCCAGACAGGCGATCGAAGAAGCAAAGCTGACGACCGAGGCGTTGAAGAGCGATGGCAGCGCGTAACGGACGCACGGCAGCCGAGGTCCGCCGCGATATCGAGGCCGAGCGCGAGCAGCTCGCCGACGCGGTGGAGGATCTGCGCGGCGGGCTCGCCCAGGTCGCGGACATCAGCGGGAAGCTGCGTTCGAAGCTGCCGCTCGTGGCGGCCGGAGCGCTGGGGGCGGGCTTCTTCCTCGCCGGCGGAGTCGGCGCGACGATGAGGCTGCTCGCACGCCGGGGCCGGGAAGGGACGACGAAGGCAAAGGTCGGCCCCTTCTCGCTTGTCGACCGCGACGGGTGATCAATCGGGTCTGACAGGGCCCGCTCGACGCTGACGTTAGTAGCTAGGCGGCTGCGACCACCAGGAAGCTACCGCGCAGGAGCCTGTGGGCATCGGAGCGATACGTCGCCTTGCCGGGCCGGAGGGTGAACTTCCACGTCACGGTGCCGCGGAACTTGACCCCGGTCTTCTTGTTGATGCCCGGCGCCGTCAGGTGAAAGTTGTCCGACTTCGTCAGGTCTTTGACCCTGAGGCTGTACTTGCCCGCGGTGACCCGCTTCACTCGCGCGCCGGCGGCGTTCTTCACCGAGATCGCTCTCTTCGGGCCGACCTGAGCGAAGAGCTTCTTGACCGCTGGCGGAGGCGTGACTGTTCCGACCGTGAACGAGCCGTGCATCTGCGTCGGATGCGCGTCGCACTGGAACTTGTACGTTCCGTTCGCGAAGGTGACGTTCCAGGTCGTCTGAGAAGTGCCCTCGATGTCCGTCGCCATCGAGACACCAGGGCCTCTCAGGTCGAAGTTGTGCAGGCTCGCGTAATCGTGGACCACGATCGTGTACGCGCCCGGATCGAGATGCGTAACCGCCGTCCCGCTCGAGTCCCTCAACGAGATCGCGTAGGTATTCGGGGCGGTCGGCAAGCCGACGGTGGCGATCAGCGGCTGGGTGATCGTGCCACCGGCGCCGACCGCGCCCGGGACGATCAGGCCGACCGCCGCCAGGGACATGACGAGGAACAAGCGGACGTAGCTCACGGGATCTCCCTTTCGAGTTTGAACGAACACTGACCTCCCGTGGATACGAGACGTACGCGTGACTGGTTTGTCAGTCGAGGGAGCGCCGATCCTGTTAGCTGAGAACGCGGCTGCAATCTAAACTCGGCTTGTGCGACTGGGCGGAAACCAGAAGACCGACTTGATCCGCAAAGTCCCGCTGTTCGCGCGCTGCTCACGCGCGGAGCTGAAGGAGATCGCGATGCTCGCGGACGAGATCGACCTCCGCGAGGGTAAGGAGATGACGCGCCAGGGAACACCGGGCCGAGAATTCTTCGTGCTCCTCGACGGCACGGCTGACGTCAAGAAGAACGGCCGCAGGGTGAACAGACTCGGGCCGGGCGACTTTTTCGGCGAGATCGCGCTCGTGTCCCGCGAGCCGAGGACGGCGACGGTAATCGCCACGTCGCCTGTGCGCGCGCTCGTGATCACGGACCGTTCGTTCAGACGGTTGCTCGACGACGCACCGCAGGTCCAGACCAAGGTAATGGCGGCCATGGCGAGGCGCCTGGCCCCCGAGACGCTTTAGGAGGGCTTGGCGGAACGCCGCTCGTTGTCGGGGTGCGATGGTCGTTCGGAGGCAAGGACGCAGGGAGCGTCAATAGCCATAGCTATTGGCGCGACTGAGGACGCAGCCTCCGGGCGAGCAGCGCGGCCCGGCGACACAGACTGTGTTTCGCCAAGCCCTCCTGGTTACGTCCCGCTTCGGAGAACTGCGCCGAAGCGTTCGGCAAGCGTATTGGCGATCTTCTGGCGAAGGGCTGCGGCATCCGCGTCGGAGAGCGTGCGCTCAGGCGACTGAAAGGCGACGCTGAACGCGATCGACTTCTTCCCCTCGCCGACCTGCTCGCCGCGGTAGACGTCGAAGATCTCGACCTGACGCAGCTCAGGCCCCGCCGCCGCGCGTGCGGCGTTGATCAGCTCGCCGGCCTCGACTTCCTCGGGGACGACGAAGGCGAGGTCCTGCCGGACGGCCGGGTACGTGATTACGTCCTCGTAGGCGAGCCGGTCGGGAACGCGCCCGAAGAGATCGCCGAGATCGAGCTCGAACGCACCCCAGCTTCCACCGAGCCTGGCGGGATGGAGCTCCCCGACAAAACCCGCCTCGGTGCGGGCCGTCTTGCCTGGATGCAGGAACGCATGCTCGCCGCGCTCGAAGCGCGGTTCGAGCTTGAGCGTTGCGTGAAGCGTCTCGACGACGCCTTTAGCCCGCCCGTAACCGCCCTCGAGGATCCCCGCCACGCGCCAGCGCTCCGCGGGTCGGGGATCGGCGGGAGGCAGATAGACCCGGGCGATCTCGAACAGGGCGATCTCGTCGTTGGCGGCATCCACGTTGCGCTCGACCGCGGTTGCAAGACTCGGCAGCAGCGTCGTCCTCAGCACCGCCTGATCCGCCGAAAGCGGCTCGGGCAGCCGAATCGCGTTCGGCTCCGGGTCGTTCGGAACGAGACTCGAGGTGTAGGCCTCCGCGAGACCGGCGCCGACCAGCGTCTCCTCGACGAGCCGGCGCAGCCGCTGCTCCTTCGTTAGGCGGCCGAACATCTCCCGGCGAAGCGGCAGCGTGAAGGAGATCTCGTCGAGCCTGAACCGCCCGACCTCCTCGATCAGGTCGGCCTCGCGAGTCACGTCGCGCGCGCGCCAGGTCGGCACGGTGACATCGAAGCGCTTCGAGACCTCGAAGCCGAGCCTGGTGAGTGTCTCGCGCTGCTGATCGGGCGACACCTCGAGGCCGAGGAGCGCGCTGGCCCGCTCCGGGCGCAGGCGAATGACCGGCGGCTTGGGCAGCTCTGCCTTTACATCGATCTCGCCGAGCCAACGGGCGCCGGTCAGCTCGACGATCAGTTCCGTAGCGAGCCTAGCGGCATGTTCTGCGAGGTAGGGGTCGACGCCCTTCTCCCACCGGTTGGAGCCATCGGTTCGCAGCCCCAGCCGCTCGGAAGTTCGCAGAATCGCCACCGGCTCGAAGTTCGCCGCCTCGAGCAAGACCTCGGCCGTCGACTCACCCACCTCGCTGTTCTCGGAGCCCATGATCCCAGCGATCGCGACCGGCTTCTCCGCATCGGCGATCACCAGATCGGGCTCGTCGAGCGTCCGATCGGCACCGTCCAGCGTCCGGATCGTCTCGCCCTTGCGAGCGCGCCGGACGACAATTCGGCCGTCGGCGAGCTTCTGCCGGTCGAACGCATGCAGCGGATTGCCGAGCGCGTGCATGACGTAGTTCGTGACGTCGACGACGTTTGAGATCGGCCGCATTCCGGCGGAGACGAGCCGTGCCCTCAGCCACGGTGGCGAAGGGCCGACGGCGACCTCGCGGAAGAGCCGGCCGATGTAGCGCGGGCAGCCCTCGGGATCCTCGACCTTCACAGGGACCTGTTCGTTTCCGGCACGTTCGGGGTCTGACCCCGGCCATGGCTCGAGCGGCCGGTCGAAGAGGGCCGCCACCTCGCGCGCCACGCCGTAGACCGCGAGCAGGTCGGGCCGGTTCGGCGTCGTCTCGAGCTCGAGCACGGTATCGCTGAGGGGCAATACATCGGCCAGCGGGGTTCCAGGCTCTGGCCCGTCCTCGAGCACGAGGATTCCGGTGTGATCTTGGCCGAGCTCGAGCTCGCGCTCGGAGAGGATCATCCCCTTCGAGACCTCGCCACGTAGCTTCGCCTGCTCCAGCTTCTGCCCATCAGGCAGGACGGCGCCCGGCAATGCCACCGCCACCGTCGCGCCGGCGCCGAAATTCCACGCGCCGCAGACGATCTGGCGCGGCTCGCCCTCGCCCACGTCGACCTGGCAGAGCTGGAGTCGATCGGCGTTCGGGTGTTTCCCCGCCTCGACCACGCGTCCGGCCCGGTAGAGGTCGAGGTTGCCGTCGTCGTCCGGGACACCGCGCCGAACGATTCGCTCGACCTCGGCCACCGACGTGTGGATTCGAGCGGCGAGCTCCTCCAGCGGGACGTCCAAGTCGACGTACTCACGCAGCCAAGTCAGTGGGACGAGCATCAGAACTGCCTCAGGAAGCGGAGATCGTTCTCCCAGAACATGCGCAGATCCGGGACGCCGTGACGCAGCATCGCGATCCGTTCCAAGCCGAGGCCGAACGCGAACCCGGAGACTTCCTCCGGGTCGTAGCCCACGTTGACGAGCACATTCGGGTCGACGACGCCGGAGCCGCCCATCTCAATCCAGCCGCTCTCCTTGCAGACGCGGCAGCCGGCGCCTCCACAGAGGAAGCACGAGACAGACGCCTGCATCGAGGGCTCCGTGAACGGGAAGAAGTCGGTAGCGAAGCGCACTTCGCGGTCTTCGCCGAACAGCGCCCGGGCGAGATGGAGCAGGGTTCCCTTCAGGTCGGCCAGCGTTATCCCACGGTCGACCGCGAGTCCCTCGACCTGGTGGAAGATCGGGAAGTGCGTCGGATCGACCTTGTCGCGGCGATAAACGCGGCCGAGGGAGACCATGTACACGGGCGGCTTGGTCTCCTCCATCACCCGGATCTGCGAGGGCGAGGTCTCGGTGCGAAGGACGATGTCACCGTTCAGATAGAGCGTGTGTAACGGCGAACGCGTCACGTGCGCCGGCCCCATGTTTAGCGCGTCGAAGAGATGCCACGCGTCCTCTACCTCGTCGCCATCCACGACCTGGTAGCCCAGCCCGAGGAAGATGTCCTCGATTTCGCGGCGGATCTGCGTCAGCAGGTGATAGTTGCCGCGCGGGATGTGCTCGCCGGGAAGCGTGACGTCGAGCTGCTCCTCTCGCAGCTCCCGTTCCAGCGCCGCGGCCTGCAGTCGTCCCGCGCACGAGTCGACTCCTGCCTGCAGCTTTGCTCGCAGGGCGTTGAGCCGCATGCCAGTCTCGCGGTCGCGGACATCGCGCAAAGCCTGCGCCAGAGCGCTCTTCCGCCCGAGATATTCGACACGCAGCTTCTCGAGATCGTCCAAGGAAGTGACTTCCTTCAGAGCGCCCTCGAATTGCCGCTCGTACGCCTCCCAGTCCACGGCGGCGACTGTAGCTTCGTTGTCGGTCAAAAGTCCTCCTCGTTCGTCTCTGCCGGTGGTCGGTCTCGCCCCGGCTCGGAACGGGAGGTCAGCCGCGCGGTCGCACGGGGATCCCGGTTCCGTCCCGGGGCCCGGTAAAGAGGTTCTGCGCGGTCGCCGTCACGCCTGGAAGCATAACGGGCATGAGCTTGTACGACGCGATCGCGCGCCTCTACGACCCGTGGAGCCGTAGCGTCACGGAAGACGTTCCGTTCTATGTCGGCGAGGCGCGGCGCGTCGCGCCCGGGCCGGTTGTGGAGCTCGGGGTCGGGACGGGGAGGATCGCGGTGCCGATCGCGGCGGAGGGGATCCGCGTGATCGGGGTCGATTCCTCGGCAGGCATGCTCGAGGTCTGCCGGGAGAGCGCTGAGCGCGCGGGGGTCGCCGGGCTCGTCGAGCTTCACCTCGGCGACCTGCGCGCGCCGCCGGTCTCGGAGCGAGTGGAGCTGGTGATCTGCCCCTTCCGCTCCTACCTGCATCTAGGGACCGACGAGGAACGGCTCCGCGCACTGCGGGCGGCGCGTGAGTTGCTCGTCCCCGGCGGGCGTCTGATTTTCGACGTCTTCGCTCCGGGCGCGGACGACATCGCCGAGACCGACGGCCGTTGGCTCGAGCGCGAGCCCGAGATCTTCGAACGGGCGGACTGGGACATCGACATACGGATACTCACGCTCTCGGTGCGGGGCCCGAGCGGCGAGGCGACGATGGCGCTCGCGTGGCTCTCAGCCGACGAGTGGGGGGTGTTACTCGAGCGGGCCGGGTTCGAGGTCGAGGCCCTCTACGGCTGGTTCGACCGCCGCCCATTCCGGGGCGGCGA
>Ga0066667_10000660_pt1 | contig 11996 bp, 8 predicted proteins | sample GraSoiAngelo_116_FD_133943 | JGI IMG/M metagenome (GOLD analysis project Ga0066667, IMG submission 133943) | Grasslands soil microbial communities from the Angelo Coastal Reserve, California, USA - 14_0903_16_30cm | ecosystem: Environmental > Terrestrial > Soil > Grasslands | place: USA...
ATCCACTTCGAGATCTTCGTCGCCGGCGCGGGAACGGCGGTCGGCGCGGGCGGGCGCTACGACGACCTGATGGGCCGCTTCGGGCGCCCCCTTCCGGCCGTGGGGCTCGCCCTCGACCTCGATGCCCTGGCGACGGCGGCGCCGTGACGGCCCGGACCGTCCTCAAGCTGGCGCTTCCCAAGGGGCGCCTCCTCGAGCCGTCGCTGACCTTGCTCCGGAGCATCGGCGCTGCCGTGTCCGAGCCCGCCGCAACGCGCAAGCTGCTCGTGCCCTCGTCGGACGGCACGCTGTCGGTGCTGTTCGTGAAGCCCGCCGACGTCCCGGTGTATGTGGAGTCTGGCGCGGCGGATGTGGGAATCACCGGCACCGACGTCCTGCGCGAGACGGCGGCGGACGTGCTCGAGCCGCTGGCGCTCGGCTTCGGCCGGTGTCGGATGGTCGTCGCGAGCCCCACCCAGATCCCGTACCCGGCTCTCCCCGGCGGCGTGACGCCCCGCGTCGCCACGAAGTACCCGCGTCTCACGCGCGCCTTTTTCGCCGAGACGGGCCAGGGCGTGGAAGTCATCACGGTGAGCGGCAGCGTCGAAGTAGCGCCGCTGCTCGGATTGTCGCACTGGATCGTGGACCTGGTCGACACCGGCCGCACGTTGCGGGAGAACGGCCTGGTCGAGCGCGCGCCGATCCTCGATGTCGGCGCCGTCGTGGTGGTGAATCGGGCAAGCCAGAAGCTGCGACTCGAAGAACATCAGCGGCTGCTGCAGGCGTTACACGACGCTACGACGTAGCATCGGAGCGTCGTCGAACGACGCTTCGCGCCAGCTCGACCGCCAGATCGAGCGCCGCCCGCATGGAGCTCGGATCCGCCACGCCCTTCCCGGCGATGTCGAACGCCGTTCCATGATCCGGGGCCGTCCGTGGAAACGGCAGTCCCAGCGTGACATTCACGCCCTTGCCGAAGCCCGCTACCTTCACGGCCGTCATCCCGACGTCGTGATACGGCGTGAGGACCGCGTCGAACTCTCCCCGGAGCGCGCGCACGAAGACGGTGTCAGCGGGGAGCGGGCCCGCCGCGCCCAGCGTCTCGGCCGCCGGGCGCAGCACGCGATCGTCTTCGTCGCCGAATAACCCCGATTCGCCGGCGTGCGGGTTGAGTGCGCACACCGCGAGCCGCGGCCGCGGGATCCCCCACCAGTCCCGCAGCGCCGTGTCCGTGATCCGGCCGATGCGTACTACGCCCTCCGTCGTCACGCTGCGCGGCACTTCACGCAGGGGCACATGAGTCGTGACGAGGACGACGCGCAGCCGGCCTGCGGCGAGCATCATGGCGACGTCGCGGTCGCCCGCCAGATGCGCCAGCATCTCGGTGAGGCCGGGGTAACGGAATCCGGCCAGATGAAGGGCATGCTTGTGCACCGGCCCAGTGACGATGGCGTCCACCGTCCCCGCCCGGGCCAGCTCGACGGCCCGTTCGACGGCCTGGGCCGCGACACGACCCGCGTCTTCGGGGAGGAGGGCGTGGGGAGCGCTCCGCTCTTCGCTCCCCAGCACCGTCACATCCGCGTCGAGCGGCCCGAGCGCGAGGGCCTTCGCCGCCACCTCCGGCCCGATGCCGCGCGGGTCGCCGACGGTCACCGCGAGACGCGGACGGGCTACGCGGTCAGGGGCGGATGTCGACGTACGTCGTGCGGCGCAGGATCTCGAGGTAGTGCTGTACCGCGAGCTGCTGGCCCATGTTCTCGCGGATCCGATCCTTCACGTCGTCGAAGGTCAGCTCACCCTCGGGCAGGCGCTTCATGAGCTCGAAAACCACGAATTTGGGCCGCCGCGAATCCACGCCCACGGCGAACACCGACTTCAGTCCGGGGACGGTATCGCCGCCGATCGCGCGCGCGTAGTCCGGCGGCAGCTCCGACACGGGCAGCTCGGGCACGACCTTGCCCTCCGCGGGATCGCCGTAGCGGCGCGCCAAGGTGTCGAACGCCGCGCCCGCGCGGAGAGCGTCGTGGACCGAATCGGCCAACCGGCGCGCCAGCGCGATCTGGGCAGTCGAGACCTCGGGCATGATCAGTACGTGGCGCGCCAGGACTTCGGCGGGCTGAACGCGCTCCACCTGGATGATGTGATAGCCGAACTCGGTCTCGACCGGGTCGGAGATCTCCCCCGGCCGCATCCGGAACGCCACGTCCTCGAACTGCTTGACCATCGGGCCGCGGCGGAACCATCCCAGCTCGCCGCCCTGCTCCCGCGACGTGCTGTCGGCGGAGTACCGCTTGGCCACGTCCGCGAAGCTGGCGCCGTGGCGCAGCACCACGACGAGCGACTCGGCGAGCTGGCGGGCGCGGGCCTTCGCCCCAGAATCGGCCTGCGCGGTAACGACGATTTGCCGAAACGAGATCGCGGCGGGCCGCTTCGGCTGCTGGGCGCGGTTCTCCTCCCAGAACCGCCGCATCTGCGCGGCGGTGGGGGGAATCGGGCGCAGCTTTCCTTTCTGGCGCAGCTGGTCGAGGAGGCGCTGCTGCAGGCTGGAGCGGCGTTGCTGGTCGGCGAGCCAGCGGCGCCATTCTTCCTCCGAGAAGAATTGGGCGGCGCGCAGCTGTGCCTGAAAATCGGATGTGGAGCTGAACTGCTTCCGCACGTTTTGCACGGTCTGCTCAACCTGGTCCTGCACCTCCTGGTCGGTGACTTTGATGGTGGTGTCCCGCTCCGCCTGCTGGACCAGGAGCTCCTCGTCCACCATCTGTCGCAGGACCTGGCGCCGCGCGGCAGCCCGCCCGGCCGAATCGGTCGGGATCTTCAGCCCCTGCGCCTGTGCGAGCACCAGCTGCTCTTCGACCTGGGACGCGAGGATCGGCTTGGACCCCACGATCGCGACGATGCGGTCGACCGGCCGCGCCGAGGCCAGCTCTCCCTGCCCTGCGACCCCCCGGGCGCCGGCGGCGGACAGGCCGAGCGCGAGCAGTGGGATGGCGCGGGCGCGCATCTCAGCGCGACCCCTTCTGCTTCGCGGTGTCCACTGGCGGAGCGGGCGCCGGGCCCGGCGCAGGCTTGAGCCCCGGCCCGGCTCGACGAGTCGCGGAATCGACCTGCGCCCGGATCGCCTGGGCGCGCTCCAGTGCCTGCGCCAGCCCGGCCGAGCTCACGGACCACCCCTGCCCGGGACGCAGTGCCATGGCGAGGAACGGCGGCACGGGAAAGAACTGCGCCTTCTCCTGCACGAGCACCCGATCGAGGTAGTCGTTGACGTGTCGCATCGCGATGTCGCTGCGCGCCGATTCGGTGGCCGCGGAATCTTTGAGGAGGCGGGGCGACACCGCGAGCTGGTTCTCCAGGAGCGCCAGCACGGAGTCGTGCTGGGTCTTGAGCCCCCGCCAGTCCTCGACCGTGAGCGGCACGCCGACCGAGTCCACCTCCCGCAACAACAGTTCCCGTTGCGCCAGTTGACGGACAAACTCGGTGAGCTGGGCGTCGCTCGCCATGGCGATATTCAGATCGCGCGGGTCGAGCGCGTAGAGCCACCGGGCCAGATCGCGCACCCGGAAGGCGCCGCCCCGGTAGCTCGCGAGCTGCCGGCCGTCGTCGACCGCCGGGGCGACGTCCTGGATCGCCTGGCGCACCAAGGCCGCGGCCCCACCGCGCACTTTCATGTCGCTCCGCGACGCGACGCTGTCGATGTAGACCGAATCGAAATGCACCGCCAGCGCGGTCTCGAGCTCCGTGCGGAACGAGTCGCGCACCTCCTCGAGCGGCGGTCGGCGGATGATATGGAACCCGAACGGCGACCGCACCAATCCGCTCATCGCGCCCGGGGCGAGGCGCCACGCGACGGTGTCGAACGCCGGGACAAACCGGCCGCGCCCGACGGCACCGAGGTAGCCGCCCCGGGACTTGGACCCCGGGTCCTCGGAGTAGCGGTGAGCGACCTGACTGAAGTTGCTGCCGTGCCGGGCCTCCACCTGCCGGAGCAGGCCTTCCGCTTGGTGCTTCTTGTCCTGCTCGACCTTCGGGGCAGCGCTCGGGGGAACGCTCACGAGGATGTGCTGGAACAGCCGGATCGCGCCAGCCCGGTATGCCGAGTCCGTCTGATCCCGGGTGAGCTTCGCTCGGGCCGCGATCAACTGGTCGTGATAATGCTCCCACCGGAGTTGGGCGACGTTTGGCCAGTTGGCCTGCAGCACGAGGGCGGAGTCGGCCATGTCTCGGCCGCGGGCGAGCTCGTGGGCGAACACCGCGTAGTCCAAGTAGATCGTCGTGAGACCAGTGAGCGCCTGCGGCCGGAGCGGCACTTTCTTGGCCCGACCTGCAAGCTCCGCCAAGCGTGACACGGTCAAAGTCTGGCCGGCGGCGCTTCCCGCCACCTGGGGATGCGCCGAGAACGCGTCCCCCAGCGCCTTACAGCCGGCCAGCGCCAAGATCGCGAATACCAGACCCCACCGTCGCATCCACTCTCCTTAACCGTGAGGGCGCTGCAGAACCGCGGTGAGGGCCCGCACGAGACCGGGACCGATGGCCTCCCCGCCGAGCCGGCGCAGCCGCAGCGAGAGCGGTACGGGACGCCGCACCTCCGCCTCGAACTGCACGGCGTCGAGCGCCGCCGTCAGCCCGGCGAGGCGCGGGTGCGCGTCCCGCCGAAACGTCAGCCGCGCTTCGTCACCCTTGACGAGAACCGTCTCCAGTCCCACCTGGGCGCCGAGCGCGCGGAGCTCGGACACGAGGAGCAGCCGCTGCGCCGGGTCCGGGAGAGGGCCGAAGCGATCGCGCAGTTCCTCGCGCACGGTTTGAATCTCGCACGGCCGCTCGGCTCGCGCCAGCCGCCGGTACAGATCGAGCTTCGCCGCCGCGTCGGCGACGTAGTCGTCCGGGAGATGTGCCGGACGATCGAGCACCACTTCCGGCGGCGCGCCTTTCCCCGTGCCCGCTGCGCCATCCCCCTTCAGCGCGTCGACGGTCTCCTGCAGCCATCGCAGATAGACGTCGAACCCGACGGCCTGCGCATGACCCGATTGTTCGCCGCCGAGCAGGTTCCCGGCGCCGCGCAGCTCCAGATCGCGCAGCGCGATGCGATAGCCGGCACCCAGCTCCGTGTGATGCTCCAACACCCGCAGCCGTTCCTCCGCTTCCCCATCGACGAGATCGGGCGCGAGCAGATAGCAATAGGCGCGGCGATGGCTACGTCCCACTCTACCCCGCAACTGGTACAGCTGCGCCAGGCCGAACTGATCGGCGCGGTTCACGATCATCGTGTTCGCGTTGGGGACGTCGAGGCCCGACTCGACGATCATCGTGGACACGAGAATGTCCACTTCGGCGCGGACGAAGCGCGTCATGACGTCGTCCAGCTCGGCTTCTTTGAGCCGGCCATGCGCCACCGCGATGCGGGCGCGCGGCGGCGCGAGCGCGCGCACCCGCTCAGCGATGGTGTCGATCGTCTCGATGCGGTTGTGCACGAAATACACCTGCCCCGCCCGGTCGAGCTCCCGCGCCAGCGCCTCCTCGATCAGCGCGTCGTCCCATGGCTCGATGAACGTTAGGACCGGCGAGCGGTCTTTGGGCGGCGTCTCGAGCAGCGTCAGGTCGCGTAATCCCGCAAGCGAGAGGTGCAGGGTGCGGGGGATCGGCGTCGCCGTGAGCGTGAGCACATCCACCGCGAGCTTCAGCGCCTTCAGACGCTCCTTGTGCCGCACGCCGAACCGATGCTCCTCGTCCACGATCAGCAGCCCCAGGTCGTGGAACCGAACGTCGCGCGACAACAGCCGGTGCGTGCCGATCACTAAATCCACCTCCCCGCGCTCCAGGCCCTGGACGACCCGCCGCGTGTCGCTCGGGCCACGGAAACGGGAGAGCACCTCGATACGCACCGGATAGTCGGCCAGCCGCTCGCGGAAGGTGCGTCCGTGCTGCTCGGCGAGGATCGTGGTGGGCGCGAGCACTGCCACCTGCTTCCCCGCCTGCACCGCCTTGAAGGCCGCCCGCAGCGCGACCTCGGTCTTGCCGTATCCTACGTCGCCGACCAGCAACCGGTCCATCGGTCGGGCGCGCTCCATGTCACGCTTCACCTCCTCGGAGGCGCGACGCTGGTCGGGGGTATCCTCGTACAGGAAAGCCGATTCGAGCTCGCGCTGCCACGGGGTGTCGGGCGGGAACGCGAAGCCGGTCGCGAGCTGGCGGCGGGCGTACAGGTCGAGCAGCTCGGCCGCCATCTGGCGAATGGCGGCGCGGGTCTTGTCCCGCTGACGCTGCCACGTCGTGGCGCCCAGGCGGTGCAGCTTGGGGGGCGGGGCATCTCCGTTCCCCGCCGCGCGATACGGCTCCAGTTGATCCAGCCGGTACAGCGGGACGTTGAGCCGGTCGCCCCCTTCGTATTCGACCACCGCCACTTCGAGCGTCCCGCCCTCCGAGCCCACCGCGATCGTCTGGATCCCGCGGTACAGCCCGATCCCGTGCTCGAGGTGCACCACATAGTCGCCCTGCTGCAGCGCGCGGGCCGCGGCGGTGGGGGACGCTTCGCGGTAGCGCCGGGGCCGCCGCAGACGGCGTGCGCGGCGGAAGATCTCGTGGTCGGTCAGCACCCGGAGCGACGGCAGCACGAAACCGCCGTCGAGCGCTCCCACGGCCAGCGTCGCGACCTCGGCGCCGAGCAGCTCCTCCAACCGCTCGAGCTGGCCCGCGTTGTCGCACAAGATCACCGTCGGCGGACCGGCGACGACGAGCCGCCGCAGCCGTTTGATGTCGCGGTCCACGGGCTCCGGCGGGGCGAGCGGAAAGCGCGTCGCCTCGCCCGGTGCATCGAGAGCCACACGGGCAAATGCCCCCAGATCGCGGCGCCACTGCTCGGGCGCGATGAAGATCTCCGCCCGCGCGGGCGGCGCTTCGCCCAGCCGCCGGGCGATCTCAAGGTGATGCTCCGCCTCCGCCCACGCCCGATCGACTTCCTGCTCCAGCGCGGACTCCTGTGCCAGCACGAGCAGCGCATCGGTAGGGAGCAGAGTGAGCAAGGAGTGCCGCTGCTGGGACGCAGCATGCGCCCCTACACTGGTCGTGATCCCCTCGGTGCTCACCGGCAGGACCGTGACACGCTCGATCGGCTCCCCCGAGCGTTGGGAGTCCAGATCGAACGGGCGCAACGACACGATGTCATCGCCGGACCACTCGACCCGAGTCGGCGCCGCCATCCCGAACCCGTACACATCGAGGATGCCGCCGCGCACGCTGAATTGGGCGACCTCGGTCACCGTGGGGACGCGATCGTACGCCATCGCTCCGAGCCGCCGCACGACCTCCGTGAGGCTCCCGGGGCCTACCTGCAACACGAGCCGCATCGACTCGAGCGCCGCCGGCACCGCCGTCCGCTCCGCCGCAGCGCGCGCGGTCGTGACGAGCATGCGGACCCTGCCCGATAACAGCGCCTCGAGGGTTTCGATGCGCTCGCCCGCGATTTCGACGTGCGGTTCTTCGGCTCCGAGGGCCTCGCGTTGCGGATACAGCGCCGCCGCATCGCCGGCGAGGGCACGGGCGTCCGCGAGCCAGCGCTCCGCGTCGGTCGGAGTCGGCGTGACCACGACGAATACGCGTTGCGGGAACCGGCGAGCCAGGGCAGCGACGAGCACCGCGGGACTGGAACCGGGCAGCCCGGACAACGCGATTCGGGACCCGGGACTCGGGAGGCGCTCGGCGAGCGCTCGGGTCGCCGGCAGCTCATCGAAGCGATCGATGAGAAAGTCGAGCGGCATCAATGGGCGCGGGTCGCGACTCCGAGTTCCACCCCGGCGACGAGCAGGGCGAGCGCGAGGAGCAGAGTGCTCACGTCGGTGCGGCGCGTGCCGGCGTACTGCTCGACCGCGAACCGCCCTTCGTCCAGCAGCTCCGCGCCGATCGCCCGACGCACCACATCCGGGGCGGCGGGCGTCAGATCCGACTCGCGCGCGTCGGGTGCGGACACGACCGCGCCGACCGTGTCGGCGCCGCGCACCTGGAACGCGACCCCCGGGGGACCCTCCGCTTCCGTAACCGGAGCCTCGCCGCGCGCCAGCCGGTTCACGAGCACGTCAACGAACGGCACAAACGCCGGGGACGCGGGCAGGGCCGTCCAGGCAGTGTCGAGACGGCTGCCGAGCAGCACCACGTCGCCGGCCCGTACCAACCACGGATCGTCGTTCACGGTCGCCAGCACGTCCGTCGTGTCGCCCCCCCCTCCCGCCCCCTCGAGCCGGTATCGCCGGGTGACACCAAGACCGTTGATCCCGGCGACGGCAGCGGTTCCGATCGGTCCCGGCGTCCCGGCGCCCCCGAACCGCCAGCGCACGCCGCGCGAGGCAAGGGCACGATTTGCCTGACCGATGAGCGCGGGATCGACAGGTGGGAGCAGCACCGTCGTGCCCGTGCCGCCCGGCAGCCGCTCCCCGATCACCACGCCGCCGCCCTCCACGATGCGCCTGCCCTGGGTGAGCACGGCGAGCGCCGCCGCCACGAACGGCCCTGCTCCGGGGTCGGCGCGCACGCGCGCGGGAAGCGCGACACGCCACACGAACGCCCGGCGATCATCGGCCCGCAGCTCGTCGGGATCCAGCACGGCTTCTCCAATCCACCAACCCGGCGCCACGCTCGGGAGCGGCACGTTCGCGCTCGACCCGGGCGCGGCCAGCGCCCGGCCAACGTCGTGACTGCGTCCTGCGGGGCTGCTGGCGGGCCGCAGGCGTACCGTCACCGGCGCGGGGCTTCCACCGGGCGTGCCCACCACCGTGATCGCAAGCGCGCCGTCCTCAACCCGCGCTTGCGCGACACCCCGGTTCGCCAGCGCCTCGCCGCTCGAGGCGGGGGCGAGCGCGAGGACGCGCACACCGCGAGGGATGTCTGCCCGACCCTCCCCCAACGTCGTGCGCTGGAGATCGCTCACGACCGCCACCTCCCGGCCCGGCAACGGCTCGGCGTCCACGAGCCGGCTCGCCCGCGCGACCGCCCCCGTCAGATCGAGCCGCCGCCAGCCGGGTACGACGCTGTCCACGGTCGCAAGCAGGGCGTCACGGGAGCCCGCACGCGCCACGCCGTCCGACAGCATCAGCCACAGGCGATCCCCCGGTGCGGCGCGGCTAATCGCCGCGCGGACCACGGTCTTCAAGCGCTCGATCAGCGGGTGCCCATCCACGACGGCGCCCGACGAGGGAGAGTTGTCAAGAATGAGCGCCAACGCCGTCGGCTCGTGGGCTCCGCCGCCGACGGCACCGCGCGACCGCACGAGCGGCCGGGCGGCGGCCATGACGATCAGGGCGATCAGGGTGGTCCGCAGCACCAGCAGGAGCAGATGCCGCAGCTTAAGGCGCCGCGCGCTCTGCCGCTCCGCCTCGCTCAAGTAGCGGATCGGGGGGAATTCCGCCTCGGGGGGCACACGGCGCTCGAGCAGATGCAACAGCGCGGGGATCCCCGCGGCGGCGAGCCCCAGCAGTGCCAGTGGATGCAGGAAGGTCACGCGAGGAGGCGGAGCGCCATGCCGAACGGCAGGTCGGTCAGCACATGGTGATATGCGATCCCGTGGCGGCGGCACGCACTCCGCCACGCCGCCACCTCGCGACGCACCGTCTCGCCATATGCGCGAGCCAGCTCGCGCGGCCGCACCACCACGCTCGCCGGAGACTCAGGATCCCGAAACCGCACCTCTGGAGGACCGGTTAGCTCGGCCTCCGCCGGATCCATCAGGTGGAACACGATGACGTTGTGGCCGCGGTGGCGCAGGTAGCGGAGCGCCGTGAGCGCGAGGGCTCGGTCGAACAAGAGGTCGGACACGAGGACCACGAGGCCGCGGCGCGCCAGCAAGCCCGTGAGGTGTCGCAGCGCCGCCTCCGCGGCCGTGCCGCGGCCGTCCGGCGTGTCGAGCAGCGCGCGCACCAGGCGCGTCCACTGGCCCGTCCTCACACGAGCGGGGATCACCTGCCGCACGACCTCGTCGAACGTGATCAGCCCTGTGGCGTCGCGCTGCCGCAGCAGAATCAGCGCCAGCGCCGCCGCCAGCCGATCGGCGTAGGCGCGCTTGGTGAGCCGGCCGGGCGTGCCCCGCCAGGCCATCGACCGGCTCGCGTCCACGAGCAGCATTGCCCGCAGATTCGTTTCTTCCTCGAACTGCTTCACGAACAGCCGATCGGCCCGCGCCAGAATCTTCCAGTCGAGGTAGCGCGGCTCGTCGCCCGGTTGGTACGCGCGGTGCTCCGTGAATTCCACGGAGAATCCGCGAAACGGCGAGCGGTGGATCCCGGCCAGGTAACCTTCGACCACCCCTTGGGCAACGATCTCGATGCCGCCCAGGCGGGCGACCTCCGCCGGATCCAGCAAATCGACGCGCCTGACGTCAGTCATGGGTGGCGGAAGCTAATGAGCGGCCAAGTGTCCGGGGTAGAGGACAGTAAGCGCCATGTGATCTCGGTCCCAAGACAGCAACATCCGATTGCGCGGCCACTTACGACCCCGTTCCAGTGAGCACCCACCTGGCATGGTCCCTGCCCCTCGTCATAGGCGTCCGGAGGACTTTTATGCTCGCAACCTTGGGTTTCTTGAGCCTGTTGACGGTGTTCGGTCGGGCGCCCACACCCCGGCCGGCTTCCTTGTATAGCTATCGTCCCCACGTCGAGGTCTGGACCAACCGCGGTGACGATCCTTACGCCAGCGGGCAGGCGGCGCGGGTGTATTTCCGCACCGAGCAGGACGCCTATGTGACGATCCTCCGCGTCGACACAGACGGTCGGGTGCGTGTCCTGTACCCGCGCGAGCCGTGGGACGACAATTTCGCGCGCGGCGGCCGCGAATACGACGTGTTGCAGCGCTCCTCTCCCGACGCCTTCTACGTCGACGACTACCCCGGCATGGGATATATCTTCGCGGTGGCGGCGGCGGATCCCTTCGTGTACGACGCCATCAAGAGCGAAGATCATTGGGATTATCGTCTCATTGCAGACGGGCGTGTTCGTGGCGACCCGTATACCGCGCTCACTGACCTCGCCCAGCGCATCGTGCCCGACGGGTATGCTGACTGGGATTACGACATCGTGCCGTACTACGTGCAACAGCACTACGATTATCCGCGGTTCCTGTGCTACGACTGCCATACGTACGTGAGCTATCCGTACTGGAGCCCGTACGACTACAGCTGCGTGCGTTTCCGGATCGTGATGTACGATGATCCGTACTACTACCCCTACCGCTACTCCGGCGGCACCCGAGCGGTATTTGCGCGGCCCCTCAGGCCGGAGCCGCGGTTCATTTTCAAGGACCGGCAGGGATCCAGCCTGTTCATTACCCGCGTGCCGCAACGCCCGCTGAGCGACGACCGGCGGCGGGACGTGGGCGTGCGCGGCCGAGACCTGGGCGGCGGCACGGTTCCACCGCCGTACATTCAGCCCCGGCCGCGTCCCATCACCGGCGGAGACGTGCCGGCGACCGAGCGGCCGCGCCGGCGCCCACTCACCGGGGATCCGCCGCGCAACGACAACGATGGCGTCGGGCGCCGCCAACCGGAGCATCCGGACCATCCGGACCATCCGGAGCACCCAGAGCACCCAGAGCACCCGGACCATCCGGACCGGCGCGATCGTCCTGGGCAATCTGGTATCCCGGGCATTCCCGAACGGCGTGTGCGTCCCGAGGCGCCGGCGCAAGAGGAGCGACCGAGTGTGGCCCGGCCGGACCGCGCTCGGACCGAACCTCCTGCCGTGGTCGCTCCCGAGCGGCCGCGTGCCGAGCCGCGGCGTCCCGCAGAGAGTCGGCCGCAAACCGCGCCGCCCGCCCCCCCGCGGGTCCAGCCCCCGGCCGCTCCGCCGGCGCCGCCGCGCAGCGAGCCGCGCGCCGAGCCGAAGCGCGACGCGCCGAAACAGCGGCCCCAGACCGAGCCAGAGCTCAAGCGGCGCAAGCCGTAGCCAGAGCTCGCCGGTACGACGCGCTCGGCCGTGGTTCTCGACGGTCGGGCGCGTTAGCTTTCCGTCCCTTTCCTCCTCCGGAGCTCGAGCGGTGCGTCTACA
>Ga0066667_10000665_pt1 | contig 11966 bp, 13 predicted proteins | sample GraSoiAngelo_116_FD_133943 | JGI IMG/M metagenome (GOLD analysis project Ga0066667, IMG submission 133943) | Grasslands soil microbial communities from the Angelo Coastal Reserve, California, USA - 14_0903_16_30cm | ecosystem: Environmental > Terrestrial > Soil > Grasslands | place: USA...
GAGATCGAGATTCTCGATCGCCTTCCGCCGCCGCTCGATCGTCGGGTGCGTCATGTCCTCAGCGAGAACGCAAGAGTCCGCGCGGCCGTCACCGCATTGCGTGCGGCGAACATGGGACAGCTGGGCGAGCTCCTTCGGGCGTCCCACCGATCGCTTCGCGACGATTACGAAGTCTCGACAGCGGAGCTCGATCGTCTCGTCGCGATCGCGGACGACGATCCTGATGTGCTCGGAGCGCGTCTCGTCGGCGGCGGGTTCGGCGGCAGCGTTCTCGCGCTGACGACCGCTGGGCATGCGCGCGATGCCGGGGGGCGGATCGTCACGCGCTACGGCGCGGGCGATCTCGTCGCGGTGGTGCCCTGATGGGTCTCGGCCGACTCTCCGATGGACTCGCACCGACCCCGCCGATGGGCTGGAACAGTTGGAACCGGTTCAAGGGAAACGTCGATGAGCGGCTGGTGATCGAGAGCGCCGAGGCGATGGTCGCGAGTGGGATGCGCGACGCCGGGTATCGCTACGTCGTCGTCGACGATGGCTGGATGGCGCCACAGCGGGACCGCGACGGCGACCTCGTCGCCGATCCCGCGCGTTTCCCGCGGGGCATCGCCGCGGTGGCCGACCGCGTGCACGCACTCGGCCTCGGCTTCGGCATCTATACCGACGCCGGAACGAATACGTGCATGGGCCTGCCGGCGAGTCTCGGCTACGAGTTCAGAGATGCGCGGCGATTCGCCGAGTGGGGAGTCGATTATCTGAAGGTCGACTGGTGCCACACCAGCGGCATGGGCCCGCGCACGCTCTACGCGAAGTGGGCCATGGCGGTGCACGCGACGAGACGGCCCATCGTCCTTTCGATCTGCGAGTGGGGTCGAGCGCGGCCATGGGAGTGGGCTGGATCGATCGGGCATCTTTGGCGTACGACCTGGGACATCCAACCGGATTGGCCGAGCGTGATGGCGATCCTCGATCGGCAGGCGGACCTCCATCGCTTCTCGGGACCGGATCACTGGAACGACCCCGACATGCTCGAGGTCGGGAATGGTGAGCTCACGATCGACGAGAGCCGCGCGCATTTCGCGCTCTGGGCGATCCTGGCCGCACCGCTCATGGCGGGGAACGATCTGCGGGATATGCCGGACGAGGTGCGCGGCGCCATCACTGCGCCGGAGATCATCGCGATCGATCAGGATCCCCTCGGTCGGCAGGGGCGCCGCGTCCAGAGCAAAGACGCCTGCGAGGTCTGGCTGCGCGAGCTCGCAGGCGGCAGCCGCGTCGTCGCCGCGCTCAATCGCGGAACCGCGAGCCGCGAGATCGCTGTCACGTTCGGCGAGCTCGGCATCGACGATCGTCGAGTACGCGTTCGCGATCTCTGGGAGCGGGCCGATCGATCGACCGCGGCCGGGGAGATACTCGCTGACACGGCGCCGCATAGCGCCACTGTTCTTCGGTTAGTGCCGTACTAGGACCTGGTGACCCGTTGGTACTCACCCGACTGGGTGGATACCGCCACGACAGCCAACTAATGCATCTAGGGGTCGCCGGCCAGGCCGGACTTCGCCAGCCTCATGGCAGCGGTGGGCGCGATCGGACGCCTAGCGATGTGTGGGGTGGTCGGGGGGGCGGCCGCATTGGGCGTTTTTGCCATCGCGGCGCCGACGGCCAGTCAGTCGGCACTCCTCCAGGTCCTCTCCCAGCAGGTCACGTTGTCCCGAGACGGCGCGGCGGAGCACGTCACGGTCGAGCGCGTGATTCGCAGCGGCGACACGGTGAGGACCGATGAAAGTGGGCGAGCCGTGGTCACCTACCCGGATGGATCCACGGCGACCCTGGATGGCTCTAGCGACCTGACGATCGAGTTCGTCCGGACGAGCGCCGGCGATTACCTGGTCCGAATGGAGCAGACGATCGGTCGGGTCTGGTACGCGGCCGCGCGGACGATCGGCTCGGGTGGCCGCTACGAAGTCCGCAGCGCGGCGATGGCTTCAGTGATCCGTGCGGGCTCAGGGTTCTATGTCGCCGTAAGCGAAGACGGCACTACCTCGATCACCGCGACCAGTGGCACGGTCGACGCGACGGCAGGCGGCGCGACCGTCACTCTTGCGGCGGGCGCGTCGACGACGGTAAGCGCACCGGGCCAGACTCCCGCGCCGCCCCAGGTCGTCGCCGCCGACCCGCAGGCGGTCCCGCAGTCGCCGACCATGACGCAGGCACCCCCGCTTGCGGCGATCGGCCCAGCCGACAAGCGAGAAGAGCAAACCAAGGAATCGAGCTCACCCAGCTCGACCGAGTCGGCTCCGGTCGCGGATCAGCCGTCGCAAGGCGCGCAACCGGTCGAGGCGCCCAAGACGGCTCCGCCAACGAAGCCGGCGCCGATCCCGTACATACCGACAAGCCTCTTGCCGGCTGAGCCAGCGGACAAGGTGATCACGGAGAAGGTCACCACCGCGGAGATAGTCAGCACGCCAGAGAAGGTCAGCGCGCCAGAGAAGGTCAGCGCGCCAGAGAAGCTCAGTGCAGCGGAGAAGGTCGCGACGTCGGAGAACGCTGCGGCGCACACCTCATCGGAGCACGACACGACGGCGAAGGACCGCGAAAACGGTGACGGCCGCTAGGCCATCATGGCAGGCGGTTGAACCAGAGAAGCGAGAAGGCGCCGGCGAGGACCGCGAGGATCGCCGCGCCGAGCGTGAAATAGGCGGTCAGCTCGGTCTTCTCGTTCCGGACCACCAGCTCCGTGGTGAGGTTCTCGTACACCGCACGTAAGTCCGATTCGGTCGAAGCGTTGAAGTACGCGCCGTCGGTGAGGTCCGCGATCTTCTTCAACGTGGCCTCGTCGAGGGCCGTGCGGACCGCGCGTCCCTGCAGACGGACGATCGTGCCGCTCGCGCTCCCGACGCCGATCGTGTAGATCCGCACGCCGCGGCTCGTGGCTTGGTCCACGATGTCGAGCGGGGCTGGGAACTGGTTGTTCTGACCGTCGGACAGAAGGACGATCGACGCAGACGAATGTTGGCCGACCAAGTACGCCGGAACTGTCGCGGTCGGCCGCGGCGTGGTCCCGGGACCCTGTGGCTGCTGCAACTGGAGGATCGAGCTCGGAAGATCGGATTCACTTCCATTGGATTCTTCGATCGCGTCCAGCGACACGAGGATCGCGCGCCCGATCGCCGTCGCGCGCTGCGCGCGAAGGCGATTGATCGCCGCGATCACGAGGGTCTTGTCCGTCGTGGGCGCTTGAACGATCGAGGCGTCGCCAGAGAAGGAAACCACGCCGATCTTGACGTCGTCGCTCTGCTTGTCGACGAACGCTCGGGCCGCGGCCTTTGCGGCCTCGATCCGGTTCGGTTTCATGTCCTCGGCGAGCATCGACCCGGATACGTCGATCGCCAGGATCACCGTGCCTTCCTGGCTCGGCACCGCGACCACGGCCTGCGGTCGCGCGACGGCGACCGACATGATGCCGAGCGCGAGCAGGAACAGCGCCGGTGGCACGTGGCGCCGCCATCCGGGACCCTGTCCGATGGCCTCGCGCACCAACGAGAGGTTCGCGTAGCGGAGCGCGTACCGATTCCGCCGGCGCTGGGCCAGGACGTACAGGATCGCCAGCGCAGCAACGACGACCAGGAGGACGAGCGCCGTCGGCCAGATGAAGGTCATGCTGTGGCGCTCATCGCGGCGCGTCGCGCCGCCCGACGCTTCCGAGCATGCGCGAAGCGTACGACCGTGCGGACGAGGTCCTCATCGGTGCGCAGCACGAGCTCGTCGACGCTCGCGCGGTCGAACGTCGTTCGGAGACTCTCCTCCCGCCGTCGGGCGGCGGCGGCAAAGCGGGCACGAAAGCCGCCGTCGTGCGTGTCGACGCGGAGCTGCTCGCCGGTCTCGCTGTCGGTCAGGATCACCGGACCGATGTCCGGCAGCTCAGCCTCGCGAGGGTCCGCCAGTCGGACGGCCATGGTCTCGTGGCGTCGCGCGATACGCCGCAGGCGCTCCTCCCATCCGGAGGCGCTGAAGAAATCGGAGACGACGAACACGAGTGAGCGGCGCACGTTCGAGATGGCGCCGGCGCTCGAGCTCGTCGACGATGCGGAGGACCTGGATGCGTCCCCCGCGCGCTGGGATCATCCGCTCGACGCGCGAGCCGTAGAGCGTCGCGCCGACCTTGTTGCCGTGCCGTGTGAGGAGACGTGCGAGCACCGCCGTGAAGTCGATGAGCAGGTCCCGTTTGCGGCGGTCCACGGTGCCGAAGTCCACGGACGGCGAGACGTCGAGAAGGAAATGCGCCGTGATCTCGCGGTCCTCGAGGTACTCGCGCACGTACGGCGTGTCAAGCCGAGCGGTCACGTTCCAATCGATGTGGCGGACGTCGTCGCCGAAGGCGTATTCGCGAATGTCCGCGAGATCTAGGCCGTGACCCTTGAAGATCGTGCGGTAGTCGCCCTGAAGCAGACCGTCCAGCCGGCGGATCACGGTCCAGTCGAGCCGGTCGAGCCTTCGCTCAGGCGCGGAGCGCGACATGTCCCTGCAACGGCTCGGTCGGCGCGGGGATACGGTTCAGGACCTTCTTGATGATCTCGTCCGCGGTGACATCGTCCGAGAGCGCCTCGAAGGAGAGCACGATCCGGTGCCGCAGCACGTCGAGCGCGAGGTCCTGCATGTCCTGCCCGGTGACGTAACGCCGTCCGCGCAGGAACGCGAGCGCTCGTCCGCCGAGGACCAGATTGATCGACGCTCGCGGACTCGCCCCGTAGCTGATGTATTTGGCGATGTCTCCGATCCCGTAGTCAGCCGGCTGTCGCGTGGCCGAGGCGACGCGCACGACGTACTCCATCAAGGTCGGATCGACGAACTCTTCGTCTACCTCGCGCTGGAGAGCGATGAGCCGATCGGTCGTCATCACCGGCACGACCGGAGAAAGGTGGCCCGTCATCCGTTCGACGATCACGAACTCATCCATCTCGGTCGGATAACCGACGACGACCTTCATCATGAAACGGTCGACCTGCGCTTCGGGAAGCGCGTACGTGCCCTCGGTCTCGATGGGGTTCTGCGTCGCCATGACCAGGAACGGGTCCGGAACGCGGTGCGTCTCACGACCGATCGTCACCTGATGCTCCTGCATCACCTCGAGGAGCGCGCTTTGGACTTTCGCCGGCGCCCGGTTGATCTCGTCGGCGAGCAGGAGGTTCGTGAACACCGGGCCGAGCGACGTCTGGAAGTCGCCGACGCGCTGGTTGTAGATGCGCGTCCCGACGAGGTCGGCCGGGACGAGGTCGGGCGTGAATTGGATCCGCTTGAAATCGCCGCTGATGGCCTGAGCGACGGTCTTGACCGAGAGGGTCTTCGCGAGCCCGGGGACGCCCTCGACGAGCAGGTGACCCCGCGCGAGCAGCGCGACGAGGATCCGCTCGAGCAGGTGGTCCTGCCCGACGATGACCTTCTTGATCTCGAAGAGCAGGCGCCCCGTATCCGGTGGAACCGCGGTCTGCTGATCGGCCATGAGGCTTCCCTTTCTCTAGTCCGGCGGAATGCCGAGCGCGCCCGCCGCCGTGTCGATGGTCACCGCGAAACCGACGCCGCTGAACGCCGGCGTCCCGGTCGGGTTCACCAGCCCGGTCACGATACCGATGACGTCGCCGTCACGGTTCACGAGCGGACCGCCCGACGAGCCCGGGTTCACCGCGGCGTCGAATTGGATGAGTCCGGTGAGCGTCTGATTGCGCCCCGGAACCGAGACGCTCCGGTTGAGACCGCTGATCACGCCCGTGGAGAGGGATCGCGTGAGCGCGAACGGGTTGCCGACGACGATCGCGTCATCGCCGATGCGCAACGTGTTCGGGCTCCCGAGCGTCGCGGCGACGACCTGTGCGGGTGGGTTGGCCGGCCGGAGCGCCGCGATGTCGCTTTGCGCGACCTCGGAGATGACGGTTGCGCGTGACTCCGTGCCGTCGGCAAAAAGGACGGATAGCACCGGCACGTTCTGGACGACGTGGAGCGCCGTGAGGATGTCGCCGGCCTCGTCGATCACCACGCCCGACCCAGCCTCAAGGGTCGTGCCGTCCGGCTTCACCGCACGGATCTGCACGACCGCCGGCGCAACCCGGGCGTAGACCTCACTCATCGCGGGGGTCGGGGTCGGGGATGGGCGCACATCCTCGGGACTCGGTACCGGAGTGAAGGCGAGGGCGAGCAAGAGCACCGGGATCACCAGGACACCGAGCCAGGGCAGGCCGCGCCGAATCACCGTACCGAGGCGGTCGCGTGATCGAGCCGGCGGCGGAGCTGGCTCCGGGACCGCATCGGGACGGCCCCGCGGGAACGAGCCATATGGCCGATCCGCTTTCGTGGGCACGAACCTGCGTCGAGTGTACGGAGCGCTTTTCGCCCTTCGGGTATGGGTTGGGTAAGAAGGAGTGCCCTTGACCTGATAGAACTGATGTTCTATGGTCGGGTTTTCGGGGAGCATCCGATTGACCGACATCTCCTACCGAGAGATCGACGCGAAGAGCGCTCTCAACCGCGTGCAAGGCATGCCGTTCGATTGGAGCCTCAATCCCTACGTCGGGTGTGCCCACGCGTGTTCCTTCTGTTTCGCTCGGGCTTACCACGCGCGCTTTCGCGAGCGAGACGTCGGGGCCGGCTTCGATCGCAACATCGAGATTCGCGCCAATTTCGTCGAACGATTCTGGTCGGAAGTCCGCCGCCGACCTGAAGGCTCGCTCGCGATCGGGACCGCGACCGATCCATATCAGCCGATCGAAGGCAAATATCGACTGACCCGGGGCTGTCTCGAAGCACTCGTCCGCTACCCGATGCCGACGGGAATCGTGACGAAGGGAACGTTGGTCGTCAGAGACATCGACGTCCTTCAGGAGCTAGATCGGCGAACCGACCTCACCGTGTACTTCAGCGTTCCCTCCATCGACGAGGACTACTGGCGCAAGGCGGAGCCGGGAGCGCCGCCGCCGAGGCAACGCCTCCGCGCCCTTTCGCTGCTCCGCCAAGCGGGGCTCGACGCCGCGGTGCTGTGCGCGCCGCTCCTGCCGGGGATCAGCGATAGCGAGGAGTCCATCGATAGGGCGGCTCGTGCCGCGAGTGAGGCCGGCGCTACCGCATTCCGCCACCGCCCGCTCAAGATCGACGCCGAGATCCGCGACTACTACTTCGAATTCCTCGCGACGGAGTTCCCGGTGCTCGTTCCCGCGTACAGCGCTCTATACAAGGGGAGCAACCATCCGACGCGCGAGTACGAGCGTGAGCTCGAGCACCGCGTCGCGCAGGCTCGATCGCGCTACGAATTCCGCGAACGCCCGCCGCGAACGCATACAGCGCCGGTCCCGACCGAACAGCTCGAACTCGCGATCTGAGCGATTACGCGGTCGGGATCCGCTCGAGAGCCTCGGCGGACCGCAGCGCTTCCTCGTGGCGGATCTCGTCCGCGGTCTCGCGGATGTCGTCCTCGAGTGCGATCACGACGCCGAGGGCAGTGGCGGCGATCACGAGGCACGAAAGCCACCAGGGCACCCTCACGCCGAACAGGCGGTCGAACGAGAGCGCGCCTGGCCCCGCAAGGGCGAGCGCGCTCGCGATCGCGATGTTCGTCGCCGGGAGCTCGGCCCCGCCTTGGTTCACCCAGATCGGCTTGTCGCCGTGCTGCTTTCGCCAGGCGACGATCATCGGCGCGATCGACACGACCGGACCCGCCGGACTCAGAAGACCGAGCGCGGTGAGCGCCCCGCCGGTGAGCTCCGTCGCCCCGGCGATCACGGCCCATTTGCGGGCGGGCTCGATGCCGATCTTCTCGAAGTTGCGCGCCGTCCCCTCGGGACCGCGGCCACCGAACGCACCAAAGAGCTTCTGCGCACCGTGACCGGCGAGAAAGCCACCGGTGACGGCGCGGAGCAGGAGCAATGCGAACGATGTCATCGACACACCTCCGTTACAGCGTCCGTTTGCCGAGCATTAACGACGCCATCGGCGAGGCACACAAAGTGCGTGGTGCTCGTGCGTGAGCAGCGAAAAGCAGCGCCGCGCCGCACGGCGGAACGTGCGCAAGGCCGCGTCCGCCGCGAAGCGGCGACGGACCATCGCGCATCTTCCGAAACGGACGCGGCGTGCGCTCGGGAAACAGGCCAACAAGGTCAAGCGACAGGGAGCCCCGTCATGAGCTGGATCGATCAGCTCATCCGCCATCTCGAGCAGGTCACGTGCAGCGGCTGCGGCGAGTATTACCGCGGGGGCGATATCGCCGCGGTCGTGACCGAACCTGCGCGTCTGATCGTCCGCCTGCGCTGCCGTTCGTGCGGTCAGGACGGGATCGCGATCCTCGATTTCGGCACCAACACGATCACCGCGGAGCCGATCACCGTCGACGATGTCCTCGACACCCACGATCTGCTGGCGCGCACCGATCGTCCGCCGGCAGATCTGTTCCCCGCTTTGATCGCTTAGCTCACGCGGCGCGGCGTGCCTAGCCGCGCGCCGCTCTCGAGAGAAGTCGGGCGACAGCGGCTTCGTGACTGGAGAGGCCTCCGTCCCGTTTGACACGATCGGCTCGCGCGAGCGCGGCCGGCATCTCACCTTCCATAAAGGCCTCGATGACGGCAGGATGCACGTAGCACCGGCGGCAGACCGCGCGCGTATTTCCAAGTCGCTTCGCGACGACGTCGATGGCCTCGATCACACGCTGTTTGGCGAGGCGTTCGTTGCGCGCTGGCCGCATGCCGGCGAGCGAACGCGCCGCGAGGACCGTCCCGGCCCACGTCCGAAAGTCCTTTGCGGTGAGCTCCTCGCCGGAGATCGTCCGCAAATAGTCGTTGACGTCCTCGGAGGCCACCGGCCGCACCGCACCTTCTGCGTCGACATAACGGAAGAGCTGCTGGCCAGGTAGCTGTTCGAGGCGAGCAACGACGCGAGCCAACCGCCCATCGCGCACGTCGACCTCGTGCTCCTTCCCGCTCTTTCCGCGGAACCGGAACACGAGCCGCGTCCCGCGAACGTCGACATGTCGTGCTCTGAGTGTGGTAAGACCGAACGACCCGTTCGCTTTGGCGTACTCGGCGTTCCCGACTCGGATCATGGTCTCCTCGAGCAGCCGGACCGCGGTGGCGAGCACCTTCTCCCGCGGTACGCCGGGCCGAGCGAGGTCCGCGGCGACGCGGGCGCGGATCCTCGGCAGCGCCTTCGCGAAGTCCGCGAGGCGCTCGTACTTGGCTTCATCGCGCACCTCGCGCCACCGCTCGTGATAGCGGTACTGCTTCCGGCCGCGGTCGTCTCGGCCCGTCGCCTGGATGTGGCCGGATGGGCTCGGGCAGATCCATACGTCGGTCCAAGCCGGCGGGATCGCCAGCCGCCGTATGCGCCGAAGCGCAACTCGACCGCGCATCGGCCGGCCCGCGCGGTCGAGATACGAGAAGCCTCGGCCGTGCCGGACGCGACGGATCCCCGGCTCGAGGTCGCTTGCGTACTGAAGCCCGGCGGCTTCCGCCGCGACGACCGGATCGCTCGCGATCTCGTTGCCCACGTAAACGCCCGCAAGCACAGTTGGGGCCAGAGTTGTCCGCGAATCGCTCGGTCGCGTGGCCAGCCGGCGCGCGTGCGAGCTCGACTTATTACGGAAAGGTCTTGACGTCGTTACCCGATCGTGACGAAAATTGCCGATCCGCTCGACTTGGGGAGGAGCGCGATGTCTTCAGCCATCGTCCACTTCGAGTGCCGCAATCCTGATCACCTCCGTATGGGCTCGCGCCACGGAATCGGAGGCTTCGTCATCCATCACGGGTCGGTGGGCTACTGCGACGGGGTGAGCGTCGATGGGTCGCACCGCTGGGTGCCGACCGGCGGAGTCCCGGTCCAATATCTCTACGACACCTCGCTCGGGATCGACGGTCCCGGCACGTACCGCGCGCGTGAGGGCGCGCTGGTCCACGTGCGCTCATCAGCCAGCGGCAAGCTCATGGTCGAGATCGACGGCGGTTCGCGCGGTGACGTTCATGTCGGCGTGAAACTCTCTGACGATCCCGATTGGCCGGACCAGGCGCCCGTGCGGGAGGCGCTGCTCGCGACTGACTAGCCATCGCGTGCTGCCCGTGGTGAAGGTCGAGGCGCCGCGCCGGCCCTGAAGACGCTCACCAACCGAGATATCGCAGAGCTGCTCGCACGCGAAAGCGAGCGCAGCGAAGGGCGTAAGCAGCGCGCGCTCCGCCGCGCCTCCCGAGCGGCGCTCATGTGGTCCGAGGAGGCGAGCGCCCTCGTCAACGCTGACCGCAGCCTGACCGAGCTGCGAGCGGTCGGCCCCTTCACCGCGACCTTCATCTCGCGCTGGTTCGCCGAACTCCCCGACGTTGGCGCCCCGCCACCGATTCGCGACGGCTTCCTGACCTACGCGCACGCGCGCGCGGTCGTCGCGCAGCATCCGGAGTGGGCCGCCGCACTGCGTGCCGACCATCAGATGCACAGCGATGAGACCGACGGCTCGGCGCCGCTCGAGGGCATGGCGGTCGCGGCCGCGGAACTTGGCCGCCAGCGCATCGCGATCACCGATCACAGCAAGACGCTGCGGATCACGAACGGCATGGACGAAGCACGCCTTGCCGCGCAGGGGCGCCGCATCGATGAGCTGAACGCGCGTGGCGACGGACCGCGGGTGCTCCGCGCGATCGAGATGGACCTGACTCCGGAAGGCGCGAGCGACATGGACCCGGGCGCACTCGCGCGACTCGATCTCGTCCTAGGTGCCTTCCACTCCAAGCTCCGGCTAAAGGACGATCAGACCGATCGGTACCTCAAAGCGCTTGCCAACTCCGACATCCAGGTCCTCGCACATCCGCGCGGTCGCGTCTATAACTTTCGGGTCGGTCTCACCGCGGACTGGGAGCGCGTCGCCCGCGCCGCCGCGGCGACGGGCACCGCGCTCGAGATCGACGCATATCCCGACCGGCAGGACCTCGACGTCGAGCACCTTCGGGCGGTCGCAGCGTCGGGGGCCTGGGTGTCGATCGGCACCGATGCGCACACGACTGGAGAGCTCGTCTTCCTCGAGCTCGGCGTGGCGGCGGCGATCCTCGCCGGGATCTCGCGCGAGCGTGTCCTCAACTGTCTCGACGACCAAACGCTCGCCGACCGTGTTGGAGTCGTTCGTGCAGCGAAGCGTCGCGGATCTGCCGAAAGGAGCGACACGACGATGGCTGGTGGCAAGCGCGAGCGCATCGACACGACACCGGGCCGCAAAGGTGGGTCGCGCTACCTCCGGCGCGACGGTGCCGGGCGGTTCAGCAACGATCAGACGAGCGCGGGGCGCAGCGTTGCGGCTGACAAGCGCATCGCGGCCAAGAACAAGGCGCCAAAGGGAATGAAGGATCGCGGCGACTAAGGAGCGCGGGCGCTCGCTTCGCGATTACCGTCGCAAACGCGATTTCGCCGCGACGCCCGAGCCTCAGGGCGGGCGGTCGAGGGAGCGGGCGCGACTCTTCGTCGTCCAAAAGCACCGCGCGACCGCGCTGCACTACGACTTCCGGCTTGAGGCTGGGGGCGTGCTGGTCTCGTGGGCCGTGCCGAAGGGTCCTTCTCTCGATCCGAAAGACAAGCGGCTCGCCATGGCCGTCGAGGACCATCCGCTCGACTACGCCCGATTCGAAGGAGTGATCCCCGCCGGGGAGTACGGCGGAGGCACGGTGATGGTGTGGGACATCGGCACCTACGAGCTGGAGGACGCCGGATCGTTCGACAGCGCCATGCGGCGCGGGCGGATCGTGTTCACACTCCACGGGCACAAGCTCAAGGGCGGGTGGACGCTCGTGCGGACGGGCGAACGGAAATGGCTCCTCATGAAGCGCAAGGACCGAAGCGCCTCGACGACTGACGTCACCTCGACAAAACCGCGCTCCGCACTCACGCGCCGGCTCCTCGCGGGCATCGCGCGGGACGAGGGCGGAGACGTCTCGCGTGCGGCGACCGGCGATCCGATCAGC
>Ga0066667_10000666_pt1 | contig 11964 bp, 9 predicted proteins | sample GraSoiAngelo_116_FD_133943 | JGI IMG/M metagenome (GOLD analysis project Ga0066667, IMG submission 133943) | Grasslands soil microbial communities from the Angelo Coastal Reserve, California, USA - 14_0903_16_30cm | ecosystem: Environmental > Terrestrial > Soil > Grasslands | place: USA...
AGCCCGCGTAGCGGTAGCGCGCCGGGTCGTACAGCCGTACGCGCTGCTCGCGGTAGTCGATCTCCACGGTGAAGCGTCGCAGCACGTCGTGGCCCACGAACCCCCGCTCGGGGCGCCCGCTCGCTTCGCTGACGCCGCGCAACGCGTACAGCGCCACCTGGTAGCTCGCCAGCGCGAGACCTGCCAGGTGCATCGTGTCGACGACCGCGGCCGAGGCCGTTTCCGCGACTTGGGTGGCGGGAGCCCCAGGAGCCGCCACCGGGAGGGCTCCGGCGGTCCACGCCCACTCGCGATCGAGGCCCGTGTGAGAGGTGCCGGTGTCGAGAATGAGCCAGGCGGAATCGCGGTTGACCACACCGCGCACGTACAACAATCCCCCGTACGGCTCGACTGCCATGACTGCGATGGGTGGAGCGCTCTCGGCTGCGAGGGAGGGGGCGGGTGCCGGCCCGCGCGCGCATCCCGACACCAGCGCGCAAGCCGCCGGCACGGCGCACGCCGTCCCCAGCGTGCTCACGTCCACCGCCGCCGCCGCGCCTCCGCCACGATCACCGCCGCCGCGCCGTCCAGTCCCAGCCGCTCGGTGTTCACCACCAGGTCGTAGTTTACAAAGTCGTGGCGGTGGCGCCCGTAGTAGGTCTTCACATACTGGTCGCGCTGGCGGTCGGTCTCGTCGACGACCTGCTCGGCGCTCGCGGGGTCCACGCCGAGTCGCTGGACGGCGAGCTGCATCCGCCATGGCTTCGATGCGACCACGTAGACGTGCAGGGCATCGGGGCGCTGGGCCAGCACCGCCTGCGCGCCCCGGCCCACCAACACGATCCGGCCGTGCGCCGCGGCTTCGGCGATCACCCGCTCGGTCATCTTCACGATCGTCGCCTCGTCCTGTTCCACGCGCGGCGCCGTGGCGGACGAGATGAACATCTCCGGCGACGCCACGGCGAGCGTGCGGGCCAGCCGCTCGAGCAGCCCCGGCGCCCGCTCCTCGCGCTGCGCCACCTCCTCGGCCGGCAGGCCGGCGCGCTGCGCCACCTGGTCCACGAATTCGTTGTCGATCACCGTCCAGCCCAGCCCGACGGCCACGAGGCGCGCGACCTCGGATCCGCCCGAGGCGTATTGCCGGGTGATGGTGATGACCGGCGGCGCCATGGCTCAGGGCTTCAGGTTCTTGCGCAGGTCCCCGATGTTGAGCAGGGGCAACCCGCCCTCGGTGGGCACGAAGATGATGAGGTTGCTCGAGCTCCGCATGTCGTGCAGCACCTCGATCCACTGCTTGGTGAGCGCCTCGGGGGAGAGCGTCTGGTTCAAGAGCCGCTGCTGCTCGGTCTGGAGGCGCGCGACCTCGACGCGGTGCCGCTCGGTCTCGATCTGCTGCTCCTGGGCGATCTTGTTGTTGATGGCCTGCACCACCTGGGGCGGCGGTTGCAGGTCGCGCAGGAAGAACGCCGTGACCGTGGCGATGCGGAAGTTCCCACCGCCGGCACGGGGTCGCGTCACCAGCGCGGAGTCCACCAGCGCTTCCATGGTGTTCGCAATCTGGGTGCGCTTGGAGATGTCGTTGATCGAATACTGCACCATGCCGTCGCGTACCCCCTTGCGGATGGCGTTGAGCACGGCGCCGCGGATCTGATCTTCGTTCCCGATCTCGGTGAAAATCTTCGGCGCCTGCATCGGGTCGATCTGCCAGCGGATCGACACTTCCACATGCATGCCCATCTGCTCGCTCGAGAGCGCCTCGATCGCCTCGATCTGCTCGCCGCGGGTGGGCCATTGCTCCTCACGCGTGGAGTAGCGCTCGATCGACGACCACGGCGGCACGAAGCGGATGCCGGCGAGGAGCGGGGCGGGGTCCACGTAGCCGAAGGCGTGCCGCACGCCGACCTCGCCGGGGTCGATCACGACCATGAGCGACCCGATCCCGACGGCCAGGGCGATCGCCGCTAGGCCATAACCGGCGAGCCGCAGCAGGTTGACCACGGGGCCGGGACGCTGGGACCGGAGCATTGCGGCGGCGAGCAGCAGGGAGAACGCGATGGCGAGGAGAACGGCGGCGGAAACGAGCTTGCCCATGGGGGCTCCGAGGGGGGAGACGGCATCGAAAATACGCTATAAGCAATCAGCCGTCAGCTATCAGCGAAAACGTGGCGCTGACGGCTGACGGCCGACGGCGCCGTGCTCAGGAGAACAGGTTCGGCCCGCCGCCCGTCTTCCCGTACCCCGGGCCCTTGGGCTCGGCGCGCGCCCGCACATAGCCCAGCTCCTCGGAGCGGGAGATCCGCTTCTCGGCGACCAGGCCTTCGAGCACCAGCTCGCACGCCGCGACCATCGTCGCGGGGTCTTTCTTCGCCGCGAGCCCCACCTGGTCCACGAGGTCGAGCAGTCCGGGGACCACGCTGAAGCCTTTGAGGCAAGTCTCCGAGCGCTCGTCCATGGAGATCTTGAGGGCGCCGCCCTCGTCGAACCAATGCACGGCATCGTCCACGTTGGCGCCCCCGACCCGCGCCTCGAACGTCTTGCCGGCGGCGCGCCGGATCAGGTCCTTGGCGATCACTTCGGGGCCTTGCAGCTCGCCTTCGTACTCCAGCTCGAGCTTTCCGGTGATCGCGGGCAGCGCCGCGTAGATGTCGGAAATGCGCGGCACGACGGTCTTTTCCTTGGTGAGGATGGTGCGGCGCTCGGCGTTCGACACCACGTTCTCGAGCACGCTGATCGGCAGGCGCTGGGATACGCCGCTGCGGCGGTCCACTCGCTTGTCCTCGCGCGCCTCGAACGCGATGCGCTCGATCAGCTCGGCGATGAAGTCGGGGAGCCGAAGCGGCCGGCCGTTCCGCTCGAGCCACGACTCCTGGCGGGTGATCGCCGCGCCCAGCTCGATGGTGTACGGGTAGTGCGTGAGGATCTCGGAGCCGATCCGGTCCTTGAGCGGCGTGATGATCTTGCCGCGGGCCGTGTAGTCTTCGGGGTTGGCGGTGAAGACGAGCGCCACATCGAGGTTCAGGCGCACCGGGTAGCCTTTCACCTGAACGTCGCCCTCCTGCATGATGTTGAAGAGCCCCACCTGGATTTTGCCGGCCAAGTCGGGGAGCTCATTGATCGCGAAGATCCCGCGATTGGCACGCGGCAGCAGCCCGAAATGCATGGTCAGCTCGTCGGAGAGCAGATGCCCCCCCCGCGCCGCCTTGATGGGGTCCACGTCGCCGATGATATCGGCGATGGTGACGTCGGGGGTCGCGAGCTTCTCGACGAAGCGCGCGTCGCGCGGCAGCCACGCGACCGGCGCCTGCTCGGCTCGTTCGGTCACGAGCTCGCGGCCGAACTTCGAGATCGGCGCGAACGGGTTGTCGTTCACTTCGCTGCCGGCGAGGATGGGGACCTCTTCGTCGAGCAACGTCACCAGCTGACGCAGGATGCGGCTCTTCGCCTGCCCGCGCAGCCCGAGCAGGATGAAGTTGTGGCGGGAGAGGATCGCGTTCACGAGCTGCGGGATCACGGTGTCCTCGTAGCCCACGATGCCGGGAAACAAGGGAGAGCCGTTCTCGAGCAGACAGATCAGGTTCTCCCGCATCTCGTCCTTCACCGTGCGATGGATGCGGGCGTCGCTCGCCCACTCGGTGTGTTTCAGTTCGCCCAGCGTGGTCGGCTTGTTCATGGCTCCATAGTTAACCGGCCGCCTCCCGCGGTGTAAAGAGTCGCGCGGCGGCGACCCCGCGGGCGGGGAGCTCGAGCGTCACGCGGCGGTCGGGCCCGACCGCGATCGCCGCGCTGTTCATCTCGACCAAGTTGATGCGACGCGCCTCGCGGAATTCGAACGCCGCGGGTCCGACCGCCACGCTGCGGGCTGTGCCCGTGACGTCGAGCAGCTTGACGACTGCCCCCTCACCGTCGTCCGCCGGCTTCGCGCCCAGCACGAGGACGCCCGTGTCCTTGATGGACAGCGCGGCGTCCTGCGCGAGGAGCGGCCCGGCGCCCGGGTTCGCGTAGGGCGGGCTCACGTACAGCGGGTCGCACGCCGCCCAGCCGCGCCGCACCGGCTCGGCGGCATCCCCGGCGGGGGACGGCGCGAGCAGCGAGATCCGGAAGCGGCACGCGTACTCGCCGCCCTGACGCGCCGCGTAGTTCGTGTGCCAGTAGTTGTTCATCGCGTACGCGAGCAATGTGCCGTCCGGGGCGATCTTCGGGGGCCACTGGCCGCGGACGATGTCGTTCAGCGCGAACGGGGGCGGGTCCGGGCCGCTCCACAGCCCGCCCCCCCCGCTCCCCCCGCCCCCCCCGTCCGTCCCCTCGTGCAGCCACACCCAGTGCGTGTGGCAGTACCAGTCGCGGCAGCTGCCCGGCTGCTGGTCCTGCTCGACGGTCATCCGTCCCAGCGGGACCTCAACGTCCACGGTGGGCTTGGTGAATGCGAACGGGAAGGCGACGTACAGTGCTTCCTTGTCGAGCGTGGCGGTTTTCGTGCAGCGGTTTTCGATGTCGATCCAGGGCAGCTCGTCGTACAGCGTCACGACGGATGTGATCGCCGCGAATCCGTCCAGCTTGCGCGCGATGACGAGGCGTACTCCGATGCCCGGCAGGCGCTCCCGCCGGGCGGAGTCGAGCCGGGCGGTCGCGACGCTGAGCTCGGGCGCCGCGGCCAGATGCTCGCGGGCGGCGTCGGTCCACAACGCGCTCTTGGCGCCGCCGGTGACGTACACCAGCTCGTTCAACCCCGACCAGGCGCCGGGTTTCACCCGGTCGCGGCCGTCGCCGCCCGTGAGCGAGTGGATCGCGCCCGTCCCGGGATCGAGCACGACGTGGAAGCTCCCCGTCTGCGCCTCGAGTCCCGCCCCGCCGTCCTGCGCGGGGTTCGGCGTGCCGGCGCGCTCCGCCAACGCCAGGTAGCCGAGCGCGGGGACGTCCCGCGCCATGACGAGCGCCGACCCGTCCGGCAGGTCGACGGCGGGCCACTCGCGCCCGTCGGACACGAGCCGCCGGCCGGCGCCGCCCGGCAGCCGCACCACGTCGGTCCGCGGCCAGCTGGACGCGTTGAAGACGAGTCTGCCTGGGCCTGCCGCGGTCGCGCGCCCGATCCGGAGCAGTCCCGCCGCCAGCTGCTGCTCCAGCGCGGCCGCAGCGCCGTCCAGGAAGCGGCGCTTGTACTCCCACTGCGCCACGGTCTGCCGCCCCTCCGGCTCCGCCACGCTCCCCGCCGCCCCCCAGGTATGCTCTCCGAACAGCAGCAAATCGCGCCAGATCTGGCGACGCTCGTCGGCACGGCGGCGGATGCGCCCAGCGCCCTCGGCGTCCGGCGCTTCGGTGCGCCCGTCCCACAGCGCGAGCAGCTCGAGGGCGCGTGCCGCGAGCTGCGTGGCCCGATAATGCGCCAGTTCCGCCGCGGTGGAGGCGGCGCCGTCCTCCCAATAGAGCCCCGTATCGCCACGCCGCACCGGCAGCTTCGACCCGAACCGTCGCTCCACATCGCGAAAGAAGTCTTCCGCGCGGCCCGCGACCAGGCGCGGGAAGGCATACCGCCGCCGGAACTCCTCGAAGTTCTCGACCAGCCGCTCGTCCATGACGGCGTTGTCCCACTGCGCGCCGTACAGCAGGGCGACGTCGTAGGGGTATCCCGGCGAGACGAGCACCGGGTTCGTGAGCAGCCAGTCGGACAAGCGCCGCGCCATCGCCTCGGCGCCGACGTCGAATCCGAAGCGCAGGGCGTCGCCGTAGTGGTACGCGCGCCAATGCAGCACCCGGCTGCCGTCGGGCCCCTCCCACCAGTAGAGCTGCGGGTAGGTCGTCCACTCGCCGGTGAGCCCGACGCGCGTCGCTTCCGCCTCGGGAAGGAGCGGCACCGCCCGCTCCGGGTTCGGGCCGCTCGCCACGTAGCGCACGCCGCTGGCCGCGAGCACGGTCGGGAACGTGAGGGGCTGCCCGGGCACGTCGGTGATTTGCGCGCTCAAGTAGCCGAGCCCGCGCTCGCGCGCGAACATGCCGGCGGGCCAGACGACGCGCGCGAACGTCTCGTGGTCGAGAATCCCCGTCAGCACGTTCGCGAACAGCGCTCCGAACCCTACCTTGCCCTCGCGGATCGCCTGGACCAGCGCCTCGCCCGCCGCTGGCGAGCGGTTCTCGACGTAGGACAGCACCTGCAGGGCGCACTCCGCGCTCCAACGGTAGTCGGGATGGGCGGGGAGCCGGGCGAGCGCCGCGTCGAGGTTCTTGCGGTGGATCTCGAGACAGCGCTCCTGCAGGTCCGTGTAGCCGACGTCGGTGTGATTGCTCGCGAGCCAGTACAGCGTCCAGCGCCGGGGTGGCACGAGCCGCACTTTGCGCCGGGCGACGCGCTGCTTGCCTACTTCGAGCTCGATCTGAAACTCCGACGGCTCGGAGAGCGGCACCCACACTTCGCCGGCGAATGCCGTCGCCGTCCCGGTGCTGCCAGAGAGGGGGAGGATGCCCGCCGTCCCCACCAGCGCGCCGCGGCGGTCGGTCACGCGGGCACGCGCGGCGGGAGCCTCGAGGCCCGTGACGGTGATGCGCACGAGATTGCGACGCCCGTCGGGCTGCTGGTACAAGGGCGTTGGCGTCGCATCGATCGTGACCGGGGGGGGAGCAGCGGGGAGCGGGGAGAGGTACCTGCCGACGAGCGGCAAGCTGCCCAGCCAGGCGACGAAGCTGCGGCGGTCGTAGCTGGGCTCCATGTCAGGCACTTGCGGGAGCACGCGTAGTATACCCCCACTCGGTGTGAACGCCCTTGACTCCGGGGGTCCCAACGCTAGGTTCCCCCGCCGAAGGCCCCCCTCAACCGCTACTCTCTTCTCAGGAGTAAGCATGAAGCGTCTCGCACTCGCCCTCGCCGTCGTCGCGTTGGGCGCCTGTAAGAAGGCGGACCAGCAGCCCGCTCAGCAGACCCAGATGCAGGACACATCGCACGCCATGATGATGAGCGACACGGCGAAGCACATGATGGCCGACACCGGCAAGATGATGATGGCCGATACGTCGAAGAAGATGGCGCCGGCGACTCCCGCGGCGAAGCCCGCACCAAAGAAGAAGCCGTAAGGGGCGCGCGCCCCACCAGTGACGATGCCCGGGACTAGCGCCCGGGCTTTTCGTTTTCCACGAACCAGCGCACCGTCCGACCCACGGCCTCTTGGGCCGTGTACGGCGGCTGCCAGCCGAGCTCGCTGCGCGCCCGGTCGTCGGCATACGGGTTCTCCCCGATGACGAAGGATGCAGCGGCCCGCGCCAGCGTGCGCGACGTCAGGACCCCCATGACGACGCGCGCCAGGCCCACGGGGATCGGGATCACCCGGGTCCGTGAGCCCAGCGCGGCGGCGAAGGCCGCGAAGAACTCGCGCTGCGTGAGCGGCGGCGGCGCATCGCTCGTCACGTGGTACGCGCGGAAACCGAAGCCCGGCGCCTCGAGCGCCGCGACGACTGCCGCCGCGACATTCCCGGCGTACACGCACGAGAGCCGGTTGGTGCCGGGGCCGATGCGCGGCACGACGCCGAGGCGCGCGACGCGGATGAGTCGCGGTGTGAACAGGCGGTCGCGCTCGCCGTAAACGACGTTCGGGCGCAGCGCCACCGTGCTGAGCCCGCCACCGGCGGCCTCCCGCACCAGCGCTTCGGCCATGCGCTTGCTTCGGGCATAGAAGTCGGACTCCACGATCGGCAGGAACGGGGAGTCTTCGCCGCGGCGCTCCGGATCGATGCCGTATGCGCCCGAGCCACCGTACACGGCGACCGACGAGATATGGACGAGCCGCGCGCCGGCCGTGTCGGCGGCCAGGGTGGCGAGCCGTGTTCCCTCCACATTCACCGCGAAGTAGCGCTCCCAGCTGCAGCGGCGCTGCACCACCGCAGCCGCGTGCACGATGCCGCGCACGCCGAGGGCGGCGGCGCGCCACGCGGCAGGGTCGGTCACGTCCCCCGGGACTGCGTCCGCGCCGAGCCGCTCGACCGCCGCGCGACTCGCCGGGCGCACCAGCGCGCGCACCGACGTGCCGCGGGAGCGGAGCGCCTCGATCACGTGGCTGCCGACGAGGCCGCTCCCGCCTGTGACGAGCACGGTCATGCAGGCCCGACGAATGGAACGGCGAACGGGAGATCGACGACCCGCGCGTCGCGGCCCGCGGCGCGAACCATCACCCCCGGGCCTACCTCGCGGCGGATGACGGCGAGGCCGATCCAGCGGCCCCCACCCGCGACGCCGCTTTCGGGCACCCAGGCGAGGCTCGTCACGCGGCCGACGTCGCGATCGAGGTGCGTCACGCTGCTCCACCCGTCCGCCGGGGCGGCGGGCGGCTCGGCGTCGAACAGGAGGCCGCGCAGGTAGCGGTTGGTGTGGCCGCGGAAGTGGAGGCGCGAGACGGTTTCCTGGCCGGTGTAGCACCCCTTGGTGTAGGACACGCCGCCCAGCTCGTCGTAGCGGACTTCCTGTGGGATCGTCTTGTCGTCCACCTCGGCCCCGAGGCGCGGCCACCCGGCCAGAATGCGCGCCAGCTCCAGCGTCGCGCCGTCGCCCGACACGGCCCCGGCGGCGGCGAGTCGGGCGGCGACCACCTCCGTCTCCGCAACCGGTACGACGAGCTGCAAGGTGAACGGCGCCCCTTCCGTCGCGCGCGCGACCTCGCTGGTGCCACCCGGCGCGGGTAGGACGCGGCCCGGGCCCGGCGGGACCGGCAGGCCGGCGGCTTCGGCGACCGCGAGCGCGTTGGGGCCCGCCAGCCGGTACACCGCCAGCTCGGCCGTGCGGTCTGCGAGGCGCGCGAGACGCGGCGGCACCGAGCGCGTGAAGATCGCGAGCGCGCGCTCCCGTCCTTCCGCTGGGACCGTGAAGCTCACGGTGGACCCGAGTCTCGAGGTCCAGGCATCGACGACGATCATGCCTTTGGGCGTGAGCAGCGCGCCGTACACGAACGCCCCGTCTCCCGGTTTCTCGACGTCGTTGGTGAGCAGACCCTGGGCGGCACTGACGGCCCCGGGGCCGGTGAGTGCGACGAGCCCGGCCTCGACGCGCGCCAGGACGGCGCCGGTACGCAGGGCGGCGAGCCGCACCGGCGAGACCGTGCCCGGGGCTAGCCGGGCGACAGTGGCAGGCCCCGCGGTCGGCAGCGGTGGAGGAGCGTCGGTCATCGTGCGGCGAGGGCGAGCAGTTCGGCGGGGTCGTGCCCTGCGAACGAGGACCACACCAGGTCGGCGCCGGCTCCGGCGAGCGCGACGGGGGTGTGACTGGTGGTGAGCATGGTGCAGTGCATCCCCGCGGCGCGAGCGGCCCGCAGCCCCGGGAGGGAGTCCTCGATCACGACGCAGTGGCCGACCGGCAGGGGCCGGCTGCGGTCGAGCGCGCCGTGTGCGGCGAGGTAGCCCGCCGGGTCGGGCTTGCCGCGCCCCACGTCTTCGGCGGCGACGAGCACGTCGAAATGGCGTCGCAACCCCGCGCGGTCCAGCACGAGGTCGACCTCCCGCCGCAGCGCGGCCGAGACCACGCCGAGTCGAAAGCGCTCCGCCGCGCGTGGCACGAACGCGGCCGCGCCCGGCACGAGCGCAAGCGATCGATCGATGAGTCGCTGATACACGCGGGATTTCTCGGCGAGCAGGCGCTCCAGACGCATCGCCGACAGCGACTTGCCCGCGCGCACGAAGGCCTCGATCAGGCAGCTGCGGTCGTCGAAACCCAGGAAGTCGGAGTAGTACTGCTCGCGCGTGAGCGAGAGTCCTGCCTCGCCGAGCACGGCGCCCAACGCTGCCCGATGCTGCTCCTCGTCGTCCGCGATCACCCCGTTGAAGTCGAACAGTACCGCTTCGATCATGCTCCCTCAAGCATAATAGCCCGCCGCGCGGTACGACTCGTCGAGCAGTTCCACCGGGTGACGCGCCGTGGCGCGCATCCCGCCGGCAGCGAGCCCCGCCCCGAGCTGCATCAGGCACCCGGGGTTGCCGGTCGCGACCACCTGCGGCGACGCGGTGCGGAGCGACGCGAGCTTGGGTGCGAGCACTGCGCGCGACATGGCGGGCTCGAGCAGGGTGAACAGTCCCGCGCTGCCGCAGCACTGGGCGGCGTCGGGGAGGGACACGACGCGCAGCACCGGGATCGCCGCGAGCACGCGGTAGGGCTCGTCGGCGATCCGCTGGGCGTGCAGCAAGTGGCACGGCGGATCGTAGGCCACCTGGGCGTCGACGGGGGCGCCGGGCCGGGGGCCCCGCGCGGCGAGCAGCTCGGTGACGTCGCGCACCCGCGTCGCGAACCTCGCTTCGGCCACCAGGTGGCCGTACTCCTTCAGCATCGCCCCGCACCCCGCGCTGTTGACGACGATCGGCTCGTCGCCGTCGCCGAACGCCGCGACGTTCGCCCGCGCGAGCCGGCGTGCCTCCTCGCGCAGCCCGGCGTGAGCATGCAGTGCACCGCAGCAGACTTGCCCTGGGACCTCGCGCACCGCGTAGCCGTTCACTTCGAGCGTCCGCACGGTGGCGTCGTGGACGTGGGAGAAAAGACCGTCCATGACGCAACCTCGGAATAAGGCGACGGACTGCCGGACAGTCGGACTGTCGGACGGTGGCTGCCGACGCTTTCCGTCCGGCCGTCCGAGCGTCCGACCGTCCGACGGCTTCGTCGCCGCGAGCATCCCCATGGCGAACCGAAACCTCCCCCACCCCGCCAGCCGGCTGGGAATGCCCGTCGCCCGGAGCGCCCGCGCGAGCGTGTAGGCGATGCGCGACGGGCCCGGCGTCGTCAGCGCCCACAGCGCCGCGCGCGCCAACGGGGCCGGGCGGCGCTTGGTGGCGAGCAGCGCGCGGGCTGCTTCGATGCCGCGTCCGTAGCCCACACCCGAGGGGCAGACGGGCTCGCAGCCGCGGCAGCCGAGGCAGCGGTCGAGGTGAACGACGACGGCCGCGTCGTCGGGGGTGAGCTCGCCCGCCTCGAGCGCACGCATCAGCTCGATGCGTCCGCGCGGGCTATCGGCTTCGTCGCCGGTGGCGAGGAAGGTGGGGCACGCCTGGAGGCAAAAGCCGCAGTGGACGCAGGCGTCGAGCGCCTCGAACCCGCCGCGCTCAGACATGCATCGGCTTCACTCGGAGCCTTCGACCGCCACGACAAACGCTTCGCCGGGGTCGAAGGTGCGTCGCAGGCCAGCGACGAGCGGGCCCACGCCTTCGCGATAGGCGCCGAAGTGGCCCACCGCGCTCCGGATCGACCAGGGGGCGCGCTCCAGGGTGAGCGGCACCTCGAGCCCCGCGAGCGTGCGCCGCAGGCGGCGCAACCGGTCGACCGTGGTGTCCCCCGCCCAGCGGATCGCCCCGACGCCGGGGCTCGCCGACACCCATTCGTCGCCCACCTGATGCTGCAACAGGTCGAGCAGCTCGTCGCTTGAGTCCGGGAGCCCGCCGGTCCGGAACGCGACGGGGCGGGTCGCGAAGCTCTCGGCCGCCCGCATCCAGAATCCATGCGCCTCGTCGGCGCGCAGCGCGGTGAACCGGCCGCCGCTCGCGCCGCGCAGCCCTGCCTCTTCGGCGGCGACGAGCGCCGCCGACCCTGCCAGCCGCACTGCGAGGGCCCAGCCCTCGCGCCGCGCCAGCGCCGGCGACATCAGCTCGAGCGCGGCCGGCTGGAGCCCGGCGGCGGCGATGTCTTCAGCGACCTGCGTCAGGTCTTCCCGAGTGCCCTCGAGGACGAAAGTCTGGTCGGCGCGGGGCAGGGCGCGGAGCCGCAGGTGCACCAGCACGATCACGCCGAACGCGCCGAATCCGCCCGCCTCCAGCTTGGTGAGGTCGTACCCGGCGACGTTCTTCACGACCCGCCCGCCGCTCTGTACGAGGCGGCCGTCGCCGGTGACGAAGGTGACGCCCAGGACGTGGTCACGCACTGCGCCGAAGCCCTGGCGCAGCGGCCCCGCGGTCGCCGTGGCCACGACGGAGCCGAGCGTGCGCCCCGCGAGCCCGGGAGGATCGAGCGCGAGCCACGTTCCGCGGTCGGCGAGCTGC
>Ga0066667_10000667_pt1 | contig 11961 bp, 14 predicted proteins | sample GraSoiAngelo_116_FD_133943 | JGI IMG/M metagenome (GOLD analysis project Ga0066667, IMG submission 133943) | Grasslands soil microbial communities from the Angelo Coastal Reserve, California, USA - 14_0903_16_30cm | ecosystem: Environmental > Terrestrial > Soil > Grasslands | place: USA...
CGATCTGCAGGAATATCAGAAAGCCAATAAGCAGGAAGAAGAAGCCGTTTTTCCGATTCTCTCGCGCTTCAGCATTTGGCATCGGAAAAAATAAACATGCCAATGCTAGGTAGCAGTCGGTAACAATCAGCCAAAAGGGAGGAAAGGGAATGATCCTGCTGCTATTCCCAAAGATAAGGTGAGCCACCCCAACGCCTCCTAAGGTTCTTAACAGCTCCTCCCACTTCATTTGGAGGCCCATTGTATGAGCCCTGCCCGGGTGGAAATGCAGAAGCAGGGGAAAAACGAAGTACAGTATCGCGCCCAACGCGATCAGAGCGAGAATGGCTCCCATCTGGCGGGCAAATCTCGGGGATGAAGCCCATATATTCTTCAAGCTGTCCGGGTAGCACAAAGAAACCCCAATAACGAAAGCTAACACCAGCCAAATAAAATTGAACTTGTCGAAGAAACCGAGTCCGAAGCAAACAAAAATAAGAACCATTTTCCACAGTCCCGGCTTGTCGCGATAGCTAAACCAGAGAGCGAGAATCGCCGCTTGGAAGAAGTGCATCAAGACCGTCGGTCCCCAATCCAGCCGGCTAGGAAAAAGATTGGCCGGATCGACCGCCATTATCCATAGGGCGACGGTCGCCCAGACAGCTCCAAGCTTTGCTCGCATGAGCTGAAAGAAGATCAGCAGCGTCACCGCCGCGAGGAGAATGGCAGGTAAGCGGATAGTCAGAGCCGATACGCCAAAGAGGCTGAAAACGGGGGCGTAGATCCATGCCTTCAAAGCGCCCAGATAGGGCATGATAAAAAGCGGCACCGATCCCAGCCGCATATGGATCATGGTATTGTCCGGAGCGCCTTGGGCCGCGTTGACAAAATCCAACTCGTCCATGTAAAGCCCTGGAAGGTCAATTCGATAGGCGGCAATGAAAACAAAAGCACACGCCGCTGCGATGGCCAGGCCGTCGGGTAAGCGACGCCGGATAACCATCATGGGCTTACTAAAATTACTCAATTTGTCGCTCCTACCTGTCGGTCGAGGCTTTTTCTTTACTGTTTTTGGCAGTTACTTCAATCATTTTTAAGTAAAGGGAGCTCAGTATCGGTATGGAGTTCGTCGTGCATCGTTGGCGATCGCCGTTGTCGCAACCGAGGGCTAAGTTGCTAAACCACGCTGCTAGGGAAGGAAAGGCAAGCGATAAAAGAGCAACAGTGAGCGCTTGTACCCGTTAAGTAATCGATGTATCCTACTAATCCGCTGGTAAGAGGCAGGTAACTAGCAGACCCTTCCAAAGAACCGTGAAGTGAGGAAAACTGCGCAGGTTGCGCTATAAACCCTATGAAACCCGATCCAGGCGCGGAATCGTATCGATCGGCATTTTTGTATTATGGTCACCTAATCTGCAACACAGCGAAAAATAGCGAAAAAGTTTTGAGCTCATTGGCATGCGGGGTTTGGCTCTGACTCATCGTTGGAAGCACCGGCGGAAGGCGTCGCCGACGGTGAAGTACGACGGAATGCTTGCAACCAGTGCGATCGATCAATGTCTTTTAACCCTTAATTTTAAAAGAGCTAAAAGCTCGTGTCGTCATTGTTGCGTCCCTGTAAACCGAGCAAGTATGGGATGAGGGGATTGCGACAGTGGGTGAGCGTCGGCTGTTTGCGTGGCGATGCGAGTGCTGAAGCGCTTTTGATTTTCGTTGCGCGCGGGGTGTTATTTACATTTACTATGGCATCGTCTGCTGGTGTGCTTTTGCAGCTTACTATTTCCATGACATAACCCAATGCATCGGATCGCGATTGGCCCCGGCGGAGAGTTCTCGCTAGGAGGTGAAAATTTTGTGATTGATGTGTCGCCAAAAGACCGGCGTCCATCGACCTCGGATACCTTTACAATTGTGAAAAACGAGCCCTATCTTCGTGTTTATGAGCAGCTTGCGGCCGGCTTCTCGCCGCGATCAATTCTTGAACTGGGGATTTTCCAGGGAGGGAGCTACGTGTTGCTAGACAAACTATTTAAGCCCCGGCGAATGTCCGCTGTGGAGATAAGTCCGCAGCCTGTGGAACCGCTTTTGCGCTATATCGCGGCTATGGAAGGTCGGTTCGTTCATTTTTCCACATCGCAGTGCGATCGTGAAATTCTGGGGCAAATCGTTCGGGATGAATTAGCGGACGAGCTTGACTTGGTAGTCGACGATGCATCGCACACTTACGAGCAAACAAAAGCAGCCTTCGAATTCCTCTTCCCATTGCTACGGCCCGGTGGCGCCTACGTAATTGAAGATTGGAGCTGGGCACATGCGCCTAGATACCAGTCGCCAGACGCTCCATTGGCAAAGCGACGCGCGCTGTCCAATCTCCTTTTCGAACAGATCATGCTAATGGGCTCTACGTCGTTGATCGCTGAGATTCGCGTTTGGAAGTTCCTCTATTTGATCCGCAAGACAGAGACTGCGTTTGGTCGATCCGAGGCGGGAAAGGCCGAGGGCGGCTCCATTTTTGACCAGATCCTCAGCCGGGGCAGAGAGTGGAGTTTGATTTGAGTCAAGGTTTCCGTTGGAACAATTGGAGTGAGTTGGTCTCATCCTGAGGATTCGAGACGGCATCAGAACGCACAAATATGCCGGAATTACTATCTTTGTATGCATGAGATCGTGTCGCGATAATATTTACATGATCACTTGTCCCGCGAGGTCGGGCAGCACTATGCTGGTTCAGCTCTTGCGATCTCATCCGGACATCTGCTCACACGCCGAAGTTCTTTCCGGGAATAAGATTACGGGCATTACAGGCACCTACCGCCGGAAAAGCCGTGAACACCCGGATTTCCTTGATCGGCTTACTATCGAAAGGGACCGCGATCCGGTTAAGTTTCTGTATAAAATTGTGCTCGACCTTCAGGGTAAAAAAGTCGTCGGGTTCAAACTCAAACACGACGAGTTAATTTTGCCTGAATACATGCGGCTCCGGGAGGAGGTTGCAAGCGACCTCGATTTTCGAATCATTCATCTGCGGCGGCAAAATCTGCTTCGTCGTTATCTTTCATGGTACATTGCGAACAACGTAACCCATGTCACTCTGGCCGTTGAAGGCGATGCTATTCCAGATATCTCACCGGTAAAGCTCGATCCGCATGAATGCCACCGAGACTTTGAGACAACGCAAAAACGAGACGAAGAGTTTAGGCAACTTTTCGCGCGACATCGAAATTTCTCCATTGCGTACGAGGAAATAGTCACGGGCGAAGCCGCAAAGCTCGCTTCCCTTCTCGATTTTCTAGGTGTGTCGCAGCGGAAACTGACGACGACGACAAAGAAGCTTGGCGGCGATAGCCTCCGCCGCGCAATCGTTAACTTCGACGAACTGCGCTCCTATTTCGCCGGTAGCCCATTTGCAGAGTTTTTTGAAGAGCCATGAAAGGACAAAACCGAATTACGAGGGCTGTCTTTATTAGTCTCAAGTAGCCGGAAAGTCGGAACGAGCATGACTTCGTACCGCGATAATATGTACGTGATTACTTGCCCAGCTAGGACGGGCAGCACCATGTTGGTTCACCTCCTACGGTCTCATCCTGACATTTGCTCGCACGATGAAGTATTTTCTTCGCCAGGTACAATTGGCGGGATGACAGGCACCTATTTAATTAAGTGCCGCGCTGAACCCGGTTTTGCCAGCTACCTGTCCGCGGAGAAAGATCGTGATCCAATCAAATTCCTTTACAAGATCGTGCTTGATCTCCAAGGGAAAAAGGCTGTCTGCTTCAAGTTAAAGCACGACGAACTGGTGCTACCGGAGTATAAGGCGTTACGAGAGGAGATCGTTAATGATCGAGACTTCCGGATCATTCATCTGAGGCGCGAGAACTTACTTCGCCGTTATCTTTCGCATTATATGGCGAACCGCGTAACTGGGGTCACACTGGCCGTTCGTGGCCAGACAGTACCCGAAATGCAACCAGTGGTGCTCGATCCGCACGAGTGCGAGAAGGATTTCCAAACGGTTTTGGCCCGCGAAAAGGAATTTGAACAACTCTTTGTGCAACATCCAACTTTTTCGATTTCATACGAAGAGATGATTGCTCCCGGTGCTGAGCAGATCCAATCTCTACTGGATTTCATCGGCGTACCACGGCGGGAACTAACTACCACAACGCAGAAGCTCGGCCGCGCTGATTTGCGCCAGATTATCGCTAACTTTGAAGAAGTGCGAGATTACTTTGCGGACGGTCCGTTTTCTAAATTCTTTGAAAATGCCTGATCTCAAAGAACCGGATTACGAAAGCCGTATTCGCGCCCAGATCGCACAATACGCCGAGCCTGAGAATCTTCTCAAGCTGCCGCGTGTTTATAATTATTGGATTGCCAAACACATTCGGCCCAAGATGTCCGCTGTCTTTGGCATTTCGAATGTCTTGCTTCTCTACGCGTACTGTGCCGTGGAATGACTTCGTTAACCCGGTGCGAGCCGGCGTATCATCAGCCTCGGCTCAGGCGAGTGCGTGCTTGAGATCGCACTGATCAAGAAACTTTTAGAAATGGGAGAGACCGATTTCGTGATTGAGGCCTTGGAGTTATCGCCTGTGCGATCCGAGCGAGCGCAAAAAAGGAAGGACTGGAACGGTGTTTGGTCATCAAAGGCGATCGATTTAAATAGCTGGGTGCCAGATGAAAAGTATTCCACGGTCATCGCCAAGGACACTCTCCATCATGTGCTTGAGTTGGAGCACCTTTTTGACTCCATTCATGCAGCTCTAGAGGATAACGGCGTTTCTGTGACTACTGATATGATCGGTCGGAATGGTCATATGCGATGGCCCGAGACTTTGGAACTTATTCAAGGAATCTTGAAGTTTATTCCGGATCACTATAAAACCAATCACCTCAAACGAGTGGAGCATGAATACGTAAACTAGGACTGTTCCAAAACAGGATTCGAAGGAATCCGCGCACAAGACATCCTTCCGTTACTGGTCGAGAAATTCTCCTTTAACGCTTTTCTTGGATTTGGAAATCTGCCCGACATCTTCATTGGGCGCGGGTTCGGGCACAATCTCAGCGTTGACGACCCGCACGATACCGGATTCATCGATTTCCTTGAGCAATTGAACAGGTTGCTCATTGATCTGGGTTACCTCAAGCCGACGATGATGTATGGCTCTATGACGCGACGTAGGCCAGATGCCCCGCCTCCTCGATATTATCGGCACTGGACGCCCGCGTTTTGTGCCCGTGTCGGGGTTCCCCCCACGAGATCGACAAGGAGCCGCGCAGGCAAATCAGGCGATTCCGCCTGCCGGTGAAGCCCTGAGTAGCGCGCATTCTTGCTGTAGCCTGGCGATTAAGTCTTGAGCCTCGCTATATTTCGTTCCGAGCTCAGCAAAATACTGGACCTGTTGGTTGAATTCAGTTTCCAATTGTTCCGCAACCTTGTACGACGTTTCTCGTTGCTCGGCAACGCTCTGAAGCGCATCACTCAGCTCCTTGGCGTGTTTCACAATCGCAGTATCCGTTTCAGGATCGTCGGTCTTAAAATCGACCGGCACATTGGAACTATTGATGCGTTCTGTAAGCGGCTCCAGACATTTGGCTGTATAGGGCTCCCCGAGGAAATCAAGTAGCGAACGCATCGCTGATTCCGGAGTATCGATTAAATCCGAGTATCGAATGCGATAAACGACATTTGGGCCATAGGCCTGCTCCGCCATAACGCAGGCCCGCACAGTTCGAAGCCAATAGCGATAACCCTCTTGTGCGTTGGGGACCAGCCGAGTCCCTGCCACCTGATGGAAGTTGAGCATCGAGCGCACTACAGAGTGGACGTCCCGGAAAATGTGCACGAAGAGAGCACCTGGAAACAGCTTGCGCAAGCCACAGATGTAGAAAGAATATTCGGGCGTTCCATCGACCCAACGTCCTTTAGGCCCGGCCGCTGTATTAGTGGCTTCCAGCCAACGTGCTTTAAGTTTCAGCGCCTTACTCCTGGCTTCGCGTTTTCTTTCAAGATCCGAACGATGGCGCAGGATCAAGTCGTTAATGCTGCGACCAAATGCAGCGAACAATTCATCATCCCGAATGTCCATTGCGCTCAAGATTGAATAGTCTCCGCGTGCCACACCAATTTGGTAGGCAATAGCAACATTGACCGCGAAGCCCCCCATCCAATTTGACTCTGGCACCGGAAACAAATTGGGATGGTGACCCAGACACCACGTGAGAATGCTGGTTCCAGAGCGTGGCGATCCCACGACAAAGATCGGCTTGTTTATCTGATTCTGCATTTCACGTATAACTCCCCCACGGCGCGACGCCAGCCATGAAGCCTCTTCGTTTTTGTCAGACTTTCCGCTTTCCACTCGTGATTTCAAGGATCATGCCCGTAGGATTTATCTTACAAGAGCAGTCAAGTTTGCATTCGGATGGTTGGCGCCGTCAACCGCGAACGAGACCAGAAAGAGGCAGCGTCAGAAAAACCGATCTGTTCTTTTGCGGCGACCGAATTGCCCAAAAGCTTGGATCTTTCTGTGCCGGAGGATTCGTCCTATGTGACCGGTCGGGTTCTCTATCCGAATAGCGGGACGGTCGTGAACAGTTGAGTCTTCAATCCTCTGTGGGCTGGGACCAGACGTGCATCCCTTACAGCTTGAAACCGGCCGCGACCGCGTCTCGGTGAAACATGCGAACTGTGTCGAGCGAGACTTCGTGAAGGTCTTTGCCTCCGAGTGCGACTAGTTTTTCTAGAATATCGTGGGGAACGGTAACGATATGGCAACGGCAGGCGGCGGCTTGAAAGACGTTAAGCACTTCGCGAACACTCGCCCAGAGAAGTTCGGCTTTCGGCAAACCGCGCAGTATCTCCAGGGACTCCTTCATAATGGGCAATGGATCAACCCCGGTATCGGCGATCCGCCCGGCGAAGACTGAAACGACGGCCGGGACACTCGGATTTAATGCCGCAGCGACCGCCTTTACCTGACGAGGGGTTAACAGTGCGGTAATATTTAACTTTACGCCCTCGCCAGTTAGGTGCTGGATTAAGGGAACAGAGGATTCACCGCTCGTGTTTGTGATTGGGATTTTGACGTAAACATTGTCCTGCCAATCGCGGATCTTCAGCGCTTGCCGGTGCATCTCGGGAAAATCATCTGAGAAAACTTCAAACGAGATCGGTTTCGATTTGACCTCTTTCAGTACCGCCCGGGCGAAGGTTTCGTATTCGGTCAGACCGACCTTTCGCATCAAGGTCGGATTGGTGGTCAGACCCTGGATATAGGGCTTGCGATAAAGCTCGGTGATGCCGTGGAGATCTGCGCCGTCAGCGAAAATTTTCACAGGCAAATCTAAGACGCGATGACTCATTCTTTGGAAGCTAATCGAGACTCAGGGATGGACGCAACAGTATCAGGCACACGCGTCGCGGAGAAGAACGTTCACAGCATCGCCGAAGTTCCCGACCGTGAAATCGGGCGCCTGGCGCAAGCTCTCCTGATAGCCGCGTTCAATAAAAATTGCTCGACAACCTGCGGCGCGCGCACAATCGATATCGCGCCAGCGATCGCCGATGACATAACTAGTGCCAAGGTCAATTTTCAGGTCGGCTGCTGCTCGCAGGATCATGCCCGGCCGCGGCTTGCGGCAATCGCACGACTCGCCGTAACGCTCGCCCGCGTGATAACAAATCTCGATGCGATCAAGCGATGGAAGCGCCAATTGCATTTTTGCATGCATCGCCTCGACGGCTTCGCGACTTTGCCTGCCACGGCCGACGTCGGGCTGGTTACTGATCACGACCAGGAGAAATTCCGCAGTCTTAAGTCGCCTGCATCCGTCCGCAACGTCGTCGTAGAGTTCGAAATCCTTGACTCGAGACGGAGGGTGAGGCTGACCGTTGCGGACGACGGGCCGATTGAGCACCCCATCGCGATCCAGAAACACGGCGCGTCGCGCTACTTCGTGCTTTCCCATTTTGTCTCTGCCACCTTTAGCGCGGGATGAGAGACCCACAAATGCCATATGACAGCTTGAAACGCTTCGGAGTGCGGGGTGACATTTACCGGATTGACGGTCGGAATCACAATTGCGACATCTGCGATCCGCGCGGTGTAGCCTCCATCCCGACCGACGATTCCGAGAAGTGCGGCGCCGCGTTTCTTCGCCAATTGCAACGCGGCTACCAGGTTTGGGCTCACATTTTTTTCCAGACTGCCTCCACCCACTGACAGAATAAGCAGCGCGTCTTTTTCGCTGAGGTGGCTTCCCTTGAGCCACTCGGCGAAAACGGAACCCCATCCCTCATCGTTCGTGCGGGCGGTTAGTTCTGAGACATTATCGGTTGGGGCGTAGCATTCCATGCCCGCGATCTTTCGGAAATCGTTGACTGCATGCGAAGCATTCGCCGCGCTACCTCCAACTCCGAGGATAAAAAGCCGCCCGCCACGCGCACGCACAGTTGCCAGTAATTCCACAGCTTTTTCGCAAAGTGCCGCGTCGAGTTTGGAGACTATTTCGGCCGCCTCCAGCAGGTGTTTTTCCGAATAGCTCATGGGAAAAATGTAGCTCGTTTGTCGCGGAGCAGGGAATCAAGTTCCGCAAGGCCTTCGCGCGAGCCGATTTCATAGAAGCGTTGTTTCACTTCATAGGCAGCCATTTGTTTCTCCGACACCAGATCGGAATAAACATCCGCCAAGTCAAAGGCTCGGTCATCAGGAAATGACGCGAAGACTTCCGGGCTCAGAACAGCAATACCGTAATCAATGTGGCGCATTTCTGCTGTGCGCAATTTTTTGTCATAGCGATGAATTTCACCGGCCTCAAACGAGACATTACTCACGTCCCAGCGGCTTTCGTTTTCGAAAACTGTCATCAGAGCGGGCTTCCTGCTCAGAACAAAAGCTTCCACGATCGCGAAGTAATCGACCGGCATGAATGAATCTCCGTAAATTGCCAGGAACTGATCGCCGAGTTTCGGAAGCGCGCGCTTCAGTGCGCCGCCAGTTCCCAAAAGGGTTGGGCCATCAAACGAATAGCCAATTTGCATGCCCAGGCTGCTCCCGTCGCCCAGCTCTGCTTCGATCATCTCGCCGAGATAGCCGACACAAAGCACTATTCTGCGAAGACCTTGAGAATACAGGAGTCGCAATTGATGGATTACGAACGGTTCGCCCGCGACGCTCAGCAGCGCCTTGGGAGTTTTGTCGGTCGCGGGCCGCAGTCGCGTTGAAAGTCCGCCGGCCAGGATGGCAACCGGCCAATCGGCCAGGTCAATCTCTTTCCCTTGCGCCCTCATTGATTGAGAACCTTCGTGCCTTCAGGTTCAAACCGGAAACGGACTTCCATCAATCCTCTCCCGCGCATGGCGTGGCGCAAGCGAGCCTTATCTTTGGCGTAGAACATGAGAAAGCCGCCGCCGCCGGCGCCGATTAGTTTTCCGCCGAGCGCACCATTAGCCATCGCAAAGTCATACCAATCGTTGATGCGCTCGTTGCTTATCGCGGCCGAGCGTTCCTTTTTTCGCTGCCAGTGAAGATCCATCAGCCGCGCGAACTCGTGAAGATCATCGCCTTCCAACGCGCGCTGACTTTGTTGCCCCAGTTCTTTCACGAAGTGCAGGTTCTCCACCATCGCTTTGTCGGACCGCTTGCTCTTAGCGTCCTGTTCCTGCAAAATCCTTGAGGCTGAACGCGAGTAACCTGTAAAAAACAGCAACAGATTGTCCTCGAGATCATGTAAAGTTTCTTCGGAGATCTTGAGGGGTGACGCCTGGACTTGGTCATCCGGCAGGAAGTGAAAGCAAGTGATGCCGCCGTAGGCCGCAATGTATTGATCTTGTTTCCCAATCGGTTCGCGCAGTTTTTCTAGCTCAATGTGACAGGCCTGCTCGGCAAGCTCAGCCGGATGAATAAGATTCCTGCGCAACGCGTGCAAGGCCTTGAGCAATGCCGTTGTGAAACTGCCCGACGAGCCGAGGCCGGTCCCGGCCGGGATATCGGCCATGCTCGTGATCTCCAAATTGCGTTCTTGCACTCCTGACAACCTTAGCGCTTCCCTAATGATGGGGTGCTTGATTTCCTCGATCGTGGCTGCTTCCTCAAGTTGGGAATACTTCAGGAGAAAACCATCCACGAATCGGCGATGAACATTGATATAGACGTACTTGTCGATGGCGGCAGCGATGAGAAAGCCGCCGTGCTCGCGATAATAAGAAGGCAGATCAGTACCGCCGCCGCCGAGCGAGATTCGCAATGGAGAACGCGTGATGATCATTTGGGAATTCCAACGTGGAAAAGTTATACCAGCTTGTCCAGTAGATATCGCCAGGTGCGAGCGTTGCGCGACATATTCCAACCGAGCTAATGCTTGGCGGCCAGTCTTTTCGAATTCGGCTTTAGCGTCGTGGCGTTCTGCCTAGAAACTCATCCCACTTCGCCCGGGTCGCCGCAGGAACATTCATGTCGGCGTCCAGTTAGCCACGACACCGTTGTGAGCGAGTTTATGAGTCGAGATCGGAGGGTGAAATAAAGAGCGGCGAGGGAGCAGGCGAGCTCCACACGATTGCTTCTTCGTAGATGGAAAGATTCCCAAGAGTACGACAGCAACCGGCAAGAGGTCTGGCGCTCAACTTCTCCGGGCATCAAGAACAAGCACTACGTCTTAAGATGCAGACCATACGTGCCAATTAGTCAAGCGAACGGCTGTTGATCGGTTCACTAGTCATGCCGCCCCAAATCGGCTTTTTTGGCTGCAGCGAACAAGTTAAGGCCGAACTTGTGATACCGCAGTCGAATCTCACTGGGTTTAAAGCCGGCACGAACCAGCATCGGCCAGAGATCGCGTTTGCCGTAATACATTTTGTGATCGTCTATTTCGACTTTCGGACTGAAGCCAAGCCGGAAAGCAGATAACTCCAAGAATCGTTTCCCGACCCAAGTCGGGACATTGACCAGAAGCATTCCTGAGGGTCTGATTACACGCCACGCAGATTGGATGACAAACTGCGGCTCCGCCAAGTGTTCCAAGACCGAGATAAGCATGACGACGTCCAGGGTTTCGCTCTTGAGCTTCGGCAGTATCTCCTCGATTGTCCCTTGATGGAAAGTAAATCTCTCCAGCGTCTGCAACTCCGGCGCGATCTGGAAATCTACTCCGATGCCTCGTTTCAATTTCGGTTCCAAGGCGATTAACTGGGTGGCACGGTAGCCGCAGCCGAGCTCCAACACTTCAAGATCGTTCCGCTTTGGCAGGCGTCGGCGAATTGCTCGTTGCGATAGCCACACTCCCAGCCGGTCGGCCAGCGTCAATCCCTGCTGCCCATAACTTTCATGTGCTTGCGGATTCACGGCCGAGACCTTGCGATGACACGCTTTGCCATCTCCATCAGCAGCGTGAAGCAAAATGTCTGGAATCCAAGAATAACTAGCAGCAGACCGAGAATGGCTGGATGCGAGATAGCTCGCAGGTTTAGCCCGAGTTTCAAATACCGGTAAACGAGGTGGCCAAGCAGCATCAGACCTGCCGCCATAAAGCCGGCCGATGCGAGCATCCCACGATCGTACGTCACGAATGTTTGCAGCCTCTCGACGAATCGAGGTCGTAAGCCGTGCAGCACGCGTGCGAGCAGCCCAATCTGAATCGAGCTGTAACCTAGGGTCGTACAGGTCACCCCCAAGAGCAGCCAATAGAGACTAAACCCAATGGGTCCGATTCTCAGCGGACCGGCCGAGAGGCCAAGAGAAAGCAACAATCCAATTGCCATAAGTGCGATGCCGGGCTTAAGAAGGAATGAGTCGGGCGTGTAAATGAGCATCACTTTCAAGTTCAGCCAGCCTGCAATCCACGGCGATAGCCAACCCATACGCCGGTGGTGACTCACCCGCCCTTCCCGATCCTTGTAAAACTTCACAGGCACCTCGGCGGTGGCAAGACCCAGTCGTGCTGCTTTTAGAACCATCTCGCTAGCGTACTCCCAGGACTGCG